>MDSY01029001.1_pt1 | contig 34593 bp, 24 predicted proteins | sample 811131 | NCBI WGS metagenome assembly MDSY01 (sample SAMN05326643, study PRJNA326480) | marine metagenome | isolation source: seawater | place: Atlantic Ocean: South West | collected 2010 | reverse complement strand
CCTGCGCGTACTGTCCTTAAACTTTAATATCGCAAGCGAGAATAACGACGACAAATAAGATGACTGATAAAGACGAGCATACGTATGAGCACAAAACTGACAGGGGTCCGGGCGAATCGTGGATATTTCGGGGCGAACATGGAGAACAATGTCAATGCGCAGTGGTGGACAAAGAAGAAGGAATCATAAATTGCTACCCCACTGGTGGTTGCTTTGGACATTGTTCATTCGTGCCTATTGCCAAGGTCGGTCAACTTTCAGTTTGTAAATAATATGCTTGACTGTCATAAATAACTCGAGGAATTCGAGTCGAGAGTAGATTTCTCGGCCTCGTTTTACTTTTCACCTTTCGCAGTTCCCTGGTCCTCACTCTCACCTCGCACAGAGCCTCACCCCACTTGAGAAACGCCACAATGGTACGAACCGATTTCTCGATCGATACCCGCGCTAGCTCTGTGTCAACCCTGAACCTGAACCACTCTTCGATCCGAAGCAGCGGCCAGTGGTCGTCGCTTTACCCTTCGATCCCTCGATCACCGACACGCGTGATTCTCCCGCCGACCGATGACGTGTGTTCCGACTCTTCCCTCACCCAACTGACCCCCACCCCCCACCCCAGGATGCCATTTTCCCCGAGGCCCTCAAAACCCTGAAAGAAGCGGACCCCGATGTCTACGCCCTGTTGCAAAAGGAGAAGCTGCGGCAGATGTACGTGATGGATGACCGGCGTGCGATCGTGATTTTCGTTCCTCTTTGTCCTTTCCCCCACGCCAAGCGTTTTCTGATTCTTCCGACTGGTTAATGGATGCAAACCGACAGAAAGCTGACTTTCGACTCTTTTTTTCTTTATCCAACAGCCAAGGCATCGAGCTCATCGCCAGCGAGAACTTCACCTCCGCGCCCGTGATGGAGACTTTGGGTAGCTGTTTAACCAACAAATATTCCGAGGGATTACCCGGCGCGCGGTACTACGGAGGCAACGAGAACATCGACAAGATTGAAGTGCTGTGCCAGGACCGCGCGCTCGCCGCGTTCAGGCTGGACAAGGAGAAGTGGGGCGTCAACGTCCAGCCCTACTCAGGGTCGCCCGCGAACATGGCCGTGTACACCGCTCTTCTGAACCCTCACGACCGCATTATGGGCTTGGATTTGCCGTCAGGCGGTCATTTAACGCACGGGTACTACACCGCCGGGGGCAAGAAGATCAGCGCGACATCTATTTTTTTCGAATCCCTCCCCTACAAATTGGATCCCGCCACCGGACTGATCGACTACGTCAAGTTGGAAGAAAAGGCGATGGACTTCCGGCCGAAGATGTTGATCTGCGGCGGCAGCGCGTACCCAAGAGACTGGGACTACGCCAAATTTCGGGAAATTGCGGATAAATGTGGAGCCATGCTTATGATGGACATGGCTCACATCTCAGGGCTAGTCGCGGCGGAGGAACAGGTATGTCTTTTTATCCCGTAAAATTCTGCTCGCCTTGTACTGCGTGCGTCGTGTACCACTTTGGAGGTTTTTAGTGCGATCCTGTGAGGGATTCCTCATCATCCCGATATACCCGATTGTCCCTCAAATGCCCATACAAGAAACTGACATATTTCCAAAAACTCACAGGACCAACCGTTTGAGTACTGCGACATTGTGACCACCACTACTCACAAGTCCCTGAGAGGCCCTCGTGCTGGTATGATCTTCTTCAGAAGAGGCCCTCGTGCGTCCAAGAAGGGCGAAGCTGAGGGTCAGGTGTACGACTACGAATCCCGCGTGAACATGGCTGTATTCCCCGCGTTGCAAGGCGGCCCGCACAACCACCAGATTGGAGCGTTAGCGGTTGCGCTGAAGCACGCGTGCACCCCTGAGTTCAAGACGTACAGCAAGCAGGTCAAATCAAACGCGGACGCGCTCGCCAAAGCTTTGATGAAGAACGGGTACAAGCTCGTAACTGACGGCACGGAGAACCACTTGGTGCTGTGGGATTTAAGACCCTGTGGTCTGACCGGAAGCAAGATGGAAACAATCTGCGACATGTTGCACATCACGCTTAACAAAAACGCCGTCTTCGGCGACGCGTCCGCGTTGGCCCCCGGCGGGTGCCGCATTGGCGCCCCTGCGATGACCTCCAGAGGGCTGAAAGAGAGCGACTTCGAGACTATTGCTGAGTTCCTTCACAGAGCTGTGAACATCGCGCTTGAAGTGCAAACTTCGCACGGTAAGATGCTCAAGGATTGGAAGAAGGGGCTTGAGGGGAACGAAAAAGTCTCAGCCTTGAAAACCGAGGTGGAAACCTTCGCCGAGGCGTTTGAAATGCCGGGGTTCACCAGGGCGAGCGTGGATGGGTTTTAAGAGTGAAGAGTGCTTGAGAGTGTTTTAAAATCCCTCCCAGCAGTACCACTGTTACCACACACACGAGTTGTGAATCTTTACCCAATGCAGATTCTTTGTTTTATCAATACCTTCGGGAGACTGTGACGATAGTTTTATTTAATAATCATCGACACAAGTTGCCCTATTAGGACTTTCAAGTATTATACCTGTCTAAATAACTTGATATCAATACTACCTGTCTATTAAAAGTCCGCTTCTTCATCCAACTCTTCGTCCGAATCAGGCGGGCTTCCGTCGCCGTCGTCGTCTGAGTCCCTGACGTAAATAATTTGCCCCGAGCCTTTGTTTTTGTTTTCACCGTGGCCTTTGCCGGTTTTTCCCCCGAGCCCACCTGCATCACGCGGCAGGTACGACAGAAAATCCCCTTTGGCGTACGACGAGTCTGAGGATACTTCATTCCCGCCTCTCCCTTGGTGCTCGAAGGGAAGCACAACAGCAGCTCGGGCTTTGGATTCCGATTCTGAAACGCCGAGGTTAAACGGCACCGCGGCTTGCAGCTTTTTGGAAAGTGCCTCCGCTTTGATTTCCGCCGCGGATCGCGAATGCTTTTCTTTTTCGTTTTCTGTTTTTTTTGGTGTACCTGCCTTGTCCACTGTCACCGCGGAGAACGTAAGGGATAAAGCGGTACCTACATTCGTATGCGTATTAGTCTTCAGCGAACCATAAACCGCTTCCCTCTCGCCTCGCGATCTTCCCGTGGGTTTCGTGACCGTGGTTTCGATTTCACAAAACGGAACGTTCGAGTGCTCCGCGTTAATCGCCGCTAAATGTGTCCTATCAATGGATTCGAAATATTCAGAATCATCCATCGACGATTTATTAACCAAGAAGTCACTCTGCACTGCATTACTCAGCGTCACCGATACGTGACACGACGCTGCCGCCCTTAACGCTTTCGCCGCCATGACTTGACTTTTATTTCCATTTTCGGGTCCTAAAATAGAACTACTTCCGCCTCGGTGGTACGCCACGACCGCGCACACTCTTGGATCCCCCCGAATGGATTCAATCAAAGCTAAGGTGTTATGTAACCCAGATGCGTGTATCAACTCAGCTATGCAATCCAAGGCCACCAAAGTGTCAGCACAAGCCCTCGGCGCTCTGCCCCACAGCCCGCTCCGTTTCCCTCGAGCCGCTTTCGTTTTCGCCGCATCGGTTTGATTGTTACGATTGCTCATAGATGTGGAGTCATCGTTGTCATGATGATCGTCATCCACGTCGTCTGCATGGCGATCGTTGCTGTCTCCACCAAGCGCGTGGTGCACGGCCGCGGCGACGGACCCGACGTCGCCCAGGCGCGGAGGGGTATCATTATGTTCATTTGCTTTGTTTTCGTTTGTTTTATTTAACCCAGCAGCTAGCCACCCATACGGATCTCTGTGCATGTTCACCGCGTACACCGCGTATCTGGGAAGGTTGTGGTGTTTCGGACACACCGCGCCCGCGACGAGCACTGTTTTACGCGCGTGCGTCTTGTCAATCGCGGAGTGTTGCACGTGTTCCCGAAGCAATGAGGAAAAAACCTCTACGCCCTCGCAGCCATCGACACGAACGTCATCAACAACGCACACCAAGGAACACGCGGTTTCATCAGGCGCGACGGCGTCGCGGAGGCAACGCACCGCCGCCTCCATGGCCTTGCAGAGGAGTTGAACCCTACCCTAAACCCTGAAACGAACCCACAAGAGGGTCGGAGGGACAGGGGGTGGGCGCACCCGATCTGTGAAATTGCAATGCGGCGGCGGTGAGAAAAAAAAACACTTTTGCAATCTCAGATGTTAGTGCGCACGCGGTATGTCGGCGGCTGCGCGCTTCGATTCGGCTCGCGTTTCCGGTGACCGGCAAGCGGCGCGTTCCGCGGTGGAGGATATCGTTGCCGGTGCAAAAGATGCGTCCACGCGGGCAGCTTTCGCGTCACAAGGCGCCGCCGTTTCCATCGCCCACGAACTTCTCAACGCCGCGGAAGCGAAATGGTGGTGCGATTCGATCGAACACGACTCACCGTCTCTGGTGCATTTCGCCCCACTGGCCAGGGCGTTGCGGAACCTGTGCGCGGGTGACTCGGTGGCGCGGGGAGGCGCGTGTAGCTTACCCAACAGATATGCGCCCGAAGCCCTGAAACTCGCGATACCAGCACTCGCTGAAGTCATAGAGGAACGCGATGATGAATCATCATCTTCGATGACAAAAAAACAAAAAGTTACCGACGCGCTCGTCGCGAGTCTTCAACTCACCTGCAACCTCATCGCGGGCGGAGGTTTGCCCGGTGAGGTAACCTGGCAAGCGTTGCACAACGAGGCGAGCTGCTTTTCACGAATTGCGAGACTAAATAACCCTGAGGCCCAACATAGAACGCACCCCGTGCTGTGCGCGGTGATGCACGCCCGGTTTGCGAAAGTCGGGTTTTTGTCGTCAGACGTTAATGCATTCGACGGCGAAGTATCAGGCGGCAATAATAATACCACCGACTCCGATTCCGGCAAGGTTTGCGGTTTCAAAGCGTGCGAAGGGATTTGGCGCCCTTTGTTACACGCGTCTGTGTCCGATCCTGACACGAGTACCGATACCGACGAGTCACACAATTCGGGCGGTGGGTTACAGCTATTTCGGTTCATAAACACCGCTTGTTTGTGGTCGGGCGAAGCGCTTCCCGCGTTGTGCAGAGGCGTCGCCCCAGATGCGGAGACGACAAGCCTGGCTCGCGACGAAGCGCTGCGGAGGAAAATTCTAGGCATGGCACTTGGTGATGAGGATGGGAAGGATGAGACTGGTATGAGTAAACAGTCTGATACTACTTCAGAGAGTTTCTCAGTGGAGCAAGCGACGCTTCTGGAGCTGGTGCGTTCGGCGGTCGAAGAGGCGCCGGAACGCGATCCGAGTTCTTTGAGGAGTTCCGAAATAAATTCAACTCTTGATGAAAATATCAATGAGCCTCCAGCATCGCCTGCCCCTCCTACTCTAGTGCTTTCAGAAGGTACGTTGGCGTTTGTGCTCGACCTGGCGTCGAGAGCGGCGTCGCGCGTGGAAACTGGAATTTCGAACGAGACTCAAAAAAATAAAGAACAGCTCAACGCCGCGCGCGTGACGCTCCGGGCGTGTCTCGGGATTCTGCGGACCTTGACGGAGCGAGACGTCAAACCAGGTGTTTTGCAGACCCCGGGGGATGTAATAACCGCGTTGTGCGCGATGGGCATGCCCCGTTTGTTATTAGGGCTATTGAAAGCCTTACCCGTCCCAGCCGGAATTGGCAACACTTCAAAAGCCAAAGGGCCGACGAAAGCGCCTGAGTTGGAAGCAAAGACGTTCAAACCGGTTGTGTCTATTGGTAAACAGTCTGAAAAAAACATCACAGCATCCTCTTCAAAAGGAAACGATCATTTCCCGTCCACCAGACCCTGGGAAGGGTACCGTGTGGATGCGTTGTCGCCGCTCGCGAACGCGATGTTCGGCCGCCCGAACGTTAGCGACATGGTTTATAAACTCAACGGTACTTCCGTTATTTTAGCCTGCACCAGAGGCGAGGACGGCGATGACTATTTGAGGGAGTGGGCGTTGTGGGCGGTCCGTAATTTGTGTGCGGGGAGTGACGAGGCGCGCCGTGAGATCGAAGAGTTGCAACCTCAAGTCGCTGCGGATTCGCACTCCTTGGCCGCCGCGGGGCTCAACGTGGAGGTGGACCTAGAGACGGGCAAAGTGAAGGTTGGGAACGTTCCAGGAGGGCAACGACCAGGAGGGACAAGTACCGTGGCGTCCATGTCGTCCGTAGCATCGATATCTACAGTGTCTACAGTGTCTACGAATGCTACATCGAAAGATTCAATAGCGACATCAACAGGTACTCCCTCTTCCTTCGGCCGTTTGATGATGAGCGGGGGCGACCGCGCGCGGACGCCGGCGGGGCGTGCGGTGCAAGCGGCGTTGGAAGCGGGGCTACGCGTAAACACAGAAGACGACGACGACTCCGAACTCGAAATTCCAAAAAACTGGAAAGTAGCAGACCTCTCATGACTGAGGTGCCTATTTTAGTCTATTTACACTAGCTCCATGTATTAATACAGCCATAGCTATTATCCTAGCTAGCCTATAGCCCACATACTCTATGGTCGAAACCTATTAACCAAGGCGCCAAAAAGTAAACCGGCGGGAAAAAATAAAGCTACTTTTTTTTTCGCCGCTTTCTTATTACCACCACCGTTCCTTCCCAAAGTTCTCGACATCGCAAGCTCCGCATCGCAAAGCGTTCCGTCAAAGCCACGCGCGATGCGTACGACGGTTTCTTTGGAGTTATTAGACCCTCCCCCACCTCCCATCGAGTTTCCCACCACGATGTACGCGCCTAGTTTTTTGTAATAGTTTATCAATTTCTTTTTATCAGCCGCCACGGAGGCTTGCATTTGCGTGAAATTGTTTTTGAATGCCCAGCTCTGGACCTCGCGCATGAGCCACGCGCCGTGGCCTTGGCCTCTGTGTCTAGGGTGCACGGCTAGGTGCATGCCGTACGCGCACTTAGCGTATTTCGTACAGGCGGCAAAACCCAAAACATTCGATTTTGTTTTTGATGCTTCTTTTTCGGGCAGTGACGAATGTGCCGAAGTCGATGTGTCGGACTCCGTGTTCGTGTCCCCTAATCGTCCCGTCTCGTCCCCCTTCGTCTCCATAAGCAGGAACCAACGCACATTTTCGGTATCGTGACATGCGGCTAAGTGGTCCCAAAACGTGTCGTCGTTTGAGTTGCCGTCGTCATCGTTTTCATCACCCGGATCATCGCCATCAACGTCTTCGGGAAAACACTCGTCGTGAATCTCTCGAACCTGCTCCACGTACACGCGCACCTCATCGCCGGTCAATACACGCACCTCCAACATCGATGTGCGTTACCTCAAACACCGCCGACGGTACAGACACAGACGACGTGTCGCGTCGTGTGACGTACCGGAGCGCGCAGCCGCGAGTGCCTCCTTGTCCAAGAAGGCACCCAGATATTTTATTTGCTTTCAAGAAAATCAAATCGGTTCCCGAATCATATCGAACGCGCGCTGGTCACCTACCCCCGCTCGGGTCATGACTCTGTCCCCCGATTCCGCGGCGAAGCAGCGTTCGAGCAGCGCCAAGCTGGAGGCACTGTTGGCGAAGTTGGCAGTTCGCAAGCTGGAGCTGGATAAACAGGCGGCCGAGGCGGGAGTTGTTGAGTCTGATGCCGAGTCTGATTCTGAACAAGTCAAACAAACCGATGTCCAACTCCGAACCACAGCGCCTTCCTCTTCTTCCCGAGTATCTTCCAAAACACCTGCAAAACGCACAAACATGACCAAGTCCATATACGGCTCCAAGCAGTACTGGGACGACAGATACACCCAACCGGACACGACAATCGGTGCGAACAAAAAGAAATCGCAAACCAACAACGAGTGGTACGTCGGGTGGGAAGTTTTGAAGGGTTATTTTTTGGACTACACCACTAGGTCGCACCGGGTTGTTTTGCTAGGTTGTGGGACTTCGACGTTGGGCGAGGACATGGCGAGCGACGGGTTCTCACGCATAACAGCAGTGGACTACTCCGAGCCTTCCATAACCTTGATGCAAAAGGCGCAGCAGAATCGAATGGCACAATTTGAACGAAAAAAACAGCGAGGCGAGTTTGATGACGTACCGCTAGACGCGCCGCCGGTACCCACCAACTTCGAAGTCGATTACCGCGTGATGGACGTGACGCAGATGACGTTCCCAAACGCATCCTTCGACTGCGTCATCGACAAAGCCACGCTTGATACGATGTGCCAGCTGGACGAGGAAAGCGATAGTGAGGAGGAGGAAAATGAGGTATCTACAAAAAGTGCGACATACACTCAAAAAAACAAAACCAAAAGCACGCACGTCTCTAAAATGCTCCGCGAATCCTGCCGCGTGCTCCGCCCCGGTGGAGTGTACGTGTGCGTGACTTATGGCGAGCCCGTTGACCGGATGGACCACTTCCTGGAGCTCGAGTTGGAGTGGGATTTACTGGTGCACCGAGTTTTACTAAAAAACAAAGCGAAGTACCACTTGTACGCGTTCCGGAAGAAAGGCGGCGAGGATGGAAAAAAGGATTCGACGCAAATCGACCCAACCGCGATTGTCGACATGACCTCCCTGGACGTGATACGAGTGGGGAACAGCACCGCGGCGATTCCCGTGTTCAAAGACCCGTTTCATGGGTCATCGCTGGATTTTAGGGAGAGGCGGTATTAAGTAGGAATAGGTTGTAAATGCAAAGTTGGCCTTCTCTCTCTATGGTTTTCTACTAGCTATTCTCGCGCCTTACACTCCGTGCAACTGCCTTTCAGCTTGCCGTGCGGGCACGGGTTGCACTTCACGCACCTGTATTTCAACTTGCCGTGAGGGCAGCCTTTGCACTCTGTGCACTTCTTTTTCAGCATGTCGTGAGGGCAGGGGGTGCACACCGCGCACTCGATCTTCACCCTGCCGTGAGGGCAGGGGTCGCACTCCGCGCATTCACTTTTCACCTTGCCATGAGGGCAGGGGGCGCACGCCGCGCAGCTGCCTTTTCATTTCCCGTGCGCGCACCGTTTCTCATCCATAGTGCACCACCTACGTCTCCTCCGCGCAAACCCCCGCGCCGGCTCTCACGTCATCGCCAACCGTGCCGCAGGTTGTGTGTGAGGCCAACCGGAAATCTGGGTGAGATGTTAACTTTCGATATTTTTTATCCCGTTCATGTGGACGCTCACCCGCGTCGCGCTTTCGTCCCCCCTGCTCGTCTCGCGCCCCCTGCGCGCGTCGAGGACTCGTCACATTTTTCGTTCATCGCGCAAGTCGTCAACGCCAACTGCCGCGTCCGATACGTCCGAGATGTCCACTGATTGGGAGTCCATGTGGCGTGGGGATGGAAAAACCCTTCAGCCCGGCCAGGCGTTCGACGCCAACAAATGCGAGCCCAGTTTAGAGGCGTTGATTGAACAAGGCGTGTTACCCACGGGTAGGGCGCTTGTACCAGGGTGCGGCCGCGGGTACGCCGTTGAGGCGTTGGCGTCGGAAGACAGGGACGTGTTGGGGTTAGAGGTGAGCGAGACCGCGAAAAGTGCTGCGGATTCTTTCCTGGATAAATCCCCGAAGCGCAAACACACGAGCGTGGTAATCGACGATTTCTTCACGCACACCCCAGCGACTCAGTACGACCTGGTGTTCGACAGCACGTTCCTGTGCGCGATTCCCCCGGCGAGAAGAGAGGAGTGGGCGGCGAAATACGCTGAGATAATCAAACCCGGCGGAGAAATAGTTTCGAACGTCTTTCCGATTGGGCCGTTCGAAGGAGGTCCGCCGTTCGCGCTTTCGCCTGATATCGTCAAAAGTCTTTTGGAACCGGTGGGGTTTGAAGTCGTGTCGCTCACGGAGACGCCGGAAACGCAGTGGGCACGGGGGAGGCCGGAGTTTCTTTACAGATTCCGGAGGAAGTAGAAAGGGGTGGTATGGAGAGAGAGGAGTGATTTGTAGGTGTAAAGGTGTCAGAGTTTTTAGTTCGTCGAAAACATAGACGCAACAGAGTTCTCACTCCGGTTCAGGGCAGCCGTTCGTTATCGCCCAGTTTACCAACTCGTGATAGCCCCTAGCTCTTGCCTTTACGAGCGTACGCTTAGTCCACGTGCACCCGTTCGCGCGCGCCCACTGCAACACCTCGAGGTGCCCACACATTGCCGCAGACAAGCACGTCATATTGTCCCACGGGCAGCCGTTCGTGCACAACCACTGCAGCACCTCCAGGTGCCCGCCATACGCCGCTCCGGAGCATGTCCACCTGTCCCACGGGCAGCCGTTCGCGCGCAACACCTTCAACTTCTCGAGTTGTCCACCCCTCGCCGCTGCCTCACAAAGGAATTCTAGACGCGACACGCGACCTCTCCGGTCCAGGCGCTGCACCGCGCTTAAACATCCGATACATGAGGCTTCTTTCTCATCAAGCTCCTCAACCCGAACCCCCGTCGCCGCCACCGCGTCGCGCATCCCACGGCTCACCGGCCGGAGCCGTGCGAGATCTGCGGGTTCGTCACCAAAGTACTCAGATCTGAGGTTGTGCGTGACGACGATGTCGTCGAGAAGGCCCGGGATGGCCGCTTGCAGGGAGGGTCCGTGCATTTCGGTCGTGATATCACCGCGCACGAAAGTATCGGCGTCGTGCGCCGCGTCGGAAGACATTGCGGAGGGTGTCGTGTGCGCGTAGTTGTGTCGAGGCTTCCGAGAAAAGCGTTACCACGCGTTTTGAACGTGAATCGCTTTGAAGATCTTTACATCTGAGGTCTAACTAACTAAGTATCGCCTCGTTCATCACTCACTAACAACTCCCTGAGCCACTTCTTTTTCTCCAGAAGTGCCTCTCTCCGTGCCTCGAGTTTATTTAAATCGTCCCTGGCGAGTAGCAAGGCTCTGGAGTCGCGCGTTTTTGGTTTTTCTGAACCGGTAGAAGGCGACGACTGCGCAGCGGGCGACGCCGAGGAGCCTTCATCCGCTCGAGACTCGGTTTCGTCCGTCTCAGTCTTGACCCCCTGGGCCGTCACTGCACTAGACTTCCCCCCAATCCGAGACGCGAACCCTCCCAGCGCAATCCCCTGGAACGCATCGGACAGTTTCGCCATCCCGTCACCTAAATTACTCGTCAAGTCACTCCTCGTCTTTTGCAAGCGGTCGCGAAGGGGGTTGAAGGAAGCGGATTTTCGCCTTCCGCTTTCGGAACCGCTTTCGGCGTCGACAGATTCTTTTTCAATCGCTGTGGATTCGTGACCTACTGTGCCCTTGTTATCCGATGTCTCACCTGAATCGCTCAGAGTGGCACTCTTACCCATCCGCTCCGGCGCGATCAGTTCCACGGCGTCTTCCAGGAGTCCGCTCAGGATGGAGCCAGCGTTACTTTTCAAGTTTGTTTTTTCAAAATTTGCACGCTCGGTAATTTTTGCCGCGGTTTTGTCCAACAGCTCATCCAGCCGTTGCGCCGCCGCGTCCACCACCACGACATAACCCAACGCTGTAGTCGCAATTGAATCTTTCAGCCACGTTCGCCATATGTTAACGGTCTCAGCAAAGAGAACTCGTGACACTTGACCTAGTTTATCAATCTCCTGCGATACCTTTTTACACGCCTGTAAAAGTTCAGGGTCGGATCGTGTTTTTAGCAATTCTTCACAATCCCCCGCGACGCGCGTGACTCGATTCACGCGACTGTTTGCCCATACAGCGTTTTTCTCAGCATGTGCTCTCACCGCTTCCGCGGCTATACGTTCTCTGGCAACTGCGTTTTTCCGCCGTGTCACGGTTTTCTGCGCCGTCGCCAGCGAAACCAACGCCGAATCAAGCTGCGAATCCTCCAGGGCGAATAAACCAGTCAGGGACTCGGGGTCGTGAGTTTCGCAGATGCTCTTTTGGTTTTGGATTTTCTCATGTGGGACCGGGGTTGACGGTGCCACCGCCGCCTCCGCGGCTTCCACACTCCCCGCTTCGAACGCCTTCTGTGCAGCGTCTGTAGCCTCTTTCATCGCAGACGCAGCGGCGAGCGTTTTCCGGCGCCGCCGCGTTTCCGCCGCTTGCGACCATTTTTCGATTGCAATTTTTGATCTCGAAGCTTCGCGCGTAAGTTCGTCGCACACGATTTGTTTGTTCTCGGTAAGCTTTGGTATGTCCTTTTTAGCATGTGAAGCGACATCCGTGACGTGCGTCTTGCACGCGCGTAACGCCTCTGTCAATATCGTGCCGTGTTGCGATAAAGCATCGGAAACCTCAACAGACGTCAACACGCTCGGGACTTTATTTTTTTGGGAGTCATTCGGGTCATTTGAATCGTCATCAGTACCTCCATCAGATAAATCCTTACTCGCTCGTTCCAGCACCAGCACGGCGTGGCATAGATCCGACAGCACTGCATTCGCTCTTTGCACGACGTGCTCGAACACGGAGTCGGTCCATTTATTCCAATCCGGGCCTCCGTTTGCGAAGCCGTTGTCGCGGACGCCCGCCCCGGGGCGCCATCCGAGCCCGGCGTCTTCATTTCCATTGCTCAAAGCGGCCGCCGCGTCCTGCGTCACTTGCATCATCTCATTCAGAACTTGCTTGTCTTTTGAGAATTGAGTTCGGATAGCATTTAAAGTAGGTGCGGCTACCGCCAACACGGTGACCGGACGAAGCGCGGTGCTTTGCGCTACGTTCTTGTATGACGTAGTGTGCGCCGTGAGAGTTGCAATTAATGTGTCAACTTGCTTCGCCGCTACGGAGATTACCGAAAGTACCTCCGCTTCACCTTCCATAACTCTTCCGGTTTCCATTCTTTGTTGCTGTGGATTTACACCAGCATTGAGTGAAGATACGCCGGCTATCGATGAGACACCAGGAGTGGATATGGTAGTGTCCATTGCGTCCACGAGTGCGTCAAAGTTGTTACCCTCTTCCGAATTACTCGAACTTGACAAAAATCTCGTCGCGAAAAATACGCGCTTCGCTTCGTCAACCTTCCCTTCCATGCCGACTAAATGCTCTATAGGGTTTTTGGATTCATTATCAGTCTTCGCGAACGTCTTCATGCTAGCAGAAGACCCGGCGGCGAGCAAACCTTCCGCCCATTCCATCCCGATGGATTTGGGACCAGCGGTGAGTTCCCACTCGTCGTCGTTACTACCGGACGATGCGTTGAATTCGTCATCAGAAATATTTCCCGAGTTTTCGACAGTAGTAGAGTTTTCAAGTTTCTCGCGTCGTCGCTCGGCACGCGAAGCGCGTCTCGCTTCCCTCTCCGCCACTCTTATTTTCGTATCCTCCTCCGATTTCCTTTCTTCCTCCTCTGCTTCTGCTTTTGCGTCTGATTTCTGTAAGTTTTCCTTGCTCACCACGTCACTCAACTCCGACACCACGCCATCCATCAATTCGTCAATCTCGGTAACCGGCGGGTGCGTTTTCATTACGCTCGGCGGGAGAAACGCATCGCTCGCCTCGCCCCTCCGGCCCAACTCGCGCTGGACTTCTTTTGTGAAATTCGGGACGCTGAGTTCGTTGGATAGGTAGGTATCTACTTTTTCAATCAAGGTATCGATTGTGGCGTTGGAGGGGGTTGAGGTGTTCGACACACTCGACGCATTCAACTCAGACTCATTCGACTCATTCGTAAAAGTGGATTCCCCCAACCCCTGTAGCAACTCGACGCACGCGCCCATCTCGTCGCATCCCAGGATATTTTCCTCAGCACATTCAAGCAACGCTAGCGCACACGCAAACAGAGGGGTTCGTGATTCAAAATCAAAAATCCGGTCCCAAAGCAACATCGTACACTCCACGGGCAGGACGTTGACGAACAACGTGAGGAGCCACTGGCCGGAAATAATCGCGGGGACGATGTTATCCGGCGCGATTGTTTCCAACTGTAACCCGATGGGGGGCAAGTGTGTGTGCACTAGGTTGAGAAAAACCCTTTGGTCCAACTTCGTCGCGGCCATGCCTTCGCTGAAGTACCCAGGGACGATTTTGGTCGTGACCGCGTTGAGAACCCAAAACGCATCCTCTTCGTTCAACCCTGCTAGCAACAAGAAAGCACAGAGAAAATGCATCGACTGCACGTACCCGGTGGTGGGGTCGTGCGCGGCGTACGCGGTGAGGATGTTGCGTAGGGCGTGCCACGTTTTTTCGCCTGGTTTTAGGGTGAAGCCATGTTTCGCGAACGACGCGCCGGTTCGGGGAAGGTCTTTTTCTACCTGAACTGTTGTTTCCGGGGTGGATCCTGCGAGCGAGAGTAACGCGGCGTAATGGCCCGGAACGCGTATATCCTCTGCTATCTTCACCCACTCATCTCGGCGGTACCGCCCATCACGTGTTCGGTGGGCAGAGGTCTCCATCCCCATCGCCGCGGAGAAATCCCGAGCCGCACCGGACTCTGACGAGGCGGGGATGCAGAAAAACGAGTTGACGTCGGGCGTGAAAAGAATTTTGTGAGAATTTGATTTTATTGCAAACAGGTAGTCTAGCGTGGTGTGCGTGCGTGGTCGTATCGAAGGGGCAGACAGGGCAGGGCAGTAGTGCGTGCGGACGCGAGCGCTCCGACAAGCTTTCGAGACGACCGAGGGCGAGAGGAAAGGCTGTGAGAGCGCTTACTAGCGCACGCGCAGGGGGGTTCCGTGAGGGTAGCTTGAGAGCAAGACGCTTTGGGCGTATCTACGCCGCGGCCGGTGAGTTCGGCGCCTCCTTCTTCTTGGAATTGACTCCAGTCTGCACCTTCTTCTTAGGTTATAGGGTCTTCGCCTTCTTCTCCGCCGGCGCTTTCTTCGCCCTTTTCTTCGGGGGCGACGCCTCGTTGGCGGGCTTCGGGTTCTCGATTTGGTCAGCAACCTTCGCATCGTAAGCGGCTTTGATATTGTCGGAGTTACCTCCATCTTTTGCGATCTGGAAGGCCTCAGGGACACCGATGGTGTCTATGCCGGGGCTATCGTTCTCGTCTTCGTACACGGCGAGGATGTTCTCCACCCGGTCTTGGGTTATGCACGCGAAGTGCTTTGAGGGGGAAAAGAGAAAGAGAGGAGAAATATTTGGCGAGTCAGTTGAGTCTTCAGAAACGTCGCGGGGGGAGGACGCGGGCAGCGAATGCGCTGTTTGAATCGATCAATAGAGAAGAAGCTTACCCTCCAGAAGGTCATGTCGTGACTGCCTTCAGTGTGAACCGTGAAGCCGAGGCGGAGCTCGCCTGTGGAGGGAGGAAGGGGAGGTGAGTTGGCCGACTCCTCGGACGCAACGAGGGTGTCGTGGTGGCGTGCGGTGCGAACCTTTCTTGATCTCGTGGTCGTCGTCCGGGCAGTTGGTATCATTCTTTCCACTTGTGGCCGGTGGCCTTGACCTCGAGTTGGTAGGAGTAGGTCTTTATCATGATGTTGGTTGGATGTGTGTGAAAGAGGGAGGCGTGTGGAGTTCTGAGCAAGCCAAACTTTTTGAAATGATGAGCTTTCGAGTCGAAAATCGATCACAAAATCAGGAGAACTCGTCCTTCCCCCTTCCACTCTTTGACCGCCCGACCGACATGAGCTTCGCCCTCGCCGGCAACCTCGCGCTGGATCTTGACACCCTTTCCGTGCGGTTAGTTCGAGTTGATGCACCGTTCGCGGATGAGTTCGCGGCGCGCCGCGAGGCTGCGGTGCTGGAGCGCGCGTTGCTCGACCGTGTCGAGGCCCTTGCGTGTTGCTTGCGCCAAGGAAACGATGCCGCGACCCCCCCGTCGCCGCGCCACACCCTCGTTCTCCCTGTCGCCTCCGACATCCTGGCCGTCGTCACCGACTGTCGTCATGCGGAGATCGTAGGGACGATTCTCCAAGCAGATGCTCCCAAAGCCTGGTCGGTGTGCGAGGCCGCTGAGACCGCTGAGACCTCAGAAATCCTTCGCGCCGTCCTACCCAAAGCACTGGAACGCGCTGTCGTCGAGCATCTCACCACGACCTCGCGATGGGACGCGTTTGGTCGTGCTGGCGGCCTGACCCAGATTGTCCGCATTCCCGATGGCCAAGACTCCTTCTTCCCCTCCGCCAAAGGAGACGTGCGGGTGGTGAAAGCCTTGCAGCTCGAGGCGGCCCCTGTCGTGTTCTGGAGTGACGCACAGCTGTGCGCCGCCGGTGTCGACCAGACGGTCTGCGTATCGAACACCGTATTGGACGACCCTGAAACTACAACGAAACACGAAACAACACACGCGTTTGTGTTCCCCGTGGTGCGAATCTCCACGATACGTCTACAGTTGAGTCTCGACGATACGTACGTAAACGAAAGCGACCCACTGGGCGCCGGTGACGAAAATCTGGAGGACGAAAGCGACGGAAAGCGACTCGTCGTCTTCGCAGCCCCAGTTCTACAAAAAGAAGCCCTCGTGGTGTCGTTCATACACGATCCTCCGTCTGTGTACGGCCACACCAGTTTCGAGTCTTTTCTGGAACACTTTGCGCTTGAAAACGGGTTGTCGCACGGCACTCTTGCGAAACTCGTGTCGGCCGCAGCGCGAGACATCGGCGAAGACGAAAACACAGGTGACGGCGAAAAAAACGAAATCCCAGCTCGCGAACGTCTGTGCGAAATTCAGTTCAGCGACGACCTCGTGACCACGCGTCGCTTGTGGCCCTCGTGCCTTCTCCTGAACCGTTTCGGGGCGACCGAGGTTCCGAAGCCAATCACGGTTCAAGAAACGCAAAAATTCGTGACTGAAATTGCGGCAGGTCTGGGCGGCGAGGGAAACGGCTCACTACCCTTCGGGGCGTCGCTGAAAATGACGCTACATGCGAACGACAAAGGCGACGACTCTTCCGTGGCTTTGTTCACCGCGCACGCGGTGTCATCTGCCACAGTTTATCAACGCGCGGCGGAACTTATGGGAACTACTCGCACTGTTCAGAAGAACCTGTTCCCGCTCGTTCAAACGAATGCGACGCGAATGGAGGTAACGGCGGTGGAGTTAAACGCCGATGAAGAGCAAGGTATTGAAAAAACACCGAAAGAGACACCTGGCGCGGTCGCCACTGACCGCCGGCCGCCGCGAAGGATCGCCATTCCTAACTACGCCAAGCCCGCGGGCGTACAGATTGTTGTTGCGAGCGATGTTGCAGTTACTATTTCACTTGATGACATAACAGACTCCGCAACAGACTCCGCAATACCGCAGTTGGCCACAACGAAAGAGACGACACCCGTGCCGCCCAAAAAGCGACGCGCGATGACATTTTCCAACTTCGCCCCGGCTGCCACAGCGCCTGCACCTAAACCTACAAAGGTTGCAAAAGCCGCGAAGGTTGCGAATGCGGTTTCAAAAGCCGTTTCAGTGCCTGTCGTGCCTGTTAACCCAGTCACGCAAATTCCTCAAAACCCTGAGTTGACGCCTTTGACTGTTTCGACTATCACGCAAGCGGCGGTTGCAGCGGAGGCGGCGGAATCAGAGCGAGCCATGCAAGCGGAGATTTTAGCGTTCCTCGACGCGCCGCCGGTTTTGCAAGGAGAAGGAAAGGAAGGTATGGAGGTTGATGATGCGCTTGATACCGTGGCGCAAGCTGCTCTTGCTGACGCGATTGATACGGTTGCTCCTGCTGCTCTTGATGCGTCTGTTACTGCTCCTGTTGATGCGTTCATAGGTACTCCCGTTACTGTTGATTCGCCCAACCCTGTTCCATCCGTTGACTCTGTAAAGAACGCTCGGTTCGCCGCAGACGCCGCCGCGATGCCTCCGCCGCAGCCCGTGCTGACGACGCCGGTGAAATCCGCACCGGCGGTGACGGTCGTGTCGCCGACAACTGTTGCGTCGCCTCCCGTGATGGCGCTTGCGTCACCCCCTGTGACGACGACATCCACTTCGCATATCGTGCCATCTCCTCTGACATCCACCGCGCCACCATTGACGTCTTCTCCGATATCCTCCGCGCCTCCGTTGACGTCACTTCCTCCCGCGAAGAAAGAGCGCAAGAAGCGCGCGCCCAGCGCCTCCATCTCGGCGTACAGTTTTTTCTGCAAAGCCACGCGGCCGACGCTCGCGACGGGGTTAAGCGCTGTTGCGCAGATGAAGGAGCTGGGTGCGATGTGGAAGACGGTTGAGCAGAGTGTGAAGGACACGTACACTGCTGAAGCGGCGAAGGCCAAGAAAGAGATACAGGAGGCGGAAAAGGCCGATGAGGCGAGCGCGGAAGGCGCCGCGACTCAAATTGACACCGCCGCCGCGACTCCGGAGAGTTCCACTCCTGCGACACCCGCACCTACCCCTGCGTCTTCCGAAGAAGCTGCGTTGAAGCTCGCCAAGCAGGATGCGCAAAAGAAGAAACGCAAAGCCATTAACGACCCTGACGAAGCCGATTCGATTATTCGCAAGCGCTTCAAAAGCGACAGAGACGCTTTGAAGACTTTGGCTTTTCTCAAAACGCGGGAGGTGCCGGTCGAGCGACTCAACGCGTTCCTCAAGAAAAATGGCGTCAAGACCAGGGTGGGCAAAGTATCGATGAAGAAAGACGAACTCATCGAAAACACCATGAAAGTGCTCGCGGCTGAGGCTCAGGAGGAGTGAGGGAGGAGAGTTGGAAAGACGAGAACTAAAGACGAGAAACTCGAAAACGAAACGATGAATACGAATGATTACCTTTTACTTTTTCAACGTTCTACATACTTTCTACTTGTTTGAGACGAATTTCCCTAGCCTCTTGTCCCTCCTTTCCCTCTACTTAAACAACGTCTCCAGCGCCTCCGAAACCTCGATGGTGAGTTTGTTAGACGGCGCTTCGTCGATTTTCAAAAGCACATCCGGAATTTCCGTCCGCGCCTTTTCAATTGCTTCGGTGACGAATTGAAACGCCTCGTCGGCGTTCATCCCCGTGAGCTTTCCCTTCTGCAGCGCGTAAAGCCCGACTGTTTGCTCACTGAGTTTAGAAGTGCTCCCTGGAGTTTGACGTAGTACCCCTCTGATCGCCGCGGACCGGTCCCGCATCCCGTCCTTCTCCTCGCCCTTGGCGCCGAAAACGGACATGTCATCCGCTTGCATCACATCCAAGCGCAGCTGGAGCATGTTGAGCGACATTAGCGGCCCAGCCGCGCCGGGCGATCCGATTCGCGAAACGCTATCCTTCGCGCTGATGACCCACCCTTGTGTTTGGTCGAAGCTCTCCACGAAAACCTGCCCATCCGTAATAGACATGAATTCCTCCACCAAAGGCCTGGGCTGGGTGTGCGCGTTTTCGGGGGCGTCTTTTTGTGCAAGGGCGTTGGCTTTGTTCGCCTTTTCCAGTTCCTTCACAAACGCCTCGGCTTGTTTCTTTTTTGCGTCAATCGCTGCTTTAATTTTTTGTTGCATTGCTTTGGGCATCGCATCAAACCCGGTGGGTAGACTGGGAATGGTAACCGCCCCGCTCTCCCCTACCGTCCCGCTGTTTTTGTCACTGGCTCTCTTCCCCCTGTACGCCCCTGTTTCGTGGTACATCACCCCCATCAACGTCAACGATCCGCCGCCTAACTTGTCGTTCATGCGCGCCACGCGTTGCAGCGTCATACCCAAAAACCGCCTCCGTTCAGCCAACAACGCGTTAATAATCATCCCTTCGTACTCCACCATTTGTTCCTTCGTGGGCGCGTCTTCGCTGGTGTCCTCATCGATTTCCAGCTGAGGAGATAAACGACCCATCTCCCTGGAAAAACCGATCAGCCCGGTGAAGTCGTCCAACACGAGCAAAACGTCCTTGCCCTCCGCTCTCGCGGCTTCTGCCACCGCAAACGAAGCGCACGTCGCCGCGTACCTCTCCGCGAGAGACGCATCAGGGGCACACGAAACGACCGTAGTATCCACCGCACCAGCATTCTGTAACTTTTTCATCGCAGAAGCGCCACTGTCAAAACTAGAAGCCCCGATGGCGCCGTACACGCACCGCACGTTTTTTTCGATTTTTTTATCGCCCACTTCACTCTGCGCCACGATAGCGTTCAACCCCAACTCTGATAGGTTCGTGCCGACTTCACCGGTGAGAAGAAGGCACTGGCCCCTCCCGACGGGGGTCAACACATCAAGCGGCTTGACTCCGGTGACCAAAGGCGTGGTTATGGGCTTGCGATCCTCCACGGATGGCGGTTCCCGGAAAAGTTGCGAGCCAGAGTTTTCTGGAGACGCGACGTCTCGGTTGGAACCGCCAGGGACTGACCCTCCATCTAACGGCTCACCTAAAGGGCCTACCCTCCTGCCGATAACGTCTTGTTCGCTAGGCATGTAGAAGTGTGACTTTTTGCGGATGAACACGCTGTCGCCCGGGGCGATGGGCACGGATGCGCCGAGCTTGGATGCTCCATCTACTCCCCTGTTACCTTCGTACAGAAGCGCGAACGTTTTCGGTTCTCGGTGGGATAACAGAACCGCGGTGGCGCCATCGTTCCCGATGTCGAACAACGTACCAGGCTTCACGTCCCCTCCAACGCCCTCTAAAATCGCGAGAGAGCCTTCTATGCTGTGCACTTTCGGGTCCCTTGCGGCATACTTTTCCTCGTCATCTTCATTCACCTCCGGTTCCGGGACCGCCGCGGCGTCGATGATGGCGCGCACGGTGGAGGAGTGCTGTTGCCGGCGCAGGGGAGGGACGGAGTTGATACAACCGTGACCAGTGACATGGTGAGAACCACCGAAGTAGGACGTGTGTGCCGCGAATGTGTTGCCCCGGTGCGACGCTTGCGCGCCGGCGGCGGCGAGTCGTCGTGCGGATCTTCTCGCGGTTTGGGCGAACACCGAGACCGGGCTCATGGTGTATTGGACGCCTGCCATGCCAAGACCAAACGCCACTGTGGGTCACGCGCGTGCGTGCGGTTGGGAAACGCGGAAAGGCGTCGCCGGAGATGACGGTGCGCGGGGTTGTGGCAAAGGGAAGAGGAAGGGGATGCTTATCTTCTCAATTTCGACGTGTCGAGACGGTTTCCGACTGGCGATAGTGGTAATTTTGCAAAATGGGCGCAAATCAACTCGACCCCGAGGAACCAACAGCCCCTTGGTCAGTGTTTGGGGCGCCTCCACGCGCTGTCGCGCCATGGCAAAGAAGAAGAAAACGGCGGGTGCCCACGGGGATGACCAAAGGACGGGGAGTACCGCCAAGCACGCTGAGATGTCCGCGCACGTGACGAAGAAGATGAAGAAATCGGGTGAAAAAACCAAAAACTCGGGAGCGGCGGCGGCGGCGGGCGCATCCGCATCGAACTGGTCTCAACTTGCCAAGCAAATAAACGCCGGGAGTAACCCCAAGGCTCTGAAACGAAAACAAGAGAGATTGGCGCTTGAGGAAGCAAAGAGAAGCGAAAGAATAGACGGAGAAGGGTCTGGACAGCACAGGCACGGAGGTACCGTCGATGCATCGTCTCCTCCAAAAAAGCCAATGCCCACCGGTCGCAACACGGCGTTGACTGATCTCGTGGCACTGGATTGCGAGATGGTGGGGGTCGGTGTGGACGGAAAAAAATCGATTCTAGCCCGAGTATCAGTCGTGAACGAGGATGGGAACGTGGTGCTTGATACGTTCGTGTCACCAACGGAGTACGTGGTGGATTACAGGACGAATGTGAGCGGCGTCCGGCCGAGCGATTTAAAGGCCGCCCCCGGGTTCAAAGAGATTCAAACCAAGATGGCCGGTATATTGAAAGGCCGGATCTTGGTAGGGCACGCTTTGAAAAACGACCTCAAGTGTTTATTGCTTGACCACCCGAGGTCCATGACAAGGGACACGGCGCTGTACCGACCGCTGACGAGACCTCTTCGCCCCAATGAAAGAGCGCAAGATTCCGGAATAGCGCGCGGCCGTGGAAGCAGATCTCTACGAGAATTGTGTTTCTCGCACCTCGGGATTCAAATTCAAACTGGAGAGCACAGCTCGGTGGACGATGCGCGAGCTGCGTTACTGCTGTACAAGAAAAACCAAATTGCCTGGGAACGGGAAATTCGAGTTTCCAACGTGAAGAGCAGAGGGGGTAAAGGCGAAGGGAAGAAACAGATGGGGAAAATGGGAAAAAAAATTAAACGAGTTGACGACGGCGACGACTCCGACTCCGACCAAAACACTAATTCAAAACCCTCCAAGCCCGGTAAGAAACACAAGTCGATTAGTGTGTCTACCTTACATGGAATAAGAACGGACCCGTTCGCGGTTGGGGCGCCGAAAGTGGATTTGTTTCGAAGGTAAGGCGTAAGGTGAGAGCGGAACGGGTAATAGCAATCCAATTTAATATTACATCAGACAAAGTTCTTCTCAGACAAAGTTCTTACCAGACAAGTTCTTACCAGACAAAGTTTCTTCTCTCACCGGTACTACTTTGTCTCACCGGTTTAGGCCGCGTTGTTCCTCCCGTTGCCGTTGCCGTTATTGGCGTTGTTCGCCGCCAGCGTGTTCGCGGAGTTGCCCGGCCCGGCTGGCGACGGCGGCGTCGGCGGCGTGAGCGTCATGCACGTGCAGCACTTCCACCCAGGGTTGGGGAAGAACTCGCACTCCTCGGCGGTTTTCCCGCCCACGTTGGAGCAACGGCACTTGTCGTTCCCGCTTCCGCCAATGACGCAGTCCAGCTCGTACCCCGAAGCCTGCGCCGCGGCGGCGCAGGTTTGGTCGCAGTCGCCGTTCCCGGAGCCACAACTCTGGGTGCACACGCCGGGAACGTTGTCATCGCCGGACGGACAGGTAGCGCCGCCCAGCCCGGGTTCGGGCATCGGGTCGATGGGCCCGCACTCGCCGTTGGCGAGGCAGACCTCGCCTTGCGCGCACGCCTCGCCGCCGCAGCACGTTGCGGTGAGTTCCACGGACTCCACGCCTGGGAGGCGGTGGAAAATCGTCGCGAAAGTGCCGTCCGGCTTGCCAGAGCACCCGCCTTCGGGTTCGATCGCTGTCTCGCGCTCCGCGATTGGCCCTTCGAGGGCGGGGCACATTGATTCAACACCAGCGGTGTTCATGCACTGTGTGGCCGCATCGCCGGTGGGTTCCGACTCGCACGACCCCCATACGGCGGAGTACTCGCCAGAAGCCACCGCGACGGAAGGCAACACGCGGTTGAACCACGGTCCGCCAGGTTCGCGCAGACACGTTCGTTCTGAGTTTTGGAAATAGAAGTCAGTCTTTTGTATGGGCAATTGAGAGACAGTGCAGTATATCGGGATCGTGAGGAATCCCGAACCTCGGGATAGTGAGGAATCCTCCACGGATCACGTGAAAATCCTTCAGAATCAACCCTCACTACGCAGTACAAGGCGAGCAGGATTTTACGGGATAAAAAAAAGAAAAAAACGTACCTTCGTAGTTCAAGAAGAAAAACGGCGACGACGACGAGCAGCGCTGTTTGTCCTTCCAGCACGTGATGTTGTGTCCTTCGTACTGCGGGTCTCCAGGCTGGGTGGTGTAGTCCGCGGTGCCCGAGTCATACCGGTGGTCGCACAGTTCGTTTGTTTTGCAAAACTCAGGCGAGTCTTCGTTTGTGCCGTTGCACATGGCTTCATCCTCCACGGTGCACCCGGCTTCGATGACGGCGAATCCGAAGGAATCGCCGGCGCCGTACTCGCTGGTCGTGACGGTGAACGTGTTCCGCGACCCGTCCGTGGGGGTCATCTCGATACCTTGGTGGTACCTCCAGTGCCAGCAGTTCCCAGTGGAGGGGCACCCGACGAGCTTCACCCGGCACACGGGCCACGGCACGTGGCGGTTCCACACCTCGTCGGAAACACCGCACAGGTGCACGGTGAAGGTGACGGGCGATGTGCCCGAGCCCAGCCTGGAGTTGGTTCGCGCTTCCAGGTCCGTGATCTCGATGGCGGCGGGGGTCATGCCGAGCACCTGGCGCACGTTCGTGGACGTCACCGCGGCGACGACAAGCATCGCGCCCGCGGCGATCCCAAGCAACCCCAATCCCTTGGATTTAAAGCTGGAGGACTCGGTGGTTACATCCGCCTTCGACCGCGGAACCAGGGGAACCGTCTCCGGGTTTTGCGGGGCCATGGCGAAAGCAGGGCGTCGAACGTGAGGGGTGGGATGTGACGTGAGACACGGACATCGTTGGGGTCTGCGCGTGCGGGGGGGCGCGCGGAGAGTGCGTATGACACACGCGAAACATCCCCGAAAGGGCTGCCCGAATTCGTTGACCATTCGGGAATTTCGGGATTAACAGAATCACCCGCGTGTACGGTTCGTGAGCGCTCGTTTTCCTTTTCTGCTTTTCCAGCTTTTTTTTCCTTCCAGTCTCGCGCTCGCGATGACCGCCGTGGCCACACCAACCGCGAAGGATGGCCTTCGCGGGTATTACCGCGCGAAGATCGAGGAGTTCGAGCTCGCGGTGAGGGATAAAACATCAAACTTGCGTCGGCTGGAGGCGCAGAGGAACGAGCTGAACCACAAAGGTACGTACGTACCTACCCCTGAGATGACGTTGGGGAGGAACGGGTCGCTCAGATCTGGGCATCATCGCAGATCTCACCACGGGGACTCGCCAAGGTCGCACCAAACCCGCCACACACGCACGTGGCATTTAATAGATCCATGGGGCGACGCACTCCCACGCAAATCCGGCACGCGAGTCGCTCCCATCACGCACACCACACGACTACAACACAGATCTCACAACGAACGTGCTCACCGAACGAGTCGTTTCATTTTGTATTTTTGACGTCGGTCAAGGTAAATGCCCATACGAGTGAGACCGAAACTGACATTTTTCCATTTTCAATCTCGTCAGTCCGCATGCTGCGCGAGGAGATCCAGCACCTGCAGGAGCCCGGGAGTTATGTCGGCGAGGTGGTCAAGGTGATGGCCAAGACCAAAGTTTTAGTCAAGGTGCACCCTGAGGGCAAGTACGTCGTGGACATCGGGAAGAACGTTGACGTTACTAAGCTGACGACGGGCGCGAGGGTTGCGCTGAAAAATGATTCCTACGCCCTACACACGGTACTGCCGTCCCTGGTGGATCCGTTAGTCTCATTAATGAAGGTTGAAAAAGTCCCAGACTCCACCTTCGACATGATCGGCGGTCTGGATCAACAAGTGAAAGAGATCAAAGAGGTGGTGGAGTTGCCTATTAAGCACCCCGAATTGTTTGAATCGCTGGGGATCGCGCAGCCCAAGGGTGTCATTCTGTACGGGCCTCCCGGGACTGGCAAAACTTTGTTAGCCAGGGCGGTGGCGCACCACACCGAGTGCTGCTTCATCCGCGTCTCGGGTAGCGAACTCGTGCAGAAGTACATCGGGGAAGGCGCGCGGATGGTCCGGGAGCTGTTCGTCATGGCCAGGGAGAACGCCCCCGCTATTCTCTTCATGGATGAGGTCGATAGCATTGGGTCTGCTCGTGGGTCAGGAGGTGGAGACAGTGAAGTCCAGCGAACGATGTTGGAACTCCTAAACCAGCTCGACGGCTTCGAAGCGAGTAATCAAATCAAAGTCATTATGGCCACCAACCGGTTGGATATTCTAGACTCAGCGTTACTACGCCCAGGAAGGATCGACCGCAAGATTGAGTTCCCCAACCCCACGGAGGATTCGCGAACCGATATTTTGAAGATTCACAGCCGCAAGATGAATTTGGTGCGCGGGATCGATTTGAAAAAGATCGCGTCGAAAATGGGCGGCGCCTCAGGGGCTGAATCGAAAGCGGTGTGCACCGAGGCGGGGATGTTCGCGCTGCGAGAGAGACGGGTGCACGTGACGCAGGAGGACTTCGAGATGGCGGTGAGTAAAGTGATGCAAAAGGACTCGGAGAAGAACGTGTCGGTGGCGAAGCTGTTCACGTAAGCGGAGGGGTAATTAGTCTGACGGCGGTTTTTGTGATGTACGATAGACGTATGCCTTGATTAAAACGACTGTAACACCCTTATATAACACCCTTCACAACGAGCTCGTATAAGCGTCCCACCCCGCGCTCCGGTACTCCTTCGCCGTCCCGAGCGGATCTGCGGCTCTGTAAATCCCACGCCCGACGATAATCACGTCGGACCCGCATTCTTTGATTACTCTGTCCGGCGTGTTGTACTGCTGCCCCATCGCATCGCCTCCGCCACCGAGCTGCACCCCAGGGGTCATCTGCACCAGCCCCTTTGACCACTCCTGCTTCCACGCAGCGGAGTTGGTGCTGATGAACCCTATGACGAAATCGGGGTGCTGCTTCGCCATTTGAATCGCCGACTCGGTGTAGGAACCTTTCGCCATGGTGCCGGCGGAGGACATCTCAGCGAGTAATAACAACCCACGACCCTTCGGCAACCCAACCGACTTCAGCCCGTCAATAATCCCGCTCCCGGGCACGATGTGCGCGTTCGTAATGTGCGACCAGTCCGCGATTTTGTGAAGACCGGAGGCATACTGCCCCACCACGGTGTTCCCGATGTCCGCAAACTTCCGGTCTTCGAAGATCAGGAAGTTGTGCTTTGTTGACAACGCTGTCAACTGTTGCACGAAATCCTCAGAGAAATCAGGGTACAAGTCGCAGTGCGTCTTCAGGACGCAGATCTCTGGCCCCAGGTTATCCGCCAACTCCAATAGCTCAGCCGCAGTATTCACGTCCGCAGACAAACACAGGTTGGTCTTTTTCGCATCCATCAGCTTCCACAGCTCCTTCGCGCATTGGTTGTTCGTCAGCTCCGCGCGCGCGGTGTACGATTCTCGTTTCACCTCCGCTGCGCCCATCTCGTTCCCGGACGCGTTGGGCCCCGTCTGGTTCGCCGCGATGAACGCCTTGACGGAAGCGACCAAGTCACCGGACATCTTGCCGTGCTTCTCCAGGGTGACGAGCACGCGAGACAAGGGTAGCACCGCGTGTAGGTTCAAGTTGTTTGACTTTAATCGCGCCTCGCCTCCCTGTTCTCGGTCAATCAAAACCACCACGTCTTTGACCTTCAGCCCAACCTGGTTCAGCGGTTCCACGGTCTCCATAACAGACGCCCCAGACGTGACCAAGTCCTCCACAACTAAACACGTCTGCCCCGCGTGGAACGCGCCTTCAATCGCTTTCTTCGTGCCGTAATCCTTGACTTCTTTTCGTCGCATCAGCATCGGGCAATCGCTGTTCAGGCTCATGCAGGTTGCGATGGGGAGGGCGGTGTAGGGGACGCCGCACATGTTGTCGAACTCGGCGCCGTCGGATTTCAAAACGTCCCACATGCACGACGCGACAGAAGACAGGACATCGGGGTAGGACACGATGACTCGCAGATCGACGTATATCGGGCTGATCAGTCCTGACTTCAGCTTGAACTCGCCAAACTTGACCGCCTCGATTTCGTGTAAACGGAGAATCAGAGCGTCGATCTTGTCCTCGTTGACCATCTTGTTTTTAGGGTTGGTTGCGAAGGGTGTGAGGGGACGGACGCGGCGTGAAGCGCGCGAGGGTGCGCCACGCGGGGTGGACGTGCCCGCCGCCCTCAATGATGAGATTTTTTGAAAAGTCGGCGGACTTCGGTACCAGCTGACGCGCACTTTTTGTCTCGGAACAGGCAACGCTTTTTCGCGAGACTAACAACGAGTGCTGCACACACCTCAAAGCGCGGGTTACATGTCCGCCCCGTCCCCCCGTGTCGTCCGCGACCCGTCGCACGCGGGGAGCTGGTACAACGATAACCCGGGTAAGCTTTCCGACGAGTTGGGCGGGTACTTGAACGACGTACCGGATGTTGTTGGTTCTGAATCTCGAAAACAACCCCGGGCGCTCATCGCACCGCACGCGGGTTATAGCTACAGCGGTCCCGCAGCAGCGTGGGCGTATAAAACAATTGACCCGTTAACTGTGCGCCGTATATTCCTCCTAGGTCCTTCGCACCACGTGTTTCTCAAGGGGTGCGCGTTGAGCACGTGCGATGTCTTCCGGACACCCATTGGGGACCTGGAAATTGACAAGGAGATTTACGAGGAAATAAAATCCACGAAACAGTTCACCGCCATGACCCAAAGCGTGGACCAAGACGAACACTCGCTGGAGATGCACTTGCCGTACATCGTGAAAGTATTCGGGGAAGGTAGTACAGAAGATGACTCCAAAAACTCCATTCCCCCTCTGGTCCCTATATTGGTGGGCGCTTTGAACAATGAAAACGAAAAAAAATACGGCGCGCTTCTAGCGCCGTACCTAAACGACCCAAACAACTTGTTCATCATAAGTTCTGACTTTTGCCACTGGGGCAAGAGGTTCGGGTACACACTTTGGAAGGGTGAAGAGTCAGGAATACCTCTCCACAAATCAATAGAGCAATTAGACAGAGAAGGCATTGAGCACATCACTTCCAAAGACGCGGACGGGTTTTATAACTACCTCCAAAAAACCAAAAACACGATTTGCGGGCGACACCCGATTGGCGTTTTGTTAAGGGCGTTAAAGGAGTCTGAAGGTTTTGAAAATATGACCGTGGAGCTGCTGCGGTACGAGCAGTCCAGCGCGGCGAAAAATAGAGAGGACAGCTCGGTGAGTTACGTGAGCGCGGTGGTGTATTAGCCGGGATTAGACTATGATCAGTGTAAAGACGAAAGACTTCAATCCACTACATTCTACATCTACCCCAAAGCCCTCGTTCTATTTATACTTCCCAAACAGCTCCGCAACTGAGGTTTGCGTCGCATCGTTGGTTTTCTTTCGTTTCTTCGTGCTAGGGGGTGGGCTTGGAGTTGGTTTTTGGTGCGCCGGCGACGACGCGAATAACTTGTCAAACGCAGTTGGTTTTTTCTCAGCCGATTCTAGTTCCAAATCTAGCTTCGGCGATTCTAGTTTAATACTGTGTCCCTTTTCCTTTTGCTTCGCGAACATGCTTAGTATGTTCCCTGTGTTCTTCTCCACCGCGCGTGTGACCTTGGCGCAACATGCTGGGCCTTCCATTTTTCCAGCAGTGTTGAGCTCGGTGGTTACGGGGTGCCAAATTAAATCACTTTCATTGTACGGGCGAAGCAGGGATTCATATGGAGTTCGTTCGGAAGTTATTAGACCTTCACTTCCAGCCGTACTCTCGTTGCCGCCGAGCCAATCGCTCACCTCCGTATCACTCCGCAATATCGCAGGCATGCGATCGTGCAGCCACCTAATTTTCTCACTCGCGGAGACGGTGATAATCGCGAACGTGACGTGGTCTGAAATATTATTTTTGGAATCAGAATTATTATCGTCGCGCCGCCACACGTCGTACAGCGCCGCGCACCGTAACGGCTTTTCGGTAGCCGTTTGTTTTGTTACCGTGTGGGTATTTAGCGTAGTGCTGGTGTCAACATTCTTCATGTCATTCATATCACTAACCTTCAGGTACAGGTAATACGGCTGTTTCACCGCGAGCGCGCCGGCGCCTTCTGTTTTCCATTCATAGAATCCGTCGATGAACACTACGCACCGTTTCCGGGTCAACAACCGGCTGAAGGCGGGTTTCTCACTCAACATCTCCCCACGTGCGTTGAACATTGCGTAATAATCAGGCGTTTGCGTGCTTTCCGTCCACGACGGTACGAGGCCCCACGTCATGGACTCAACGCACCGAGTTCCCTTTGGCTCACCGCGTTTCGGATCTGCAATTCGCAACACCGGAAGCACCGTCCCAGGGGCGGCGTTGTACCGGGGTGAGAACGAATCCCGGTGGACCCAATTGTGTGTCCCTGACACGGACGCCACCGCGTCCGCGCTGAGCGTGGCGCGCGCGCGGCCGCACATCGACCGGACCACAAGGGATGTGCGACGGGGTCTGAGGAGGTGTTGACGACGTCATCCGTTTTTTGGCAATTTTCCTCAAGTGTTCAATCAAACAAACAAGTGCCTATAGCTATCTAGGTAACAAGGTACTTACGCAATTCTCTCTTGCGCGATGAGTGACATGGCGCGCGCGCGTTCCTCGGGCCGCAGCGCTTCCTGCACAGCCGCTTGCAAGGGATCCGCGGAAACCGAAACCTCCGCCGCCGCGCCGTCAAGAACCACTTCAACTTGGTCGGGAACTTCTCCCAAGTTCGTCACGACCGGCGTCCACACCACCATCCCAACCTTGTTCTCCGCCATCTGCTTCGTCTTCAAAGAGGTTTGAATGTTCGGCTGTTTGCTGAAATCAGGCACCTCGCCTGTTAAGCATTTTGACATGAACAACTCGGATACAGCTTGCTGATGCTCCACCGGAATGTCTAAAGTCCTTTGAGCACTCAAAATCGGCAACGACAGCAGCGTTCCGGGCGCCCGGGGTAACACGTCGTAGTCCACGGTACCGCCCTGAATCAGCTGGTCCAAGGTCCATTTGAAGTACCGTTCGGAGACTATGTACGAGTCCGACGAACGCAAGTCGCACCCCGACCCCGCTACGAAACACAACTTAGCACCGACCATCTGGCACGCGCACTGTTGCGGGCAGGACGATTCCGGATTGATTTCCAGCGTGTATTGACGCCATCCTAAGCGCGCGAAACTCCAGTCATCCCCCTTCAAAGCCTGCGCAAACGCAAACAAGTCAACCTCCCCGAGCGGCGCCCCGCCATGCTCATCGGTGTTGAACTTGGGCGTGACGCTGTCCTCCTCAACGACGGCGACTTTGTTTAGGTTTTTGTTCAAAGCATCCGCCATCGCCGCGGCGTGCGACAGGGACGCCCGCTTGTAGTGGTCCAGCCCGTACCGGTCCGCCTGGTCGCACTCGTCGAACACCTTGCCGTCCACTAGCAAGGTATTTTTTGCTAACTTAGCCGGAACCGTGAAGTCCTCGCACCGAACGCACAGGACATAGATGGTGTCCGCTAATTGTAAAACTTGCTGGTACGACGAACTCCAGTCGTCCCGCGGGCCCACCGTGGGTTGCCGAAACGCCCGAGGACAATCTCCCCAGGCGCCCAACTTCGCAGCGACGTGTGTTAAATCGTGCTTCCCAGTCATAGGTAAGACTGGTGTGTTATCACCCCCGATGCGTACGTCGAGGGCTAACCCGTTTGCGCCGAGCGCGGCGGTGCCGAGGCGATCGGGTAACACTGATTCAACCTCCGTCTCAATCTCATTAGCCGAACCCAGCCTGCTCCTTTGTTTGGCTTGAAACTCCAGCGACGGTACGTCGTCTTCAAACGCGAACGCCTCGTCCAGCGCCTTCTCCGATAACGACGCCGCCGCGCGTTCCGTTTCCGTCTTCGTCTTCAGCTCATCGGGAGTCAGGGGGCGGCCGAACCCGGCGTCGAGCAAATCGCCCAGTCTTGAGAGGGACCCAGTAGAACCTGGCCCGAACCCAGTGCTGCTCAACGATACGATGCACACCGCGGCGACCAGACACACACCCGCGACCGCGCTTACCGCGGAACGCAAGCCGACGGAAGAGGACGATCGGGATGGTTTCGGATCCGAGGTTGTCCTTGACCCCGCTTCCTTTGATTGGTGTGTTTCACCCGAACTCTCCGCCCTAAGCAACCTTTGGCGCTCCAGGTCCACGTGCACACCCGCGGCGACGCCCTTCGCGCCCACCATGGCGATCCCCTGGAGTGCACGCACCGACCGCGTGGACGACTTCGCGACTCTCGCAAAGGGGACGACCCGTGCAGCTCGCTCTGAAGAGGCAGCGCGGCGCAATCTTTCTTAACACCCTTGGTGAAGTTCGGGTGTTTCTCCATGACAAATCACGGACACGCGGGTGCATCGTGCGATTTTTCCGTCTTTCTCTTGTCGCACCCATAAATGGGCTCTCACTTCGCACGGCGTGCGGGTCATGGCGCCCCCTCCGTCCGGCGGGGTGCCTTCCGTGATCGGCGACGACGGCGACATGCGCGGGGTGTGGGGCAGCACCCGGGACTTGCACTTGAAGGTGGGCGCGCACCTTCGGGAGTCAAGGGCGGCGAGGTCGGATGAGCGGTACAAAAACTTCATCGCTTATGCGAAGCGAAGGGAGGAAGAGAGGGAGGATGCACCAAGAGCAGAGAGAGATGTGGGTAGGGGACAGCTACAGTCTGATGCACCCGACGAGAACAACCAGAAGGACGCGAACCGGGCATCCCCCCGCAAACAGAAAAAGGCTGATGCCGACGGTTCATCCACCCAAATAAAATCCCCGACGCAGGTAAACATAAACCCGCGCCGAGTTGGGGGCGGGTACAAGGTAGGGGACAAAGGCGTGGTCGATGACGACGCGCCTCGTGACCCGCGAACCAAACGCATGCCCAAACCGGAACCGATCCAAAAGTGGCGAGACGTCGCGTTGGAGTTGCGAAACAGCAGTAGTGGTGGGGAGGTTGGAAAAATGAATAATCAATCGTCTCAGAGCCATCAAGACCAGCAAGACAGCGACCCGACTTTGTTGATGCTGCGTGCGGTCGAAAAGGCGGCTCATACGCTAGGGGTACGACGCACTGGTGTGTGGACCGCTTTGGGCAAGCCATACGCCATCGAAGGGCCTCCAACCACAACACCCCCTCGAGACATCAGAAGTTCGTTCCCAACCCGAACCAAACATCCGGATCAAGTCGAGGCTGAAAAAATCCAAGAGCGGGAAGATGCAAGAGCGGGCATTGTGAGTAAACGAAAAGAAAAGTGGACCAAAACTCTCGCGCACCAGCCCGCCGCGGAAGCCGCAGAACTGGCAGAGGCGCAGCAAGAAAAAGATTCGCCGCTGCGTGATATTTTAGAGAAGCAAATGGGGTTCAGGGGCGAATTTGAGGAGGAAGTCATTGACGGCATGAGGATGCCAACCGGACTCGACGCTCGGCAATCGTTCAAGGAGAGAAAATTCAAAGGGCGGTTCTCGCGTGAAGCGTTGGAGGCGTCCGCGCAACGCGTGCGACAAGCGAAACACGGAGGCGGGTCGTGATGAGTAGAACAACGATTGTATTTCAATGTAAAACACAAACCAATGTGAAATGAATTAAACGCCTATTGCAAACTATATACCCACTTAACCCACTTAAAGCTTGACTTCGATTTCCACCCCCGCGGGGAGCTCGAGGCCCATCAGCGCGTCGATGGTCTGCGCGGTGGGCTGATGCACGTCAATCAACCGGTGGTGCGTTCTGGTTTCGAAGTGCTCACGCGAGTCTTTGTTGACGTGCGGCGAGCGAAGGACGCAGTAGATCCGGCGCTTGGTGGGAAGCGGGACGGGGCCGCTGATGGACGCCTCAGTCGCCTTCGCGGCTTCGATAATCTTGTCGCACGCAGCAGCCATGTGCCGGACCTCGAACGATTTTAAACGGATGCGGATCTTCGTCGCGGCGACGGCAGCCTGTTGTGAGGGGGAGGGTGAGGATGGGTCAGGAACTGATGAGAGGAAACAACAATTCTGAAAAAAAGCAATTCTCGTCCGTATAAACTCCAGTGTTGAAAAACGGGAAACGCGACGCGACTCGATTTGCGAAAGCGCCTCGCCGGGAACGCGCATCCGCCTGCGCCGCGACGCGAAATCTGCGGGACGGGCGAGTAGAGCACGAGATGCAGGTCTATAGTCTAAAAGGAGAGTCCACGTACCGCGTCAGCCCTGACCGCGAACGCAGCGCGAACCGGCGCGCGCACCTACGAAACGGGAGGAATGGATAAAGCGTGTCAGTGGAGGACGTGGAAGTCGGAGTGAAAAACTCTCGATGGTCGATGGATGGCGACGCTGTGGCGCGATGTGCGAAGCGTGGACATCAAGGTCACTGTCTAAAATGGCACACGAACACGTAGGGTAACACAAGAGTGCGTCACGACACGTCTACAGTGTGGTCGTCATCCCCTTATGGACGCCGTCCCGGGACGCGTGAGAACCGGGAAAGCGATGCGCTCATTCGCAGCGAAAGTTCATCAATGTCGCGCGTGTGTCGCCGTAGAGTACGTACCGGCTGGCGCGCGCGCACGCCGTTCACCTGACGAGCTGAAAGGCTCGCCGCCGACACCATAACAGCGCAAGAAGACGCCATTGTGAGTGGAGAGATAAGTCGAGGCGCTGTCCAGCGCGTTCGAGTATGAAGTACGGAGTCTGAATAACCCTAGAACCTCGTTTTCGGCTTTTCGCAAGTCGAGCTGAAATCCAAATGTTTGGCGATGAAATGTTAACGCCCGTGGGACACGCGGACTTTGCATATATGCGGCGGAGGGCGGGCACCTCCAGGTTCTGCAGTGGGCACACGAAAATACCCGTGGGACAAGATCACATGCATGTTTGCGGCCAAGGAAGGGCACCTCGAAGTGCTGCAGTGGGCACGCGCGAACGGCTGCCCGTGGCACAAGTTTACGTGCAGGTGGGCGGCGGAACTCGGGCACCTCGAGATTCTGAAGTGGCCGCGCGCGAACGGCTGCCTATGGGACGATAACGCACGCGATGCGGCTGCAAAGCGCGGGTATATCGAGCCTGACCAGCCACACACATGCGAACGATCTACGTTGAGACGAAGAGTACTTTCGCGTTTCATAACATATCACTTTTCAATCCTATTTCAACACTGACGCTCGACTCGGACATTCATGTTCTAACGGCTCACCTCAGTCGTGCTGTTCTAGTAACTCAGTCGTACTGCTCGTAGTCCCCCGAGAACTGCCCCGAGCCGTCCATCATGTCGTCGTCGTCGTCCGGGTAAAAATCGTTCGTTCCGTTCTTCAAACCCTGCGCGTTCCCGTCCCCTCTTCGTTTCGCCGCGTCCACCACTCGCATGAGCTGGTCTAAGTCCTGCATCTCTCCAGGCGGCGGTCCGTCGTTCGTGACGCTCGTCTGCAACTCAGCCGGGAGATTTTTCAAAAACCACGGGTGGGACTTTATGTTGGCGATCGTGTACCGCTTTGCCGTGTCGACGACGAAAATCTTTTTAATAAGAT
>MDSY01044200.1_pt1 | contig 34594 bp, 36 predicted proteins | sample 811131 | NCBI WGS metagenome assembly MDSY01 (sample SAMN05326643, study PRJNA326480) | marine metagenome | isolation source: seawater | place: Atlantic Ocean: South West | collected 2010 | reverse complement strand
TGGCTTGTCGTGATAGCTCTGCGTGACCACGTAATTCTTTTGGTATCAAAATTCGACCTTGGCTATCTAACTGACAGTCATTTGCATAACCTCTCATCATTTGTTTTGTTCTTCTGCTTTGCTTATCGAAATCAGAGAGAGCAGCTAATTTATCTTCGATAATTTCCCACTCAGGTAACGGGTAGAGGTAAAGAGAACGATCAAGAGGATTTAAAGTGATAACTAAATTATTTTGAGCTTGCTCCAAAATAAGAGCACGGTAGCGACTTGGAATCGCTAATCGCCCCTTGCTATCAATACTAATTTTACTGCAGCCTCTATACATAAAATTATCCTCTATATGTTGGTAAATTCCACTTTTACCCACATTACCCCACTTAGGTAACTATAGGGATTTTGAGGCTTCTATGTCAAGGATTGATTGTATTTTTTCTCTATAAATGTTCTTTACTTAACAATCACTTAGGTTAGATAATTTAAATTTTCAGGCTAAAATGAAAAAAAATTGAATAATAACATTATTTATTTCATAAAGTTCCGAGACCTATGTCATAAATTACTTTAAGTTTATTATTTTTTTCAAAAAAACTAAGCATTTATGACATATTGCAACGTTTCTATAACCTGTTCTGGTGTTTTTGCCCACGCTAATGCAGCTGCATCAACCTCTTTTAATGGATGAATAATATCTTCATCATGCAAAGTAATATATGGTTTGCTTAGAGCAGCACAACACCCGGCATCAAAGGCTGCGTTCCACTGTTTGAATTTACTACCAAAACGAACAATTGCAATATCACACTTCTCAATAAGTGTTTTTGTTCTAATACAATTAACCTTTGATGATTTATGATCGCGCCAAAAACTATTATCCTCTTTTCCTAAATGATCCCCAGCTGCGTCACTTGATTCGTGATCTAGAACTGCTGATGTATAAGTTATGGGTAAATTAAGTTTTTTTGTTCCTTCTTTGATTTGTTCTCTCCAGTCAGTATGAATTTCTCCTGACAAATAAACATTCCACTGCATTATATTTCCTCCTAAAAAAAGTGAGTCGGCCGATAAGCCGGGTTCTGTCATGGGCAATCATTCATCTCGAGTGCATGTCGCCACACACCTCTAGCAACCTACCCAGAAGCAGTGCGGGCCGCACCATTGCTCCTCTATTTGGTCTTGCTCCTGGCGGGGTTTGCCTTGCCACTGTTATTACTAACAGTGCGGTGCGCTCTTACCGCACCATTTCACCCTTACCCAATAAATTGGGCGGTATAATTTCTGTGGCACTTTCCATCGACTCACGTCGCCCAGATGTTATCTGGCACCTAGCCCTATGGAGCCCGGACTTTCCTCTATTAAATACAATGTTTAATAGCGATTGCCTGGCCGACTCTTGATACCAATTTTATTGTTATAGATTGTAGTTGCAAGTTTATTTGATATTATTTCTTATCATTTTGTATAACAAGTTTATATACATCATTTTTTTTCTTTTTAGTTATTTTCGCTGTCATTTTTATAGCATCTTTGGATGAAACTTTTTCTGCTAAGATTCTGTTTATTCGTAAAATCTCTGAATCAGCAATGTGATTCTCACTGTTCCCATCAACAAGAATAACAAATTCACCTTTGTTTTTTATTTCACCAGTCTCTATTTTTAGCTTGATACTGGATAGTGTTCCTCGTGATATTTGTTCGTGTTTTTTAGTCAATTCACGAGTGATTGATACAAGTCGTGAACTACCAAATACTGTGAGCATATCCTCTATTGATTCTAATATGCGGTGAGGTGCTTCATAAAAAATCAGAGTTCTAGGTTCTGAAACTAATAATTTTAAATATTTTTTTCTTGATATAGTTCTTGTTGGTAAATAGCCTTCGAAAATGAATTTGTTGCATGACAATCCAGATACCGATAAGCCCGTAACTACTGCTGAGCTACCGGGTATTGGAATTACTGTAATACCCTCGTCATGAGCAGATGAAACTAATCTATATCCTGGGTCGCTAACTAATGGAGTCCCGGCATCAGATATAAGAGCAATTGATTTACCATTTTTAAGAAATTCAATCAATTGAGACGTCTGTTTCTCTTCATTATGTTCGTGATAGGAGACAACGTTATTAGAAATAGCAAAATAGTCTAATAATACTCTGCTTCGCCTAGAATCTTCAGCCGCGATAAGGTCTACTTTTTTAAGTATATCAATTGCCCTTTGAGTAATATCGCCTAAATTACCAATTGGCGTTGCCACGATATATAGAGATCCGTTCAATTAATTGCCCCTCCATATTTATACGAAATTGATCTCGAAATTATTAGCTTTATGTTACACAATATATACATGAGACTTTTAATATTTTTGCTTACTTTGTTAACTTTAATTTCGGGCTGCATTCCCACGTCGACTCGTGAAGCTGATGAGACCGTTAATGCCAAAATACAACAAAAAGAGGAAAATGCCAGATTGCTGAGAGCAATTGATGCCCACGTAGGATCTAGAGAATATAGTAAAGCACGAGAAATTTTTGAAAATGGCAGCTTCAATCAAGAAGAAATAGAAATTGAATCAAGAATTAAAATATTAAATGCTCAGCTTGAATTAGAATCAGGAAAAACGGAGGAGGCATTGAATCTGCTAAGGAAGATAGCAGAGGATCAAATCCCTTTTACTTTCATAATTGCATATCATGAAATACTAGCGAGAGCCAATCTAGAAAATGGTAACTATTTAAAAGCAGCGATAGAGCAATTGAAAGTGACGAAGTATTCAAATTCACCAGATTCCCTTGAAAATAATAGTCTAAGATTATGGAAAATAATTGAGCTAATACCAGACGAAGAACTAGAAAGTTTACGTACTGACGCTCCCGAACTACTAAAAAGTTGGATTGACCTAGCAATTATAAATAAAAGATATAAATATGAAACTCAAAAATTAAAGGATGCAGTTTATGGATGGACACAACTTAACGAAGATCACTATGCACAACTATCGATTACTGAGAAACTTATACGAGATAGTTTTGAGTTAGCTAAACGTCCTGAAAAAATTGCGCTGCTACTACCTCTAACAGGAAAATTAAAAAATCCGTCCATTGCTGTACGAGACGGGTTTCTTGCTGCGTGGTATTTAGATAAGAAAAAAAAAGGTGAAGTTGAAATATATGATGCAAATAGCTTAAATATTATTGAAGTATATCAACAAGCTTTAGATGATGGTGCTGATTACATCGTAGGTCCGCTAGAAAAAGAGGCAACAAATCATTTGTATGAAAATACTGATGGTTCAATAAAGATACTTACTTTAACTCGAAGAAATATTGAAAAAGAGATGAGAGAGAATAAAAACCTATTTCAATTTGGTTTGATTGCAGAAGATGAAATAGAACAAATAACTAAAATCGCATTTAATGATGGGCACAAACGTGCGCTCGTATTAACGCCTGATACTCCTTGGGGTATTCTTCTCGCTGAAATGTTCAAAGAAAATTGGGAAAAGCTTGGAGGCGAGATCAACGAACATTCTAGTTATTCAGATAACACAGATGACTTTTCTTCCCCAGTCAAAAAACTTCTCAATATTGACTTGAGTGAACAACGAGCTAAACATCTTAGAAATAAATTAAAAATAAAAATTCATAACGAAGTGCGCCGCAGACAAGATTCAGATTGTATATTTACTGCCGGTAATATTGCTAAGAATGCGCGGCAGTTAATTCCTCAAATTCGTTTTCATCATGCTGACAATTTACCAATATATTCCACATCACACATATTTACTGGTGTTGCTGATAGCGAAAAAGACATTGATCTAAATGGAGTCACATTCGTTGATATACCATGGATACTCGATACAAAAAGGCAATTATCGATTATTCAAGATCAGCTCAATAAAAACTGGTCTCAGGAAAAATCTAAATATCGACGCTTTTACGCACTTGGTATTGATGCTTATCGCATAATTCCTGAATTAAATCGTCTTGCTAATGAAAAAAACAGCATAATGACTGGTGAAACTGGTGATTTATCAATAGTGTCTGACAATATAATTAAGCGTAATTTACGTAAAGCCAAATTTCTTGAGGGAAAACCAGTATTACTAAATTAACTAAAAAACGTTATGATTGCTCTCACAAAATGAACTCCATCAATATTTAGTGCATAATACAATCTAACACTTTGATTTATTGTCTACATGGATACTACTCAACGCATAAAAGATAATTTTCTAGAGAGTATTCGGATTAAAACTGATTCTCTAGATACATTAGCCCCAATTATTGCTAATGCTGCAGATGCCATGGCTAATTCTTTGCTTAATAATCATAAAATTATGGCCTGTGGCAACGGTGGATCTGCAGCCGATGCTCAGCATTTTTCTGCAGAAATGCTAAATCGATTTGAGATGGAGCGCCCGGGATTACCAGCAATTTCCCTTACTACAGATACATCTACGTTAACTTCGATTGCAAATGACTACCAATATGCAGAAATTTACTCAAAACAAGTTCGCGCACTCGGGCAAGAGGGAGATATACTGCTGGCAATAAGTACTAGCGGGAACTCACATAATGTAATTCACGCAATTGATGCAGCACACGATAGAAATATGATTACAGTTGCATTAACGGGAAGAGATGGAGGAAAGATTAGAGATATGATGTCAGATAGAGACTTCGAGATATGTGTTTCAACACAATCAACAGCTAGAATTCAAGAGGTTCATATAATGATTATTCATTCACTATGCGATTTAATTGATTTAAAATTACTCGGACAGGATGGTTAGCATATGATAATTAACAATCAAACTAGATTATTGGTTTTAGGAATAGCAATGACGATTTTATCTGGCTGTGCAATTTCTGCAGCTGGTGGAGCAGCCGCAGGAGCGACGGCATCCATTGATAGAAGAACAGCAGGCGCAATCATAGAAGATCAAACGATAGAGCTGAAGGCTTATGCAGCAATACAACAAGATGGAAAACTAGACGAGCAGACGCACATAAGTGTAACTAGCTATAATGGTAGAGTATTGATAACGGGCGAAGCGCCATTGGCAGAAATGAAACAAAAGATTGCAGACTTAGTAAGTAATATTAATAAAGTTTCACAAGTTTATAATGAAGTTTCGATTGCTGCCCCAAGTTCAATGGTATCAAGAACTAGTGATACTTACATAACGACGAAAGTTAAAGCTAGAATGATCGCTGATGAGAAACTAAGTGGTTTGATCATAAAAACTGTTACTGAAAAAGGCGTGGTTTACCTATTGGGTATAGTTAGTCGTGATGAAGCAGAACTAGCTACCACAATCGCTAGAGAAACCGGTGGGGTACAAAAAGTTGTAAAACTTTTTGAATATCTTAATTAGATAATACTTAAAAAAAATATTCCAAATTGTGTACCATGGAAAAATAGTTTTATTAAGATCTATCCCTCATGATACTCTTCTTCGACTGTTGATAAGCTAGCTTTGAACGCATCACGCTCAAATAATCGATCAGCATACTGTTGAAGCGGCTTACCTGAGAGGGGCAACTTTATGCCATATCGTGTTAATCGCCACATGAGTGGAGCTATACAACAGTCCACTAGCGTGTAATCCTCTGACATAAAATAGGAAGTGTTAGCAAAAGCTGGTGCTATTGATGTTAAATTATCACGAAGCACTTTCTTGGCATTTGCTGCAGCGATATCATTCTCGCTTTCAAGATCTTCAATGGCTGAATATAAATCTTTCATAACTCTATATCGTAACTGACGATTACCTGCACGACTAACAGGATCAACAGGTGTAAGCGGTGGATGCGGAAAGCGTTCGTCAAGATATTCCATCATTATTTGTGCATCATATAAAACTAAATCTCTATCAATTAATGTTAAAATAGTATTATACGGGTTGAGTTCATTTAGAATTTCAGGCTTATCATTTTCATCAACATAATTTATCTCAACATTAACATCTTTCTCTGCTAGAACAATACGTACAGCATGACCGATTGGGCTAGTTTTATCAGAATATAAAACCATTAACGAACGACGATTGGCTAGACTTGCCATATTTTTCTCCAAAAAAAATTAAAAAATAATGATAGTTAAAAAGTACTCATAGCGGAGTGTATTCTAATGGATATCACGCCAATAATCTCTCTTTAGCATGTATGTAATTACAAAAAGTATAGATAAATAAAATATAACCCAAAAACCAATCTTCTTTCGCTTTAATTTAATCGGCTCTCCCATGTAAACTAGATAATTAACTAAGTCGCGAAGAGTTGCATCATATTCTTTTTCAGATTGTAACCCAGGAGTAATTAATTCTAATGAATTCTTATATGTTGGTTTATAATACACAGCTCCACGTTTACCAGTATTAACCAATTGTTGAAAACCTTGTAATTCCCATAAAACATGTGGCATTGCTGTATCCTTATACGTGAGATTATTAACGCCAAAAGGTCTAGATTCATCAATGTAGAATGTATGCAAATAGGTATACAACCAGTCGGGGCCACGAGAACGAGCAATCACCGATAAGTCAGGTGGAGTAACACCAAAAAAATTTGCGGAATCCTTCTTTTTCATTGAGATGCTCATAACATCGCCAACCTTATCTTCACTAAATATTAAATTTTCTTTTAATATATCTTCTGCAATATCTAAATCTTCACCAATCCGGTTATACCTCATATAATTGGCTGAATGACAACTCTGACAGTAATTAACAAATACTTTAGCCCCGCGCTGTAATGACTGCTGATTAGAAAGATCAACTTCCATGTGCATTAATTTAGAATTACTTGTGGCAAAAACCTCATATGAGGGTATTACGGATATGACTAACACAAGTTTTACAAAAAGCTCAAAAAAATTCATCAGCTAGTCACTCTATCAGGCACTGTTTTATCTTTATCTAGTGCGGTATAAAAAGGCATTAAAAGAAAAAATAAGAAATAAATAACAGTAAAAAATCTAGACATCCACGTATAAACTGGGGTCACTACTTGCAAGCCTAACCATCCAAGAACTATGAAACTTATAACAAATAACGCTAGAGCAATACGATAATTTCTCCCTCTATAACGAAAAGATCTAACAGGACTTCGGTCTAGCCATGGAAGTAATAAAAATAAATTTACAGCCAAGCCCATAGCAATGACACCACCAAGCTGACTTGGTACTGCTCTTAAAATTGCGTAAAATGGCGTGAAATACCACACTGGAGCAATATGCTCTGGAGTTTGAAGTGGGTTTGCTTGTATAAAATTAGCACTTTCAAGAAAAAGACCTTGGGTGCCCGGTATCTTCATTTCCGGCGTAAAAAAAACAACAGCAAAAAAGAAAATTAGGAAGACAACAGCACCCATTAAATCTTTAACAGTATAATATGGATGGAATGGTATGCCGTCGACTGGTATCCCATCTGCATTTTTATTCTTCTTTATATCAATTCCATCAGGATTATTTGAACCAACCTCATGTAAAGCGAGAATATGAAATCCAACTAAACCCAATATCAACAATGGAAATGCTATGACATGAAGCGCAAAAAAACGGTTCAATGTTACATCCGACACAACAAAATCACCACGTATCCACAAGGAAAGATCTTCACCAATGATTGGTAAAGCACCGAATAATGATATGATAACCTGTGCTCCCCAATAGGACATCTGCCCCCACGGTAATAAGTAACCAAAAAAAGCCTCCCCCATAAGTAATAAATATAAGGCCATGCCTGATAACCATAATAATTCACGAGGTTTTTTATATGAGCCATATAACAATGCACGAAACATATGTAAATAAATTACTATGAAGAAAGCCGAAGCACCTGTTGAATGCATGTAACGTATTAACCAGCCCCATTCAACATCGCGCATGATATATTCCACCGAAGCAAAGGCCTCTTCAGCTGAAGGTTTATAATTCATTGTTAGCCAAATACCAGTTACCACTTGGATGCCAAGAACTAGTAACGCAAATGCGCCAAAAAAATACCAGAAATTAAAATTCTTTGGAGCGTAATACTTAGCAAGATGCTCGTTCCATATTTTCATCAAAGGAAAACGAGCATCAACCCAGTCTCTAGCTCCAACCAGTACACTAACAAAAGTACCGTTTGACTTAGCCATCGACTTCCTCCGTATCTTCGCCAATTAAAAGACGTGTATCTGAAATAAATTTATATGGTGGTATTACTAAATTATTTGGCGCTGGAACTCCTTTAAATACTCGTCCAGCTAAGTCAAATCTGGAACCATGGCATGGACAAAAGAATCCGCCCATCCAATCAGATGAAATGCTCTCGCCATCTTCTTTTAAAACAAAACTCGGTGAACAGCCAAGATGAGTGCAAATACCAATTACCACGAGAAATTCTTCTTTAAGAGCACGAAATTCATTTTTTGCATAATCTGGCTGTGCGCTATTATCGGATTGAGGATCACTAAGTTTATCGTTTAAAGAAGAAATGTCTTGTAACATTTCATTAGTCCTTCTGAGTATCCAGATTGGTTTTCCCTGCCACTTTTCTATTAATCGACCGCCCGGTTCTAATTTACTTATATCCACTTCAACAGGAGCTCCAATAGCTTTTGTTTTTGCACTAGGGCTCATATTTGAAACAAAAGGAACCGTTGCAGCAGCAGCTCCAAAACCACCAACCACAGTTGCTGCTGTCGTCAAAAATCTACGGCGGCTTTGATTTAAAGTTTTATTTTCCATTTCTCTCCTCTTATAAAAAATGGAGTCATGCTTATAATTATTATATGAGTATAGTTTAACATGATAAACTGTATTAATTCGGTCACATTTTATTAAAAAATTCTTAAGCTAACGCTCTATAATGCTATTTAATCTTAAAAAAACTATATTTTTTATTCTACGATTTTCTGCGTATGGTCTCGCATTAGCCTTTTTATTCTTATTGCTGTCAAATAATATTTCATTAATTGATAAATCATTTTCTTCTTTTTTTAAGCTAAATCGTCACTCATTTAACAACGCAGTAGAATCTACTGCACCAGCAGTAGTAAATGTCTATGCAAGTAAAGTATATCAAGAAAAAGGGCATTCTGTATTCGGACATCCTATGTTTAAGCAATTTTTTGGTACTTCCCCTCAATTGACAAAGACACGGCGTAATAATTCAATTGGCTCGGGTGTAATCATGAACAAAGCCGGCTATATTCTTACTAATGCACACGTTATAGAGAATGCTGAAAATATAGGAATTACTCTAAATTCTGGAGAACAACTACAAGCTAAATTAATTGGTCTAGATTTAGATACAGATTTAGCTGTAATAAAAATAAATCTTAAAAACTCTCCATCAATTAAAATTGGAGATTCATCTAAATTAAAGATTGGTGACATAGTTTTAGCTATTGGAAATCCATATAATTTTGGGCAAACAGTGACTCAAGGTATTGTAAGTGCTACCGGCAGAAAAAGAAGGGGGATTTCTTTTTTTGATGATTTTATTCAAACAGATGCTGACATTAACCAGGGTCATTCTGGAGGAGCATTAATTAATGTTTATGGTGAATTGATTGGAATCAATACAGCAATTATTTCAAAATCTGGTGGTTCAGAGGGTATTGGTTTGGCAACCCCAATCAATCAAGCACTAAATGTAATGGATGAAATTATTAAAAATGGAAAAGTGGTTAGAGGTTGGCTTGGAATAGAGGCGCAATCTTTAAGTGGTAAATTAAGAAACTATGAAGATACATCTGGATCAAGTGGAGTTTTGATTACAGCGACGATTCGTAATGGCCCAGCTGAGAATGCTGGAATCATTCCTGGTGATGTTATACATAGTGTTAATGGTGAAAGAACAGATTCTCCTGGAAAAATTATTGACATGATCACTAAGCTTAGGCCAGGTGAAAAAGTTAAAATTAAAATTCTAAGGGGTTGGGACGAGCAAGAACTAACTGCTACAATACTAGAGAGACCGGCAATTAAGTTTTTAAGATAAAAAAATATTTAAAAAATAAATGTTAACTGCTCATGAGCGATGACGAAATTCTGCAGAACGTGCATGTGCAGTTAAACCTTCACCATGTGCCAAAATAGACGCAACTCTTGCTATTTCTGAAACTGAATTACCATCACATTTTATAAGAGATGTTTTTTTCTGAAAATCATAAACACCTAAAGGTGATGAAAATCTGGCTGTATGAGATGTGGGTAGGACATGATTAGGTCCAGCGCAATAATCACCGATCGATTCTGCAGAATAATTACCCATAAAAATAGCACCAGCATGTTTTATGTCTTCAAGCAATATTTCTGGATCAATTACCGCAAGTTCGAGGTGCTCAGGTGCAATAATGTTTACTATCTCAACCGCTTGAGTAAAATCTTTAGTTTTTATAATTAAACCATTATTGTTGAGTGATGCTTGAATAATTTCAGCTCTTTCCATTTGTGGTAAAAATTTTTCGATTGATTTCTCAACAGATTTAATAATATTGGCATTGGGAGAAATTAAAATAGCGCTTGCCTCCTCATCATGCTCAGCTTGAGCTAAAAGATCCATTGCAACCCAATCTGCGTTGGCATTTTCGTCTGCAATAATAACAACTTCGGAAGGTCCGGCTATCATATCAATACCCACAAAACCAAAAACCTGTCTTTTCGCAGCAGCTACAAACATATTCCCAGGACCAACTATTTTATCTACCTTAGGAATTAGTTTGGTGCCAAAAGCCAAAGCAGCGATTGCTTGTGCTCCTCCAATACTAAAAATTTTGTTTACTCCAAGAATTGCTGCTGATGCTAAAACCAGATCGTTTCTTTCCCCATCGGGGGTTGGTACAACCATGATGATTTCCTGAACCCCCGCAACTTGTGCAGGAATAACGTTCATCAAAACAGATGAGGGGTACGCTGCCTTACCTCCAGGAACATAAACACCAACTCGCTCTATAGAAGTAATTCTTTGACCTAAAGTATTTCCATCTTCATCTGTATAAGTCCAAGTTTCTTGTTTTTGTTTTTCGTGAAATGAGCGTATTCTTTTTATAGCATTCTCTAAACTTTCTCTCATTGAATCAGATATTCTAGATAAAGCAGTATCAATTTCACTTTTTGTAATCTCTAAATTTTTAAGTTGAGCCGATAATCTGTCATATTGATTTGTATACTCAAGCAATGCCTCATCACCACGATCCCGAATATCTTTTACTATTTCAGAAACTACCATCGAAATTTCATCATTAGGTTCTGAATTTGATTTTATTTGACTACTTAATGATTTTTTAAAATCAGAACTTGATGTATCTAAATATTTCATCACTCTGCAACCTCAATTACATCAGATAATTTTTCTATAAAAGATTTTATTGCGGTGCTTTTTAGTTTCATTGATGCTTTATTTACTATTAATCTTGAACTGATATCCGCTATGCGCTCATAAGGAACTAATCCATTTGCTTCTAAAGTTTTACCAGTATCAACTAAATCAACAATTTGATCTGCTAAACCTAAAATTGGAGCCAATTCCATTGAACCATATAGTTTAATTATTTCAACCTGCTTACCAAAATTTGAAAAATAATTCTGGGTTATATTTGTATATTTTGTCGCGATTCTTGGCCTGGTAATTTCTTTTTTTACGCCTTTTAAACCAGCTAACATCATTTTGCACTTAGCGATACCGAGATCAATAGGTTCATAAAAACCATCACCCTGGTACTCGAGTAAAACATCTTTACCGGCAATACCTAATTCTGCTGCTCCACGCTCAACATAAGTTGGAACATCTGTTGCCCTTATAACAAGTATTTGAACGTTATTTTTATTTGTTTCTAATATTAATTTTCGCGAGTTCTGAGGATCATCCTTTGGAATAACATCAATTTTAGCAAGCAACGGAAGAGCTTCATCGAAAATCCTGCCTTTTGAAACCGCAATTGTTATTTTATCAGACATTTTTACCCTTATTTCTTAATTAAAGTTTAACCATGCTATAGTATGAAAAAATGGCATGGAATGCATTAGAAAGGAATAAGTATAAAAAGTTTCCTCAATAATACTTGATTCAGAAGGCAGTTAATCTGGAATGCGTTTGATATTAGCCCCTAACTGTGAAAGCTTTTCTTCAATGGTTTCATAACCGCGATCAATATGATAAATACGATCGACAACTGTCTGTCCTTTTGCGACTAATCCGGCTAAAACTAAACTAGCTGATGCTCTTAAATCAGTAGCCATCACAGGTGCAGAAGTCAATTCTTCAACGCCGTCAGTTATTGTTGTGTTACCCTCTAATTTTAAATCTGCTCCCATTCTCTTTAACTCATGCACATGCATAAACCTATTCTCAAAAACAGCTTCTGTTATTGCGCCTGAACCAACGGCTATACTGTTCATTGCTGTAAACTGTGCTTGCATATCTGTTGGAAACCCTGGAAATGGTGAAGTATGTACATCAACCGCCTTTGGTTTTTTTCCATCCATATCAATAGAAATAGCATTTTCCTCCAATTCAATACTTGCTCCTGCCTCCATGAGCTTAGTCAAAACTGACTCTAACAAAACTGATTTGGTATTTCTTAAGCGCATTTTACCTCGTGTCATAGCAGCAGCAACAAGGTATGTTCCTGTCTCAATACGATCGGGTAAAATCTCATGCTCTGCCCCATTAAGAGATTCAACCCCTTCAATTTCAATACGATCAGTTCCGGCGCCTTCGATTTTTGCGCCCATTTTGTTTAGACAATTAGCTAAATCTTTAACTTCGGGCTCTCTTGCGGCATTTTCAATAATTGTTTTACCTTCAGCCAAAGTAGCCGCCATCATCAAATTTTCTGTTCCCGTAACAGTCACAAGATCAAGTGTTAGATGTACTCCCTTTAATCTATTACTAGTTTTTGCTCTGATGTATCCCGTATCAGTTGTAATTTCTGCGCCCATTGCGATTAAGCCTTGTATATGAATATTAACGGGGCGCGAGCCAATGGCACATCCGCCTGGCAGTGATACATCGGCTTTTCCATAACGAGCAAGAAGTGGGCCGAGCACAAGTATTGATGCTCGCATTGTTTTAACCAATTCGTATGGAGCAAAAAAATTATTAATTTCAGAATTATCAATCTCTATGTGCATATGCTCGCTAACTGTGATCTTAGAACCCATTCTTCCGAGTAATTCTATTGTTGTTGTAATATCATGCAGATGAGGAACATTGCTAATTGTAACTGGCTTATCAGTCAATAATGTTGCTGATAGTATGGGTAGTGCTGAATTCTTAGCACCGGAAATTGAAACTTCGCCTTCTAAAGGGTTGCCGCCCTGGATAATTAATTTATCCATATTTTATGATTTACCTTGTAACACTCAAAGTGCGTTAATTTAATTTATTATTCTTGAACTCATGCGGAGTGAATGTCTTAAAAGATAATGCGTGTATTTCTTTGCCAATTTTATCACCTAACGCCTTATACACCATTTTATGTTGTTCTAAGAGATTTTTTCCAATGAATGATTCTGAAACAATATAAGCATTGAAATGCGTACCATCGTCTCCTTCTACTACCACATCAGAATCTGGTAATCCAGATTCTATAAGTTGCTTTATAATACTTGCATTCATAAATATATGTCATTTAGCTTATGAGCAAAAAAGGCACTATACAATTTAAACTAAGAAAAAAAATAAAAGTAAATTATGATCATCTTGACGATCTACCTAGCTTTTAAATAAAAAGTTTTAACTAATTTGATATATTATTTTCAAGCCTTATATTCTTTTTTGTCAATTGATCAAGAAGTGAATCAAAACCATCTTTTTTTATTTGTGTGGAAAATGAACCTCTATATGTTGTAACCAAACTCACGCCATCAACAGCCACATCGACAACTTTCCATTCCTGATTCTTTTGATGCATACGATATAGTATTGGAAGTTGCGCGCTACTTTTACTTGTAAGCTCTGTTTTTACTACAGCAAGATTTGAATTTGGATTTTGTTTAACTGGAAAGTATTTTATTTTTTGCCCCGAATACTCGAGTAATGCACGGGCATATGTACGAATAAGTAGTGATTTGAACTGAGTAACAAATTCATTTCTTTGAGATTCACTAGCAGTCTTCCAATGCTTGCCGAGCACCCATTTTGACATGCTAATAAAATCAAAACGGGGTATCACCAATTCATTGACCATCTCGAAAATTTTTTCTGGATTTGTTTCTAAAATATGGCGATTACTTTCAATGTGGTCTATTACACTATCAGCAGTTGCTTTAACCACCTCCTGAGGAGTTGCTGCAGACCATGCGGCACTAGATGACAATAATAGAGTAATTAACAACCATTTTAATTTGCCACGCATTACTCTCGCTCCCTATTTTTTTGTTTTTTGTATTTATACTATCGACTATTAAATAGCCATTTCAGATATTAACTCTGTACCGAATGCCTTGAGATATTCAGCCCAAATATTGTAATCGGAATAGCTATATAGAGAAAGCACTTATCTTAAAGGTATTTCTTTCACTTAACATTAGCTTATTGTCGCAAGATACTGTTTATTTTAATTTTACTAAAAAGGCTTAAATATCAAAATTAGTTTTGGTAGTAATGTTAGTGCCGCAAACAATGCAATAAACATTGCCAGTGCGGTTAATAGGCCAAAATAAATAGTGGGAATAAAGTTTGATAAAACTAGTATTGAAAAACCAATCATTACTGTGCTTGCTGTATAAAATACAGCTTTACCTATATTGGCATGACAATAATGCATTGTAGAAATATAATTATTAGTCTTTGGAAACTCTTCACGAAAACGGTAAATATAATGAATGCTATTATCAACAGCTATCCCAATTGTTATTGCTGCAATAGTAATTGTCATCATATCTAAAGGTATACGAATCAATCCCATTAAACCTAAAATAATCGCTGCAGCTAGAAGGTTTGGTATTATTCCTATAATTGCGAGCTTAAGTGAGCGAAATAAAATAATCAGCATAAAAGCTATCCCCAACATTACAACACCCAAAGTAAGAATCTGTGATTTAAACAAACTCTGTAGCATATTATTATAGAGAACAAGTATTCCAGTTATTTTTAAATTATCTTCATTTATACTTTTCTTCTCTACTAAGTCGGATTTGATTTTCTTTAGCAACTCTTGCCGCCTAAGATCTTTTAGAGAATCAACAATTCTAATACTTAGACGAGCTTCATTGTTCGCTTCAGATACATATGGATTTATCATGCTTTCTTTAAGTTCATCTGGCATACGTTTACTCACAATTGCTAACTCAAAAGCATCAAATTCACCCTTATTAATTTTTTCACCAACCCGTATAATTGAAGCTAAAGATAGTACCTTGCCCACCTCAGGTAGACTTTCTAAATAATCATGCACCTCTTTAATGGTATTTATTCTGTCAGGAGTGAACCAAGCTTGCTCTTGCTCTGCTTCTAATAACCCAAATAATTCATCAAAATCTTGAAAGTCATCATCAGTTTGATCAATATCCTCTAGCTCTGTTTCATCGAAGCTTATTAGAATGTCAACAGGTGTTGTTCCTCCCAATTTTTGATCGATCAAACGCAACCCCTGATATATTTCGGTATTCTCGCTAAAATAATTTATAAAACTATTCTCAACTTGTAATCTACTAATGCCATATGTACTTACTAACGCTAAAATAACAGCAGAAACTAATATAGTATTACCGAATCTTTCGGTTATATTTGCTAGTTTTTTCGTAAACTGAAATTCTCTTTTTGCTGCTTCTTGTTCTTTGGTTTTTGATAATAGAATTAACAAAGAAGGAAATAGAATAAATGATGTTAAAAAAGTTACACTCAATCCTATAGTCATCATCCACCCAAAATCAATGACGGGTTTAATGCCACTAACAACCAAAGAGGTGAAAGCCATAATTGTTGTTAAGGCTGTATATAAACAAGGCCAAACCATCTTGCGTGTTGTACCTAATACTAATTCGTATTGATTATAATCAGGATAATCATTTCGAAGCTGCCTGTACCTAACAATAAGGTGCACATTCATTGACATGGTTATAATCAACATTAGTGATATGAAATTTGACGATATAACTGTTACATTCCATCCAACTAAACCGAGTAAACCAATCATTATAATCCCAGCATAACAACAACTAATTAAAGGTAGTGCTACCCACCTTAATTTACGAAAAATAATTGTTAGCATAACTACTAAGAAAAGAAATACACCAATACCAAAAACAATTAGATCATTTTTAATAAAAGTTATCATATCATCAGCAATCATTGGCACGCCTCCAAGATGGAGTGCACCGTACTCAGCGTACCTAGTTAATATCTCTCTTATGTCTGCTATAGTTTCATGATTAAGCTGATCGCTATAGCTCTTCATTTGCAGATATTCTGTATTTATTCTATCAAGCTCTTTTTTACCTATTACATCTAAACGATTATTCTTTTCTTCAATTAATAATTTATTTCTTTTATTTTGTATTTCACGAAAAGAAGATTGGTCTTTTAAGTTGACTACTAAAGCCGTCGTTCTGCCATCAGTACTAATTATTAACTCTTTATAAATTGGACTTTCGAGAATTTCTTTTTTAGCGCTATCAAGATCAATGCCACCATCCTCAATTTTACGAACATTTTCAGAGACATCAGCTAATGATCCATCGTGTTGCATAACTAATGGTATATCTACCAATGTAACTACTGAATCAACTAGTTCTAATTTATTGATTTCGTCCCTAAGTTTGACAATCGCTTCTAATGTTTGCTCTGAAAAAAGATCGTTCTTTGAAGTAAACGTAACAAATAAAAAATCTTTAGTTGAATAACGCTCAATGGTTTCGCGAAATAATTGAAGATCCTTGTCATCCTCTAATAATAAAGAATCCGCAGATGCATCAAGTTTAAAATCTTTTATGTGAAATGAAAAAAAACATAGAATTACAGACATAAAAATAAGAACTAGAAATGGTCTTTTAACCACTGTAGTTAAGTAAATATTTTTTATTATATTAGTCACTTAATCTCTATGTTATATTTTAATATTAGCTTCGATAATTTCTTTCACTGTTTCAACATATAATACATGTTCAATTTTTAAAATCTTAGCAGCCAGTAACTCAGGTGTATCTTTTGGATCTACTATAACTGATTTTTGAGCTAAAATTGTTCCTTCATCATACTCTTCGCTAACTAGATGAATTGTGGCGCCGCTCTCTTGATCTCCAGCATCAATGACCGCTCTGTGTACATTCAACCCATAAAAACCTTTTCCTCCATGTTTAGGTAACAGTGAGGGGTGAACATTAAGAATTCTTCCCTTAAACTTAGTGAGTACTGTCCTCCCAACCTTCTTCATAAATCCAGCTAGTAATACAAAATCAACCTTGCTATCACATAAAACTTTACAAACAGAAAGATCTATTTCTTCCAGATTCTCATTTTGAAAAGTACCATAATGTGCTGTCTTGATATTTTTTTCTTTTGCAATTTCAAGTGCTCCAGCTTTGGGATTGCTGCTGATAACTACTTCAACTTTTGCTGGAAGATAACCTTCCTCGCAAGCATTGATAATCGCAGTCATGTTACTGCCTTTACCGGAAACTAATATGCCAAGCTTTTTCATTTAATATTTAATTTAAACCCTAATTTCTCTAAATTATTTTGAACAGTATTATCGAATGCAGTCATATCAATACCATCACTAAACTCAATAGTTCGACTTGCATATTCATATCTAGTTGAGTAATTTTTTCTCAAACTATCATAGTATTTTGCACGGTCTTTTAGTGCCAAATTATTATAATAATCTGTTGAAATATTATCTTCTAAAATATTCCAATGCTGAGATATTATAGATTCAATATCGTATTTTGAGCCATTCATTTCTGGTAATAATCTAATATTATTTGGAATGTACAATTCAGAAAAAGTGAAATTAGTACCGCAGAAATGATTTAATTGATTAAAAAGATTTTCTGTTGCATTAATTTTTCCTTCATGACTATAGCCAGCTATATGAGGAGTTTTTATAAATGCTTGACTCAATAAGCTCGTATTTATATTTGGCTCATTACGCCAAACATCTAAAACTAAAACAGACTCGGGATTATCCATTTTAAAAGCCAATAAGGCCTCTTCGTCAATAACTTCGCCACGCGAAGTATTTATAAAGATAACATTGGGTTTTAATTTCTTTAAAAAAATTTCATTAACTAAATTATATGTAGGATAATCACAATCTTTTGTAAGTGGTACATGCAATGTCACAACATCCGATTGTAAAACTTCTTCAAGTTCTGTAAAAATTTCATCTTTCCTTTGATTGGATAAAATAGGATCATTCAATAGGCAGTGACTGCCAAAAATATCCATAATTTTTTTTACTTTAGAACCTATATGACCAAATCCGATAATTCCGACCTTCATTTTTGAAAAAGGAATGCAGGATTTTTTCTTCGCCACAATTAAACTATTTAATACATATTCAGCAACGGATTGTGAATTACTACCTGGTGAGTATGAAAAGTATATTTTGGAGCTTTTCAAATAATCAATATCAATATGATCTACTCCGCTTGTCGCCGAGCCTAAAAATTTTAAATTACTATTTTTTAATAATAATTCATTGACTTTTGTTACGGATCTAACTAAAAGAATATCGGTGTTTTTGATTAATGAGTTATTAATAGACCGCCCATCAACAAGGGTTACATTACCAAATTTTGAAAATGCCTGTTCGGCTAAAGGAATTTGTTCGTCTGCTACTATGGATAAAGATCCAGTCACTTTTATTCTAATTTCTTTTTATATTACTCAAGGCTGATTCTCTAAATCCAAACCTTCTTTCTTAACTGGCATCAAATCCTCCTTTTTTATGCCAAGCGCAAGCGTAACCGGACTCGCAATATAAATTGATGAATACGTTCCGATCAAAACACCGAAAATAAGCGCTATCGAAAAACCATGTATAATCTCACCGCCAAGAAAAAATAACGCAATTAATACTAATAAGGTTGTGAAGGATGTCATCAAGGTTCTACTTAGTGTTTGGTTTAACGAAATATTAAAGACATCGACAGGTGTTTTATCGCGAACTTTACGAAAATTCTCGCGCACACGATCAAAGACGACAATCGTATCATTCAATGAATAACCAATAACTGCAAGTAGAGCTGCTAAAATAGTTAAATCAAAATTAAAATGCATTATAGAAAAGAACCCTAAAGTTATTACTACATCATGTATAAGCGCTGCAACAGCACCTACAGAAAAACGCATTTGAAAACGAAATGCCACATAAACCATAATACATAACAAAGCATAGAGCATGGCTAGCCCGCCATCCTCTTTTAGTTCATCTCCAACCTGCGGACCAACGAACTCTACTCTCCGCATTTCTACATTGAGATCATTTGCAGATAATAAGTTAAGAAGATTACTACTTATATCAGCACTATTTAATCCTCTTTGAGGAGGTATACGTATTAATATTTCATTTGCGGTACCAAAATATTGAACGGAAGTATTGCTAAACTCAGAATCAATAAACGATTCACGTATCTTATCCAGATCAACTGCCTCAGGATAACCAACTTCTACAAGAGTACCGCCGGTAAAATCGATTCCTAAATTTAAACCTTGATATGACAATGATGCTATCGAAGCGATAAGTAGTAATACTGACATAATAGTAGTTATTACCCTCATTCTCATGAAATTAAATTTTATATTCATATTGCCCATTGCCAGTATTCCTTCTTTAGTCTCATATGATTAATTTGTTTAGATTTTTCCCACCGTAAATTAAATTGACTAATCCTCTTGATACCATTATTGCGGTAAACATTGAAGATATAATCCCAAGTGACAAAGTTACAGCAAAACCTTGTATTGGTCCTGTTCCAAAACTAAACAACATCAATGCAGCAATTAAGGTTGTAATATTTGCATCAGCAATTGTCGAGAAAGCTTTCTCGTATCCTGCATGAATACTAGCTTGAGGTGTATTCCCATTGCGTATTTCTTCTCTAATACGCTCAAAGATTAAAACATTTGCATCAACTGCCATACCTACTGTTAAAACTATTCCAGCGATACCTGGCAAAGTTAATGTTGCTTGTAATAGAGAGAGCATTGCGATTATCAATACTAAATTGAGTGATAGCGCGATATCCGCAATCAAACCAAAGACTTTGTAATATATAGCCATAAATATTAATACAAGAACAAAACCTATAACAACTGAATCAAAGCCTTTATCAATATTGTCTTGCCCAAGACTTGGGCCCACTGTACGCTCTTCAATAATATATATAGGTGCGGCTAATGCTCCGGCACGAAGTAATAGCGCAAGATTTTTAGCTTCCTCTGAAGAATCTAAGCCTGTTATGTGAAACCGCTTGCCAAGTTGCTCTTGTATTACAGCTGCATTAATTACTTCCTCAACAATTTCCTTCTCTTTTATAATATCGCCATCTTGCTTAATTGTTTCCATTTTATATTCGATAAAAACAACGGCTAATCGTTTTCCAACATTATCACGAGTTCCTCGGCTCATTTTTTTTGCGCCTTTACCATCTAATGTAATTGTTACATCAGGCCCACCAGTTAAGGTATCGAACCCAGAGGCTGCGTTTATAATAGAGTCACCTGTTAGCATGATTTGCTTTTTAAGTAATATTGGTAATCCATTTCTTTCGTAATATAGTTTGGAACCAGCCGGTGGACGTCCGTCAACAGCCTCTTGCGGCTCATGCTCCTCATCAACCAATCTAAATTCGAGAGTAGCAGTAGCACCAAGAATAGCTTTAGCACGTGCAGTGTCCTGCACACCGGGCAACTGCACAACAACTCGTTTCAATCCTTGTCTTTGAATTACAGGTTCGGCAACACCAAGCTCATTAACTCTCTTCCTAAGTGTTGTGATATTTTGCTGTAGGGCTAAACGTTGGGTTTCTAATAGAACTTCTTCTCTTATTACAGCAATTAATGAAAATTCATCTTCGCTAGATTCCAATTCAACATCAAGATCATCAAAATTATCGGCTAACAAAGATTGGCCCTTGTTGTATTCGGTATCATCTTTAAAACGTATTAATAACCCACCGGTTTTATTATGCGTAATGGTTTTGTATCTAACTTTCTTTTCGCGGAGAAAACTTCTTAAATCAGAAATGTAACGATCTTCTGCTTTTTCAATCGCAGCCTCCATATCGACTTCCATTAGGAAGTGAACTCCCCCCCTGAGATCAAGACCCAAGGACATTGGTTCTGCACCAAATTTAATTAACCAATCAGGAGTAGCGGGTGCAAGATTGAGTGCAACGACATAATTTCTACCCAAAGACTCTTTGACTATAGACTGAGCTCTTAATTGTGTTTCCTCATCATTAAATCTAATTGTTAAATTACTAATGCCTAATGATATACCTTTGTGTGTTATAGCCGCTTCTTCTAAAGCTGCACTAACTTGAAATTCGGTAAGCTCACTAATCTCAGCAGATCTAGCAGCGGAAATTTGTAAAGATGGATCCTTCCCATAAATATTTGGTAATGCAAATAATAAACCTAGTCCGATTAGGAAAATTATTACGATATATTTCCAAGAAGAGTAACGATTCATGCTATGACCTAAGTGTATTTGCGTTATTAATTAGTAGTTAGATTGTTTTCAAAGTGCCTTTTGGATACACAATGGAAACCGATTGCTTTTGTATTTTTACTTGTGTTTCTTTTGATATCTCAAGCACAACAAAATTATCACCCACTTCTTTGATCTTGCCTAACAACCCACCGCTTGTAGCAACTTCATCCCCCTTTGCCAATGAGGCTACAAGCTCCCTATGCTGCTTAGCCTGCTTGAGTTGTGGCCTTATCAAAATAAAATAAAACACCACAAATAATATAATTAGGGGTATGAAACTAGCGAAACCAGCAGACTGCTGTGCGGGTGCTGCCCATGCGTTATTAATTAAAAAATCTAACATTATGTTAATAATCTCTATTTTTAAAAAGCGCGGTATTATGCCACAACAATACAAATTTCAGTATAGGTAAAGTCAAATTTAAATTTTATTCGAATATAAATAATAATGATTTCATAGATCAACCACCTTTTCGCTTGAGGTAAAAATCGGATACAAACTCTATCAGGTGCTCCTCTTCTATCGCCAGACGTAACTGACTCATTAAATACTGATAATAATGAAGATTATGCTTTGTATTCAAGCGTGCTCCTAAGATCTCATTAGTTTTTGAAAGATGGTGTAGATAGGCTCTTGAGTAGTTTTTACATGTATAACAAGCACAGTTCTCGTCAAGCGGAAGCTCATCGAACCTATAACATGCATTATTGATACGAATATCCCCAAATTCAGTAAAAAGATGCCCGTTTCTGGCATTTCTTGTTGGCATTACGCAATCAAACATATCTACCCCCCTACATACCGCCTCAACTAAATTTTCAGGGGTCCCCACGCCCATTAAATATCGGGGTTTATTTTCTGGCATTTTTGATATTAAATTATCAAGAATTTCCATCATTAATTCAGCAGGCTCGCCAACTGAAAGACCGCCAACTGCATAGCCATCAAAATTAATTTCGCAAAGACCGCTCAAAGAATCCTCGCGTAACTTTGGATACATCCCGCCCTGAATAATGCCAAATAAAGCATTTGTATTTCCCTCATGAGCTCTTTTTGATCTTTCTGCCCAGCGCAATGACAGCTCCATTGATTCGCGTGCTTTTTCTTCAGAGCATGGATATGGCGTGCAATCATCAAAAACCATAATAATTTCTGCGCCTAATACATGCTGCATCTTAATGGCTGCCTCGGGTCCTAGAAATATTTGCTTCCCATCAATAGGAGAACGAAAATGAACTCCCTCTTCAGTAATTTTTCTGGATTCAGCTAGGCTAAAAACTTGATAACCTCCTGAATCTGTTAAAATAGGTTTTTCCCAATGCATAAATTTATGAAGTCCGCCAAATTTTTGTATGACATCAGAACCTGGCCTCAACATTAAATGGAATGTATTTGCTAAAATAATTTCGTAGCCAATATCAATTAACTCTTCTGGTGTTATTGTCTTTACTGCGCCGTATGTTCCTACTGGCATAAAAACTGGTGTATCAATTGATCCATTGTGAAATTCAATAATACCTCGTCTTGCTGCTTTACTTTTTTTTGTTAAATTAAAATGCATATAAAAACTATCCACTCTTATTTCATTATCAACATAGCATCGCCATAACTATAAAATCTATATTTCTCTCTTATAGCATGATGATAAGCTTTCAATATATTATCTTTGCCGCCAAAAGCACAAACTAACATTAGTAATGTGGATTCTGGTAAATGGAAATTAGTAAGTAGAACATCTACTACCTTAAATTTATAGCCAGGATATATAAAGATATCTGTTTCGCCCTCATATGAAGTTAACTTACCATTTACTACCGCCGATTCTAAGCCCCTAACCACCGTGGTACCAATAGCAATAATTCTGCCTCCACGATTCTTAGTGGCTACTATCTTATCTACTGTATTCTGACTTATAGAAATTTTTTCACTATGCATTTTATGTTTGGTAATGTCAGGCTCTCGTACGGGTTGAAATGTACCTGCACCTACATGTAAAGTTAAGTTGGTAATGTTAATTCCTTTTCTCTTCAATTCATCAAGCATACTATTGGTAAAATGTAATCCCGCGGTTGGAGCAGCAACAGCGCCGAGAGTATTTGAGTAAACAGTCTGATAACGTTCACCATCTAAAGACTCGTCATTTCTTTTTATATATGGTGGTAAAGGAATATGTCCCAAATTTTCAAAAATATTCATGACTTTTCCCTCACCTAGATAGGCGAGTAAAAACATATCGTTTATCTTTTCTTCTATTTGGAATTTTTTTTCGCCATTGAGAAATAGAAGTGTTGCATTCTTTAAACTTCTATTTGAACGAAGTTGTACAATCATTTTTTTAGAATCCAAAATACGTTCAAGAATGAGTTCAACTTTTCCGCCTGATTCTTTTTGCAAGAGTAGTCTCGCAGGTATTACACGAGTATCATTTAATACGAGTAAATCGTTGGAATTAAAATATCCTATAATATCCTTAAATTTCTTATCAAAGATTTTATGGTCTTTGGCCAGTACGAGCATTCGACTTGTTCCACGCTCACTAGTTGGGTATTGGGCAATTAGACTATCAGGAAGACTATATGAGAAATCTTTTGTCAGCATAGCAATCAATATTATCAGAAAATACAGATTGAATACCTCAATTCAGAATTGACCCCGCGTTAACTTCACTTATACTTGCGGGCTATCACTTTACCTAGCCGGGGTGGCGGAACTGGTAGACGCGCCGGATTCAAAATCCGGTTCTGGTAACAGAGTGAGAGTTCGATTCTCTCTCCCGGCACCATTTTTTATAAAATTCAAGCAATCATTATCATTTAATTGGAGTTTGTATTTCTAAAATTTTTCCCTCCAGACTCTTAACTAATTCCTCTACTAATTTATGTTGTTTAAAAAGTAAGTCTTTTTTTGTTGATCGTAATACAATATTAACACCTAGATGACCATGCTTAAAAAAAGGATAACTACCGATACTAACTTCTGGAGTTTTTTTCTGAATATCACTCATTCCTACCGCGAGTTTACTTTCAGTTAAATTTGTACAAACACTTGCGGTTAAAATTGGTGGGCCAGAGACTAAATGTTCAACTAAAGAATCAAACATAGACCTCATGATCTCGGGTACGCCTGCTAGAACAAATACATTTTCAACTTTAAAGGCTGGAGCACCGCTTACAAAGTTATTAATAAGAATTGCTCCTTCTGGAATGTCTGCCATTTTTAATCGTGCTTCGGTCAATTGATCATGCTTATAAAATTTTTGCATGCGATCTACAGCATCTTTACTTCTCACGACATTAACATCAAAAGCCTTCGCAATTGAAGCGGTTGTAATATCATCATGTGTGGGACCAATACCGCCAGTTGTAAACACATAATCATATTTTTTAGAATACATTCTAACTTTATCTATTATCTCAACTTCAAGATCTGGAATTATTATAACTTCAGATAAAACAATACCTAATTCTTCAAGTTTTTTTCCAATATAAGCAACATTAAGATCCTGAGTACGACCAGAAAGTATCTCATTACCAATTACAATTACACCTGCATTTTTTGGATTAACACTCATTTTGAAAGCTTAATTGAAATAAAATTAAGCTGCTTGGACAGGAATATGATCTTTAATTCTCGTGATATGGTTTTCTTTATCTAGATATACAAGTTTGGGCTTAAAACGTTCTATTTCATTTTCATTGATTCTTCCATAGGCACAAATAATAACGCGATCTCCGGGGTCTGCTTTATGTGAGGCTGCGCCGTTGACAGAGATAATTCGTGAATGATCCTCCGCACGAATAGCATATGTTCTAAAACGCTCTCCATTAGTAACATTATAAATTTCAATTTGCTCATACTCATGAATACCAGCCTTATCTAGCAAGGCACCATCAATTGCACAAGATCCATCATATTCGATCTCAGAGTGTGTAACTGTTGCATGGTGAAATTTTGCTTTTAAGACAGTGATTTGCATTGTTATTTATAAGTTTCCATATTTAATAGTATAACGATTGCCCGACCATCAGGTGTGTCAATCATATGTATGCACTCTGGCATTGTCAATTAATCGAGTTTTACCGAGCCATGCAGCAACAAGCACAATAGCGTCGTCATCTCCTGCAGGAGCCAATGTTTTACTATCACAAATACTATAATACTCTACCTTAAAGCCAGCTTGTTCTAAAAAAATATTTGCCTCTTTTTCCAGTTGCTCATAATCCTTATCACCATTCCTTATCATTTTTATGGTTTCTTTTATACATTTATACAATTTGGGTGCCTGTCGAAATTCAGATTTACTTAAATAAGTGTTTCTAGAGCTCATAGCGAGACCACTATCTTCTCTTATAGTAGGTGCGCTAACTACCTCTATTGGTAAAAGAAGATTTTTTACCAAACTACGTATAATTAATAATTGTTGATAATCTTTTTCTCCAAACAGGGCAATATTCGGCTGAACTATAGAAAATAGTTTAGAAACAATGGTAGCAACACCTTTAAAATGTCCGGGTCGATACTTACCACAATGAATTGATTCCAACTCTGGATTAGAAATTTCTATTGTTGGAGTATTATCATTAGTTGGGTATAACTCAATAACTTCTGGCACGAATAATAGATCTACATCTAATTCTGAAAGTAAATTAATATCAGAATCTAAAGTTCTAGGATAATTAGCAAAATCCTCCCCTTCAACAAACTGAGTAGGATTAACAAAAATTGTAACTACCACATAATCAGAAATTTTTTTTGCTTTTTCAACAAGAGATAAATGTCCTTTATGTAAATTCCCCATTGTAGGCACAAGGGAAATTTTTTTTTTCACAGAGCGTACATCAGATAATAAACTTTCCAAATGAACAATTTTTTTAACTATTTTTATCACTTATAGGAATTTGATGAAGTTGGAAAGGAAGCATTCTTAACTTCTGCAACATAATCTTTGATTGCATCAAAAATAGAGTTATGGTCTATAAGGAAATTTTTAGAAAATTTTGGCTGTGTTTTTGTTAGGCCAAGTATGTCATACAAAACTAAAACCTGACCATCACAATCAACGCCAGCACCAATACCGATTACGGGTATATTTAAAGTCTTGCTAACATCTGCCGTGACTTCAGATGGAACACACTCCAAAACAATGCACGAAGCCCCGGCGCTTTGCAAAGATATTGCATCCTCCACTAATTTCTTAGCAGTATCCTCGGTGTTCGCCTGAACACCAAGTCCACCAATTTGGTGAATAGACTGTGGAGTTAATCCAAGATGTCCACAAACAGGTATTCCATTTTCAGTAATCAACCTAACCGTTTCAAAAAGCTCTTGGCCACCCTCAATTTTCACTACTTGTGCTCCACCCTCAGCAATAAGCCTAGCTGCATTACCAAGCGCCTGTCTTGGAGTTGAATAACTCATGAAGGGCATATCAGAAATAATAATCGCGCGTTTAACTACATCACTAACGATTCGAGAGTGGTAGATCATATCTGACATTTTAACTCTCAATGTATTGTCAGCGCCCTGTAAAACCATCCCCAAAGAGTCGCCGACCAACAGCATATCGACTCCAGCATCATCTTGTAATTTAGCAAAAGATGAATCATAGGATGTTAAACAGGCAATTTTTTCGCCTATCTCTTTCATCTTCTTTAAAGAATTGATTGTTATTTTTTCAGTCATAATTCTACCGCAATAGGATTAAAATAATGCCGACCAGATGGAAGTCTGCCTATATGTTCAAGTAATAAATTATAGTTCTTTTCATCTTTTGATAAATCAAAATCATCGGTATTAACGATTAATAAGGGTGATGTTGTATAACTATAAAAAAAATCTATATAAGCATCGGAGATTTTTTTTAGATAATTATAGTTTATAGCCTTTTCATAATCATACCCTCTTAGTTCTATTCTTTTCATCAATGTTTCTATTGGCGCCTGTAAGTAAATAACAAGGTCAGGGGAATAGGCATCTATCGTAAGTTTTTCATAAACTTGATGATACAAGGTCAATTCATCATCATCTAAGTTTACTGATGCAAATAACTTATCTTTCTCAATCAAAAAATCTGATACTTGAATTGGCCTAAACATATCTTTTTGTCGTAGTGATTCAATTTGTTTAGCGCGTTGAAATAAAAAAAATAACTGGGTAGGTAGAGCAACTGCCTTTGGATCCTCATAGAATCTAGGAAGAAATGGGTTTTCAACTGCTAACTCTAACATCAATTCTGTATTGAATGATTTAGCTAATCGTTTAGCTAAAGTAGTTTTGCCCACTCCAATCGGACCTTCAACGACAATATAATCTGGGTGACGTTTTTTCATTGCAATTGAACTACATTACTCTTGTCTATAGTTGCCAATAAATCACTAATGGGGCCCTTACCAGGTATTTCACAATCAGAGTCAATTTCCGCTAATGGAACTAGAACAAATGAACGATTGTGAATCTCGGGATGAGGAATGGTCAGTTTTTGATCTGTCATTATTTTATTTCCAAACATTAAGATATCTAAATCAATAACTCTAGGGCCCCAGCGTTCTCCTCGAATTCGTCCATGCTGTTTTTCGATTTCCTGCATACACTCTAATAGCTCATAAGGCATTAGCTCAGTTTCTATTTTGACGACTGCATTTATATAATCATCCTGATCTTGAGGACCTACCGGCTTACTCTTATATAGAGAGGATACATCTGTAATCTCCGTAGACGCTATTTCCTCAATTAATTTTATAGCTGATTTTATCTGCTTTATGGGCGAGTGCATATTACTACCCAGCCCTATGTATGCTATTTTCATAAATCCTTTGTTCTGGAATTTCTATTAAACCGTTTTGAACTGTTACGATCACGCCTTGTTTTCATTTTATTTTTTCCAGCCTGAGGCTCTTTTAATTGTTCTTTTGTCCAATATTCAATGAGTTCCTCCATACATTCTCCTGATTGTGCTCGCAATAATAAAAAATCATAAGCAGCCCTAAATCTAGGGTGGGCCAGAATGCGGAGTGACTTTCTTTTAATTCGTTTTAATCTAGCTTGTAATACCCAAATATCTCTAGCCATATGCGTGAAGCGTCTTGGTATTGATGTGCTTGAAATTTGTTTTGAAATTATTGTGTCTCCGGCTAATCTTGTTGCCTCTATATCAGAATGACCATTAGAAGAATATTCCTCTATCATAATTCTAATAGGACCCCACAAAATAGCTGCTAATAAAAAACCGGGGTTAACTGTTTGACCTTCCTTTACTCGCTGATCAGTATTTTTTAATGCATGTTTGATAAATTCATGAGCATAACCTCGTTCATTTTGAGTTAATACTTGATTTGTCTGTGGAAACAAATATTCAAAGAGATTGTATCTTCTTAACTCAATAAGAGTCTTGTATGCATTGCCATTCAAAAATAATTTCAAGATTTCTTCATATAAACGTCCACTTGGAATATTTTCTAATAGGTGTGAATTTTCTTTAATTGGTTCTTCTGCTGAAGAATGCATTTTTAGATCAAACTTGGAGGCGAATCTAATTGCTCGTAACATTCTTACTGGATCTTCTATATAACGTTTTGTTGGATCACCAATCAGTCTCAATTGACCCGCCTCAAGGTCTTTGATGCCTCCTACATAATCGATGACTGAAAAATCATTGATATTGTAAAAAAGAGCGTTGATTGTAAAATCTCTTCGCCAAACATCATCGTCTATATCTCCATATACATTATCTCTTATAATCCTCCCGTCTCTCTCATGCCCATCATTATCATCTGATATATGATGCGATGTACGAAAAGTTGATACCTCAATAATTTCTCTTCCAAACTGTATATGAGCTAATCTGAATCGTCTTCCGATTAAACGACAATTTCGAAATAATTCTCTTATTTGTTCGGGTTTAGCATCAGTAACAACATCAAAATCTTTTGGTTTAATACCAAGCAAAATATCGCGGACAGCTCCGCCTACAAGATAGGCTTTATATTTAGCATTTTTTAAGCGGTATAAAACTTTAAGCGCGTTATCACTAATTTGGGTACGTGATATGATATGGTTGTTTCGAGGTACAATTGTTGGGGCTATTTTTAGCCTGCTAATTTTTGAATTTTTTTTTGTCTCTGTCATTTAATAAAGTAACAGTTAATTTGTAGAAAAATATTAAGGAATCCTAGTATATTAAAATTGATAAATCCAAATAAATTGAAAAAAAAAGACGAAAATACTTGTTCATTTTTACGAAGACTAGGCGCAATCCTATATGACTGCATACTTCTCGGCTCTGTTCTTTTTTTTGGTACATTTCTCTTGATGCCACTATATGGATCTGCTATTGAAAGCGACAGCATTTTTTATCCTATATATTTAATGATAATTGCATATGTATATTTCGTTTGGCAATGGAGTCTGGGAGGAACATTAGGGATGCGCACTTGGAAAATAATCATAACTAATGAAGAGGGTAAAACTCCAACCTGGCAACAACTAACAAAAAGATTCCTAGCGTCATTATTATCGATACTTTTACTAGGAAGTGGTTTTCTATGGTCAATACTAGACCATAGAAAAAATGCCCTGCATGATCATTTATCAAAAACGCAATTGCTAATAAAGAAATAACATAAAACTAATGTTCGCTTCTTAGATTATATGCAATGTACAATAAAACTAGAAAACTGGGCAATGAAACACTAATGAATATGGGTATATCATAAACAATACCAAGATGTCTGGATATCTGATTAGCTAAATGGAATGTAATACCAAGCAACACACCAATAAAAACTCTCTGACCAAGACCAACACTACTTGCATTACATTTAACAACACATACAGCGAGAACCATCATTATTAGAATCATTATCGGATTCAATGCCTTTTGCCATAAAGCCTGATCATAAAGTCTACTGTCCTGATTATTTAATTTAAGATGATTGATGTAGTTAATCAAACCATACAATGATAAGTATCGAGGTTTAATAGTTACCAAGCCAATAACTTCTGGATTCAATAATGCGTCCCATTCGGCATTCTTATATTCATATTTCTTTATTTTATTTTTTGATATTTCAGTTCTCAAAATATTATGAAGCAACCATTTTCCATCATTAAAATCAGCACTTTCTGCATAAATTGTTCCTCTTAACTGGCGGTTTTTATCAAACTCATATATGCGTATATCCTCGAGATTTTCATTTGGCAGAATCTTCCTTATATTAATATAACTATCGCCATCTCGTGACCAGAAGCCATGTTTAGTTTTCATTGCTATCTGCTCTGTTAACGCTACCGAACGTTTTTGTTGTGCGGCTTGTTCACTGATTGGAGCGATAAATTCACCAATTAAAATACTTACAAAAATAAATATTAATCCTATCTTAATTAACGAAAATGAAAGCTGTATTTTCGATAAGCCAGATGTCCTAAGAATAACTAACTCATTATTGTTCGCAATCATGCCAAGTCCTGCCATACAACCAATCACTGTTGCAATTGGAAATAATTCGTAACTCAATCTAGGAATTGTCAATAAAACATATTCGATAGCCTGAAAAACTCCGTAATTACCACGGCCTGTTGCATCAAGCTGATCAACTAGTGAGAAAAAAGAAAAAATAAAAGTGAGAATAACTAATGCTAATAAACTTGAAGCTATAATATTCTTTCCTATATAGCGAACATATATCATGATTTTTTATGCATTCGAAGTAACGGTAAATAATATAGAATAAATAAAAGACCAAAAAATATTATGTGCACACACCATAGTCCTACAAATTCTGGAATTATCTCTCGTCTTAATAATGTCTGAGCTATGCCTAACAAGTTACTATATATAAGATAAACAGAGATACCGATAATAAACGGGGTGTATCTTTTTTCAATACTAGTTGATTGAACGACCAATACTGAAAAAAGTGATAAAGATAAACATATAATAACTAATGAAATGCGCCATTGAAACTCGGCGACATGAGACAAATCATTTGAATTAATTATTTCACTGGTTTTTAACGCACTAGTTTTTATACCTTCAGATTTCCTTGCTGCGCTATCAATTAAAATTGCATATTTTTCATACTCAGTTATTTCATAATCAAGTAATCCTGGTTCGCCAACATACCGTTGACCATCATTAAATATAATATATTTATTTCCTGATTCTTGATCAAACTGAAATCTTGCAGTATCAGAGGCTAAAACACCAAGGTTCTCATTTTCCCTAACCTGCAAAAAAACATCTTCCATCAAAGATTTTTGTGGGACAAAATTTTGCACATAAACAACTCTGTCCCCTTGACTAAACTCTTTAAACTGTCCAGGTCTAATTCCAGAAATATCGGACTCTTCTTTTGCCCTCTCTTTAAGATTGTGTACATTCTGTGCTGCCCAAGGCGCAGCATATAAAGTCACCAATGCAGAAAACAAACAAAAAATAATTGAAAATTGAGTAATAATTTTCAATTGGGTTAGCTTGCTTACCCCAGCACCTTCCAAAACAACAAGCTCACGTTCATTTGCCATACGTGTAAATACCAATAATGTTGCCATTAGGATTGCTATGGGTAGAATTTTTGGGAGTGATGCTAAAAGTTTAAACCCCAGCATCATAAAAACCATATCTGCCGGAAGGTTGCCTTCAGCAGCATCTGATAAAAACCCCACAAATTTATTACTAGCAAAAATTAATATTAGCAAACCCACTATCCATGCTAGTTTTTGCAATATCTCCTTGTGAATGTAGCGCGTAATTATCATGCCTCTAGCCATTTTTTGTTAATCTACCTTTGATTCATTGCAGATAAATGAATAAACTTATCAAAATATTTTTTTTTACCATATTTCTGTGTTTTTTAACAAAATATATGCGGATTATGACATTAATGATCCCGAAATGCAGAAGAAATCATTTAAATAATGAAATGATTTTTACTATAAATAACAATAATTTAAATACTATAAATTAATTTTTGGAGCTAATATGGATTTCAATATAAAAAGTGGAAGCCCAGAGAAACAACGAACTGCGTGTGTCATTGTTGGAATATTTTCGTCAAGACGTCTTTCACATCCGGCAAAAGCAATTGATAAAGCCAGTAAACAGTACATTTCTACTTTGATTAGACGGGGTGATATGGATGGAGATAGAGGACAACACCTGCTGCTACATAACGTACCGGGTGTTATGGCGGATCGAGTACTATTAATTGGCTGTGGAAAAGAAAGAGAGATTAATGATGGCGCCTACCGACAAATAATAAGAAATAGCATCACAATCTTAAACAAAACTGGCGCACTTGAGGGAATAAACTACCTGAGTGAATTAAATATAAAAAATAGAGACTATAGCTGGAAAATAAAACAAGCAGTGGAAATTGCAGAACATACTTTATACCAATTTAATGAACTAAAAAGCAAAAACAAAAAAACGAGACGGCCATTACGTAAAATTACATACACGGTTCCAACACGTCGCGAATTATCAAAATGTGAAATGTCGATAAAACAGGCATGTGCTATTGCAAATGGTGTAAAACTTGCCCGTGATCTCGGTAACTACCCATCGAATATATGCACACCAACATACTTAGCAAAACAGGCAACGAAGTTAGCTAAAAATAATAATTCGCTTTCTGTTAATGTTCTAGAAGAATCGGATATGGAAAAACTAGGTATGGGTTCTCTGCTATCAGTTTCACAAGGTTCTACTGAACCAGCTAAGTTGATTATATTAGAATATAAGACTTCTAAAAAAACACAAAAACCAATTGTTTTAGTAGGTAAGGGTGTTACCTTCGATACCGGAGGGATATCAATAAAACCATCTCAAGCAATGGATGAGATGAAATATGACATGTGTGGTGCGGCCTCTGTTTTGGGAACACTCTCAGCTGTTGCCGAGCTAGGACTGCCAATCAATGTTGTTGGTATTGTTCCGGCAACAGAAAATATGCCAAGCGGTGACGCAACAAATCCTGGAGATATTTTTACTAGTATGTCAGGTCAAACAGTTGAAGTTTTAAACACGGACGCAGAGGGACGTTTAATACTTTGTGATGCAATTACCTATAGTAAAAAATATAACCCAGATGTAGTAATTGATATAGCCACGCTAACGGGTGCGTGTGTGATTGCACTTGGTAAACATGCAACAGGTTTATTAAGCAATCATAATCCTTTGGCAAGAGAAATAATCAATGCCGGCGAGGACGCCGGTGATCGTGCATGGCAATTGCCTCTTTGGGATGAATATCAACAACAATTAAATAGTCCATTTGCAGATATTGCAAATATAGGAGGAAGAGATGCAGGAACGATCACGGCTGCCTGCTTTCTCTCAAGGTTCGCTGAAAAACTTCAGTGGGCGCATCTCGATATTGCTGGTACAGCGTGGTTATCAGGAAGCAAGAAAGGTGCAACAGGTCGGCCTGTCTCTTTATTGATGCAATACATTCTCAATAAAATTAAATAATCTTTAAAATTAAAATGTCACGAGTTGATTTTTATCTATTATCAAGTGAATCTGGTATAGATAAATTTGCATGCATCATGGCTTCAAAAGCATGGACTGCTGGCAATAATGTTTATATTCACACAGATTCGGAAGATACAACTAAAAAACTTGATGACATGCTATGGACATTTCGTGATATAAGTTTCATTCCACATGAGATATATAATGGAAACGAAAATATTGAATCACCCGTTACAATTGGTTTTGGTAATCTTTCTCCCAATCATCAACAAGTTTTGATAAATCTGGATGGTAAAATTCCTGAGTTTGCAAATAAATTTGAGCGAGTTATTGAGATAGTAGAAAACAATGACAAGAAAAAAGAGAGAGCAAGAGACCGCTATAGGCAGTATAAAGATAATGATTATGAAATACATGATCACAAAATTGATAACCTAAACGAATTTTATCAATCAAAGTGAGATTAT
>MDSY01097750.1_pt1 | contig 34609 bp, 32 predicted proteins | sample 811131 | NCBI WGS metagenome assembly MDSY01 (sample SAMN05326643, study PRJNA326480) | marine metagenome | isolation source: seawater | place: Atlantic Ocean: South West | collected 2010 | reverse complement strand
TCTGGATGGAACCTAGTGGGTGTAGTTGACCAGAGTAGAGTTCAAACACAGAAGTCAGATAACGGAACATCATTGGTAAGAACCAACCAAGCAGGTTCTAACGTTGCTGTTACTGTTCAAACATACTTCGATACAGTTTCAAACTCTCGACAGTATGCTTTCGATACAGTAACTTCAAAGTTTAGAGCTTTGGTAGATGCTAACGAAGTAAAAATTGGTGACGGTATGTGGGTATACGTTCAGCCTCAGGCTAATGGATTACTACCACACATTGTTCCATAAACTATACTTGATTAGTTGAACATAAAAAAAGTCCCCTGTTTTTATAGCAGGGGACTTTTTACTTAATTCGTTATATATTTATATTGCTATTGGGAAAGCGTATTCTGATAAAATAAAGGTATGGATAATTTAATGAAATCAAAGTTTATATTGTTATTATCATTTTCATTAGTTTTAACATTTTTATTTACTTCAAATGTTAAGGATCTATTTGCTCAAGCTGATGTTCCTGAAATTAAGGCTATTACATTATATGGTTCAATAAATATTTCTGGTGGTGCTGATCCCAATGGAATGAAGCTTACTGCCCGTATTGGCAATTATGAAACGGATCCTGTGATAATAGGAGAAAAAAATTCTAATAGATATGTTGGGTTGTTTGTTAACCCATCTTCTGTACCTGATTTAACCGGCCAAAATATTGAATTTGTTCTTGAATCTCAAATAATTGCATCTCAAACAACTCCTTATATGTATGAAGATACTACTGGAAAATATAAATTAGATTGGGCTTTACCGCAGTTAAGAGAGTTAAATTTATCTTTTTCATCTGCTCCAGTAGCTACCCCTACTCCTACTATGACTCCTTCACCTACTCCCGTAGTTGTTGAACCTACTTTTTATGAAGGTGTTATTAGAGCTGGTTCAGTTCCACCTCCTGATGGTACTTTGATATATGCTCAGATTGATGACTATACTTCTGAGGCTGCACAAACTTTTGATAACGGTAAGTTTTTTATTACTGTAGATCCTGTTTTTGATAAATATGAAGGCAAAATAGTGAATTTTTACATAGGTTCAAATAAAGCATTGCAGTCTAAAACTTTCACTCCTGGGCAGTATGAGTCAGATTTTATACTGGTTTTTTCAGCTTTTCCTACTCCTACACCAACCCCATTGCCACCCACTCAAACACCAACCCCTACTTCTACGCCTGAGCCAACTCGTACGCCTACGCCAACACCTACACCTACAATGTCTCCTATTCCAACTCCAACCCCAACACCTCTAAGTGATGATATTGGATCAGATAAATTAGCTGTATCAGATGGAGATGATGATACTGGAAGTGGAGATTGTTTAGCATCAGGAGGAAGAGCTAATTTAGGAAATATAATGTTACTAATTTCTCCTATATTATTCATTATTTTTAGAAGACTTAGAGTAAATTAATTTTCTAATAAAATGATTTTTTGATCTTCAGAGATGTTAGATTTTGTAATACTGATTTTTTTCTCTATAGTTGGTTCTTTTATACCTAGTTCTACAAGTAATTTTGATACATTATAATTTGAAATAAGTACAATTTTTGACTCTAGTGATCTAATCATCGATCCAAGTTCATTTATTTCAAGGTTAGTCGTTGATCCATCAACAATTAGTACATCTATTTTACCGATTTGCTGCATAACTTGAGCTGATAGTTCATGGCCTGGATATCCAAGAACACCTAACCTCACATCTTCCAAGTCAACAACGTATAGCACATTTATATCTCGCGATAAGGATGGGTCTGTAAGAGGCGACGGAATGCCCCTAATGGCAATTCCCTTGACCTCATACTCTCCCGGGCTGTCAATTATATTAACTTTTTTCTCTTTATAAGGGTTTAAGTTGAATCCAGAAAACAATTGAGTTGCTTCTGAATTGTTTTCTGAAGGATTGATTAGTATATTTCCGTATGCTGATGATACTTCAAAGAATGATTTTCCTTGCCATCTTATTTCCACATCATATTCCTTTTTTGCTAGAATTGTTATTAATATTATTAAATATCCCAAGTAAAATAGTATTAAATTTTAGAGACAAAATTACTTTTTATTAGAAGTTTATTTGTAAATATAAGTTTAAGATAAGTATATGACTACTAACAAAAGAGATTATTATGAGATATTGGGTTTGTCGCGCGATGCTAATTCTGAAGAAATAAAAAAAGCATTTCGCCAACAAGCTCTAAAATACCATCCTGATAAAAATAAAGATCCTGATGCTTCTGATAGATTTAAGGAAGTTAATGAAGCATATCAGGTATTGAGCGACCCTGAAAAAAAATCTCAATACGATCAATTTGGTCACGCCGGAATAAATAATGGCGGAGCATCTGGCTTTGGCGGTTTCGAAGGCTTTGGAGGCTTTGGTGATATATTTGATTCTTTCTTTGGTGGAACAACATCTGAAAGAGTAAATGTAGGCAATGATTTAGAATATCAAATAAAAATTTCATTCAAAGATGCTGCTTTTGGAGTGAAAAAACAAATAAATTTATCAAGAAATGAAAGATGTGATAATTGTAATGGAAATAAAGCTGAACCTGGCTCAAAAATTGATGAATGTAGTGTCTGTCAAGGAACAGGGAAAGTTTCAAGAATACAAAAAACAATTTTTGGGCAATTTCAACAAGTTACTTCTTGTTCAACCTGCTCTGGTGATGGCACTAAAATCAACAATAAGTGTAAGAAATGTGACGGTCTAGGGATCAAAAATAACTCTAGAAAAATTGAAGTTTCTGTACCTGCAGGCATAGAAGATGGGACGAGGCTAATTATACGAGGTGAGGGGGAATCAATTGGCAAACAGGGAAGGAATGGAGATTTATATGTTCACGTACTCATAGACGATGATGAACATTTCAACAGAAAAGGTAATGATATTATTGTTTTTGAAGAGATTAGTATTGTTCTTGCTACTCTTGGAGGAGAAATAGATATAAAGACATTGGATGGGGACGTAAAGTTGAAAATTAAGCCTGGTACTCAATCAGATTCAATAATTCGATTGCCTAATCTTGGTATACCTTTTGTTGGGCAGTCATCTCGTAGAGGTGATCAGTTAGTGAAGATAAAGGTATTAACACCAACCAAAATTGATGACACTCAAAAAGCTATTTTTATTCATCTTGCGAACTATCTCAATATGGAGAATGTTAATAAAGATTTAGATGAGAGTATTATTACAAAATTTAAAGATTTTTTTAAGTCTGATAATAAATAATTTTTAGGAGATAATAAAAATCGAAAATCAATGGTTAGAAATTTCTATAAATACTCCCTCAGAATTGGTTGAACCCTTTACTCAAATACTAATAAAAAATATAGGACAAAATTTTTCTGTAGAAAGAGATGTTGATTTTAATCCAGATGAAGGGGAAATAATTGACTCAAAATCATGGGTTAGAATTAAGGCGTGGATTCCTAATGATGATACATTGAATCATAAAAAAAATTCAATAGATGTTTCTCATAAATTATTAAATCACATCATAAAACTCCCAAATATAAATTATAAGTATGTTTCTACAAATGATTGGAAAAATCAAAAATTTGATCCAATAGAAATAGGAAAAAATTTAGTAATTTTGCCAACAAAAGATTATGAAAATAAATATAAAAATAAAAAAAAGATATATCTAGAACCTGGCTTGGCATTTGGTACAGGTCATCACCCTACTACAAAAATGTGTATTGAAGAGTTGGAAAAAAGAATTCACGTGAAAGATACAGTTTTGGATGTAGGGTGTGGGTCGGGCATTCTTATGATTGCTGCACAGGTTTTAGGAGCAAGTGTATCATATGGTATAGACATAGATGATGATGCCATCAATTCCGCTAAAAATAATATTAAAATTGCAGGATATGAAAAAGATACATTTTTAGCTAACACAAAATTATCAGAATCAAATTTTCCTGAAAAATTTGATCTGGTTATGGCTAATATCGCTTCAAAGGTGCTTATTGAAATTTCACCAGAATTAATTTCCTTTTTGAATAAAAAATCTACATTGATCATATCTGGAATTCTAGGGGATAAAATTACTGATGTTACAAAATCTTTTGAGAAATCTGGGGGAAAAGTGATTAGTATAAGATCAATAGATGCCTGGCATGTATCTATAATAAAGAAGGACTCTTAGTTGCATAGGTTTTATTATAATTCATTAGATGAAAATCAAAATATACTTGAACTTAGCGATGAAATTTCATTTCAAATAATTAACGTGTTGAGGCTAAGAATAGATGAGGATTTTATATTATTTAATGGTTCAGGTTATGAGGCAGTTTTTACAATAATAAAAAAAACAAAGTCAATTATTTGTAAACTAAATAGAGTTATTATTCCAATTGATGAACCAAGTGTGAAAGTAAAATTTATTATCGGATTATGTAAACCTGAAAGATTTGAACTTATTCTTCAAAAGTGTACTGAATTGGGAGCATTTGATTTTACTCCAGTTGTAACAGAACGCGTCCAGGGAGGTGAAAATGCCTATCCATCAGATAATAGATTAAGGCGATGGGAAAAAATAATTAAGGAGTCTGCAGAACAATCTGGTAGAACTTTTATACCAAAATTAAATAAAGCAAAAACATTATTTGAAATTGTTAAGCAAAATATAAAATATGATAAGGTTTTATGTTTGTGGGAAGATTTTGAAGGATACAACATTAATCAAGCACTCGGCGAATTAGATAATATTAAAAGTTTATGTATAATTATTGGTCCTCCAGGTGGTTTTTCTAATGAAGAAGCGGAGAAACTAAAAACAATAGGTGTGAAATTGGTTTCTTTAGGAAAAAGAATTTTGCGAACTGAAACTGCGGCAATATCAGTTATGGCATCAATTATTTATCATTATGGCGATTTTAGAGATTAGTTTTTAAAATTATCACTGATACTCTTGATGAATCTATTAATTTTCATCTCCCATGATGACTTATTAATTTTTTCTTCTTGTAGAGTTCTTGAAAGGAGATCATTTATTACTAATTTTGGTTCTTGTTTATCATATAGAACAGATTTAGTAGCTTTCACAATAGGCATTTCTATATTATATTTTTCTGATAAAGTATATGCTGCTAATGTTGTAGGATATCCCTCTATTGTTTGGCTTATTTCATTCATGATGAAATTGGTTTTTTTGCCTTTAGCTAGACCATAACCGAAAGAGTAATTTCTACTCAACTTTGAGTAACATGTAGCCATTAAGTCTCCCATACCACTAAGCCCAGCAAACGTTTCAATTCTAGCTCCCATTGCTAAACCTAAAAACATGATTTCATGCAATCCTCTTGTAACAAACGCAGATTTAGAATTGTCTCCTAAGCCAGCACCGTCTATAAAACCAGCTCCAATTGCAATAATATTTTTTAATGATCCTCCTAGTTCTACTCCAATTATATCGTTTGAGGTATATGTTCTAAATTTCCTAGAATTAAATATATCTTGAACAGACTTACATGATCTTTCATCTGAAAAAGCTATCGTTGCAGTTGCTACTTTTCCTTGTAATATTTCATAAGCTAGATTGGGTCCTGACAATACTCCAATATTTTTTGAATCAAATTCTGGAAGTTCAGAGACAATTATCTCCGAAATTCTCTTTCCTGTATTTTTTTCTATTCCTTTAGATGCAGATAATATATATTTTGTGTCTAAAAAGCATGATTTATTATTTTTAAAGAATTCTCTTATAGTGTTCGCAGGTAGTGTAATAACAATTAAGTTTTTATTTTTAGTTACTTCATTTATATCAGATGTAACATTTATGTTATTCGGTAAATCATGCTTAACATTTAATTTATCGTTATACCTATTTTTTTGAATCTTCTTAGCCTGATAATCATCTCTACACCACATAGATACTTTGTTTTGTTCACTCAACAAAATACTTAACGTAGTGCCCCAAGCGCCATTACCTATTATTCCTATGTTTAGCAAAGTTTACCTAATTTTTTTTCTTTTGTGGAGAAGCTTTATTCTCTAATTTACCTTCTTTACCTCTTACCAGTCTAAGAAAATTTGACCTATGACGCAATAGGATTATCAAGCCTACAGGAATGCAATACAATAAGTCGTCATGTTTTGAACCAAAAATTTCATAAATACTAAAAATTAGTAATGAAAGAAGACTTAATAAAGTTCCAATAATTGAGCCAAGAGAAATATATCTAGTGATTATAGCGATTGATACGCCAATTAATGATAAGGCCATTGCTATTGGAGATAAAAAAATTAGTGTGCCAAAACCAGTTGTAATACCTTTTCCTCCCCTGAATTTAATATAAATAGGATAACAATGGCCTAAAACTAATAAAAATCCTGAGAATGGTATTATCCAATAATCATTAGCAATATGACTAATTATGTATATGGATATATATCCTTTCAATATATCCAAGATTAGTACTAAGCCCCCAAGCTTTGGCCCTAATGTTCTTGCAACGTTTGTTGCGCCTGAACTTCCACTTCCATAACTACGAATATCTACACCTTTTGCAAATTTTGTGACTATTACCCCTGTTGGTATTGAGCCGATAAGATATGCAATAGAGCAAATTAAAACTATTTCTGATAAATTATTCATATTTTCTATTCATAAATGATAATTTTATTGGAGAACCGATAAAACCATACCTATTTCTTATTATATTTTCAAGATATCTTCTGTAACTAAAGTGAATTAGTTCAGGATTTTTTGTAATTATATCAAAACTTGGAGGAGCTACTTTTTTTTGAATACATCTATAAATTCGAGGCCTTTTTCTTCCAAATCCAGGTAATGGATTTTTGCCCATAGCTTCAAAAATAATTTTATTGATTTCGGAGGAAGGAATTCTTTTGTTGAACTCGCTATATACTTCAAAAATAGAATCAAAAATTTTTGAAGTTCCAGAATTATTAATTGCAGATGTAAATATTATTGGTGTGTTTGGAATAAAATTAAGTTTCTCAATAATCAAATTTTTAACTTTATCTTTTTCAAGTTGTAATTGTGTTGCTAAATCCCATTTATTAACGATTATAATAGTAGCTCTATTAGCGTCTTTAATGTATCCAATGATGTGTGAATCTTGAGATGTAATTAGTTCACTTGCGTCTAACACGATTAGCGATATATGAGACATTTCTATAGCTCTAATAGTCCTAAGTGTACTATATTTTTCTATACCATTTTCAATTTTTCCTCTTCTTCTCAAACCAGCTGTGTCTAGAAATGTAAGTTTTTGTTCGCTAACAATTAATTCGTAATCAATCATATCTCTTGTCGTTCCAGCTACCTCAGACACAATTGATCTTTTTGTATCTATAATTGAATTAAACAATGCTGATTTTCCTACATTAGGTCTACCTGATATTGCTATACGAATACTATCATTTTTTTCATTATCAGTATCAGCTATGTCTAGATGATTAAAGCTTTCATTTATAAGATCATCAATCCCGAGGTTGTGGTACGCACTAATTGGTAGCAAAGTATCAAATCCAAGTGAATAAAAATTATGAATATAATCGCTTTTTTCTGGTGTATCAACTTTGTTAGCTGCCACAATAATTGGTTTATTAATCTTTCTTAACATTTGTGAAATTTCTTTGTCAGAGTCTGTAATCTCCTCAGAAGAATCAACTGTAAAAATTATCAAATCTGATTGTTCTATTGCAAGTTCAACTTGTGATCGTATTTGGTCCCACATTAGTTGGTCATGAGGTTGATTTTCAACTCCTGCAGTATCGACAAGAATAAATTTCTTATCATTCCAAATAGTATCAATAGAAACACGATCTCTTGTGGTTCCAGGAATATCACTAACTATAGCTATTCTTCTTCCAGCTATTCTATTGAACAATGTAGACTTACCGACGTTTGGTCTTCCAACGATTGCAATTATTGGTAGTGACATATTTATTTTCTTTTTAATATTTTTTCTATTAATGCCATTTGAGACCACATACGATTTTCTGATTGTGGAAAAACAATTGATCTTTGATCATACAATAAATTTTCAGATATTTCTTCATTAGGGTGTGCAGGCAAATCATGCATAAATTTTACATTTTTTGAAGCCATATCAAGTAAATTTTCATTTACTTGATAATCCTCAAAAGCTGCTTTTCTTACTAATTCTTCTTCTTCTTGCCCCATACTTGCCCAAACATCAGTATATATAATATCTGCGTTAATAACTGCTTTCTTTGGGTCGGATATTTTTGTAACTGAACCACCATTATCTTTTCCATAATTATTTGCAGCTACAATAGTTTTATCATCAAGTTGATAATTATCAGGAGAAGCAATTACTAGATTCGCACCTGAACCTGCTAATGCGTATGACAAACTTCTTGACACATTATTTCCATCACCAATAAAAGCAATTTTAGATCCTCTAATTTCACTTAAGTTTTCCTTGATAGTTTGGATATCTGCTAGAGCTTGGCATGGATGCTCATAGTCAGTTAATGCATTAATAACTGGGACAGATGAGTATTTTGAAAACTCATGAATTTTTTCATGTTCAAATGTTCTTATAATTATTATGTCCGCTATTCTTGAAATTACACTTGATACGTCTCTGACAGGTTCCCTTGTTCCTAATCCAACCTCGTCAGGGCCAAAATACAATGGATTTCCTCCTAGTTTCTGAACTCCAACCCAAAATCCTAATTTTGTTCTTAATGATGGTTTTTCAAAAAGTAGAGTAGCATTAAAGTTACTTGACACATTACATTTAGAACCTGACTTTAGTTCTATTGCTCTATCAGTAATGTCATTGATATCACTTGTTGATATATTTTTAAATTCTAAAAAATGATTATTCATAAGTTAATTATTGCATATTATACAGTTGTTGAATATCCCTAATGTTCAAATAGTATAGAAAGGGAATTTTAAATTTTAATGTTGTACTCATTTGTTAATTTTTCAGCAAGAATATCTGATTGATCTTTTGTAAGTGTTTGTAACAAAGGTGATCTAACATTTCTCCATGCAGGCTCATTAAATTGTTTAGCAAGCATTGCTTTTTGCGCAGGTATGGGAGCATAATCTTGGAAAAGAAGCCTAACATTTCTAACATCTTCCATAATTTCATTTGCATTTTCCCAGTCTCCATCGTGCGCAAATTTTATCACTTTGGATATATTTTTACTATTTATATTTGCTGTAGCAGATATACAACCTGGTCCTCCTAATTTAATTGAATCTATAACTAAAAGCTCTGCGCCAGGATATACTATTAGCTTGTCGATTTCTAGGAAAGACTTTGTATTGTCCCAATCTCCAGTACTGTCTTTTATTCCGACAACGGTATCCGGATATTTTGATTTTAATTTATTTACTAATTCAACAGATAATGGGACTCCAGTCATAGCGGGTATATGATACAAGTAAATTTTCAAATCGGAGTGATTAATTTCTGAAATAAGTTTTTCGTAATGTGCAAATAAGCCTTCATCAGATATGCCTTTATAATAAAAAGGAGGAAGCACCATAATTCCGTGACATCCTAATTCCATAGCATGTCTACTAATTTTTACTGTATCAGGAAAATTACAAAGACCAGTACCAGGAATTAGTAAGTTTGGATTTATACCGCTTTTCACCATACTTTCTAAAGCTTTAATTCTTTCTGAATTACTAACGGATAATGCTTCTCCTGTAGTTCCAAAAGGAGCTAATCCAGAGCAACCATTATTTAATAGGTATTTTGCAAATTCATTATATATTTCATTGTTAAGAGAAAGATCATCATTGAATGGAGTTAATATTGGCGCAATAAGTCCTTTAATCATTTATGTTTCCTTAATTTTGTTTTGGTTCAAATTTTAGTAGTGTAGGTTGATTATTTTTGTGGACAAAAACAGGACTTAATTTCATTCCTATAACTAAATTTTCTGGTTTTGCCTCAACATTTACTATGTTAGTAGGAATTATTACACCTTCTTTCAACTTTACTAGTGCTGTTATATAAGGTACATGGTCAATAAAATTTTTATGTGGAGCAACATAAACTATAGCAAATGTGTAAAGTTCGGCTTCACCAGAAACTTGTACCCACTCTAACTCTTCATTAGGATTATGGATAGAAATTTGTCTAGGAAAAAATTGATAATTTTTTGTATCTTTTGATCTTTGTAAGAAAATTTTTTCTTTTTTTAAGTTTTCCCAATAAAAATCTGATTCTGGTTGAGCAATAGGTTGTATCATCTTATAATTTATCCTAATTTTTTCCTAGTATAACTGTCCCGGTTGAGGATAATAATCCTCCAGTACCATGTACCAATGCAAGGTTACATTTTTTCAATTGTCTATCTCTAGCTTGATTTCTCATTTGCCTAGCAGCTTCTACCACAGTAAAAATACCGTACATTCCTGGATGGGTATATGATAATCCTCCACCATTGGTATTAAGTGAAAAATTTCCACCTGGACCTAATATTTTGGATTTAATAAAATCAGGACCTTCGCCAGGTTTACAAAATCCAAGGTTTTCAAGAGTGATCAAGACTGTATAAGTAAATGAATCATATAACATAGATAAATCAAAATCTGAGTGAGATACACCAGCCATATTCATTGCCTGTGGTCCGGTGTAAGTACCAAAAGCTTTTGTTAAGTCAGGCATTTGGGATATCATTGAATGATCATGTCCTTCAGCTGCGCCAAGTATTGATACACTTCCGTTTTTAGAATCTTTTGCACGTTCTTTACTTGTTATTACAATAGCGGCTCCAGCATCTGTAACAAGGCAACAGTCTAATAGATGAAAAGGCCACGCAATCCACCTTGAGTTATGATAGTCTTCTTCTGACATTTTCTTGTCATAAAAATATGCTTTTGGATTTAAATTTGCCCATTGACGAGTTTGCATAGCAATACTTGCCATTGCTTCTCTAGTATTGTTTTCACCGTAATTATGCATATACTTTTTTGCGGCCATTGCATATGATATGGGTGGACCAATTATTCCATGAGGACTTTCATATTGTGCCATAGGAGCTGCCGGATTTCTCGGCATAGGTTCTCTATCTGATCTTCCAGATTGTCCATGCGTTATAAGTGCAACCTCACAGTAACCTGATGCAATAGCAGATAATGCATGAGCAACATGTATAACGAACGAGGAACCACCTACAGATGTACTATCAGTGAATTTAGGATTTATTCCTAGATATTCAGCAATATCTAAAGTTGACCAACCAGCAGTAAATAAACCGTCGACATCCGATAAATTAAGACCTGCATCATCAAGAGCGTTAAGAGCAGCTTCTGCGTGAAGAGCTATTGGAGATTTGTTAGGTACTTTACCAATCTCGTTTGATTCTGCAACACCAATTATATGAGCCTCTCCTGAAATACTTTTTAGTTTATTTATGTTTGGCATGATTTGTTTGCTGCTTTCAAAATTCTTTCCATTATTTTGTTATTTTTAAGTTGGTTAAAATTATTTCCATTTAGTAATGTTATTGATACTAAACCATTTTTCACAGTTTTCATATCTGTTTTATCTTTTGAATTGTTACTTTTTTGAGATTGTAATTGAGATAATAAAATCTTATACTCATTTTTTGAAACTTGATCCGTTGTTATCTTTAGATTAGAATTTTCTGGTATAGTTTCTATAGCATGTCCAATTTTTTTATCTTTAGCGTTTGGAATGTTTATATTTAGGAAAGTTTCATCAGGAATACTCTCTGAAATGCATTCTTTTACTATTCTGTTTATCATACTTTGCAAATCATGATCATTAATGGATTCAAATGATTCTGAAGAGAATGCAATGCTTTTTATCACTTGTGTATTGGCTATCATAGCAGCACCAATTGTTCCAGAGATCAGAATATTCCGACTTAGGTTGAACCCATTATTTATTCCAGATAAGACTATATTAGGATTTTTACAAATTTCTTTTAGTGCAATAATTGCAGAATCAGCTGGTGTGCCATCAACAGAAAAGCATTCAACTCCTTCTATTCGATTTTTTTGTTTTTCAACTTGGAGCGATTTAAGAAAAGTAATACTCCCACTCGTTCCTGACCTATTATGTTTAGGTGCAACAATAGTTACTTGCCCCAAATTTGCTACAGATTTAGCTAAGGCCCAGATACCTTCACTTTCTACCCCGTCATCATTTGTAATTAAAATTTTCATAATTAAACTATTTTCAATTTTATTTCTATAATAATAATCTACTCAATTAATTTCAGATTTCACTTTACTATAAGAATCAACATTGCCTAATGTTTCTGCATTTTCTATGGCATTTTTTATTGCTAAATTAACACTTTCTAATGTGGCAGAATGAATCTCATCAATATTGAAATCTTTTTTTGATGTATTGGTTGCTATACCAAAAATTGTATCACCATCATTTTCAGTATGTGAAGGTCTTACACTTAAAGCTATTCCATCTTGACCTGCCATCGCAAGTCTTGTCGCTTGAATTTTGTCTAGTTTTGCATCAGTAGCTACAATACCTATTGTAGTATTTGTGAAAAATGTTTTTCTTTTTTTTGGAGGATTTTTTATTAATATGTCATTTGTATCTAAGAAGCCGTGGTCTGATTTTGGACCAGCTATAATATTTCCTTTCTTAGAATCAAAAATGCTTCCAAAAGCGTTTACAACTATCAATGAGGCAACTTTTATTCCTGATGAAATTTTAATACATGATGTACCGATACCACCTTTAATTGAAAATTTTTTTCCAAGTATTTTTCCTACTGTACAACCAGTTCCGGCTCCAAAGTTACCTGTTGAGAATTGTTTGCTTGCTGTTGATGCTGCTATATAACCTGATTCTATATTAGGTCGTATTTTATGATTAATAAATCCCAAATCAAAAACAACAGCGCTCGGGACTATTGGTATAGTAGATCTACCATATTTTATTCCTATTTTTTTTTCTTCAAGAAATTGCATAACTCCATTAGAAGCACCTAAACCAAAGGCGCTTCCTCCACTAAGAAGTATTCCATTTATCCATTTATGGCTAGCTAGTGGGTCTAAAAGAGCGGTTTCTTTTGTTCCTGGAGCAGCACCTCTAATCTCTAAACCTGCAGTCATTTCCTTTTCCGAAATTAATGCTGTACATCCAGTTCCATTAACCAGATCTGTGTAATGACCTACTTTTATGCCAGTTATATCAGTTATTGAACCGTAATTATTCATAATATAGATTGTAACAATTTTAAAATAATATTATCTTTTATTTGTTTTATACCAACTTATAAATTCCATGAATAGCAATATTTATGATAAATTTTATATATATAAGATAATTAATTTTTTTATAAAGGTTCAGTAATATGGGATTTAAACAGTTAGAGCCAGCGTATGGATTTGATGACGTTTCTATTTCTCCTGGTATAGAAACAATTAATCCTGATATGACAGATTTATCATTTAGCATTGGTGAAAATGGTGAACAAAAATTTCAAATTCCATTTATTGCTTCTGCTATGGATGCGGTTGTTGATCCTAATTTTGCATCATCTATGACGAAATCTGGTGGGCTTGGTGTTATGAATATGGATGGTATAAATATCAGATATGAAGAATTAGAGCAAGTTTATCAAGATATTATTAATGCTCCTAAGAATAAAGCAACTGAGATTATGCAAAAAATATACTCTAAACCCATAGACACAAATCTAATCTCAAAAAGAATAGAAGAGGTTAAAAAAGATGGTGGAATTGTTGCTGTTTCATTCGTACCTCAAACTGCCAAAAGACATGCTCCAATAGCAGTAGAAGCTGGTGCTGATATAGTTGTAGTTCAAGGTACGGTAGTAACAGCAAGGCATTCGTCTAAGAGTCTTGAGGGATTAATACTTTCTAAATTAAAAAAAGAATTAGGTGTTCCAATTATTGTTGGAAATACGGTTTCTTATGATGTTACCAAAGAACTTATGGAGGAAAATATTGATGGTATCTTAGTCGGAGTAGGCCCTGGATCTGTTTGCACAAGTAGAGAAGTTTTAGGCATAGGAATTCCACAGATAACAGCTACTATAGAGTGTGCTGCAGCTAGAGATGATTATTATAAAAATAATGGAAAATATATTCCAATAATTACTGATGGTGGGATTAGAACAGGTGGAGATGTTTGTAAGTCATTTGCTGCAGGTACAGATGCAGTAATGATAGGAAGCCCGTTTGCAAAATGTAAAGAATCTCCTGCGAAAGGTTTTCATTGGGGTATGGCAACTTGGCATGACTCATTACCAAGAGGGACAAGAATTAAGTTAGGTGCAGAATATTCTTTAGAAGAATTATTATTTGGCCCATCTTCTCGAACAGATGGAACATTGAACCTTGTTGGTGCATTAAGAGTATGTATGGGATATGTTGGTGCTAGAAACTTGAAAGAAATGAATAAAGCAAAAATGGTGTATGCTCCTGCGATTAAGACAGAAGGAAAAATATATCAATCTGCTGGATTAGGCACATGAAATTTACTAGACCCAGAGGTACATCGGACATATTGCCAGAACAGCAAAAGTATTGGAATTATGTCCTGGATACGGCCAAGAATACAGCTAATAAATTTGGGTTTCAAAGCATAGAAACTCCAACCTTTGAGGATACTAATTTATTTAAAAGAGGAGTCGGAGAAGGCACTGACGTTGTAATGAAAGAGATGTATTCATTTAACGATCTTGGTGGTGATTCTATAACACTTAGGCCAGAGGGCACGGCGTCAGTTTGTAGAGCATATATCGAAAATGGTATGAAAAATCAACCTCAACCTCAAAAGTATTTTTATAATGCTTCAATGTTTAGATATGAAAGACCTCAGGCAGGTAGGTTGCGTGAACATCATCAATTTGGATGTGAAATTATTGGTGATGAAAATCCAGAATACGATGCAGAGATTATACAATTAGGTTGGAAATATATTAAAAATCTTGGCTTACGAAGTGTAAAACTTAAAATCAATACTCTAGGAGATTCAAAAACTAGGGAAAAATATTTAAGAGATTTATCAAATTATTACAAGCAATTTATTCACAAACTTCCTAAAATAGATTCTGTTCGATTAGCAAGATCACCACTTAGATTATTAGATTCAAAGGAGGCTGTGACCAAAGAACTATCATCAGATGCTCCTAAATCAGTGGACTATTTATCTGAGGAGTCAAAAATACATTGGGAAAGGCTAATTTCTCTACTCAATAAATTTGCTGAAAATAATGAAGATTTTCATTATGAAATAGACAACAAACTGGTAAGAGGTTTAGATTATTATAATAGAACAGTATTTGAATTTATTCCAAAAAATTCTGGCACTCAAGGTACTATTTTAGGTGGAGGAAGATATGATCCTCTAATAGAGATGCTTGGGGGAACTCCAACACCTGGTATAGGATTTGGGTCTGGAATTGAAAGAATGATAATTGAACTTAAAAAACAAAAAGTTGAAATACCAGGTAATCAAACAATTGATGTTGTAATTATACACATGGGTGAAGTTTTAGAAGAACTGTGGGGTTTGATTTCTGACTTAAGAGATAATGGCTTATCTACGGTTTTTGCCCCTAATCGATCAATGAAATCACAGATGCGCTATGCAAATAATATTAATGCAAAAATCGCAATTATTGTAGGGCCAGACGAAATTTCCAAAGAGTCAGTGAACATAAAGGACTTATCTTCTACCGGCTCCCAAAAAGAAGTGAATTTAGAATCAGATGTCATAATTAGATATATAGAAAATATATTATAGGTTAATAATGCTTCAATCAATGCAAAATAGATTAGATGAAATCCAAGCAAGATACCTTGAGATAGAAAAACTTATGTCTCAAAACGAGATAGCATCTGATCCAAATTCAATAAGAAAACTTGGAAGGGAATATAGTCAACTTCAAACAATAGTTGACTTGTGGAGTGACATAAATCATAGTGAGAAAAATTTGAACGACACTAAAGAAATAATTAAAGAAGAAACTGATCCTGATGTTATTGAAATGGCTAGAGAAGAAGCTCAATTATTAGAAGAAAAAATACTACTATCAACCGAAAAAATCAAACTAGAATTAATACCTAAAGATGACGCAGATTTAGCAGATGCAGTTATAGAAATAAGAGCAGGTGCAGGAGGTGATGAAGCTGGATTATTTGCTTCGGATATTTTTCGTATGTATCAAAGATATAGTGAGTTGAAATCCTGGAGACTAAAAATTCTTAGTCAAAACGATACTGGAGTAGGTGGAATAAAAGAGGTGACTTTTGAAATCAGTGGTGAAAAAGTTTATCAAAGGTTGCACTTAGAAAGTGGAGTTCATAGAGTACAAAGAGTTCCTTCTACTGAGTCTCAAGGAAGAATTCATACATCCACAATAACTGTGGCTGTTTTACCTAAGGCAGAAGAAATAGATGTTGAAATAAAAGAAAATGATATAAAAATAGATGTTTTTCATTCAGGTGGTGCAGGAGGGCAAAATGTTAATAAGGTTGCAACCGCTATTAGAATAACTCATGAACCTTCTGGAATTGTAGTTCAATGCCAAAATGAAAGATCTCAACTACAAAATAAATTACAAGCCCTAGAAATCTTAAGGTCTAGGCTTTGGGATAATGAAATTAGAAAGCAAAGAGATGAGATAAGCGCTAACCGAAAATCTCAGGTTGGAACTGGAGATAGATCTGAAAAAATTAGGACTTATAATTTTCCACAATCTAGAATTACAGACCATAGAATTAATATAACTAGCCACCAAATGGTCCAAGTTTTAGACGGGGATTTAGATGTTTTTATTGATCCATTACTGCAAGAAGAACAGGCCAAAAAATTAGCGTCATTAGAATCTAATACAAGTAATTGAAAAAAATAAATTTCCCAAATCTATATAGTTTCATATTGACCCACCTTCAAAATCATGACATTGATGATCATGATATAGAAGCTTCAATATTATTGAACTATTTTATAAGTGAAAAAAAAATAATAAAAGATACCAAACTTAGTGTTTCAAATCAATCATTTTTATTGGAAATAATAAAAAAAAGAGCATTAGGTTTTCCTATTCAATATATTACAGAAGAGGTGAATTTTTATAAATCAAAATTTTATGTTAATGAAAATGTACTTATACCTCGGCCTGAAACAGAAATCTTAATAGAAAAATGTATAGAATTTATTAGGCAAAATGAAATTAAAAATCCTAATATAATTGATATTGGAACGGGTTCTGGCTCTATTGCAATCTCAATAGCTAAAGAAATATCTGATTCAAGAATTTATGCGGTTGATATTTCCAAAGACGCCATAGATGTAGCAAAGATTAATGCGAATAATAATGATGTAATTATTAACTTTGTGCAAGGTAATTTATTTGCAAATATTGATTGCAAATTTGATATTGTTATATCTAATCCTCCCTATATTAGGACTGAGAATATAAAAAACCTTCAAAAAGAAGTTCTTTATGAACCAGTTTTAGCATTAGATGGCGGAATAGATGGTATGAGTATAATTTCGAAAATTATCAATAAAGGAATAAATAAAATTAGTAAACATACCCCTTCGGGTATATTTATTGAAATTGACCCTCAAGTTTTATCACCATTAGAAAAAATACTTTCAGCATTACCTAGTAGTCTAAAATATAATATAACAAATGATTACTCAGGCTATTCAAGGATATTATCAATAACGACATAGTTTTTACAAACTACACGGTAAGAGGAATTAAGCCTACACGTAAAATTGTTGATTTGTATTATAAAATTTTATTCTACACGGAAAAGTGTATATATAAATGAATTACACTTGATTTTTACACGGTGTTCTACACGCAAGCGAGTATTAATATCCTTTTCTGTTTTTTATAGTTGATAGTGTTATATTGTGAAGTGTTTTATTACCAGAAAAATGTCTGTACATTTCATTAACCATTTCTTCAAAGAATCTTGTTCTAGAACGTTTAGTAGTTCCTGCTATATGAGGTGATAAAAAAACATTAGATAATTTTCGAATTTCAGAGTTGATTGGTATTGGTTCAGGGTCAAATACATCTAAGCATGCAGTTATTTTTTTATTTTGTAATGCATATATCATATCTTTAGTATTAACTATTTGTCCTCTTGATACATTTACAAAAACTGCACCGTCATTTAAGAGATTAAAATGATCAATCTTAATCATATTTTTGGTTGCCGGCGTTAATGGAGCTAAGCAAACTACTACGTCATTTTCAGAAAATATTTGATTCAGTTCCATTTTAGAATAACTAAGCTTGCTTAATGTATTTTTAGAAACATAAGGGTCATAGACGGATATTTTTGTCTTAAACGGTTCAAGATATTCACATAACCTTTTAGCAATATATCCAAATCCGATTAAACCTATTTTTTTTTCAGTCAACTCTTCATTTTGAAAAATTATGTCATCTTTTTCATTATTTGGTTGCCAGTATTGGTTATCTATAATTTTTCTGAAATGATATCCTGCACTTCTAAGACCAATTAAAATTAACCCCAAAGCCCACTCTGATACTGGATATGATGATCCATGAGACGTATCTATAACATTTATCTTTTTGCTTATTGCATACCCTGAATCTATTCTTCTAGAAAATCTATCGCCTTCGAGTTCTCCTATAAATGATAAGCTTTTTGAATTATCTATAATTTCTTTTGTAATCTTTGGTGATCCGTGGCAAACGATAATAGCATTGAGATTTTGCGTAAATTTCCTTAACTCTTTTTTGATTATATCTGATGATTCTGGAGACTCATCCCAACTAGAAAATTCATTTAGTTCTAACCACTGAAAGTTCGAAATTTTCTTAAGTTTTTCAAGGTCTTGGAGATCAATATAATTTTCATAGACTTCTTTGTTGCATACAAGGCCTACATTAGGTAGAAAATTTTTCATAATTTTTTTATAGTTAACTCAAAATAGATATTTTTTCGATATATGTTATCAAACTTTTATTCATTATTGGACTGATATAGACTGGAGTATTTATATGTTTAATTTCGTTTCGAGAAGATCTGCAGTACTAGCAAAAAATGGTATGGTAGCTACTAGTCAGCCACTTGCATCTCAATCAGGTTTAGAAATTTTAAAAAATGGAGGTAATGCAGTTGATGCTGCTGTTGCAACAGCAGCTGTTCTTAATGTTGTTGAACCTATGTCTACTGGCATAGGTGGTGATATGTTTGCTTTGTACTGGGATAACAAGCAAAAAAAAGTATTTGCAATTAATGGATCTGGCTGTCAGTCAAGTAATGTTCGAGTACAAGATTTGACAGATTTAGGTTTGAAGTCTATTCCTAACGAAAAAAATAATTCCCATTTTGCTGTTAGTGTACCGGGAACAGTTGATGGATGGGAATCAATAATTAATAAATTTGGTTCAATGAATTTATCAGATGTTTTGCACGACTCAATTAATTATGCAGAAAAAGGTTTTCCTGTTTCTGAAGTTATATCAAATGCATGGTCATCAAAAGAAGTTATTGAAAAACTGAGTTTTAGGAAGTCTGGAGAACAATTTCTACCAAATGGTAATCCTCCAAAGTACGGTGATATTGTAAAGTTGCCTGAACTCGCTAAATCATTGAGGATTATTTCAGAAGGTGGAGCTGAAGCTTTCTATAACGGTGAAATAGCATCAGCTATAACCAATTTTATTCAGTCTGAAGGTGGCTGGTTATGTATGGAAGACCTTATTAAGCATAAATCTGAATGGGTAAAACCAATAAGTACAAACTATAGGGGTTATGAAATATGGGAATGCCCTCCAAATGGTGCCGGAATAATTGCTCTTATGGCATTAAATATTGTTGAAAATTTTGATATCAGGTCCATGGGTTTGCAATCACCTGAAACCTATCATCACTTAATTGAATCTATGAGATTGGCTTTTGCAGATGGTTTATTTTATGTTGCAGATCCAAATAAGTCTCATGTTCCAGTTAATGAATTGTTATCAAAAGATTATGCGTCAAGAAGAGTTATGGAAATATCTGCAAATGAGAAAAACTCTAATATATGTTATGGAAATCCTATGGGTGGTAGTGATACAGTTTATCTCTCGGTCGTTGATGGAGAGGGTAATGCCTGCTCTTTTATCAATAGTTTATATAGTAGCTTCGGTACTGGTTTAGTAGTCCCGGACTATGGAATAGCTTTACAAAATAGAGGCTCTCTTTTCTCACTTGATCCTGAGCATCCAAATTATTTAGAGCCTAATAAAAAGCCTTACCATACAATTATTCCAGGGATGGCTACAAAAAATGGTGAGTTGTACCTTAGTTTTGGGGTCATGGGGGGATTTCAGCAGCCTCAAGGACATTTGCAAACTTTAGTTAATATGATTGATTTTGATCTAGACCCACAAAAAGCCTTAGATGCATTAAGATTTAGAATCGATGTTGAGGGAGACGGTACAGTTCATCTTGAGGAAGGAGTGAATTCAGAATTAGTGAATGAATTAACGAAGAAGGGGCACAAGGTCAACATTGTTTCAGGATATGATAGGGTAAGTTTTGGCGGAGGTCAAATAATTTCTAGAGAACATTCTAGTAATTTGTTGGTGGGCGGGACAGAGCCAAGAAAAGATGGGGTGGCTATTGGCTGGTAGAATTTTAGAATATTTTAGAATATAATAGAAAAATACACCTTTTTATATCTTTTTATATAATTAATAATGAATCTAAAAGTTAGAGAAGTAGCAATAAAATTAAACGTAAGTGAGAAAACCGTTTACAAGTGGCTCTCGCAAGGGATTATACCGGCAAAACGTCTTGGAAAAACTTGGGTTATTTCAGAAAATGAAATTGAAAAACTTATAAACCCAGGTATTCATTCTAGACAGAGTTTAGAAAATATTACCCAGGTGAATAGAGAATTTACAAATATAAGTGAACAAGATTCAAGAGACATCAAAGTATTAGGTAAGTTTACTGAATTTTTATCTTCAGCATTAGAATACGGTTACGAAAAAATTCTTGGCCCTAGAAGTTTGGATTCAAAAACTGTCGATGCAATTTCTGATGTTCTTGATTCTTCAACAGGCGAAATACTTTTGCAAGGAATAGGACTAAGAGAATTTTTTGGTGATAAAGGTTATGCTGATATTCTAAGAAAAATGCTAAGTGAAAACAGAAAAATAAAGATTAAGGCTTTATTGGTTAATCCAAATAGTGATTTTGCTAAAGCTAGAGCAATAGCCGAAGATGGTATAGTTTTTGATGATGATGAAGTTTTTAAGTCAGGTCCACTTTACAGTGATAGCTGGAGAAGTATGAATATGATTGCTTCTATCAAAAAAAAATCACAACATCTTTCTAGATTTTCTCTTGACGTAAAATTCGTTAATCATTGGCCATCATCCTATCTCATTATGACAGAAAAATATACCTTCATGGAATCTTATCAATTTTCAAATTTACAAAATATTTATGGTGAATCCTCATTTGATGGATTAGTTCCGATGATGCAGATCAAGTCCAACAGTGATTATGGTAGAATACTTAGGAATCATTTTGAATATATTTGGTCTGGAAGTAATCCATATATACCAATTTTTTCGCTTTCGGAAATATCAGAGAAAATGTTAATTAGTTCCGGAACTTTAGGGAACTAATAGTAGAAAAAAAAGCACTATTATCCATATAAATTCTAATATTATTTAAATTAGTAAATTTCAATTGATATAGGAGAATAATATGGGCAAGATAAATGTAGCTATTATCGGCGCGGGAAATTGTGCTTCTTCCCTCGTACAAGGTTTATATAAGTATAGCGAAGTTGATGAAGCTTCGGAAAAAATTCCAGGTTTAATGCATAACGTGCTTGGTGGGTACGCATTAAGTGATGTTAATATAGTTGCTGCGTTTGATGTTGATAAAGAAAAAGTTGGTAAAGATTTATCTGAAGCTTTATTTACCAAAAATAATAACGCCTTAAAATTTCATGACGTACCAAATATGGGTGTAAAAGTTGATAGAGGTATGACTCATGATGGTATTGGAGAATATTTAGAAGAAGTAATCGATAAAGCATCAGGTGAAACATCAGATATTGTTGGGATATTGAGAGATCGAAAAGTGGATGTAGTAATAAATTATTTACCGGTAGGATCAGAGCAAGCAACTAAATGGTATGTAGAACAAGTTCTTTCTGCAGGTTGTGCTTTTGTAAACTGTATTCCAGTTTTTATAGCGAAAGAACCTTACTGGCAAAAAAGATTTAAAGATAGAGGTTTACCAATAGTGGGAGATGATATTAAGTCTCAGGTTGGCGCAACAATCGTCCATAGAGTACTTGCTAGGTTGTTTGAAGATAGAGGTGTTAGGTTAGATAAAACATACCAGTTAAATTTTGGTGGTAATACAGATTTCTATAATATGCTTGAAAGATCAAGATTGAAATCTAAAAAGATTTCTAAAACTAATGCTGTTCAATCACAATTAGAAAAAGAATTACCTACAGATGATGTTCATATCGGCCCATCTGACCATGTCCCTTGGCTTGAAGATAGAAAGTGGGCATATATTAGGCTAGAAGGCACATCATGGGGAGATCAGCCATTAAACGTAGAATTAAAATTAGAAGTTGAAGATAGTCCAAACTCTGCAGGAGTTGCTATTGATGCAATTAGAAATGCTAAAATTGCATTAGATAAAGGAATAAGTGGCCCTGTAGAACCTGCTTCAGCATATTTTATGAAATCTCCACCATTACAAATGAGGGACGATGATGCTAGAAAAGCAGTCGAAGATTTTGCAGATTTAGATCAAGCGAAATAGTTAGATATTTAAATAGTAAAATTAGTCCGAATTTTGAATGCGTATATAATAGTAAATTGTTATACACTTAACCATAAATATAGCTTTATATGTTTTAGGAAATGAAATGAAAATAGCAGAGATTTCTCCTTATGATTTTGCACATCCTGGTGGTGTTCAAAGACACATATCCTCATTAAGTAGCGAACTGATATCAAGGGGTCATGAAGTTTCAGTTATAGGTCCATGCTCAAAGGAAGATCCATTAGTTGATTTAGAAAATGTTAATTTTGTTCCATTGGGTAGGTCTATCCCTTTTCCAACTGCTGGCTCTATTGCAAGAATTTCAATTTCTCTGTGGCATGAATGGAGATTAAAATCCTTTTTACAATCTGAGAAATTTGATATAGTTCACATTCATGAGCCACTAATGCCACTCACATCTCTTACTGCAGCTAGATTTTCTAAATCTACAACTATAGGTACTTTTCATGCTTATAATGAAGGTAGATCTAAGGGGTATATTTTAGGCAAAAGGTTAAGACTGCTTGAAAGGTTTGCTAATAGATTAGATGGGAGAATAGCTGTTTCAGAACCTGCGAAAATCTTTCATAACAAATATTTTCCTTCAGATTATAAGGTAATACCAAATGGCTTAGATGTAGATAGATTTTCAAATCCCTCTAAAAGGCCAACTGTCATGAAAAGTGAAAATATAAATTTACTTTTTGTAGGAAGAGTTAATGAGTCCAGAAAAGGTTTAAGATATGCTCTTGGAGCATACTCTAGATTAAAATGGCAATATCCTAAATTAAGATTAATTGTTGTAGGCTCAGGAGTACCAGACAAAGAATCATATAGAGTTATGGGGGAAAGATCTTTAGATGATGTGATATTTTTAGGACCAATGTCAGAGTCTGAATTACCTAGTTACTATCAACATGCAGATATATTCATAGCACCAAATACTGGCAAGGAGAGTTTTGGGTTCATTACTATAGAATCTATGGCCTCATCAACTCCTGTAGTTGCCACTCGTATTCCTGGTTTTCAGTCTGTGATTAAAGATGGATATAATGGAATTTTGGTTGATCCAAAAAATGAAAAATCACTTGCAGAAGCAGTAAAAAAACTCATAGATAATCCATCTTTAAGGACATCACTTGAATTAAATGGGAGGTTGTCGGTCGAGCAGTATAGTTGGAAAAAAGTAACTAATAGTATACTTCGTTATTTCAATAAGGTAAAAAGCATAAGTAATAATACTTCAAAAAAATCTAAAAACAAGGTATTTTAATATGATTTTAGATTTGCAAAAATTCAGGTATAAATTGAGGAGTCTTATTGAACAATATTACGAAAAACCCTTAGTAAATCTATTTATAAGTATTAAATTTACAGCGTCGAAAGTTACAATTTTAGGTTTTTTGGTCACTTTAATTTCATCTTTTTATATTTATCAAGGAAGCTTTATTACCTCAGGAATCATACTTATTGTAGGTTCTTCATTTGATATGTTAGATGGAGGTATTGCAAGAAAAACAAATACTGCAAGTAATGCAGGTGCCTTAGTAGATTCCGTTTTTGATAGAATTTCTGAGGCGATAATTTTTATTTCTTTAGTTTTTTATTATCTCAATAATGGATCTGAAAATAATTTTGAAATATACCTATGTATTTTTGCTTTAGTTGGCTCTATTATGGTAAGTTATATTCGTGCTAGATCTGAATCATTAGGAGTTTCAGGTACTGCTGGAATACTAACAAGACCTGAAAGATTAATAGTCTTAATTATATCCTTGATTCTAAATAATCCAATTTATGCTTTGTGGATTCTTGCTATTGGTACACCTATTAGTGCAGGGATTAGATTTTTTGATTCATGGAATACTTTACGAAAAAAATAAATTTATCTCTAATAATAATTTTTGTAATTTTTGTAATATTTATGAGTATTTTCAAAAATAGTATTTTATTTTCTGAATACACAGAATATATAGATATATTAGAACAATCTGTTACTTCTGATTTTCCTAATGGTATAAATTTTGACATTAATTTCATTTCTGAAAAAAATATAGAAGATGTTAAGTTAGTGATTTTTATTGGCAATCGTACAACTTCTCAGTACTCATATATGGATTTAAATAAATTAGCTAATAAAAATGTTGCAGAATATTTTTTTAATTCGGGTAGTATAAATAATTTTATTCCACCATCTACCACAATTAAATATTTTTATGAGTTTATTTTTGAGGATAATTCCTCATATATTTCAGAAGATTTTTTATTTTTTTATCATGATAATAGATTTAAATGGGAAGAAATAAGTACAGAAAAATCGAATGTATTTTTTTATGATATATCTAAAGATTTAGCCGAAGCCGTGTCAAATATTTTAGATCAAACAATTACTGAAATGTCTAAATTACTCGATGTTAATATTCAAAATACTATTAATCTTGTCATGTATAACAATAAATATGATATGGATTCGGCTGTAACTCATAAAAGTAAAACTTCTAGTGAACAATTGACAATATTAGGTCAGGCTTTTTCGGATGAAAAAATTGTAATTGTATTGATAGATGATCAGGTTTTTGAAACAGTAAATCACGAAATAACTCATATTATTAGTTCAATTGCTACTGATGATAGCGATTTTTTACCATTATGGTTAAATGAAGGTCTCTCTGAATATTCCGATATAACTCCACAGAAATATTCTTCCATTCTAAGATGGGGTATTGAAACAGAAAATTTGTTGCCTTTCAAGCAACTTAATACCTTCCCTGGAGATCCTAAAGAGACAATTTTAGCATATGGACAAAGTCAAAGTGTGGTTCGTTATTTAATAGATAATTATGGTGAAAAAAAAATAGCCAATTTATTCGAAAGGATAAGAAAGATTAAATCATATTCCGCGATTGATACTGAATTTACTAATATTTACGGATTTGATTTGGATCAATTATACTTTTCATGGAAAGATAATTTACACGAAGAACTAGGAATTCAATCTCCTAAGAATAAAAGTTTTATAGATAAAGTATTTGTTAGAAACAACTACTTTATAATTCTATCCTTTCTAGCCTTAACACTGGTATTATTTATTTTATTTAGACGGGTTAAGAAAACCTCGTCTTGATTATTTTGTTTAATGTTTTTCCCAAAATATAATTCATATCGTTTTCATCAATAAAATTACAGTTTTTCCTCAAAGCTTCAATAGTTTGCTTATAAGTCATAGAATCTTGAACTACAGGGAAATCTGAACCCCAACACATTTTTTTATTATAAGAATTGTAGCACTCTTCAAAAATCCATCTTGAATCATCATATGGATATTTCCAATGTATTTTGTCTACATAATGGAACCCAGAGAATTTTAGATGTATATTATCTAGCTTTGAGCTTTCTTTTACTTCAATCAAATTTGTTTTTAAATCAGAGTTTTTTGCAGTTAAACCTGACATGTGGTGGCATAGGATATTGAGATTTGGAAATCTTTCGGCTAATTTTCTTAGCTCTTTTTGGTGATTTGGAGATAGGGCTAGTGACGCAACTAGTTTATTATCACTTGCCAATTTAAAAAAATCTAATCCATCAGAAGAATTAAACCAAGATGCATCATCCTCTTTTGCAACATAATGAGTAAATCCAAGAATATTATATTTATTCATTTCTTTTTCTAGCCTATTAGCTGCCCCTGAAGTATGATATGTTTTTGACCACATAGAATCGATGTCTGCTAATTGTAAAAATTTATCTGGATAATACTTTATTTTTTCATAAATATAAGAATTATTATTAAAATTATTAAATATTTCTGCACATACTATTGTCGCTAAATCGACATTATTTAATGTAAGTTTATTTAAGAGTAATTCTATTGACCCATGGTTTTCAGGATCAGGTACTTGAGGCATATAGGGCCAAATTTTCCATGCATGGCAATGTGAATCTATAATCATAACTTCTTATATTATATAGAAAGAATTACTACGAAACATATTAGAAACATATATGAAACATAAAAGAAACAAGTATGAAACATAAAAGAAATATTTACAATTTACATTTAATTCTATAACTAAAAATATATTTATAGGAGAAAATTATGGATTCTGGTCATACCGCATGGATGCTTACTGCATCTGCACTTGTATTTTTTATGACACCCGGTTTAGCTTTTTTTTATGGAGGTTTAGTAAGGGCAAAAAGCTTAGTAAACACAATAATGTTAAGTTTTATAACAATTGGTGTTGTTTCAATTGTTTGGACTTTGTGGGGGTATAGTCTTGCTTATGGAAATGGTGAATTAATTGATGGGTTCATTGGGGATTTTTCTTTATTAGGCCTTAGTGGAGTTGAAATGTTCTCTCAAGAAGGAGATGCTATAAGTCCTTTATATGATGTGTTATTCCAAATGATGTTTGCAATAATAACTCCAGCATTGATTACAGGAGCATTTGTTGAAAGATTCAAATTTTCTACATATTTAGTATTCACTGTTATTTGGATAACTATAGTATATGCCCCAGTTGCTCATTGGGTTTGGGGTGGAGGATGGATCGGTGCTGATGGAGCAGGAGCACTCGATTTTGCAGGTGGAACTGTAATACATATAAATGCTGGAGCCGCAGCAGTTGCAGCTGCTCTACTTGTTGGTAGAAGAAAACTTCCAGGGTTACAACCAAATAATGTCCCATACATTGTTTTAGGGGCATCAATACTATGGTTTGGTTGGTTTGGATTTAATGGAGGTTCTGCTTTGGCATCAGATGACTATGCTGTAAATGCTATGCTTGTGACTCAAATAGCTGCAGGTACAGCTGCAACTACTTGGGGAATCCTCAGTATGATTAGTTCTGGAAAAATTAGTGCCGTTGGTACTGCGACTGGAGCTGTCGCTGGTCTTGTTGCTATTACCCCTGCAGCAGGTGCTGTAAATCCAATTGGAGCCTTAGCAATTGGTTTTGGAGCTGGTTTGATATGTTATTATGCTGTGGAATTAATTCATAAAACTAAACTAGATGATGCCTTGGATGTTTTTGCAGTTCATGGAGTTGGAGGATTATGGGGATGTATCGCTACAGGTATTTTTGCAATAGAAAGTATAGCAGGAGTTAAGGGAGTGGTACAAGGTGAATTTGATCAAGTATGGATTCAAATTTATACTGCGCTGGGTACATTGGCTTACTCTTTTGTACTTACTTATGGGATTTTGTATATTCTTGATAAAATTCCAGTATTGGGTCTAAGAGTATCTGACTCAAGTGAAGATCAAGGACTTGACCTTTCTGAGCACGGTGAGCAATCTTCCATAGAGGATGGAGCAAACTAATATTCATATATAAAAGCCTACTAAGTAAAAACTTTTACTAGTAGGTTTTTATATTTAAGGCATATTAAATATATAAATTAATTCTTCTGAATCGTGTATCATTAATTGTTTTAGGAGCGTAGCTCAGTTGGCTAGAGCACTGGTTTCCAAAACCAGGGGTCGGGGGTTCGAGTCCTCCCGCTCCTGCCATATATTATCAGCCGGGGTGCTGAAACTGGTAGACAGGCTACGTTGAGGGCGTAGTGATCATTGATCGTGCGGGTTCGAATCCCGCCCTCGGCACCAATAATATTAGTATATAATTATATGAAAATGGCGACGTGGCCAAGTGGTTTAAGGCGGAGGTCTGCAAAACCTTTATTCGGCGGTTCGAATCCGCCCGTCGCCTCCAAATTATTAAAGTTTATATGGTGTATAAATGAAAAATCCCTTAGAAAATTTACCTTTAGTTGAACCTGGCCGCTTGATGATAAATGTTCCTGTAACTATGCGTGACGGAATAAAATTGTCAGCTGATATATGGCTCCCTCCATCAAAATTTGGTAATGGTCCATGGCCTGTTCTTTTGCTTAGAACTATTTATGATAATCAAGAATCAAGATATATTGAATGGACCAGATATTTTAATGAATCTGGTTATGCAGTAGTACTTCAGGATTGTAGGGGCAGAGGTGATTCTGAGGGAGTGTGGGATCCATACGTATGCGAACTATATGATGGATACGATACACATGAATGGATTGGACGGCAATCATGGTGTGATGGTAATTTAGGTACATTTGGTCTATCTTATCCAGGCTTTACACAGTCTTTACCTGCAAGCTTAAATTCGAAGTATTTAAAAGCTATAGCTCCTATTGCATCTCAACAAGATAATTATGGTCACCATAGAGTTAATGGCGTTATTCATCATATGGTGTGTTTTGCATTCTTAAATATGCTTGGAAAGTCAATGCAATATGAGGCTTTGAAACATTTTGATCAAGATAGTTTTTTTTTCGAATTACCTTTGGAAACAGCAATGGAAAAAGTTTCTGACACCCATCCATACTTTAAAGGTGTTTTAGAACATGAAAAATATGATGAATGGTGGACAAGTTATAGCTTAATAGATAAATACCAAGATATGGAAGTTCCTTCGTTATTTATTACTGGTTGGTATGATTCCTTACAAAATGAAAATTTTAAGATATTTAATGGCTGGACAAAAAAATCAAAAACAAAAGATGCACGTGAAAAAACAAAGTTGATTATTGGCCCATGGAGCCACCAAATTGCTCCATGGGGGAGAGTAATGATGGGTGAAAATGGAGAGTATGCGGATAGAGTTTTTGGTAAAAATTCTCTTTTAGACATTATAAATATGCATACTCATTGGTATGATCAGCGACTCAAGGGCATAAATACTGGTATTGATGATGAACCACCAATAAAACTTTTTGTTATGGGTGAAAACGTTTGGAGATATGAAAATGAATGGCCACTGAAAAGAACAAATTGGACAGATTTTTATATCTCGAGTGAAGGAAATGCTAAAAGTGAAAAAGGAAAATTAAAAATCCACAAACCAATAGAAAAAAAATTATTTGATTCTTATATTTATGACCCTAATGATCCTGTTCCTTCATTGGGATCTCAGTACCAAACTTATGATTTTTGTGGACCACATGACAGATCAAAAATTCAAGAAAGATCGGATGTGTTAGTTTTTCAGTCAAAAAAATTAGATCAAGAAATTGAAATTACGGGACCTATAAAAGCTATAATATATGTATCCTCAGATTGTATTGATACTGACTTTACTGCTACCTTGACAGATATAGAGGAAAATGGAAAAGCAATTGCGCTTTGTGAGGGAATAGTTAGGGCCAGATTTAGAAATGGTACAGATAATCCAAAAATGTTAAAACCAAATAAAATTTATGAGGTTGAGATTGATATGTGGAATACTTCAAATTTATTTAAAAAAAATCACATGATATGTTTGGAGATATCAAGTTCTAACTTTCCACGTTACAATCGTAATCTTAATACTGGAGGTAATATAGAAAAAGGATTTGAAATGAAAAAAGCTAACCAAAAAATATATCATGGTTCAGAATATCCTTCACGATTAGTATTACCTATAATACCTAAGGAATAACAATTATATGCTAGAAAGATTTTTAGTTCCAGAGAAAGATAGAATCTATATTTCTGAGGAAAAAATGAGAACTGCAACAATTGAAATTTTCAAGTCTTGTGGTTTGTCAGATGTAAATGCAAAAACCTCTGCAGATGTTTTGATGACCAGTGATCTAAGAGGATGTGAATCTCATGGTGTGTCAAATCAATTAAGAGTTTATACAAAAATGTATAATGATGGCGAAATTAATCCCAGACCAAATATAGAAATAGTTAGAGAAACTAATGCCACCGCTAATTTGAATGGGGATGAAGGCCTAGGTTTACATGTTTTACCAAAAGCTATGGAAATTGCGATTGATAAGGCTGAGAAACACGGAATAGGTAGTGTTACAGTGCATAACTCAAGGCATATTGGTATGCTTGCTTATTATTCAATGATGCCATTAAGTAATAATATGATTGGGTTTACAACTACTGCTGGAAACCCGTTGACCATGGTTCCAACTAACGCAGGGGAAAAATTATTTGCTACTAATCCTTGGGCATGGGCTGCTCCTGCAATGACTTTACCTCCATTTGTTTTTGACGTCGCGACTACACAAGTTGCTGGTAATAAACTACATCTTGCAAAAAGAGTAGGTGCGGATATTGAACCATCTTGGATAGCTGATACTAAAGGTAGACCTATACAAGAGCCTACTAAGCTTCCAGATGAATATATGCTTTTACCCTTTGGAGGAACTAGAGAGCAAGGATCTCATAAGGGTTATGGTTTCGCAGCTACAAGCGAGATTTTATCTACCATATTATCAGGTATGGGACCAGGTTTTTTGATGCCACCTAAACCAAGGACAGTCATGGGACATTACGTTCAAGCTATTAAGATTGATGGATTTATAGATCCAGATGATTTTAAGAAAGATATGGATAAATTTTTATTGGGTTTGATAAATGCTAAACCTGCTCCAAACAAAGATAGAGTAATCTATCCAGGGTTAACTGAGTATGAGGAGCAAAAAATTAGAAAATCCAAAGGTATACCATATCATTCAGAGGTTATAAATTGGTTCGAATCATACAAAAATGAAATGGATTTAAGTTTTAATCTTTATGAATAATTTTATAAATATGTGATCATAATTATAGAAGCTATAACCATTAATACCGAAATAAACTTAAAAATTATATCTGGGAAAATAAATTTTTCATGAACTAATTTTGGAGTTATATACGAACCAATTAAGCTGATTATGAAAATAAAAACAGTTCTAGAACTTGTGATTGTTGATACAAGCGCTACTGGTCCATTTGATATTGCGTAGGTTATTGATAAATGGCCAAATACTGGAGCAAGACCTTGACTTGATATTAACCATAATGATCTTTTTGGTATTATGATAAAACTAAAAAGATCTCTTAAGGAATCTTTTCTAAGAAATAAAGCCATCATTGTAATTGATATTCCAATACCTCTCATTGAAACAATCTGGTAGGGTGAAAATTCTTCGCTTATTGATTTAGTGATTAAGTGTGATGTTCCAATTAATATAGCACTTATGACTAGTAAAAGAAGCAATGGCTCAAATAATTGATTGTTTTTTTTCTTTTGCTCTGAAAATCTTAAAGAAGCAATTATTGTACCAGTTATTGCAAGAATTATCGCAACCCAGTTTAGAATACTTAGTATTTCATTAAATATAATTACCCCCATAATTGCTACGTATATAGGATATGTAGACATTATAGTTGAAACTCTAGAAGGTTCAGTTTTTTGTATCATCCAAAACATAATAATTAATCCTATGCCTTGTAATACTCCTATTGAACATCCAATTAATAAAAGTTTAAGGGTTAAATTTTCAGGAAAGTTTAATAAGAATAAAAATATACCTATAATTCCTTGGCTTAGTCCAACAAATAAATTAAAACTCTTAATAGAAAGATTAAATTCAGATAATACTCTTTTATCAGTAATATTAACAATGGCAAAAATAATAGGATTTAAAATTGAAAAAATTATCCAAAGTTCCAAAGTCTTAAAATCCTATCCTCTAATAGTGCTCCATTTTTTTGACATTATTTTTTCAAGACCATCATCGTTGAGTTCTATTCCCAGTCCTGGTTTATCACCGACATTTATACATCCATCTCTATCAAGAACATATGGATCTTTTATATATCCGTTACCAATAATAGTTTTGTTATCTTTTCGAAAATCATTCACTTCGTTATGCTCTTGTATGAGGAAGTTTGTTGTACATGTATCAATTTGAAAACATGCAGCTAACGCCACAATACTTAGTGGGCAGTGTAGTGCGAGTTTTGCATAAGCAGCTTCTCCGATTGATGCTATTTTTTTTGATTCAGTAATTCCACCTGCATGACATATATCGGGTTGCATAACATTTATTGAATTTTGCTTTAATGCATCAAAGAATATCCATTTGCCCATCCACCTTTCTCCAGCTGCTATAGTCCCATATGTATCATTTTTTATATCCCTAAGAATATCAACTCTTTCAACAGGCATTGGTTCTTCGATAAATAATGGTCTATGAGGTTCTAATGCCTTAATGAGTTGCTTTCCTATAATCGGATTTGGGTTATGAATATCTATTGCAATATCAATATCTTTGCCAACCCCTTCTTTGGCTGCAACAAATCGTTTTACTATTTCATCAACTTTATTTGTAGACTCTAATTCGTCTCCTAAGGAAATATGCATTTTTAATGCCTTAAATCCCCATTCTTCAGTTAATACCTCAGCTGCAATTTTATACATTTCAGGCTTTACGTTATAAAAATTACTAAAAAAAACTTTTGCGTTTCGTTTATCTGCCATATATGGATCACCAGGTTCCACAAAGTGTGGCATTTCATGCCCTAATGCTCTATAAATTTTAATTTTTTCATGAACTTTACCGCCTAGCATTTTATATATTGGTAAACCTGCAGCTTTGCCCGCAATATCCCATAAAGCTATATCTATCCCACTTATTGCACTCATTTTAATTGGCCCACCATAGTACCCAGCGCTATGTTCATACATTTTTTTCCACAATTTTTCAACATTTGTAGGATCTTCACCAATTAAGATATTTTCTAGTCTCATAACTTCAGAAATTACAGGTTCGGGGTGATTTTCAAGATATGGTTCTCCTATGCCAAAAATTTCTGTATCAGTGTGAATTTTTAACCATACCCAACTTGGAGGAACTTTTAGAATTTCTAATTTAGTTATTTTCATTGGTTATTCCAACCTTTTTTATCAATTATTCGACCAGCAATATTACTTATTTTTTTCATTTCTTTTTCGTCTCTATATTCTTTTGAAGTTGCAACAGCATGCTCAAGTGAATTATGACTACCGCAAGAAAATGGTGCTTTCAAATTAGATATAATTGGTATGATTTTTGAGATTAGTTTTTTTGCATTATCTGTATTTTTTGAAAGAGTATCTAATATTGAATTGGTACTAACGTTTTCATGATCATCGTGCCAACAATCATAGTCAGTTACAAGAGCAATAGTAGAGTACGGGATTTCAGCTTCTCTAGCTAATTTTGCCTCAGGCATATTTGTCATTCCTATAATATCAGCTCCCATTTTTCGGAAATAGTTTGATTCAGCTTTTGTTGAGAATTGAGGTCCTTCTATAACTACGTATGTGCCTGAGTCATGTACCTTAATATTTAGTTGCTTAGCGGAGTCATAAATTACTTTATTCATTATTTTACAAGTAGGTTCAGCCATACTTACATGAACTACAAAACCTTTCTCAAAAAAAGAATTTTGTCTGAGATAAGTTCTATCAATATATTGATCTACAATTACAAATGATCCAGGTTTGATGTTAATATTTAGAGACCCTACAGCTGATAAAGAAATTATTCTATCTACTCCAGAGTTTTTTAATGCTTCAATATTTGCCCTATAGTTAATGTCGCTAGGCGAAATTGTATGACCTCTTGCATGTCTAGGTAAAAAAACTATCTCATGGTCATTTAATTTTCCGAATAGTAATCTATCAGAAGGATTTCCGAAATTTGAACTAACTTTCAACCACTGTTGATCAGTAAATCCTTCTAAGTCATATAGCCCTGTTCCACCAATTATTCCAATTTTTGAGTTCATTTTTTTATTATTTATGTTTATTAATTTATATTATATTTGTATCATTAATTTCGGATATTTATAATTATTTTATAAATGATTATAATTACAATATCATTTATTTGCCGAGGTGGCGGAATGGCAGACGCAGCGGGCTTAAAACCCGCCGCCAGTAAAATGGCGTGTGGGTTCGAATCCCACCCTCGGTACCACTATTTTAT
>MDSY01040250.1_pt1 | contig 34646 bp, 36 predicted proteins | sample 811131 | NCBI WGS metagenome assembly MDSY01 (sample SAMN05326643, study PRJNA326480) | marine metagenome | isolation source: seawater | place: Atlantic Ocean: South West | collected 2010 | reverse complement strand
CCAAGCATGGTTTAGTGCTGAACTTCCGTTAGAAGATTACCCTGCTGGAAGCAATGGGCCACAACAAGCTTGTGACATGATAAAAACGCACGGACATCGATGGTATGAAGACTGCTAAACCTCACTTTCTAGCACACTTAACACATTGGACTCACTACGAAAACGCAACATTGCTCGCCCTTTCTATGGCCGAAAATATAGCCCAGCAGTTAGTACAAGCACTGGCTATTCGTCCACGGGCCAGCCTAGCAGTTTCCGGTGGTCGCACCCCAATAGCCATGCTAAAACAACTGAGCTTACAAGATTTAGATTGGCACCGAGTAGACATTACTCTTGCCGATGAGCGCTGGGTAGGCGAAGAAGATCCATCCAGTAACGCAGCACTTGTGCGTGCTAGCCTAGTAAAAAACAAGGCAAAAGGAGCCACCTTTTACCCACTATTTAACGGTGAAGTAAGCGCCCACTTGGGTCAGATCTCTTGCCAGAAAGGGCTTAATAAAATGCCCTGGCCGTTAGATGTGTTGGTTTTAGGCATGGGTAACGACGGCCACACTGCCTCACTTTTTCCCCAGTGCTCAAAGCTGCAACAGGCGTTGTCTGCACCAGTGTCACAACTGTGTATTAGCACGCTAGCACCGACAGAGCCTAATCAACGCATGTCCTTAACCGCACCAACTTTATTAACCGCAACACACAAACACTTGCACATTGAGGGAGAGGAAAAATATCGAGTATTGCAGCAGGCAATGACTCTTGCAGACCCCCTGAAAATGCCTATTTTTGCAGTGTTACAATCCCCATTAACTATCCATTGGTGTCCATAAATGTCCGTCGTCAATCAACAAGGCAGCAGCAACCCAATTATGCAAACCAATACGGCTCGTATAGATGTTATCTGTGCTAGTGCGCCAGTGATCCCTGTACTTACCTTAGAAAACGCGGATCAAGCTCTGGGAATAGGCTCTGCATTGGTCAATGGGGGACTTAAGGTATTAGAAATAACGCTACGTAGTGACTACGGATTAAGTGCTATTAAACAACTAAAAAAAGCCTTACCAGATGCCATTATTGGTGCCGGCACTGTACTAACACCACAGCAATATGAGGCATGTGTTGAAGCAGGAGCTGATTTTATAGTGAGCCCAGGCTGTACAGCACAGCTTTTACTCCATGGCAGCCAAAGTGAAGTGCCACTATTGCCAGGCATCGCTACTGTAAGTGAAGCCATGGCAGCAATGGAATTAGGCTATGGCAGGTTTAAACTCTTCCCCGCCGCAGTGGTGGGTGGTATGGATTTTCTTAAGGCTATTGGCGGCCCAATTAGCCAACTCAAGTTCTGTCCAACTGGCGGCGTCAAACCCACCAATGCTGCAGACTATTTAGCCCTAAGTAACGTCATGTGTGTGGGCGGCACTTGGCTTACGCCAGCAGCACTAGTAGAGCAAGGCGATTGGCAAGCTATCGAAGCTTTAGCGCGGCAGGCTGCTGCACTGGCCGCACCTTAACGCCTCAGCAAAGCCAACGTTTAACCTAACCACGAGAGGCCTTAAAAAAATCAATTAAGGCATTGGTAGAGTCGTCGTGTAGATGGCCTGCCTCTCCTTCAATTTCTTGTAAGATACCCTTAGCAAGCGTTTTACCTAACTCAACACCCCATTGGTCAAATGAACAGATGTCCCATATTACGCCTTGGGCAAAAATTTTGTGTTCATATAGAGCAATGAGGGCGCCCAAATTCCTAGGGTCTACCTGCTTCAGTAACAAGGTATTACTGGGTCGGTTACCCTGGTGTACTTTGTGCGGCAAAAGCTGCTCAATGGCCTGTGGATCTAAACCTTGAGCCTGAAGTTGACACTCTACTTCAGTCGCACCGATACCATTCATAAGGGCTTCGGTCTGAGCAAAGAAGTTAGCCATAAGGTTTTCATGGTGGCCTTTAACAGGTGTAGAACTCTCTAGAGAACCAATAAAATCAGCTGGTACTATAACGTTACCCTGGTGCAATAATTGATAGAATGCGTGCTGCCCATCGATACCCAACTGTCCCCAAACGACAGACGCTGTTTGATAACCCACTTCATTACCTTGTCGGTCTACATGTTTACCATTACTCTCCATATCGACCTGTTGAATATAATCGGTAAAGCTCTCTAAGGGTTGGTCATAGGGCAATATGGCATGGCTTTGGGCTCCGTGCAATAATCCATTCCAAATACTCACTAAGGCCATAATGGTCGGCATGTTTTCAGCCGCTGGTGCATCTCTAAAATGACGATCCATATCATGGGCGCCTGTTAACAACTCTTCAAACTTGTCAAAACCAAGGTATAGCGCTATCGGTAAACCGATAGCAGACCAGATAGAGTATCTGCCACCGACCCAATCCCACATAGAGAACATAAATTCCTTATGAATACCAAAATCATGAACTGCCTGTGCATTGGATGAAACAGCCACAAAGTGTTGTTGTACTGCGCGCTCATCAAATGCCGAGGCCATAAGCCAATTACGTGCGGTTTGGGCATTGGTCATAGTTTCGCTAGTAGTGAATGTTTTAGACGCCACCACAAACAAAACTTGTTCAGCGTTTAGTGGACGTAAAATCTCAGCAATCTCTACCCCATCTATATTAGAAATAAAGTGCACTCTAATGGTAGAGTTTGCATATGAACGTAACGCCTGAGTCACCATTTTGGGGCCTAGGTTAGACCCACCAATACCAATATTTACCACATCAGTAATACGCTTTCCAGAGTACCCATGCCACTCACCACTGCGTACTTTCTCAACAAATGCTCGCATATGCGCTAGTTCTTTATTGATCATATCCATTACATTGGTTTGATCTACGTACACTGGTGAGTTACTTCGATTACGTAAAGCCGTGTGCAACACTGCACGGTCTTCAGTAGTGTTAATTTTAGCACCTCGGTACATGCGCTCTATCGCAGATCCTAAGCCCATGTCTTGTGCTAAACCAAATAATGCTTGCATGATTTCAGGTGTCAGACAGTTTTTCGAATAATCTAGGAGTAAGTTGGGCAATTCAATAGAATAGGTGTCAAATCGGTTACCTTCACGAGCAAATAATTCTCGTAAGTGCAGGCTGCGGTATTGAATTGCCAGCTGCTGCAAACTTTGCCAATGTTTAGATTTTTCAAGTTGTAACATTTTGTCTCCGCGATTCATGTTGTAAGGCAATAGCTGCACCTTGTAAGCCTGGTTGCAAAGCAGTGCAAAGGTAAATAGGGATTTGACTAAGATAAGAAGAAGCCCTTCCCTTGTTGGCAAAGCTGACACCAAATTCACTGGCTAATAAAAAATCATGCATGCGGGGTAAAATACCACCAGTCAAATACACTCCACCCACTGCACCAAACATTAAGGCAGCATCAGCTACTGCATTACCAAGCATGTCACAAAAGAGACTTAGCGTTTGGTAGGCTAGGTCGTCAGGTGCCAACGCTTGAGCTTGCTGTAAAACGTCAGCAGGCTTTGTTAAGTTCTGTTGAACACCATTTACATGTGCAACTGCTGCATATAAGTTCATCATGCCAGAACCTGACAGCAGGCGTTCAGCCGAAACATGCCCATAGGTATGCCACATGTGATCCAATACTTTTGCATGCAACTTGCTGGCAGGTGAAAATCCTACGTGGCCACCTTCTCCCATAACTGGCAACCAGCCCCCATCGTGGGCAATTAATCCTGCTACACCTAGACCTGTACCTGGACCCATTACCAGCCTATTACCCCATACTTCAGGATGACCTTGTTTCACAACTAATAGCTCTTCAGTGCCAATTTTAGACATAGCCCAAGCTTGCGCTGCAAAGTCATTAATCCATAAGGCTTGCACCTTTAGGGCGGCATTCACTCGCGCTTTATTAACACACCAGTGATTGTTAGCAAGGGCAAATTCTGGCAGGTGTACAGTTCCAGCAATCGCAATACAAGCATTAGCAATTAAACCCTGCGCGCTAATACTTTCAAGGTAGGCGCACATTGCTGTCTCTAAACTTGGGTAGTCTGCACAAGCTAGCACCTTAATGTGTATCAAACCTAGTGAGTTGCTGAGCGTTAATGCAAACCGGGCATTGGTAGCTCCAACATCTGCTACTAGGTTATATTTTGGCATAGGAATAGATTTCTCTTTCATAACGGCACACACTCACGAACAAATACTAGCGCCCAGTTCAGCGCTACTAACTAGATGGCGCATGTTGGAAAATAGCTCTCTTCCCATACCATGGGCAGCACTTGTGGTCTGCTGAGCTGCTGAGCGAGCTTGCAGAAGCTCATCTTTAACTAACAATTCTAAGCGTCCAGTATGACAGTCTAACCGTAATAAATCGCCATTTTTGATTTTGTTTATCAAACCACCTGCTTTAGCCTCTGGATGAAGATGTATCGCCGCCGGCACCTTTCCCGATGCTCCTGACATGCGGCCATCAGTGACCAAAGCCACGTTAAAACCTCGGTCTTGCAAGACACCCAAATACGGTGTCAATTTATGTAATTCTGGCATACCACAAGCTTGGGGGCCCTGAAAACGCAACACAGCGACGAGATCTTTCTCCAATTCTCCACGCTTAAAAGCCTGCTCAAAGTCTGACTGAGTATCAAACACTACTGCTTTAGCCTCTACTAGCCAGTGTTCAGGTTTTACTGCAGACACCTTAACCACACTGCGGCCTAGATTGCCTTGCAAGGTCACCACACCACCGGTTTTAGAGAAGGGTTTTGCTACACTGGTGAGTACATCAAGGTCTGCACTTTGTTCAGGTGCCGGCTGCCATACCAGCTTGCCTGATAATAACTTTGGCTCCTGGCAATATTGATTTAGGCCATGGCCCATAATAGTTTCTACATCTTCATGCAAAAAACCACCATGCAATAGTGTTTTAATCAAATAGGGCACACCACCAGCCACATGAAAAACGTTAATGTCAGCTTGGCCATTGGGATAGATGCGCGTCAAACTAGGCACTACGCTAGACAAGGTGGCAAAATCATCCCAATTAACAATAATCCCCGCAGCCTTGGCAATAGCAATCAGATGTATGGTGTGATTGGTGGAACCGCCAGTTGCCAATAGAGCTACAATGGCATTAACCATGGTTTTTTCAGACACTATTTGAGCAAGGTTTTGCTGTTTAGAAGAGTGAGTTAACTTAACCGCTTGCTGGGCTGCATATCGTGTCAATTCATCACGAAAACCACCATCAGGAGGCACAAAAGAGGCCCCAGGTAGATGCAGCCCCATCACTTCCATCAATAATTGGTTGCTATTAGCAGTACCATAAAAGGTGCATGTGCCTGCACCATGGTAAGACTCAGACTCACAAGCCAACAACTCATCACGACCTACCTTGCCTTCTGCATACAACTGCCGGATACGTGCTTTTTCTGAATTAGGCAAACCAGAAGACATAGGGCCTCCCGGTATAAATACAACGGGAAGATGACCAAAGCTGAGGGCCCCTATTAATAAGCCTGGTACAATTTTGTCACACACTCCCAAACACAACACGGCATCAAACATGTTATGCGACAAAGCGATTGCAGTAGACATAGCAATAACGTCTCTACTAAATAGACTTAGCTCCATTCCTGGCTGACCCTGCGTGACACCGTCACACATGGCAGGCACACCACCAGCAAACTGCGCCACACTTCCCATTTCCCTCACCGCCTGCCTAATAATAGGAGGATAACGCTCGAACGGTTGGTGGGCTGAAAGCATGTCATTATAGGCTGACACAATAGCTATATTGGCCTCATCCATCATCGTTAAGCGATCTTTATCCGTCGATGAGCAGGCCGCAAAACCATGGGCCAAGTTGCCACATGACAGGTTAGAACGGCTAACGCTATTACCCTTAGCCGCCTCCATTCGCTGTAAGTAATCACTCCGAGATGCACGGCTACGATCAATAATGGCTTGGGTTACCTGCGCTACTTTACTGTGAAGGACACCACTCATGATACGTTTTCCCTTAGTTAACTTTATTCCGTAATATTAACAAATATATGATCAATCTGGAACACAAATAAACAAATACAATTGATTTATAACCATAATGTTTGTAATATTACAACATAACAAACAAGGGGGCATCAATGACTATCCGTATTGCTATCAATGGATTTGGCCGAATTGGCCGTAACATAGTCCGCGCCATCTATGAACATGGCCCAGTAAACTATCACCAAAAATTTGAGATCGTTGCCATCAATGATCTAGGCTGCCCTCAAACCAATGCTCATTTATTGCGCTTTGACAGCGTATATGGCCGTTTTAACGGCCAAGTTGAGCACGATGATCAACACCTATACGTTAACCAAGACAAGATTCACCTTTATCAAGTCAAAGATCCAAGCCAGCTGCCGTGGAAGGAACTTAACATAGACTTAGTACTTGAATGTACCGGCTTATTTACTCACCGAAAAGACGCTCAAGCCCATATTGACGCTGGTGCGCATAAGGTATTAATTTCTGCCCCCGGCCAAGATTTAGATGCCACTATTGTTTATGGTGTCAATCACCATACACTCACTGGCAAAGAGCGCATTATCTCAAACGCCTCTTGTACTACCAATTGCCTTGCGCCCCTAGCCAAGATTCTCGACCAGACTGTGGGTATCAGGCATGGTCAAATGACTACTATCCACGCTTACACTAACGATCAACTACTCACAGATGGCATGCACAGCGATTTGTATCGCGCTCGCTCTGCTACCACCTCAATGATTCCCACAAAAACTGGTGCAGCTGCCGCAGTAGGGTTGGTTCTACCCCAACTTAATGGCCGCTTAGATGGCATGGCCATCCGCGTTCCCACGATCAACGTTTCATTAGTTGATTTTACTTTTGTGTGTACAGAAGAAACCAGCGCCCATGAGGTTAATGAGCATGTGAAAAATGCCATTACCAATGACGCTGAACTGAACTATATTATGGACTATGTAAGCCAACCTCTGGTGTCAGTAGACTTTAACCACTGCGCCAAATCGTCAAACTTTGACGCCAACCATACAAGAGCCCAAGGTAATTTAATTAAAGTAATGGCTTGGTATGACAATGAATGGGGCTTTAGCAATAGAATGCTGGACACTAGCCTAGCGCTAATGCACCATTAACCCCTAAGGTTCGTTAGCACCACTATCTATGAACGCAGCTTTACGGACGCATCTTCCAATCACCAAGGACATACCTCTACATCATGCAATTAAGACGCACTAAAATTGTTGCCACTTTGGGCCCTGCTACTAGCAGCTTAGAAGTTCTCAAAAGCATCATTGCAGCCGGTACCGACGTAGTTAGGCTGAATTTTTCCCATGGCAGCCCAGCCGATCATAAACAACGAGCCGAAACGGTCCTTCAAGCCGCCAAAGAAGTAGGCCGCCACGTTGCTTTGCTCGCAGATTTGCAAGGCCCTAAAGTGCGCGTTGCTCGGTTCACCAAAAATAAAGTTCAATTACACCAAGGCCAAACATTTGTATTAGACCCCACGATGGATCTGGAAGCTGGTACTGATCAGGCCGTAGGTTTGGACTTCCCTGAATTAGGTAAAGACCTAAGTAAAGATGATATTCTATTACTGGATGACGGCCGCATCGTACTTAAGGTGCACAGCGTAAGCGAGGGAAAAGTGCACACCCGTGTCGAGATCGGCGGGCCTCTATCCAATAATAAAGGCATCAACTTACAGGGTGGGGGTTTATCTGCGCCGGCGTTAACAGATAAAGATCGTGCCGACCTAGTCACAGCCGCAGAAATTAGCGTCGACTACATCGCCATTTCATTTGTGCGCAATGCAGACGACATTCACGAAGCCCGGGCTTTGCTTCAACAGGCTGACAGCAGTGCCAGCTTAATCGCTAAGATAGAGCGCGCTGAAGCCATTGTGCCGGCAACCTTAGAAGCCATCATTGAGGCCTCCGAAGGAGTAATGGTAGCTAGAGGTGACCTAGCGGTGGAAATAGGTGACGCACTATTGGTTGGGGTGCAAAAAGACATCATCGAACACACTCGAAGACTTAATCGCATCGTTATTACCGCGACACAGATGATGGAGTCTATGATCACTAGCCCCATGCCTACGCGCGCAGAAGTTTCTGACGTTGCTAACGCAGTGATGGATGGCACCGATGCAGTAATGCTATCGGCAGAAACAGCAGTGGGTGACTTTCCTGCACAAACTGTAGAGGCCATGGCGCGAGTATGCTTAGGTGCCGAGCAACACAGAAATGCCCATAAGTCATCTCACAGACTAGATATTGCTGTGCACAGCATAGATGAAAGTGTTGCCTTAAGTGCTATGTATGCAGCCAACCACCTCAAAGGAGTTAAGGCCATTATTTGCATGACGCAAACGGGCCAAACGCCTCTTCTTATGTCACGTATTAGCTCAGGCATTCCCATTTTTGCTTTTACGCCTCAAGAAGCGACTCAACGCCGGGTTTGCTTATATCGAGGAGTGCTTACCCACCCATTTGATTCCAAAGTCATTGATAATGATAAGGTGAACCACGTTGCCGTAGAGCAACTTAAAGAGTTAGGAGTGGTGCAAGATGGTGACATCGTACTCATCACCAAAGGTGATTACGTGAAAGCCCACGGCGGCACTAATACCTTAAAAGTAGTGCGAGTGGGCAATCAGATTAAGTAATAATCTTTTGTTTATAACTATTGGTTTAGCCGAAAGGCTACAAATAAAGGCCTGCCCTCACGCACAATACGAAGCGAAATAGAACGCTGGGGGGGCAAGGTGGCAGCTAATTCAACAAACTGCTGTACGCTAGAGATACGTTGATTAGCCATGCTAGTAATAACATCCCCAACTTTTAAACCCCGCTCCTTGGCAACGCCAGCATCCACTTCCAAAATATCGATGCCATTACGGATACGCCATTCCTGAGCTTTTTCTGATGACAAAGTTGCCACCCGCAAACCAATACGTTTTACATACTGGCCTTGCTCAGCAGCACCACCAATGCCTGCTACACTTTTAGGTAGATGCCCAATCGTCACATTAACATCTATACTTTCACCGCCCCTTACCAACTGGATAACAACAGACTGCTCTGGTGCTATAGCACCTATAAAATGCGCCACCTGTGCAGACATAACAATTTCATTGCCATCCACCTGAGTAATAACATCCCCTGCTTGAAGACCTGCGGCCAAGGCTGGACTATTTTCAAAAACTTGTGCAATTAAAGCCCCTGCTGCTTTATCCAAACCAAAAGACTCTGCTAGATCTTGGCTCACTTCTTGCATTTGTACACCTAACCAACCTCGCGCCACTTCCCCTGTTTCTCTAAGCTGGGCCACTACACTTATGGCTGTGTTACTAGGAATGGCAAAACTAAGGCCCATAAATCCACCAGAGCGGGTATAGATTTGAGAATTAATACCCACCACTTCGCCATCTAAGTTAAATAAGGGGCCACCTGAGTTACCTGGGTTAATAGCAACATCTGTTTGAATAAAAGGCACATAAGTTTCGGAGCGTAAACTACGACCCTTAGCGCTGACAATGCCAGCAGTAACCGAATAATCAAAGCCAAATGGCGAACCAATAGCCAGCACCCACTCGCCCACTTTAAGCTGGTCAGAGTCTGCTAACGTAAGAAACGGCAAACTTTCAGCTTCAATTTTTAACAAAGCCAAATCAGAACGCGGATCGGTACCAATTAACTCTGCATCCATCTCACGGCGGTCACTTAGAGCAACAATGATTTTATCAGCGTCTTTTACCACGTGATAGTTGGTTAATATGTATCCGTCGTCACTAATCAAAAACCCCGAACCAGAAGACTGAGCCTTTGGCGCCTGCCCTTGTTGTGGTGGTTTTTGTTGGGGGAACTGTCGTTCAAAAAAGTGTTTGAACATATCAGGCAACTGTTCTTGACCTGGCAAGTCAAATTGACTGCCTTTGGGCCGTTGACTAACTACACGGGAGGTGCTGATATTAACCACAGCAGGAGAGGCTTGCTCAACTAGCTGAGTGAAATCTGGCAACTGCCCAGCCCGCGCAAGGCTTGACCAAAGTATGGACAGCAGTAGCACAGACATAAATTTATAGTTGAAAGACATTAATCGGGTCATGACGCAGTTCCTCTACAATCGAAATGGATACTTATATTACTTATAAGCATACGGTAGTTTTTCAGAACCAGAGCCATTTATAACCACCCTTTACACAATTTTTCAGTTAAGCCGATGTTCGAGAAACATTGGTTACAGACAAATTTATTCAGATGTAAAATGCAATTTCTGTCCCTGATCCATGCTCTGCTGGCGCAAAATCATTGGTTGCCACTGACTAGAACTAAGCACTGCTTCAGTTTGACTAAACCAACGCAATAATAACAAACCAAGGCCTAAACCTAATAATGCAGCTACCACTGTCAGTGGCTCAGAAAAACCCACCCATCGAGCGATCGACGCTGATGCCAACAAAGTCAACAGTGGCATAGCAAAGGTTAACAAACTAGCCTTGATAAAAGCCTTTTGAGGGATGCCAAGTACCACCTCATCACCTACATTGAGGATCATATCTTGAGGTACGGGTAATTCGATACGTGAGCGTGCAGTGTTTTTCGATTGGTTTAGAAGACGCTGCCCGCAGGTGCAAGAATCACAGGTAGCAACACGCAACGTATCAATCCAAACCGTAGTCTTATCGATAGCGAATACATGAGCCACCTGCTCAATCATAGAGTTTTTTACGTTGGACATAATGCAGCCCTGCGGCCTTAGTAAGCGTTTATTGAGCTACTAAGGATACCACAGAGTTCGCCACTTGCTCAGCTTGCACTAAGCTTAATTGACCGACTAAAGTCAAAAACATTGGCTCACCGTTATGATTCATAGACTGGCCCAATACCAAGTTCGAGCCTGCGAATGCATGACCCTCGGCGATAGTCCGCCCATTCAACGGTTCAACATAAAGAGTGAAACTAGCACCACCATCGCTATAGGTCAGCACTTCTCTTGAAGCTTGGTCTGAAGCATCAAAACTACGCTGAGTTAATATAAATCCAGCTGGCAACGTTTGAGCTGACCACTGTGCTTCAGCCGCATTAGCGGCTTCCACTGGTGCTGGTAAGCGTATAATTTCATTAGTGTTTTCAGATACTGTGGGGACACTACCGGTACTAGATAATGCAATACTATTATTGGTATTTCTTGGCTCCAACAAAACCACCCCTTGCTGTGCAGGAATAATTTGCGGCTGCATGTCGACACTCATGCGCTGTGCGCCCAAAACCATAACCACGGTGACACTTGCCGCTACAGCTAACCCAGCAATGGGTTGCCAGAAGCGATCAAAGCTACTTATATTGGGGGCCAAATGAGACTTCGAAATAGAATAAGTTGATTCTGCATCAATTACATCACGCAAACGACTTGATAAATCGATATCCAATGAAGCATAGGTTGCTTCTCGCTTTAGGGCTGAACTAGCAAGCTGATAACGCGCCCACTGCAACCTTACTTGCTCATTATCTTGACTAGCTTTGAGGACACGCTGAAGCTCTAGTGGCTGGGCAGCATCATCCATCACTGCTGACAATGATTGGCGTATTGACTCGGAGTTAATTTGAGTGAGTGACAAAATATCGATTCCTACATTTAACTTACTAACATTAACTTACCAACCTAAGACGTCATCTAGATCGTTTGGTTCAATTTTAATTTTTAATACCCTAAAAAAGGTTAATCACGGTCCATCAACTTAGCCACTTCTTTATCTATTGCATCTCGAGCACGAAAGATACGTGAACGCACAGTGCCAACAGGACAGTCCATTACTTTTGCAATTTGTTCATAGCTCATGCCTTCAAATTCCCTTAGGGACAATGCTGTCCGAAGATCATCGGGCAGCTTCTCTAAAGTGGCAAAGACCTTATCTTGTAATTGATCACGGGCCATCAGATTTTCTGGGGTATCAACGTCGGCCATAATGTCAGCACTGCCGTAGTCGCCATATTCATTAGCCTCTACATCAACATCGGGCGGCCTACGATTACGTGCAACCAAATAGTTTTTTGCAGTGTTAATAGCAATGCGGTATAGCCAAGTGTAAAACTGGCTGTCGCCACGAAAATTAGCCAAAGCCCGGTAAGCTTTAATAAAAGCCTCTTGGCTTACATCCATTGCCTCATGATGATCTTTCACATAACGCCCAACTAAACTAATAATTTTATGCTGATATTTAAGCACCAGTAAATCAAAGGCACGCTTGTCACCAGCTTGTACGCGTTCGACAAGCTGGTGGTCAGATGGTGCGGGTGAGTCAGGGGCCTTGATATCAGGCACTTAGATTTCCTTATCTAGACTGCAGTGAATATACAATAAAAAACACTTTAAATTCAATAATGCAATAAGAGTACAGCAGATTAGACCCGCCCGCACGAAATTCAGTCATATCTTGCCAGTTAGAGCTTATCTAGTAGGTTATAAGCGTTTAACCTTGGCTGCACCCACGCTATAATGAGGCACCGAAACGAACTTTGAAACCTTCCTATGCAACAAGATTTTCAATACGATGTTCTTATTATTGGTTCAGGCGCTGCTGGCCTTAGTTTAGGTTTGAAGTTGGCTGCTACCCGAAATGTAGCCATCATCAGTAAAGACGAATTAAACGCTGGCGCCTCTGCTAAAGCGCAAGGTGGCATTGCCGCGGTCTTAGACCAGCAAGACCAGATCGATAATCACATTCAAGATACTCTTATTGCTGGCGCAAACCTTGGCAATCCTGAAGCCATAAAGTTCACAGTAGAGCAAGCCAAAGCTAGTGTAGAATGGCTTATTGAACAACAAGTTCCGTTTACTCAAGATCAGAATGATGCAACGGGTTACCACCTAGGTCAAGAAGGTGGACACAGCCATCGCCGTATTATTCATGCCGCAGACCAAACTGGCCAGGCAGTGACCAGCACCCTTATTGAACGCGCTAATGAAGCCAAAAACCTGCATTTATTATGCCATCAAGTAGCCATCGACTTAATCACAGGCGCTAAATTAGGCTTGCCTGGAAACCGCTGTTTAGGTGCTTACGTGCTGGACCAAAAAACTGGCCACGTGAATACTTTTAAGGCCCAGTGCGTTATTTTAGCTACCGGAGGGGCCAGTAAGGTTTACCTTTACACCAGCACGCCAGATGGGTCGTCTGGCGACGGCATTGCTATGGCTTGGCGAGCAGGTTGTCGAGTCGCCAATATGGAATTTAACCAGTTCCATCCCACTTGCCTCTACCACCCACAGGCCAAGTCATTTTTAATATCCGAAGCGATACGTGGCGAAGGCGCTAAACTGTTATTGGCTAATGGTGAGCCTTTTATGCAGCGTTTTGATGAGCGCTTAGAACTTGCTCCAAGAGATATCGTGGCTCGTGCTATCGACCATGAAATGAAACGCCTAGGCGATGACTGCGTCTACCTAGACATAAGCCACCGTGGCCGAGAGTTCGTGCAATCCCACTTCCCTACCATTTACCAACGCTGTTTAGATCTTGGCATAGACATTGCTGTAGACCCTATTCCCGTAGTACCTGCAGCACACTACACCTGTGGTGGTATTATCACCAATCAAGACGGCATGACCGACATCGAAGGCCTTTATGCCATCGGTGAAACAGCGTTTACTGGGTTACACGGCGCTAACCGCTTAGCCAGTAATTCATTACTAGAATGTTTTGTTTATGGCCACGCTGCCGCACAGCACATTGAAGACCATTGGACACCAGCCAACCTAGACAGCAGCATCCCACCATGGGATGAAAGCCAAGTGAAAGATTCTGATGAAGACGTCATTATTTCCCATAATTGGGATGAACTACGGCGCTTTATGTGGGATTACGTGGGCATTGTACGCACGGACAAGCGGCTCACTCGAGCACAGCACCGAGTAGAAATGTTACTAAGTGAGATTGATGAGTTTTACAGCAATTACCGTATCAGTGCAGATTTAATTGAACTGCGCAATTTAGCCTTAGTGGCGTCCATCATTATCAACAGTGCTCAACAACGCAAAGAAAGCCGAGGCCTGCATTACACCTTAAATTACCCCAACACTTTGCCAGTGGCTCGCAACACTATTTTGACACCGTCTAATTTTGATTGGCAGTAACGTGTTGGTGGTGCCAACGACCGAATACTCTGAGCTTACGAAGCCCATCTGCCGGGCCACTATCAATCATTAGTGGCCACCAAAATTTACTTGCGTCAGCTGTAATAATATGGAGCGTGGTAAAGTAAGGATTAAAGGCAGACTTAGCTAAAATATGCCCATTCACTTGGCTGCCGTTTTTTAAATAACAGCAAAATTCATCTGGCGTCCAACTTATTGCCACCACACTCGTGCTAGACTTGAGCCAGGCATAACGCCACACCCAGTGACCAATCACTAACGCTGCTAGCACCACATAGGCTAGCGCAAACCAAGACCAACCAAAAATACCAATGCCACACACAGTTAACACCAACCATACCATCATAGACACCATGGCAAGCTGCACTGAAGCTTTAAGCTGGAACTTGGCTCGACTGAGCATAGTCTTGCACTTGTTTAACCATAGCGGCTAATTCTTTATCATCACTGGTGGCACTACCCATAAACCAAGTAAATAGATCAGGGTCTTGCTGGCTTAATAGACGCACATAAATTTGTTGCTGATCGGCACTAATCAAAGGTAAAGCATGGACAGAAAACGGCCCTAGCAAAACGTCTAATTCCAGCATACCCCGGCGACTATGCCACACTTGTCGTCTTAATTCTGTTGCATTCAACATTGAATTCCTCTGTCGTAACCCATACCATAGCCTATAAAATAAATACTTACCTTTTATTTTAGCGCAAACCATCAACACATGCCTGTTAGGCATCAATATTTAGATCATTTAACACTATGAAACAGACCTATTTTTGTCCACTAGATCATTTTGGTAGCGTAAGCTTAACTGGCCAAGACGCTAACAAATTTTTACAAGGCCAAATCACCTGTAACGTCAATATAGTCACCCAGTCAATGGGTCAAGCTGGCGCTTACTGCACCCCAAAGGGTAACGCTATTGCCAATTTTGATTTGGTAGCACATGGTGATACCCTGCTATTACACATGCCATCCACCATGGTGTCGGCTGTGCAAAAAGCGATGGCTAAGTACATAGTATTCTCTAAAGCGCAGCTTACTGATACGAGTAACGATTGGTGTCGTTTGGCGGTATGGGGCGACGGTGCAGCAGCCTGCATGCAAGACGCTTTTGGCTCAGTGCCAGAAAAGCGTCTTGCTATTGTGCAAAACGAACACAGCTTAGTTTGGAGTAATAACGCCAACAACAATGAGTTTATTGTCTATTGCCACCCAGACGCCAAAGCAAATGTCACAGCCATACTAGAGCAAAAGGCTAGTTTAGCTGAAGTGCACACTTGGGAGGCCAGCCAAATCAACCAAGGGTTGGTTTACATCACTCCAGAGATCAGCGACAGCTATGTTCCACAAATGCTTAACTTGCAAGAAACAGGCGCTATCGACTTTAAAAAAGGGTGTTACACAGGCCAAGAAATTGTGGCGCGCATGCAATATTTGGGCAAACTAAAACGCCACTTATTTATTGGCCAAGTAACCACCAGTTTAGCTTTAGAAGTGGGCCAGCAAATAAATGCCAGCAAACGAAAAAATGTAGGCCGCATTACCAGCCTTGCAAGTACTGGCGCCAACACATACTCCTTTACTGCGGTCATTAACCGTACCGAGGCACAAGAAGATCAACTGCACTTGCATGAACAAGAAGAAGCCACTATTGCCTTGTCGCCATTGCCCTATACCATTGATCCACAAGTGTTTGAGCGGATAACACTCTAACTGAAGTTGTAAACAGTATTTAACTAAGGTGCGAGTTAACGAAATTAGGCTTGATGTGAGTTTTGGTGCCAAGCCAAAATACGGGTGATTACTGCGATAGGCATGGCATTTAAAAGAATCAAAGTGCTCAAGACTATTCGCATCAAGTCGCTGCCGTCACGGTAGTAGGTGTTATTGCCAGCTAAATAAACTTGGTAGCAATGCCCAGGGCCATCAAGAGGCAAAAAGCAATAATCAATGACCCACTCCAATAAACGCCAATAGTTTTGCATCGCCGGGGCAGAATTTCGCGCATTGTAACCTACACGTGCAGAGATGGTCGAGTCTGCATAACCACCAGCCAAAGCATTTCCTAGCTGATCAATTGCGATGAGTACGGAATAGAACCAACCTCGATACTGTGATGTGTCTACCATAATATTGAACCCTATATATACCCAAGCTTGCTCGACTTTACCTAACCCTGACCAACCCTGCTCACAATGAGCTTAGCCGGTTTTTACAATAATTTGATTTGGCTAGGCTCTGCAATTATTGGTGTGCGCTGCCAATCGATTGCTCTTTGGCCATGCCCTGCCAAATAGATATTAGCCTTAGCAAAATGACCACAACCAAAAAAACCTCGATAAGCTGATAACGGCGACGGGTGAACCGCTTTAAGGATACAGTGTTTGTTACCATCAATAAGGCCCGCTTTTAGCTGGGCAGGCTTGCCCCACAGCATAAACACCACCTCTGAACACTGTTCACTGATAGCTCGAATGACTTGGTCAGTAAGGACTTCCCAACCCCTACCTTGATGAGCACCAGCTTGGCCTTGTTCCACCGTAAGCACGGTATTCAATAGCAATACACCCTGTTGCGCCCATTGAGTTAAATCACCATGGGCAGCCAGTTCAATGGCTAAATCGGCGTTTAATTCTTTGAGGATATTACGTAATGACGGCGGCGTTTCAATGCTTTTATTAACCGAGAAGCTCAACCCATGGGCTTGGGGTTGCCCTTGCTCAAAGCCATGGTATGGGTCTTGACCCAAAATCACCACTTTAACCTGCTTAAAGGGTGTTAGTTTAAAGGCGTTAAACCAGTCATTTTGTGAAGGTAAAAGGTCGATGTGTTGATCGAGCCTACCTTGAAGAAAAGTAGCTAATTGCTCAAGCTTTGGTTGTTTTAAACACGGCTGCAGCACCTTAAGCCAGCCCTCATCGAGCTGGTCTAGGTGTGCATTTTGCCAAATGGACTGAGCCATTTTTAAGGCCTAAGAAATGAGCTATTTAGCTTCAGGACGCATGTGTGGGAACAATAACACATCACGAATAGAAGGAGCATCAGTAAACAGCATAACTAAACGGTCAATGCCAATACCTTCGCCAGCTGTAGGAGGCATGCCATACTCTAGGGCGGCGATGTAGTCTGCATCGTAATGCATGGCTTCATCATCACCAGCATCTTTTTCAGCCACTTGAGCTAAGAAGCGCTCAGCTTGGTCTTCGGCATCGTTAAGTTCTGAGAAACCATTAGCAATTTCACGACCACCCACAAAGAACTCGAAACGATCAGTCACAAACGGGTCAAGATCATTACGACGTGCCAAAGGAGAAACTTCAGCAGGGTAATGGGTAATGAAGGTAGGTTGATCTAAGCGATCTTCCACAGTTTTTTCAAAGATTTCTATTTGCACCTTACCCAAACCATAATACGGCTTTAATGGAATCCCCAAAGCATCTGCAATAGCGCGTGCACCCGCTTCATCAGCTAACTCTTCAGCGTTAATGTGTGGGTTATAATGCAAGATAGAGTCAAATACAGAAATACGCGTAAACGGCTGGGCAAAGTCATACTCGCTGCCCTGATACGTCACTTTACTGTTGCTGAGTACAGTTTCAGCAATGTGGCGCAACATGCCTTCCGTTAAGTCCATAAGGTCACGGTAATCGGCATAGGACCAATAGAACTCCAACATGGTGAATTCTGGATTATGACGCGTCGACAACCCTTCGTTGCGGAAGTTACGATTAATTTCAAACACCCGCTCAAAGCCACCTACAACTAAACGCTTAAGGTAAAGTTCTGGCGCAACACGCAAATACATATCACGGTCTAAAGCATTGTGATGGGTGATAAATGGCCGCGCAGAGGCGCCTCCAGGAATCACCTGCATCATTGGTGTTTCGACTTCCATGAAGTCACGAGCAATTAAATATTGGCGAATAGCTTCAACAACTTTGGTACGAATAATAAACGTTTTACGAGACTCTTCATTAACGATTAGATCTACGTAACGCTGGCGATAGCGCATTTCTTGATCTGCCAAGCCATGATGTTTATCGGGTAACGGGCGCAAGGCTTTGGTGAGTAATTGTGGATCAGACATATCCACAAACAAATCTCCCTTGCCAGATTTTTGAAGAATACCCGCTACACCTACAATATCACCCAAGTCCCAGGTTTTAATTTCGGCTAACTGTTCTGGCGCCAAACCTTTGCGGTTTACGTAAAGTTGAATACGACCAGACACGTCCTGAATTTCCATAAACGCACCACGATTACGAATAATACGCCCGGCAACCTTAACTGGTATGGCTAGGGATTCTAACTCTGGTTTATCTTTTTCACCGTGGGTATCTTGCAGATCTTGGGCGTAGCTGTCACGCCGAAAATCATTAGGAAAGGCATTCCCTGCTTCTCTACGTTTGGCCAATTTGGCACGACGTTCAGCAATTAACTTGTTGTCGTCTGGGATTAAACTTTCGTTAGTATCATTCATAGGTTTGGGTTCTACTCTACCATTGGGTAATGTTCTTTACTGGGTTATTAACGTTGCTGTGGTTTTAGTTACCAACACACGCTCACAAACATCCATTTAAAAACCAGCTTTTAAGCTGGCCACAATAAATTGGTCTAAGTCACCATCCAAGACCTTATCACAACCACCGGTTTGTACGTTGGTTCGTAGGTCTTTTATACGTTGATCATCCAATACATAAGAGCGGATCTGACTGCCCCAACCGATATCAGATTTGGTGTCTTCAACTGCTTGGGAGGCTTCTTGGCGCTTAAGCATTTCTTGCTCGTATAGTTTAGCGCGTAACTGTTTCATGGCCGAGTCACGGTTTTGGTGCTGCGAACGCTGATTCTGACACTGCACCACAATACCTGAAGGGCCGTGGGTTAAACGGACGGCAGAATCAGTTTTGTTGACGTGCTGACCACCAGCACCACTGGCACGATAGGTATCTACCCGCACATCTGATGGGTTAATTTCTATATCAATGTTGTCATCAATTTCTGGCGATACAAATACCGATGCAAAAGATGTGTGGCGACGACTGCTAGAATCAAACGGAGACTTACGCACTAGCCGGTGCACACCCGTTTCTGTGCGTAACCAACCAAAAGCATAATCACCTTCAAAACGAATGGTGGCACTTTTGATGCCGGCAACGTCGCCATCACTCACTTCCATCAACTCTACTTTAAAACCTTTTTGCTCACCCCAACGCAAGTACATGCGCAAAATCATGCTGGCCCAATCTTGCGCTTCGGTGCCACCGGAGCCTGATTGAATGTCTAGGAACGCAGCATTAGGATCCATTTCACCTGAGAACATGCGCCTAAACTCAAGCTTCTCTAAGCTGACAGTTAAAGCATCAAGTTCTGGCTGCACTTCGTTGAGAGTATCTTCATCTTTTTCTTCCACGGCAAGGTCTAGCAACTCACGGGCATCAACTAAGCCTGCATCCATGATATCAATGGTATTCACTACGCCTTCAAGCAAAGAGCGTTCTTTACCTAAGGCTTGGGCCCGTTCTGCATCATTCCATACATCAGGTTGTTCAAGCTCTCGCTCTACTTCAACTAAACGTTCTTGTTTGCCAACATAGTCAAAGGTACCCCCTAAGCACATGGGTGCGCTCAGCAAGGTCTTTCATGGAAAGGATGTATGGATTGATTTCAAACATATTTTTTTATACCGCCAAAATTGTGGCAGAATTATACCTGATATGTGCTTATTTTTGGGTAATTTTTAAGCTATATGCATGCAGGTAAATATGGATTTTCTACTTTCCATGGACATTGCCGCAATATTAGCCACAATACCTATTAGCAGTTAGCCGGCAGCTATTAGCTCAAGCAATCACCCCAATTTGAAATGACTTGCGGTTTTAATTAAAAATATCAGAATAAAGGCTTAACTAAAGGTATTATGTGGTCAAATGATTGCTTAAATCCTTATTAGCACCCTAAATACTTAGGTAGTTACCATAAAAAAGCACTATTACACGGAGTTTGCTTGTACTCACACAAAGGCCACAATTTTTATAGCCCCCCTAATCAAAACTGTCTTATGAGTGTTCCGTCTCTTCCGAGTCGATTTAACTCAACTGTCTCACATATAAGGACGCTATGAAAATCCCAAAACGAATACTTCCGCTGGTCGAGAATGGTTTAGTCGACGAAGTGCTCCGATCTTTAATGAGTGGTAAAGAAGCTGATGTCTTCGTCGTCCGCTGCGGGTCCGAAATTCGCTGTGCGAAAGTTTACAAAGAAGCAGGGAAACGAGCGTTCAAACAAGCGGTAACATACCAGGAAGGACGAAAAGTTCGTAACAGCCGTCGAGGACGCGCTATGGAAAAGGGCTCAAAATTCGGCCGCGAACAGCAAGAAGATGTATGGCAATCTGCCGAAGTAACCGCACTCTACAAACTGGCTGATATAGGTGTTCGTGTGCCAAAACCCTACGGTTGTTTCGATGGCGTATTGTTGATGGAGCTGATCACCTATGACGGTGGCGATGTAGCACCTCGTCTAAACGATGTTTCCATGACGCAAGAACAAGCTTTGGTGGATCATAAAACTCTTATGCACGATGTCATGCGCATGCTTTGTGCCGGCTTAGTGCATGGCGACCTATCGCCATTTAATGTGCTCATTGATGATCATGGCCCTGTCATTATCGACTTACCCCAGGCCGTTGATGCTGCTACAAATAACAATGCACAAAGCATGCACCTGCGCGACGTCGAAAACATTACCAACTACTACGCTCAATTTGCACCCCAACTAAGCAACACGCGTTATGCCCAAGAAATGTGGGCCTTATTTGAAGCAGGCGACTTGCAACCTGACACCCAACTGACTGGCCAATTTAAAGAAGACACTGAGTCAGCTGATGTAGATACCGTTCTGGAAGAAATAAAACAGGCATTTATTGAGGAACAAAATAGGTTAGAGCGTATTAAGGAAGCAGATTTGGGGGATTAGAGTTAACCTAACCTATTTATGCCTATTATTGGAGCTGCTAATACATGCCAAAATCATTGCGTCAACTCAGCCAACAAACGGGCATCCCTCTGCCAGAATGGATAGCCTGCTCGAAGCCACGTAAGCAGAACATAGTTGGCCAATATTGCCACCTTGAACCAATTTCAAGCGCACGTCACGGTGCAGATCTTTGGCAAGCTTTTAGTGCAGATACAGACCACCGCATATGGACGTATCTACCTTATGGACCATTCTCCCATCAAAACCAACTAGAAAACTGAATCAATATCAACTGCATGGGTGATGATCCTTTATTCTACACTATAGTCGATCTAGCAACTGGCAAAGCCCTTGGAGTGGCAAGCTATCTGCGCATACAGGCAGAGGTTGGCGTAATAGAAGCAGGACACATTAACTTCTCCCCGGCTTTACAGCAAACTACCGCGGCAACTGAAGCGATGTACTTAATGATGAAAAATGCCTTTGACTTGGGTTACCGTCGTTATGAGTGGAAGTGTGACAATTTAAACCTAGGCTCTAAGGAGGCCGCTAAACGACTTGGCTTTAGCTATGATGGCCTGTTTAAACAAGCCACAATCTATAAAAATCGTAATCGAGACACGGCGTGGTTTTCTATCATTGATACGGACTGGCCAGCCATACAAATTGAATATCAACGCTGGTTGAGTGCAGATAACTTTGCCACCAGTGGCAAACAACTCAGCGCGTTAACAACATCAAACAGATAAAACAGCAAGGCCTTTTCCACTCAACCCACACAATGAGTGACAAGGTAGAAAAAAAGCTATGCAGCTAGTCACTTTGATTAAAATGATTAGGCTAATTAAGCCTAGGAAACTCAATTTTAGGGCAGCGATCCATCACTACAGTGATGCCTGCAGCCATAACTTTAGCTGCCGCGTCTGCATGGTACACGTCTAATTGCATCCACATCACCTTAGCACCTTTAGCGACCACTTCATCAGCTAAGGCTGGCATAGACTCGCTGGCACGAAAACAATCCACCATATCGATATCAATGGGAATTGAAGCAAGATTTGGGTAGCAGGTTAAACCCAAGATAGTTTGATGTAGGGGGTGCACTGGAATCACTTGGTAACCTTGCTGCTGCAGGTATAAGGCCACTTGGTGGCTGGCACGGTGAGGCTTGGGAGACAAACCGACCACAGCGACCGTTTTAACATTATCACGAATGTGTTTAATATCATCGTTGGTTAAACCATCAATGGCAATCATTTATGAACCCACGTAAACGCAACCTGAAGTACAGGTTTCTTTTAACTCCAAACGCGACAGCTGTGGCAATAGCGGCTTAAGCTGTTGCCAAATCCACTGTACCATCACTTCGCTGGTAGGGTTTTCTAAACCTTTAATATCGTTCAAATAGTTATGATCCAGTTGTTCGTAAAGTGGCTTAAAGACCTTTTTTATGTCGCCAAAGTCCATAATCCAACCGGTTTTTTCGCCTACGGGGCCAGACACAACAATGCGTAAGTTAAAGGTGTGGCCATGCAAACGTCCACACTTATGCCCTGCTGGAACATTAGGTAAAAAGTGGGCTGAATCAAAACTAAAGTCTTTGTAGATTTCCATTAACGGATGCCTGTGATTTTGTGGGTTTGTAAACTCAAACGCCATTGCGGATGATGCAAACAGTAATCGATAGTTTGTTGCACGTAGTTGTCATCGTCGTTAGATGTTGCAATGTACGACTTATCTAACGGCTGCAGGTAGTGGTTTTCAAAATCTAAATCAACAAACTGTTCAGGCATGGCCTGACGCTGGGGGTATACCAGCTTAAGTTCGTGACCCGTGGTTTGAACTATTGTAGAACTGCCTTTAGGGCTAACGCAAATCCAATCAATACTGGCAGGTACTGGCAAAGTGCCATTGGTTTCTATGGCAATTTCTAAATCTTGATCATGTAATTCATGCACCAAATCTTCATTTACCTGCAACATTGGTTCTCCACCAGTGAGCACCACCAGCGGATGACCTGGCATGCCTTCTGGCCAACAACTAGCGATCAGCTGAGCGAGCTCTTTAGCGGTATAACGGCCGCCTAAGGTGCCATCTACCCCAACAAAATCGGTGTCGCAAAAGTCGCAAATACTCACTCCACGACGCGCTTCACTGCCAGTCCACAGATTACAGCCAGCAAAACGGCAAAAAACTGCTGGCCGACCAGCTTGTCGACCTTCACCTTGTAAGGTGTAAAATATTTCTTTAATAGAATACATAATAAGCCTTAAGCGTAAGGCACAGGATCGGTAAGACCCGCTTTAGCAAACGCTTGTAAACGCTCAACACAAGAGCCACATTTACCGCAGGCTTTTTCTTGGCCTATATAACAGGTCCAAGTTTGGCCATAATCTAACGCCATTTTTAAACCAGCTTCAAGAATAGCCAGTTTACTTTGGTGTAAAAAGGGGCTAATAATTTGCACATCTTCATAGTTGGCAATGGCAGAAACCACATTCATCGCATCCACAAATTCTGGCCGGCAGTCTGGATAAATATCATGATCACCAGAATGAGCACCATAAAATACGTGGGTAGATCCTAAAGACACGGCGTAGCCAATGGCCAACGATAATAAAATCATATTGCGATTAGGCACCACAGTAGACTTCATATTGTCTTCTTCGTATTCGCCTGTGGGGATATCAATTTCTGTAGAGGTGAGCGAAGAACCCTGCAATAACTGGTTAATGGCGGTAATATCCACCAGTTTATGTGACACGTCCAAGTCTGCACACACTTTTACGGCGACATCCAGCTCTTTACTATGGCGTTGACCATAGTTAAACGACACTGCAAAAACCTCATACCCCTGTTGCAACGCAAGGTGTAATACGGTGTAAGAGTCCATGCCTCCGGAATAGATGACCACTGCTTTCGGTTTTGCTTTTGATGGATCTTTTTGTGTCGCTGTTGAAGTCATGTGCGGCTAGTCTGTAGTACCATTATTTAGGCTGCATAGTATACCTTATGCTTAGTATTTACGCACTTTTCGCTAGCTTATATTAACCTGAATTAGTACTAGGGTGTGCCAATTGTTGCAAAATAGCGCGCACCCACTGTGGGCGATTTAAGGTGTACAGATGCACTTGATCAAGGCCTTCACCTGCCAGGCGCTCAATCTGCTTAAGGCCGATCTCGAGGGCTAATTGAAACTGATCATCAGAGTCACTTAATCGGTCAAACTGAGCCACGATATAAGCTGGAACTGTAGCACCACAACGGGCTGAAAATCGCTGTATCGCCTGTATATTGTGAATAGGCATAATGCCAACCACTACAGGAACATCAGGCCCATCAGCCAAATTAATAGCCCGCCCTCGAATACCATCTGCAAAACGAAGCAAGGTATCAGTGTGATAGCAGTACTGGGTCATAATTTGGCTAGCTCCAGCTGCTACCTTTTTAGCCAAGTGCTCTATGTCTGCACTGGCACTGACAGCTTCAGGGTGAGTCTCTGGATAGGCTGCAACAGAAATAGTGCCATCGAACCAACGCCTTAGACCTGCTACTAGATCGGCGCCATAAGCATAGCCTTTCGCGTGAGGGGTAAACATGCCACTAGGGCTATCGCCACGTATAGCCACTAGATGATCAACACCGGCTTCAGCAAAGGCTTGGGCTGATTGATTCACTTCAAGCTTACTGGCACCCACCGCAGTGATGTGGGCAGCAGCAATATGCCCCCGTTTTTGTAGTCGCTGAACAGCACTGAAACTTTCAGCCTGGCTGGAACCACCAGCACCGTATGTCATTGAACAGAATTCAGGTTTCCAAGGCTCAAGCACTGCCAGACAAGTGTCTAGAGCTAGGCTACTAGAACTAGATTTAGGTGGAAAAAACTCAAAGGAATAGCGGCATTTCAAAACATGCTCCAGCGTTTACATACGAAATCAAGGAGCCATTATGTCAGCTTGGCATCAAATGCTGGGGGAAAGCTTTACGATAAAAGTGAATGGAATTCAAGTTGCTGTAATGCTAACTACTTTTACACAAGTTGACCCACTGCCTAATGCACCCGCTAATCACAGACCAAGTTACCGGCAAAGGTATAAGCTCAGGCTCAGGCACAAGCTAAGGCACAGACCAATAAATAGGCAGCACTAACAGCACTAGAAGCTCTGAAATTTCAATACTCGCACCTGCCGTATCACCCGTCCAACCATTGATACGTAGCATCATTACACGTCGCATAAGAGCATAGCCAAGGCCAATGGTCATTAATATGGCTAATGACAGCCAAAGGTTTTGATACATCATGACACCACTTAATGACAACACCCAAACCCAAACCCATTTAGCCTGCGCCTTGTTTTTAAGCTGCGTGCCCAAACCTTGTGCTCTAACGTAGGATGTGTGAACAACTAACAACATACCCTGCAACCGTGCCAGCACTGGCACCCAAACAACAGCCAGCCACAGCACCGGCGAAGCTCCTTGCGCATGCAAGATCACCTCACTTAAAGCTAACCACTTCAACAATAACACCAATATTAATACCACTACGGCAGAGGGCCCACAGGTAGGATCTTTCATCAAATCGAGAGTACGTTGCTTATCACCAAAACCACCCAGCCAAGCATCCGCACTGTCAGCCAAACCATCAAGATGTAAGCCTCCAGTAATCCACACCCAAAGCGCCAATACTGCACCCGCCTGCATTTGAGCACTCACTGCTAATTCAAAATAGCTCAGCATTACTGGCAAAATAATCAAACAGCCACCAATAACTGCACCTACAACTGGGTAATACAGCAAGGCCTTACCTGCTACTTGGGAGCATGGCATGGTATTGGCGATGGAAAATACACGATAAACAGGTATACGAGTTAAAAACTGAAAAGCCAGAACTAGGGCATGGTAGTGTTGCTTGATAATCATACAAAGTCCTGTTTAGCAGCAAAGTCTAGGCTGATGTGGTAGTCAGCTGCTCCAGTGTCGTCGGTAAAGCTGGCCACTTTTAAACACACCACCCCCCCATAAGGCACATCAAGATTAAACAGCGCCCGTGGCTGCATTTGCAATAAATCACTTAAAATAGCACGAATAACACCACCATGGGTTACCATAAGTAAGTGTTTACAGCCTTGTGCTAAAGCATTTTTTACATGCTCATGCAGCGCCTTAGTAGCTCGAACCTGTACCTGAGTGACTGACTCTCCATTGGGCGCAGCGGCCACCATAGGGTCATTCCAAAAAGCTTTAACTTGCTCTGAAGAAGTAAGCCATACGTCACTACGTAACTGACCATCCCAGTCGCCAAAAGACATCTCTTGCAAACGCACGTCCAGCAACTCGGGCTGGTCATGCATTACAGAAAAAGCCGCACAGCGCTGCAAGTCAGAGCTCACAAGATAGTCCACAGGCAGTGCAAAGCCATCACTAGCCTGCTGCATCTGCCGCAGCCCTTCACTCGTTAACACAACGTCTGTATGGCCACGATATATGTCGCCACCTTCGGTCATGCCATGACGTAACAGACTCACTCTCATCGCTTAAGTCCGTTAAGCCGACTTTTCAGAAACTGCAGCTTCTGCGAAGGTGGCCATTTCGTTGTGGGTTACGCAGGCACTTTTAAGGATAGACAATGCGACACCGGCACCACTGCCTTCACCTAGACGCATACCTAAATCAAGAATAGTGTTTGCGCCTAATGAGTTCATCATTGCTTGGTGTCCAGGTTCTGCAGAAGCATGAGCAAAGAACATCCAGTCTGTAATTTGTGGATGGATTTTGGTAGCTAAAATAGCCGCCGCCGTTGTAATGAACCCATCCACAAGGATGGTGATGCCCAGTTGTGCTGCACGAATATACGCGCCTACCAAGGCGGCAATTTCCAAACCACCCACATGACGTAAGGCTTCTACAGGGTCAGTCATGGCGGTGGCATGTTTTGCCAAAGCTGCCTCTATTACCTGTCCTTTATGGGACACGCCTTGTGCATCTAAACCAGTACCAGGGCCTACCAAACTGGCAACCATTTGGCCTGTAGCCCATGCTGCCAGCGCAGTGGCCGATGTAGTGTTGGCAATGCCCATGTCACCACCAATGAATAGGGTGACCTTGTTGGCAGCTGCACGATCAACTGCGGCTTTACCTGCTGCCAGCGCTTGGCCAAGCTGTGCTTGGGTCATTGCTGCTTGTTTAGCAAAGTTAGAAGTACCCGACATGATGGTGTTATCTACGATGTTTTCCATGGCAGACAAGTCGACTACTGTGCCCAAATTAACCACTTCAAACTGGGCGCTATTTTGCCGTGCTAAGGCACATATCGCTGCACCACCACGAGAAAAGTTCTTTACCATTTCTCCAGTCACTACTTGAGGAAAAGCAGACACGCCTTCATCAGCAATGCCATGATCACCTGCAAAAACCACCACTTGTGCGTTATCAACACTCGGCTTAGCTACCCCTTGCATCCCACACAAGCGCACTGCCATGGCTTCTAAAGTGCCTAAAGATCCCGGTGGCTTAGTCAGTTGTCCTTGGCGCTCTAACCCTTGTTCTTGGGCATTATTATTCAGTGCTGCTAACGGTTGCTTTATCCATTCAAGAGTCATAGTAGTTACTTCTAGTTAGTGTGTTGGTTTACTTTTTAAATTTAATGGCAACCCGGCTACAGCCAAAGTGACCTCATCACATACCTTAGCTAGGCGTTGATTCATTAGGCCCGAATAATCCTGAAATTGACGACTTAGCTCGCCCATAGGCACAATACCCGAACCTACTTCGTTGCTTACTAAAATAAGGTGGTGGCGCGTGTGGCTCACCTGCTCGATTAGTTGATCTAACGATCCATCGATATCACCAGTCTCACTGCACAGGTGATTACTAAGCCATAAGGTTAAACAATCCACCAGCACACAGCACGGCCGTTGATCAAGCTTTGCTATCGTTTCGCTTAACGCCAGCGGTTCTTCTATTAAGCGCCAATGCTCAGGCCTGCGTTGCTTATGGATAGCCACTCGCTGAGCCATGCTGCCATACTCATCGCTATTGCTAACTTGTGCAGTTGCCAGATAGATCACTGGCAAACCGCTACCCATTGCTGCTTGTTCAGCCAAACTACTTTTGCCTGATCGAGCTCCACCTAAAAATAGCTGTCGCATCGGTACTAGAGACGCCATGGCAGGACTCCGTAAAGTATGTGTCAAAAATATGAGCCACAGTCTATCGTGATCCATTGCACATGAATACTCAAAAGCGACCCAGTTAACTCAATCTTAGAACATACGGCTTGTCGGCCGCGAACCCAATGCGTACACTGCCGCATACACAGAGGAAAGTAACTATGAAAAAACCCGTTAACAGTGAAAAACATCAACAACGCATGAGTAAGATGAAGCAGCAAATTGATAAAAAAATCGCTAAAGCTGATAAAGAACAAGGTGTATCGGTACTACTGACAGGTAATGGTAAAGGCAAAAGTAGCTCTGCTTTTGGTATGCTGGCCCGCAGCCTAGGCTATGGACACAATTGCGCTGTTGTACAGTTTATTAAGGGTGAGTGGGAATGTGGTGAGGAGTTGTTTTTTAGCCAATTACCTTTGGTGTCCTACCATGCTATGGGGGCTGGATTTACCTGGGAAACACAGAACTTAGAAGCAGACAAAGCAGCAGCGGAAAAAGCCTGGAGCTTAGCTGCTTTACTGCTAGCAGACCCGACCATCGATTTTTTAATGCTAGATGAACTCACCTACATGTTTAACCACGGCTGGCTAGACCTAGGCAAGGTTGCAAAAGCCATTACTGAGCGTCCTCCTAACATGAACCTAGTAGTTACGGGTAGGGGCGCACCAGAGGGACTCATTGAAGTGTGTGACACTGTAAGCGAAGTGAAAGACATTAAACATGCATTTAGGAGTGGCATTAAAGCACAGCGCGGTATCGAGTTTTAAGCTACCCTATGAATATTATTAGATAGTACTGGAACTTCCCTATTAATAATTAACTCGAGCCGCTTTTGGCGCTTATCGCTAATCAACACGAACCTAGCCATAAGCGCCTATACCAACTCACAAATGCGAATCTATTGGCGCTTGCCTTACGTATTTTAAAACAAAGGGATTTAGCAGAATACTGTTTGCAACTAGCGTTTTTGAAAGTATGGCACAATTCACAATAATTCAATCCAGCCAAAGCTAAAGCCATTACGTGGCTTAACGCCATCGTGCGCAACCAAGCCTTGGATTTATTACGTAAGAACAAACATCAGCAACTGCACGATACCAGTGATGAAAGCTTAGCACAGCTAACTGACCAGGACGCCAGCCAAGAAAAACAAGCAAGCCTGTCACAAGAGCAACAGGCAGTTCTACACTGCTTAGTGCAGTTGAAAGAAAATCAACGTCAGTGTTTACAGTTAGCTTATTTTGAAGGTTTAGCTCACCCACAAATAGCAGCCCACCTCAACCAGCCATTAGGCAGTGTTAAAACTTGGATTAGACGTGGACTATTGGTATTAAGAGAATGTCTGACACATATAATTTAAGCCAACTAGAAGATATAGATTTAGCCGCAGCCGAGTATGCCTTGGGTAGTCTTGATGCAGAGCAAAAGGCCACATTTGAAGCATTACTGGTGTAATAACCTTAAACTTTGGCAGAGTTTAAGTGCTTCAGCTTTGGCTTTGTCATTAGTGCTGATATTATCACCGGGGCATAGCACCGCTATTATTGCAGAAGATACTTCCAACCTCGTGTCAGTTCCAAGTAGGTCACCCGACTTAAACTACGAAATGTTTAACATCAATGATGATCCTGCTTGGATCATTAATGCCTCCCTAGCACAGCAGCAAGTTTCTATCGACACCATTGCTCCAGATACGCTGGACAATGGAAAAGTTTGTGAGCTATGGTTAATCGTAGATTCGGGCGAACCTATTTCTCTAGGAGTGCTACCCAAACAGGGCCGCATAGCAGTAGCGTTTAGTGACCGCATTACGTCCTTACCTAATTGGCAGCAATTAGTGCAACAGGGAAGACTTGTGATAAGTATTGAGGGAGCTGAAGGTGCTAGCAGCGGCTATAACATGGGGCCAGTGCTTGCTGAAGGACACTAGGTTAGTGCTATGGCAGGGCCAATTATAGGCATTTAGGCATAGTAATTTAAAGACACAGTAAACTTGTGTATCGCCACTCTTTGGCATTCATGCCACCGCGGCATATCGTACATCTTGTTCATAAAAAGATGGCCTGAGTTGCCCCAGGCCATAAATCGCCACTAATGCTGTGGAAAGCAACGCTACTTTACCTGCCACTATACGACCTGCCAAGCAAATGGCTTAGAATTCAGAATAATTCCTAGGCTTATTTTTAATACACCTATACTCACGCCTCTACTTACCACTTATACTTATCGCCTGTGCGTAACACCTATCCTTAACACCCATATTATTATCAAGACCTACACCATGGCTATTGCTTTATTTTTTGGTTCCACCACCGGCAACACTGAGGACATAGCTGACCAAATTCGTGACATTTTGGGTTCTGATCAAGTTGATATTTACAACGTAGCAGATGATTCTGTAAGCTTGATGCTAGACTACAAAACTGTTATCTGTGGTATTCCCACTTGGGACTATGGTGAACTACAGGCTGACTGGGAGGATATTTGGAAAGAGATCGACGCGTTAGATTTAACCGGTATACAAATGGCTTTTTTTGGCTGTGGCGATCAAGTTGGGTACCCAGAATGGTACCAAGACGCCATGGGGCTTTTACATGACAAGTGCCTAGGCCTTGGAGCCACAGCCATTGGTTATTGGCCAACCAACGGCTACCAATATGAAGTATCCAAAGCTGCTACTGATAATGGCAGTCATTTTATAGGCCTAGCCGTTGATGAAGATGGCCAGCACGAACTCACAGATCAGCGCGTTAATGCGTGGTGCCAACAACTGTTAGAAGAAATAAATGAGCCTTAATAATGCACACTAATGGCCCCCTATCCGGCTACCGAGTGATTGAGCTTGGCCAATTATTAGCCGGGCCCTTTGCAGGCTGTATGCTGGGTTATTTTGGTGCCGAAGTGATAAAAATTGAATCTCCAAATGGTGGTGATCCAATCCGTAATTGGCGTCAAATAAAAGATGGTACGTCTTTGTGGTGGTATTCATTAGCTAGAAATAAAAAATCAGTCACTATCGACTTAAAAAACAAAGCTGGCATTGAATTAGTAAAACAACTTATTGATACTGCTGACGTTGTGATTGAAAACTTTCGCCCAGGGGTTGTTGAAAAATGGGGCATTGGTCCTGATGAATTCAAACAATCCAACCCTAAGTTAGTGTATGCACGCATCTCCGGTTACGGCCAAACTGGCCCCTATGCCAATAAACCTGGCTTCGCTTCTGTATGCGAAGCTATTAGTGGTTTTCGTTACGTAAACGGCCACCCAGAGCAAGCTCCAGTAAGACCAAATCTAAGTATTGGTGACACCATTTCGGGCATCCATGCGGCCCTAGGTATTTGTTTAGCGTTGCTTGAACAAAAAAACAGCGGCACCGGCCAAGTGGTGGATGTCGCTTTGTATGAATCCATGTTTAATTTGATGGAAGCGGTAATTCCTGAATACGATGGCGCCAATGTTATTCGGCAACCTTCTGGCAGCACTGTTACGGGCATTGTCCCTACCAATACTTACCGCTGCTTAGATGGCAAGTACGTGGTTATTGGTGGCAATGGCGATTCCATATTTCAGCGCTTAATGGTGGCTGCGGGGTACCCCGAAATGGCACAAGACCCCGCTTTGTCGTCCAATGCAGGCCGAGTGGAGCATGAAGCCACAATTGACCAAGCTCTGTCAGCGTGGTGTGCAGAAAATGATTCTATTAGCATTCTGCACATACTCGACATCAACAAAGTCCCGGGTGGGCCAATTTATAACGTAGAAGATATGGTCAATGATGAGCACTTTAATGCTAGAGGTTTGTTTGAAAACGTACAGATTAATGGAGAGACATTAAAGATCCCTGCCATTTTACCTAAACTCACCAAAACCCCTGGTTCCACACGTTGGGCTGGGCCAACACTCGGTAGCCACAACCACCAAGTGTTAGGCTTATCTGCAGTAGACTTAAAGCAGCTTGCGTTGGATGGTGTGATACACAAACCAAATTAATGCCATTAACTGCAACCCTAACACCCATGACCATGCAGTGGCGTAGGCCACTTGTGGATAAACTCCTGCCGCATCTGCAGGCCACAGGTTAATCGCAACACCTAGGCCCCACTGACAGCAAAAAGCCACTACAAACACACATAAATTTAAGCTAGTATTAATACGCCCTACTAAGCTTTTAGGCACTGATTGAGACAAGTAGGCGTACATCAGCACCCCAGAAGCACCAAAAAAACCACTCAGACCCCACCATAAGTGATGCCATTCGCTCCATTCATTAATAATCACCCACTGGCTAAACATGTAGACCAACATACCTGAAACACTCACCACGTAAGCGCTCACACCAAAACGTTGTAAACTTGCGGCAAGCCAACCTAAAACCGCAAACCCTGCCGTCATAGATACCGCCATGGTAAAAATAATTTCTGCTGTTTGCACATTAGATAAAGCCAAGTAATCTCTTAACCAATAACCAGACCACAAGCCAATAAACGCACCAAAAACACCTTGAGTAGCCACAGATAAAGGAGCCATCTGATAAAAACGAGGGCTTTTAACCACTTGCCATAGCTCTGTTAGTTGCTGTTTTAGACTTTGTCCCTTGGAGTTAATGTGATACTTGGGTACCAAACTATAAACCAATACACTAGCCAAAATAGAGGCCGCTGCCAACACTTGGAATAACAGTCGCCAATCGCCCCAGGTTAAGAACCACTGCACCGGGGTAGACGCTGAAACCACACCTAAGCCACCCGCCATTAATTGCAAACCGTTTACTAAAGGTAATTTTTCCGAAGGCAGCAAGTTAGCGTAGGCGGTAAAGGCAGCCATTAAACAGGCCGACACACCAATACCAATAAGCCCTCGACCTACTAACAAGCCCAGTACAGAATCTGCGTAAGCAAAGACTAGCGCTCCAAATGCAGCCACCAACAGCAAAGCAGCACTGACTTTACGGCTTTCATAGTGGTCCAGTAGCAACCCTAAAGGTAACTGGCATAATGCAAATGTTAATAAATAGGCACTACTAATTAAGCCCATTTGACTTGCATTTAAGCCAAATTCTTGGACCAGATCAGGTGCGATGACCACGTTAACAACGCGATATAAGAACGATAAGAAGTAACCAAAAGCAAAGGGTACAAACAGTTTAAACAACATAAACATACCTTTAGTAAAGACCTCTGCACTTTAGGGACGCCCAGGCAAAGAGTTACCAATAAAAACGAAAAAGCCCCTGACATCAGAGGCTCTCAACTATAATATTTACTCTATACTCTATGGCATTCCTTAAAACGGTAGTTTACATAGAGTCAATAAATAATTAACGAGCGAGTGAGCTAACATATTGATATTAATATATTAAACATAAAGAACAACCATTAACTTTACAAATAAACAAAAAGTGTAAATTTAAGCGCTGATTTGCCTATTTAACGACTTTTATATTTACACTTTTGATTTGATTTGCTCTCAAGATTCTATATAACAACTCACCGATCACATTCAATATTTGCTGCTGAACACCTTCCCATAAATCACCGACCAAGCGTTTTTCAACCGAATTATCATTCGTTTTATAAGCTTCATCTTTATACTCAATAATTATAACTCTACCATCATTTAATTTAGCAATAAAATCTGGAGAAAAAAGTAGGCTTCACCATCGTTAGGATGCTGGTTTTCGGTAGTTGGGTACAAAATTGATCTATATTCGTTTTTGTATGTCCAGGATCTCGATTTAGTCAGGACTGACTTAAATGCTCTTGAATCACCAGTTATGGTGAGCTCCAAATAAGGGTATCCATCTTGATACTTTACTTTTAGGCACGCAACAAAAGGTAATGTATTAGTAGCAAAGGCTATACATAACTCCTTGTGGGAATTTGCATAGTGAGACCAAAGCAATATATTTTCATTTAAAGTTGGAAAAGAACACAGGCAAATTTTTTGATAATTTTCAGTGATGGTATCTTGAATTAATTTTTCGGTTTCTTCTCTACTGCCCATAGAGTTGGAGGCGTATTGCTCTGCCCCTTTATTTGATTCTCCCTGACGCTTAGCCATATTATAGAGCTCGCTTCTTAACGCTGTTACCTCAATCGCATTTTCTGGCCGACGCCAATGCGGTTTACATTTAAAAGAATCATTAAATTGTTGTGATAGTGCATGATAAAGTTTTAAACCCACCAGTATTTTTTTAAATATTCAGGATGTTCAGAATTGAAACTCATAAATTTATATAGCGTATCAACGCCCTCTTCTGCGGGGTAAGGATAATCTTTATGAAATTCTTGTAGTTTGTTATTAGACATAAACCTGAACCTTAACT
>MDSY01028125.1_pt1 | contig 34712 bp, 29 predicted proteins | sample 811131 | NCBI WGS metagenome assembly MDSY01 (sample SAMN05326643, study PRJNA326480) | marine metagenome | isolation source: seawater | place: Atlantic Ocean: South West | collected 2010 | reverse complement strand
CCGGTAAGTCTAGTTTGCATAATCAATTAGCTGGCCATGATGCTGCAATTGTGACGGATGTTGCAGGCACAACGCGTGATATTCTACGAGAGCAAATACATCTAGATGGGTTACCCTTAAGTATTTCTGATACAGCAGGCCTTCATGATGCAACCGATATAGTTGAACAAGAAGGTATTCGCCGCACTCAAATTGAATTAGCAGAAGCAGATCGTATATTGCTAGTAGTAGATGGAATTGATGGAATAACTGAGCAGGACAACATTATATTAGAAAGCTTACCAGCATCAATACCGATTACGATTATTCATAACAAGATTGATAAACATGGTTTAAAGCCTAGCCTTATCATTGAATCGGGACAAGTTGAGTTGTATTTGTCTGCAAAAACGGGTGATGGTATTGATCTTTTAAAGCAACATCTGTGTGACTCTGTTGGTTATCAATCACAAGACGAGGGGGTGTTTATCGCCAGACGTCGTCATTTAGACGCACTTCATCGAGCCAGTATTGCTATTGCAGCTGGCTATGACTGTCTAACAGGAATGGGCGCAGGTGAGTTATTGGCTGAGGAACTGCGTCAAGCGCAGCTTGCATTAGGTGAGATTACAGGTAGATTTACTAACGAGGACTTATTAGATCAAATCTTTTCTAATTTTTGTATTGGGAAATAGTTTCTTCTAGGCTGAGAACGAAGAGCCACATCCACAGGTAGTTGTAGCATTTGGATTGCGAATCACGAATTGAGACCCTTCCACGTTATCGCTGTAATCAATCTCAGCACCGACTAAGTACTGGTAACTAGCAGGGTCAATAAGTAGCGTGACACCAGCTTTTTCGACTTGAGTATCGCCATCATTGATTTTTTCCTCAAAAGTGAAGCCATATTGAAAACCTGAACAGCCACCGCCTGTAATGAACACACGTAATTTAAGTTGATCGTTGCCCTCTTCTTCGATTAGCGTGCTCACTTTATTAGCAGCAGCGTCGGTAAACTTGACGGGACTAGGCATTTCGCTTGACATTTTGACTCCAAATAAACATCATATTTATATCATTGTCCTAAACCTGCTTAGCTTAGTCAAGTTCCTCTTCTTCTTCAATTGAAGTTATTACCCTTTTTTATTTATCTTATGGCTGAATTGAAATGATATTAATAGCCATTGTTTCTGGAAAACCGAACATTATGTTCATATTCTGAACAGCTTGTCCTGAGGCACCTTTAATTAAATTATCAATTACGGATAATACAACAACGGTATTACTCTGTTGAGGCCGGTGAACAGCAATACGACAAATATTAGTACCTTTAACGCTACGTGTCTCGGGATGTGAGCCTGGAGGTAAGATATCAACAAATGGTTCATTAGCGTAACGTTGCTCAAACAACGCCTGTAAATCACAGTCTTGCTTTAGTTGGCCATAAAGTGTGGCGTGAATGCCCCTAATCATGGGAGTCAAATGCGGGACAAAAGTGAGACCTACTTTGGATTTGCTGAAATTATTGAGCCCTTGTGTTATTTCTGGCAAATGACGATGACCTGTTACAGCATATGCAATCATATTCTCTGATGATTCTGTAAGTAGCGAACTAAGAGTGGCTTTACGTCCAGCACCACTAATACCGGACTTGGTGTCTGCAATTAAGTTAGTAGGGTCAATGATGTTCTTCTCTAACAATGGTAAGAACCCTAACTGAGTTGCTGTAGGGTAACAACCTGGAACAGCAATTAACTGAGCAGTACGGATTGCTTCACGATTGAACTCTGGCAAGCCGTAAACGGCTTCTGATAATAACTCAGGGCAAGTATGAGGCATCTTGTACCATTGTTGCCATATTTTGGCATCACGAAGTCTGAAATCAGCAGACAAATCGATGATACGGGTGCCATGTTGAATTAGTTCTGGCACCATTTCCATTGCGACACAATGTGGTGTAGCAAAAAAAACGACATCACAATCTGCTAATTGATTAATGTCAGGCTGGGTAAAGTTTTGGTCAATATGACCTCGTAAACTTGGAAAAAGAGCGCTGACTGCTGTGCCAGCTTCACTACGTGAAGTGACGCAATTTAAAGAAACCTCAGGATGATTTATTAGTAAACGCAAAAGCTCTAGACCGGTATAACCGGTAGCACCCACTATGCCGACTTGTATCATGACGCATCTCTTTCTAGTTTAGTAAAAGTATACATAATAGAAGAGCATGGAATAAAGAGGAAGGGCTTAGTTGTAGTTAAACTGTTTTTCAACTTAAAAAATCTAATGACGAAAATGGCGCATGCCGGTAAAGACCATGGCAATATTGTGTTCATTCGCAGCTGCAATAACTTCTTCATCTCGCATTGAACCACCTGGTTGGATCACAGCACTAATACCTGCTTCCGCAGCGGCATCTAAGCCATCACGGAAGGGAAAAAAAGCATCTGAAGCCATGACTGCCCCCTTTACTGTTAAGCCGGCATCTTCTGCTTTGATACCTGCGATACGACTACTCACAATACGACTCATTTGGCCGGCACCAATGCCAATGGTTTTTTGTTGACTAACATAGACAATAGCATTGGACTTGACGAACTTAGCGACGCGCCATGCAAAACGTAAATCTTGCATCTGTTGGTCAGTTGGTGTTTTTTTCGTAACTACAATCAGCTCATCTTCAGGAACTAAAGCTATATCTCTATCTTGTATCAATAGGCCTCCGGTGACACGTTTATAGTCAAAACCATGTGATGGTTGATTAGAAAAAGTACCACAACTGAGAAGGCGAATATTAGCCTTTTTACTAATTATGTTTTGAGCTTCTTTGCTAATATCAGGCGCAATAATAACCTCAACAAACTGACGCTCAATAATAGCCTTAGCTGTTACGGCATCCAATGTCTTATTGAAGGCAATAATGCCACCAAAAGCTGATGTGGGATCAGTTTGGTAAGCTAGATCATAAGCTTTGAACAAATCTACAGAAGTTGCTACACCACAAGGATTGGCGTGCTTAACAATGACACAAGCAGGTGACTCCGGGAATGCTTTTACACATTCCAAGGCAGCATCTGTATCTGCGATATTATTATAAGAAAGAGCCTTACCTTGCAGTTGGACTGCGGCGCTTATGGTGCCAGACGCTAACTGTTTTTCGGCATAAAAGGCAGCTTTTTGATGAGGGTTTTCACCATATCGCATATCTTGGGCTTTGTGGAACTGGCTATTGAAAGTGCGTGGGAAGTCGAGAGTGACTTCAGATTCCGTAGTTTTGCCAAAATAGTTGGCAATAATTCCATCGTAATAGGCCGTATGTTCAAAAGTTTTAACGGCAAGATCAAAACGAGTAGCATCATTAACACCACCAGAAGATTCTATTTGTCTTATCACTCGATCATAGTCTGCTGGGTCGATTAGGACTGTGACTGCTGCATGATTTTTGGCGGCGGCTCGCAGCATTGTTGGACCTCCGATATCAATATTTTCAATGGCCATTTCTAAAGTGCAATCATCACGCGCGATCGTTTCTTCAAAGGGATATAGGTTAACAACAACTAGGTCGATAGGGCTTATATCGTGTTGCGCCATGATCGCTTCATCAATTCCTCGGCGACCTAATAAACCGCCATGGATCATAGGGTGTAGTGTTTTAATTCGTCCTGCCATCATTTCTGGGAAACCGGTGTGCTCAGAGACTTCCTTGACTGAGAGGCCTGCTTCTTTTAGTAGCTTAGCGGTGCCACCTGTTGACAGTAATTCGACACCTAATTTTGTAAGCTGCTTAGCTAGTTCTAGTATGCCGGTTTTATCAGATACACTTAAGAGTGCGCGTTGGATATTATTCATTGAGGAAGCCTTGATATAAAAATAATTGTTTATTGGCCATAAATTTTTAATTTTTTGCGTAATGTGCCTCGGCTAATACCTAGTATTTCTGCTGCACGACATTGATTTCCCTTAGTGTGTTCGAGTGTAGCTTTTAGCATGGGGGCTTCTACTTCTGCTAGTAACATGTCGTATAAATTGGCGGTGTGATGACCTTCCAGTTGTTTGAAGTAGTCTTTGATGGCGACCTCAACACATTCGCTTAAAGATCCATACTCTTGTCCAAGTAAGGAGTCAGATTCAGTAGATTTTTCAACTTTCTTAAGTATCTTTGTCATGCAGCGAAGGTATCCTGCTTAGCCAATTGATTGAAGAATTGTTCTGTGAATTCGAGTTGTTGTTCAGGTAGTTCAAAAGTATTCATTTTTTGACGGAAAGGACTGCCATTGCGTAATCCTTTACTATACCAAGCAATGTGTTTTCGAGCCATACGAACACCGGTGTAGTCACCATAAAAAGAATAGAGGGCATGCATATGCTCGGTCAAAATTTGTTGTACTTCATAAACAGGTGGCGTCGAAATGTGTTCACCATGCTCTAAATAATGACTAATTTGTCTAAAGATCCATGGGTTACCTTGTGCAGCACGCCCAATCATTAACCCATCAGCTTTAGTGTAATCTAGAATAAATTTTGCCTTTTCGGGATCTGTAATATCGCCATTGGCAATGACTGGGATATTAAGTGCAGATTTTATTTCAGCAATGGTGTCATATTCTGCATTACCCTTATATGCACAGGCACGGGTTCGGCCGTGAACAGCTAGAGCCTGTATGCCGGAGTGTTCTGCAATCTTAGCAATGGTGAGGCCATTGCGGTGTTCTGTGTCCCAACCGGTACGGATTTTTAACGTGACAGGGACATCGACAGCCTTCACAACAGATTCTAAGATCTTTGAGACCAGTTTTTCATTTTGTAATAATGCTGATCCAGCCATGACATTGCAGACTTTTTTAGCCGGACAGCCCATATTGATGTCGATAATATGGGCTCCCTGTATAACGTTATGCTGGGCTGCCTCAGCTAACATTTCTGGATCGGCCCCGGCAATTTGTATGCTGCGAGGTTCAGGTTCACCAATATGATTTGCACGGAGCAATGATTTTTTACTGGCCCAGAGCATTTTATTTGCTGTGATCATTTCTGATACAGCCATTCCAGCACCTAAACGGCGACATAGCTGTCGAAATGGGCGATCAGTTACTCCAGCCATTGGTGCTAGAAAAAGGTTGTTTGGTAGAGTGTACTGGCCTATTTTTAGGGAGTTACTCATGGCGTTGGCCTACTAATCGAATCCATTCTTCTTTTTGAGCAGGTGCTTGCATAGTGAACGAGCTTTGATAACTGATACTGACGGTGTCGGCCTGGCTTTCTAAGATTCCTGACAGGATAATGTCGGCATTAGGGTGGCTTAGGCTAGCAAGCGTGGGAGCCAATTCCTGTAAAGGGCCAGCTAAAATATTTGCTAATACCACGTCGGCACGTTCGTTAGGACAGTCTTTTGGTAAGTAAGTAGCAATTTCGACGTTGTTGCGTTCTGCATTTGCTTGAGTTGCTTCTAATGCTTGTGGGTCAGTGTCAACACCAATTACTTTTTTTGCACCGAGTAATGCTGCTGCAATAGCTAAAATACCACTGCCACATCCATAATCTATGACAGATTTATCTTTGAGGTCAGCTTGGTCAAGCCAATTTAGGCAGAGTGCTGTTGTTGGATGGGTTCCTGTACCAAAGGCTAAACCGGGGTCAAGTAGTATATTAATGGCATCTGGTTTTGGAGGCTGGTGCCAACTTGGGCAAATCCAGAGTTTTTCACCGAAACACATGGGATGGAAGTTATCCATCCATTCTCTAACCCAATCTTTGTCCTCGATAGTCTCTATTCGGTAGCTTGGTAATATTACGGGCGCCATAAGCTTGGTTAGATGGGCGATAATACGCTGAGTGTTCACATCGGCCTCAAATAAAGCAACAACATTTGTTGCTTGCCATAATGGGGTTGTTCCTATTTCTGGTTCATAAATAGGTTGGTCAGCATTGTCTTCGAATGTGACAGCACTGGCGCCACAGTCAGATAGGCATTCGGATAGTGAGTCAGCGCCGAGTGGTGTACTACTAAATATAAATTGGATCCAGGCCATTGCTTAGTAGCTAGCCAGTACATTAGAAGAGGATGCCATATTTTACTTAGAGGCCAAGTTTCTTTTCAAGGTAATGGATGTTGGTACCGCCCTTTTGAAAGTGAGGGTCGTCAATAATATCCTGCTGTAAGGCAACATTGGTTCGGATACCCTCAATACCAATCTCATTAAGAGCAGTTTTCATGCGAGCGATAGCGGAATCTCGGGTGTTACCATAGACAATTAATTTACCAATGAGAGAGTCATAATTAGGTGGTACTCGGTAGCCACTATAAACATGAGAATCCATGCGTATTCCTGCTCCGCCTGGTGCGTGGTAGTGGGTTATTGTGCCGGGGCTGGGCATAAAAGTCTTGGCATCTTCGGCATTAATACGGCATTCAATGGCATGACCTCGGAAAATGATGTCTTCTTGCTTTAGCGACAGCTTTTCACCTGAAGCAATACGAATTTGTTCTGCTACAAGGTCAGTATTAGTGATACGTTCTGTTACAGGGTGTTCGACTTGGATACGGGTATTCATTTCAATAAAGTAGAACTCACCATCTTGAAATAAGAATTCAAAGGTGCCCGCACCACGGTAACCGATTCGCACACAAGCATCTGCACAAGTTTTACCCATACGATTACGCATTTCATCAGTAATACCAGGAGCTGGAGCTTCCTCTAATACTTTTTGGTGGCGACGCTGCATTGAGCAGTCACGTTCACCCAAGTGAAGAGCATTGCCATGCTCATCAGCTAAGATTTGGAATTCGATATGTCGTGGATCTTCTAAGAATTTTTCCATATATACAATGTCATTGGCAAAAGCAGCTTTGGCTTCACTTCGAGTTAGAGCAATGGCATTGAGTAAATGGGCTTCACTATGAACTTCCCGCATACCGCGACCGCCGCCACCGCCAGAAGCTTTTATGATTATTGGATAGCCAATCTTCTTAGCGAGACGTAGATTAGTCGCATCGTCATTGTCCAAAGGACCATCTGATCCCGGTACGCATGGCACGCCAGCTGCTTTCATTGCTGCAATGGCTGAAACTTTATCACCCATTAAACGAATAGTCTCAGCACGAGGGCCAATAAAAATGAAGCCACTTTGTTCAACACGTTCAGAAAAATCAGCATTTTCAGATAGGAAGCCATAGCCTGGGTGTATAGCAGAGGCATCGGTTATTTCGGCAGCACTGATAATTGCTGGGATATTTAAGTAACTTTCAGCTGAAGGAGCAGGGCCAATACAGACAGTTTCATCTGCTAGTAAAACATGTTTCAAATCACGATCCACTTCTGAATGGACAGCAACGGTTTTAATACCTAATTCTTGGCAGGCGCGAAGAACACGGAGGGCAATTTCACCTCGGTTAGCAATGACAATTTTATCGATCATGATGTTTCTTTATCCGCAAGTTTGTATGTGTATATCAGGCGTTTATTCACTGACAATTTTTATTCAACAATAAACAGAGGCTCACCGAACTCAACAGGATGGCCATTCTCTACCAAGATAGCTTTGATCACACCGCTTTGATCAGACTCAATTTGGTTAAACATTTTCATTGCTTCAATTATACAAATCACATCACCCTCAGCAACAGTTTGGCCAACCTCTGCAAAGACTGCTGCTTCTGGAGAAGCTGAGCGATAGAAGGTGCCAACCATGGGTGATTTAACAGCATTAGTAACACTCGCTGCCGGAACAGGTGCGGCTTCTATGTCATTGGCACTAGGAGGCGATGAAAGAAGTGGTGCTGTCTGCATAGAAGGTGCAGCCATCATCATCTGTGTTGGTTGGGGACTGTTACGACTGATGCGAACAGACTCTTCTCCTTCTTTAATCTCGATTTCAGCTACATCAGACTCTTGTATTAATTCGATCAGTTTTTTGATTTTACGGATATCCATTAGTAACCTTAAATTTTAATGAGAATGTTTGATGGCTGCTTGTAGGGCTAGTTCATAACCTTGAGCGCCTAAACCACAGATAACGCCAAAAGCGAGGTCCGATAAATAAGAATGGTGTCTAAAGGGTTCACGTGAGTGAACGTTAGATAGATGTACTTCAATAAATGGTATATCAACCGCAGCCAAAGCATCGCGGATAGCGACGCTGGTATGAGTAAAAGCGGCAGGATTGATGATAATAAAGTCTGTTTTATTAGTCATCGCAGTTTGAATCTTCTCGACCAATGAATGCTCTGCATTGCTTTGAAAACTATCTAATGTGTGACCTAAGCTCTCAGCAGTAGTATTTAGTTTAGTGATGATGTCATCGAGTGTTTCACTACCGTAGACTTCTGGCTCGCGGGTGCCCAATAAATTGAGGTTTGGTCCATTAAGTAGTAGAAACTTTGCCATTCTGAATTTTAATAACCTAGATACGAGTAATATGGAGCGAATTCTGCACCAGTGTTTGATAATTGTCCAGTTATTTAGGCGAAAAAGCGCTTTTTTGTCGCTAAATTCGTCGAACGCGACAAATGGAGTCTATTTTGCTAAAGCGGGTATATTTGCTAGATGTTGGCTCAAATCTTGTGCATCGAGGCCACCAATCAAGCGGTATTGGCTGTATTCTTCACCTAGGGAGTCAAAAAATAGAATAGTCGGTGGACCAAAGATGCTGAACTTTTTGAGTAGGGATTTATGCTCTGCAGTATTATCGGTCATGTCGAGTTGTAAAGCAGTCGTATTAGCTAATGCTGCGACAACAGCAGGATCTTTAAAAGTTGTCATCTCCATGGTTTTACATTCAGTACACCAATCTGCATACAGGTCTAGCATGACAGGCTTTGTAGATTGGGAAAGTTGTTTTTCAAGATCTGTGAGGTTATCAATCTGTATAAACTTGACACCATTTTGAGTGCTTCCTGTATTGGAGGCAGAAGATGTAAAAGAAGTTAAGGGCTGCCAAATATTCTGACTACCGCTGGCACTTCCCACTATTAATAAGCTGCCATAGACTAAGATAACTAGACCGAAGCCTTTCAATAGTTTTTCCCAGCCGGTGGAGACCATGGTTAAAGAATTCAGGGCGCCTAGGTACACTGCCGAGACGACGAGTAAGCTACCCCAGAGTAGTAAGGCGATCCAACCAGGAATAATGCGTTCCAATAACCAGATAGCAAGAGCTATCATCAGTACACCAAAAACAGATTTAATCCCATCCATCCATGGCCCAGCTTTTGGTAATAAGCTGCCAGCTGAAGTACCAATAATTAACAAAGGGATACCCATTCCCATACTGAGCGAAAATAAGGCTGATGCGCCCAGAATGGGGTCGCCTTGTTGACCAATGAAAATTAGAGCACCAGCGAGCGGCGGTGCAAGACATGGGCCGACTATGAGCCCTGATAACAAACCCATTAGAGCCACACCTGCAAGTTTGCCACCAGTTTGATTGTGGCTTATTTGATGTAAACGATCTTGTATTCCTTGTGGCAACTGTAGTTCATAGAAACCAAACATGGAGAGGGATAGAACTACAAATAAGGCACTAAAACTACTGATGACCCAAGGGTTTTGCAGCATGGTTTGCAGGTTAGCGCCTAATAAACCTGTAAGCAGACCCGCGAAGGTGTAGGTGAGGGACATGGCAAGGACATAAACTAGCGATAATACAAAAGCACGACGAGTCGTAATGTCTTTACCTTCTCCGACGATGATGCTGGATAAAATGGGGATCATTGGAAAAACACAGGGAGTGAAGGCCAGTAATAAACCAAGCCCAAAAAAGCTAATCAATATAGTGAATAAATTATCATTGGCGAGGCTTTGCGCTAAACGGTCCTGTTCAGATAGTGGTTGTGTAGAACTCTGTAATTGATTATTAACCTTGTCTACTGACAGCATATCGGAGGCCGGTAATGCCATCTTAATAATTTTTTTTGTGGGCGGATAACATATATTAAAAGTTTCTGAGCAGCCTTGGTAATAAACCGTAAGCGAAATATTTTGTTGCTGAGGGTTACGGTTTAGTGGCAGTTGGATATCAATGTCATGAAAGAAAACATCAGTGGGCCCAAAGATCTCATCGTCTTTATTTTTGCCTTTAGGGAGTTCGAAAGGAAGAATTTGAATAGGTTGGGTGCCGCTGATTGCAAATTTTATTTTATCTCGATACAAATAATTACCGGATGCAACAGTGAAACGAGCTAACAAGGTTTGAGGACCTTGGGTTGTTATGTCTAATTGAAAAGCTTCATCTTGACTTGGGGCTAGGCCATCACTACCAAAACCAATATTATCTAAGATACCAGCCTGAACAGGTACCATTAAGGTGAGGGAGATAAGAAGTAGGAGTACAATTTTTTTCATATTTATTAATACTTGTGGTTCTAGTTATGAACAGATTGACTATCGGTACCAGCAATTGTTTCATTTTTTAGCATAAAAAACGAATTTGGTGCTAATGTGCCGGCTTTCTAGGCTTGATTATCATGTTATGAAACTGTCATAATTTTTGATATTAAGACACTATCATTTTCTCACACAAGAATTATTAATAATGAAAAATAGTCAAGAAATCGAAACAGCATTATCGCAAAGGGCTGGAAATGATATAGCTAGGTTTGCAGTAGCCCTTTTGTTTTTAGGGATAGTTCTCGCATTCAGCCTCTTTTTTATTGAGTCCAATTCGAACCACTTGTTTTTATCTGTTGCGGCGGTTATTGGCGCTTATATGGCGATGAATATTGGTGCCAACGATGTTGCTAACAATGTTGGCCCTGCTGTCGGCTCAAAAGCTATGACAATGGGCTGGGCGATTGTTATTGCAATGGTATTTGAAGCTGGTGGCGCTATTATTGCAGGTGGCGAGGTTGTTTCCACTATTAAAAAAGGCATTATTGATATTGATGCTTTTGGTAATGATACAGACCGATTTTTATGGGCGATGATGGCAGCATTATTAGCTGCGGCGCTATGGCTGAACTTAGCCACCATGGCCAGAGCACCGGTTTCAACAACTCATTCGATAGTTGGCGGCGTTATGGGAGCGGGTATTGCTGCGGCAGGTTTCGATATAGTGAATTGGGGCACTATGGCTAAAATTGCCAGTTCTTGGGTTATCTCTCCTGTTATCGGTGGCGTAATTGCTGCCTTGTTTCTATTGGCAATCAAGAGAACAATTATTTTTAAAGATGATAAGTTGAGCGCATCGTATCGGTGGGTTCCAGTTTATGTTGCAGTCATGGCCTGGGCTTTTGTGACGTATTTGGTTTTGAAAGGGCTGAAGAAAATTTGGCCGCAAATGTTACATCTATTTAACGATATAGCCTTTTTCACTGTCGAAGTGACCAAGAAACCTTCTTTCGCTACAGCTCTCTTCCTTGGTGGCCTTGCGGCAGTTTTAGTCTACGGTTTTATTAAAAAACGCCTTAATGCTAAATTAAATCATTTAGAGAATACGCGTGAGAGCGTAAATGTTTTGTTCACGATCCCGTTGATTTTTGCGGCGTCATTATTGAGCTTCGCCCATGGTGCAAACGATGTGGCAAATGCTATTGGTCCTCTAGCAGCTATTAATGATGCTGTAATGACAGGCGGTATTTCCGCTAAAGCTGAAATCCCTTTCTGGGTAATGGCTATTGGTGCTTTTGGCCTTGCAATCGGCCTGGCTCTGTATGGGCCCCGGCTTATTAAAACTGTGGGCAGTGGCATTACAGACTTAGATCCGATACGTGCCTTTTCTGTTGCGATGGCTGCTGCTATCACGGTGATTATTGCCAGTCAGTTGGGCTTACCGGTTAGTTCAACTCATATTGCAATAGGCGGCATTTTTGGGGTTGGTTTGCTGCGAGAATGGCTGGATAAAAGTAGCACTTTGGAAGCGGAGATTGCGCGAGAAAAAGCAAATGTAGCAGCTGAAAAGAGTCGCTTACGTGCTTTGTATGAAGAGTTAGAATCAGTTAAAACTAAGAAAAATAGAACGCCTGAAACTTCAGAAAACATGCTAAGAATCTACAAGCTTATTGATAAAGAAAGAGCGGTTGTTAAGAAGGCGAAAAAAGAGTTAAAGAAAGACAAAAAAAGTCTTTATATTAAACAAGGTATGATTCAAAAAATTATCACTGCTTGGTTAATCACAGTACCCTCTGCAGCTGCATTATCAGCTGGGATATATTACATTATAGAGGGGCTGATGCGCTAAGTAGCCTGCAGATGTTATTGAATGTGATTAGGTGAAACGCGCAAAACAGATTCTTAAATCCTTATTTGGGTATGATCGATTTAGACATAGCCAAGAAGAGATTATTCAAACTTTATTAGACGGTGATGATGCGTTGGTTTTAATGCCAACTGGTGGCGGTAAATCTTTGTGTTATCAGCTCCCTGCATTAGTGAGAGAAGGCACTGGAGTAGTTGTTTCTCCTCTGATCGCATTAATGCAAGATCAAGTGGATGCTTTAAAGCAGCTGGGTGTTAAAGCAGCGTTTATCAACTCAAGTCAGACAAATGCTGAAGCGAAAGAGATTGAGCAACAGTTGCTAGGTGGCGAATTAGCGCTAATCTATATCGCACCTGAGCGTTTGCTAATGCCGAAGATGCTGGTAATGCTGGGTCATTGCAATATTGCTTTATTTGCCATCGATGAAGCGCATTGTGTCTCGCAGTGGGGCCATGATTTCAGGCAGGAATACCAACAACTAAAAATATTACATGAGCAGTTTCCATCAGTACCAAGGGTTGCTTTAACTGCGACAGCTGATCAAAGGACTCGTGATGAGATTATTAGTCAATTAGGTTTGGACAATGCAAAAGTATTTATTAATAGTTTTGATAGACCTAATATTCACTATGCAATTTCCGAAGGAAATAACCCGAAAAATAGGCTTTGGGAATTCTTAAAGCAACATCATCAAAATGATGCTGGAATTATTTACTGCTTATCACGAAAAAAAGTTGAAGCTATTGCTCAGTGGTTGAGTGACCAAGGTCGTGATGCCTTACCCTACCATGCCGGATTATCGCAACAGGTTCGACAGCGAAACCAGCAAAGATTTTTACGTGAAGAAAGCGTGATTATTGTTGCAACTATTGCATTTGGCATGGGAATTGATAAACCAGATGTACGGTTTGTTGCGCACTTGAATTTGCCCAAGAGCATAGAAGCTTATTACCAAGAAACAGGTCGGGCAGGAAGGGACGGACAAGCAGCCAACGCATGGATGGCTTATAGTTTGCAAGATGTAATAACGCTTAGACAGTTTATGCAGGACTCAAAAGCAGATGAGGCACATAAGCGTGTCGAGCAGCATAAACTAGAGTCTATGTTGGGCTTGTGTGAGCTTATCAGTTGCAGACGCCAAGCTATTTTGGCTTATTTTGATGAGCATAGTGATAGTAAATGCGGTCAGTGTGATAATTGTCAAAACCCACCAGCGCAATGGGATGCAACTGAAGATGTGAGGAAGGCTTTATCTTGCATATATCGTACAGACCAACGTTTTGGAGTCAACTATATTATTGATGTTTTGATGGGGAAAATTGACGAGAGGATCCAGAAAAATGGTCATGATAAGTTGAGTACTTTTGGTCTTGGACAGCATAAAACTGGACTGGAATGGCGAAGTGTTTTTAGACAGTTAATCGCATTGGGCTATATTGATATTGATGTGACGCGTTATGCTGCTTTATGTTTGACTGAATCATGCAGAATGTTATTGGAAGGAAAGCAGACCTTGGCATTAAGGCAGTATGAGCAGCATGTTAAAAAAGATAAATTGTCAAAGAAAAAGCAAGCTATTCGTCCCCAAGATGAGGAACTTTGGACAGCTTTACGAGCGTTACGTGTTCGTCTAGCCGAAGATTTAGGTGTGCCGCCATATCTGGTTTTTCATGATGCAACTTTGAAAGAAATGGTAAAAAAAAGGCCAAATTGTATAGTTAAAATGGCCCTTATTTCCGGTGTTGGTGATCAAAAGCTAGATCGATTTGGCAATGATTTTATAGCAGAGATTTCTAAATATCCATTACCCATATTATTAGATAATCGACTCAGTGATACGGTTAATGAGACTTTGGTGCTTTATCAGCAAGGTTCAAGTATTAACATGATTGCTTTAGAGCGCGATGTTAAAGAGAGTACTGTTTATATGCATTTAGCTGAAGCTATAGAAGTGGGGCTACTAGCAGCTCGTGATGTGCTGGGTCTAAGCGATGAAGATTATGTTGAAATTGTTCGAATGATAGAATCGTTTGATGAGGACGATAAAGGGCGCTTGAAACCGGTTTATGATGCGTTTGAAGGCCAATATGATTATGGTGTGCTACGTTGCGTTAGGGCTGGTCTTTAAATAGCAATTAAATAATGGGCGCGTTTCTAACGTTTGTGAGTACAAATTTTCTCTAGTTGAAGGAAAAGTGTTGTGCACTTATGTGTTGAAAAAATGAAAGAGCTAGTTTCGAGAATAGTTCATTATAATCTAGCTAGAAATGAAAGCTGTTTCTAAGTAGTGGTTTTTTGTCTTGAATTACTTAGTTGAATAAGGTTTCTTGATTTTTACTGGTATGTACTGGGTGACTCATGCAAAATATCGAGATGAATAAGCAAAATTCCGTAACAGTTTTAGCGGCAATAGATTTAGGGTCGAATAGTTTTCATATGGTTATTTCGCGCTTGCGGGATGACCATTTTCAAGTTGTCGATAAATTACGTGAGATGGTTCAGCTCAGGGCTGGTCTAGATGCTCAGGGACGGTTGAGTGAGGAGGCGCAAGATCGGGCTATTGCCTGTTTAGAACGTTTTGGTCAGCGAATAAAAGATTTGCCTAAGGAAAGTGTTCGGGTTGTGGGAACGAATACTTTACGTGTCGCTAAAAATAGTGATTCTTTTTTGCTTAAGGCTATGAAAGCACTGGGCCATTCGATTGAAATAATCACAGGCGAAGAGGAGGCGCGTCTAATTTATTTGGGTGTTGCTCAGGCCTTAAGCTTTGATAATTCACGTCGACTTGTGATGGACATTGGGGGAGGAAGTACTGAATTTATTATAGGTGAAAACTTTGTTGGTTTAGAGCGAAAAAGTTTGGAGATGGGGTGTGTAAGCTACTCACAACGATTTTTCCCTGATGGAGAACTGTCTGCAGTAAGGATGAAGTTAGCTATTATTGCTGCAGGTACGCACTTGCGAGCTATTCAAAAAAATTATCGTGATGTTGGTTGGTCTGAAGCAATTGGAGCTTCAGGGACAATTCGGTGCGTTGCTCATATTGTTAGGGAAAAAGGATGGTGTGGGGATGGCACGATTACTCTTGAAGCTCTGGATAAGCTAATTGAATATATGCTTGAACAGAAAAAAATGAAGGCCATATTTTTAGAGGGTATGAGCGCTGAAAGAAGCTCTGTTTTGCCCGGAGGGGTTGCGATTTTAAAGGCAGCATTTAATCAATTGAAAATTGATAAAATAACGGTATCTGATAGTGCCCTAAGAGAGGGTTTGCTATATGACTTATTAGGTCGTATCAACCATGATGATGAGCGTGAACGAACAGTATGTACTTTGGCAAAACGTTATCATGTCGATGAGGCACAATCAGCTCGTATTATTGTGATGCTGGACCAATTATTTAATCAAGTAGCTAAGGTTTGGCATTTAAACGAAAAGAATCGCCATTCACTTTTTTGGGCGGCAAGGTTACACGAAATTGGTTTATCAATTTCTCATGATCATTATCAAAAACATTCTTATTACTTATTAGCCCATTCACACCTACCTGGGTTTTCGCGTGAAGATCAGCTCATTTTGGCCATCATGGTTAGAGGCCAACGACGTGCTTTTCCGAAAAAATATATCAAGACTTTACCGTCTTCATCGCAAGTGTTGACTCAGCGCCTAACGGTCTTGTTGCGTTTAGCAATGGTGTTTAATCGGGGCCGATCTGTCGTTGGCGGCATTCCACTAACACTATTAGATACTCCAAGAGAACTTCAGCTGTCCTTACCAGAAGGGTGGTTAGCCACTCATCCACTTACTGAAGCAGATCTACAGCAAGAAATAAATTATTTACAGGATGCAGGTATTCAGATGGCGCTGAGTTAAAAATATTCAGTCAGCATCACAGTTAATGAGAATATCGTTAGTCAAAGGTAGAGACTGGCATAATAAAATTTGACCTTTTTCTATATCCCCCTTTGATAAAATCTCACTATTTCGCATGACGACATCACCAGATACTTTCGTTACAGTACACATTCCGCATTTGGCCTTTTGACAAAAATAAGCAGGCTTTAAATCATGTGCCAGCATACTTTCTAAAAGTGTTTTACCGGCAAGGTAAGGAACAGAATGTTTTTCGCTATCAAGAATGGCATTAAATGATTCAATAGTGCGGTCAATGAGTGTTTCGGAGTCTAGTGTCGATTCAGCATCAGAAATGAAACGTTCTATAAAGATGTCTTTATCATTAACACCTAACTTCTGTAAGACACTTTCAGTTAAATCCATAAAACCAGCTGGACCACAAATAAAAAAATCCTGTTGTATTCTGCTACCGATGAAGTCCTTAATGATTGACTCACTGACACGCCCATTGTTGCTGCTCAGATTGTGAAGGCAATTGAATCGATTAGGATATTCTTCGCTTAGCTGAGCTAATTCTTGCTCAAAGATTATTTGATTGTCATTTGAGTTGGCATAAAACAGGCTGATGCTAAGTTCAGTTTGTTTCAAAGTGTATCTGATGATGGATATAATAGGTGTGATACCGCTACCTGCGGCAAATAGCGTGATGGGATTATTATTAGATGTCGGGATAAAACGGCCAGTGGGTCGAGCGACGTCGACAATATCCCCGATCTTAAGTGTGTCATTGAGTAAGTTTGAAGCGCGGCCATCTACAACGCGTTTCACGGTTATTGTTAGCTTGAAACTCTCATTTGGACTACTTGATAATGAATAGCTGCGGTCTAAAAAGCTATCTTCCCATGGCAACCGTAAGGATAAGAATTGACCGGCTTGGTAATCAAAAAGGCTTTGATATTTATCTTCTAATTCAAATGTAATTGATTTTGCTAGTGCAGTTTTTTCAACAATATCACTGACGATAAGCGGGTAAAAATTCATTACTTAAGCCTTTTTTATTAGCTAGTTTAGCGATTTAAATTTTGAAAAACTTATTATACAGCCATGGCTTATATTGTTCATTATTGCGAATAGAAAACCTTGACGTCAGTTATGCTTTTAGAGAGAAGCCTTCTGAGCGAATTCCTCTTGTGGCTGTATAGCAGATCATTAATAACCTGATAAATTAAATGTGTTGAATGACACATCTGTAGCTTTATGCCGCATGTTGAGGAAGACTTAATTAAGCAGGCACTTTATTTATCAGTAGTTAACTGCCCTAAAGCAGCGCATTTATTGAGTGTAAGAAAATATGTTTCACTTTGCTGGATGCAAAAATATTAACTCTAGCCTACAGTAATAACTAATTAAATCAGTCTTTAGGGCAATTCATGAAACAGTATTTAACTTTGTTGCAAGATGTGATGCAAAACGGTGTCGAAAAAGGAGATCGTACGGGCACTGGGACACGGTCAGTTTTTGGTCGACAGTTACGTTATGACCTTGCAGATGGTTTTCCATTGTTAACCACCAAAAAATTACATATACGTAGCATTTTGCATGAATTGTTGTGGTTTTTGAGTGGTGAGACGAATATAAAGTATCTACAAGATAATGGGGTTTCCATTTGGAATGCTTGGGCAACAGAGTCTGGTGAGTTAGGGCCGGTTTATGGCGCGCAATGGCGCCGTTGGCAGGGTGCTGATGAGCAGGTGTTTGATCAAATTACAGCTTTAGTAGACAGTCTCAAAAACAACCCTGATAGTCGCCGCCACATAATAAGTGGCTGGAATGTTGCATTATTACCTGATGAAACCAAGAGGCCATGGGAAAATGCAGAGGCAGGCTTAATGGCTTTACCCCCTTGCCATTTGCTTTATCAATTTTATGTGGCGGAGGGTAAATTAAGTGCCTCGCTCTATATTCGTTCGAATGATTTATTTTTGGGTAACCCTTACAACACAGCTTCTTTGGCTTTTCTAACGCATATGCTGGCACAACAGTGTGATTTAGAAGTGGGTGACATTGTTATCAGTATTGGCGATGCTCACATTTACTCGAATCACTTTGAGCAAGTAAATGAACAGCTAGCTCGAAGCCCCGGGAGCATACCTCAGCTTATTATTAAGCGTAAACCCGCTTCTATTTTTGACTATCAGTTTGATGATTTTGAAATAGTTAATTATGAGCCGCAGGCTCATATTTCCGCTCCAATAGCAATATAGGAATTTAAGGATTTTATGAATACTTTTTGCCTTACTGCGCAAATAGGAGGTTAATGGCTTCCTAGCAAATCAGATGGAGCTGTTAAATTACAGGCACTATTCATCTTGGTGTTGGTCGGTAGGCTAGTCTTTGGTAACCACTTATCTCCTTTCTTGATTTAAGGATGCCTGTTTTTCAGTGGAGTGTTTTTAACAAAAACAATCACTTATTTTGAACTTAAAGGCTAAAAAGAGTAATCTAACCCACCCTTTTTTATGAATAAATTATGACCGGTAAACTTTATATAAAAACCTTTGGTTGTCAGATGAACGAGTATGATTCATCTAAGATGGCAGACGTGCTGGCGGAATCTCATCAGTTAGAAATAACACAGGTTGCTGAAGAGGCAGATGTGTTGTTACTTAACACCTGTTCTATTCGTGAAAAAGCACAAGAAAAAGTGTTTCATCAGCTCGGGCGATGGAAGCGGTGGAAAGATGATAAGCCTAACCTTGTGATTGGTGTGGGTGGGTGTGTCGCCAGTCAAGAAGGTGATGCAATTCGGCGCCGTGCGCCGTATGTAGACTTAATTTTTGGACCACAAACACTACATCGTTTACCATCAATGCTGAATGATGTGAATAAGACTCGTAAGCCGCGGATAGATATTTCTTTTCCTGAAATTGAAAAGTTTGATAACTTGCCGGTAGCAAAATCTGACGGACCGACTGCATTTGTGTCGATTATGGAAGGGTGTAGTAAATACTGTACTTTCTGTGTTGTGCCATATACCAGGGGTGAAGAAGTTAGCAGGCCTGTTGATAAAGTGTTGACTGAGATTAGGGGCCTAGCTATACAAGGTGTACGTGAAGTTAATTTGCTGGGTCAAAATGTCAATGCTTATCAAGGTGATATTGATGATGAGGAGCAAGCGGATTTAGCGCTATTAATCCATTATGTTGCTGCGATTGAAGGCATTGACCGTATTCGATTTACTACATCTCATCCTGTTGAATTTTCTGATAGCTTGATTGATGCTTTTGCAGAAATACCGGAGTTGGTGAGTCACTTACATTTACCGGTGCAGTCTGGTTCAAACCGTATTTTATCGATGATGAAACGTGGCCATACCGTAGATGAATATAAAGATAAGATTAAACGCCTTTTGGAAGTGCGCCCACATCTGAGTATGTCGAGTGACTTTATAATTGGTTTCCCGGATGAACAGGAAGCTGATTTTCAAGACACGATGGCTCTGATCAACGATATTGGGTTTGATCATTCTTTTAGTTTTATATACAGCGCCCGCCCGGGAACGCCGGCCTCAGCTTTTGTGGACTCAGTGACAGATGTCACAAAGAAAGAGCGCTTAAAAATAGTTCAAGACCGTTTACGTGAGTTAGAAAGTCAGTATAGTGAAAAGATGTTAGATACGACGCAGCGAGTTCTGGTTGAGCGTGCCGCCAAGCGGCAGGAGGGTGAGTTAGCCGCTCGCACGGAAAATAACCGAGTAGTTAATTTCGTAGGCGACAAAACGTTAATTGGTAAATTCGTTGATGTTTATATTATCGAAGCATATAGCAATTCATTACGTGGGAAGTTATTGGCCGATAGCGTCATTCTTTAATCTAAGGAACAACTATTTGTGAGTGCACCATCTACTTCGTTAGAAATTATCAACTTTGAATTAAGTCCTATCGATAACGAGCGATTGGCTAATTTATGTGGCCACCTTGACGAGCACTTAAGAATGCTAGAGCGAGGTTTTGGTATTGAAGTTAATAATAGAGGCTCTAAATTTCGAATTATAGGGCCAGCAAGTTTTTTGGCAGTTGCACAAGCAGTTATTCATGAATTGTATGCCGAAACATTCCAGTCGGTACTCACGCCAGAGAGCGTTCACTTAGCAATTCGGGAAGTAGGTGGTGCAGAAACTGTGAGACAAAAACCACCGGAAGAAATCATTATTAAAACTAAGCGTGGTTTAGTGAAAGCACGTGGTGATAATCAAAAGGTATACTTGCAGCGAGTTATGACTCACGATATTAACTTTGGCATTGGGCCAGCGGGCACAGGTAAAACATATCTTGCTGTTGCATGTGCTGTTGAAGCTCTAGAACGTGATTTTGCAAGACGTATCGTACTTGTTAGGCCAGCTGTTGAAGCGGGGGAGAATCTAGGTTTTTTACCGGGGGACTTGACTCAGAAAGTCGATCCTTATCTGAGGCCACTTTATGATGCTTTATATGAAATGCTTGGTTTTGAGCGAGTCGCAAAACTAATTGAGCGTAATGTCATAGAGATTGCTCCGTTAGCATATATGCGTGGCCGGACACTTAATGAATCGTTCATTATTTTGGATGAGGCACAAAATACCACTGTGGAACAGATGAAAATGTTTCTAACGCGTTTAGGATATAACTCAACAGCAGTTATTACTGGAGATATCACTCAAGTTGACTTACCCACTTCTAAAAAGTCAGGCTTAAGAGATGCGATAGAAGTACTGGAGGGGGTTGAAGGAATTGGCTTTACATTTTTTCAAGCTAAAGATGTGGTGCGCCATTCTTTAGTTCAGAAAGTAATTGTAGCTTATGAGCAGGCAGGGGGAAAAAGTTAATGGCTGTGACCGTTGATATTCAACAACCTTATTCTGGTTTAGTGCCATCTGCACAGTCGATACAATTATGGATAAACTTAGCCTTAAGAGATGTGGTAGAAGATTGCGAGATAAGCATTCGAGTGGTAGGTGAAAGTGAGAGTGCTGATTTAAACTCGTCTTATCGAGGCAAAAGGGGCGCAACAAACGTATTGTCATTCCCATTTAATACAGAGGTTGAACTTAAACCCCGACTACTAGGTGACTTAGTGATTTGTGCACCTTTAGTTGAGAGAGAAGCCATAGCGCAAGCCAAGATAGTGGAGCACCATTGGGCGCACATGATTATACATGGATGCTTGCATTTATTAGGTTATGATCATGAAAAGAACGAGCAAGCAGAAGAGATGGAAGCCTTGGAAGTAGACATGCTTGAATTGTTAGAAATTAGTGATCCATATCAAGAGCAAGGTGCGGAGTTATGAGTGAGGGACAGCAGAATAGTTCGAAGCTATTGTCTTGGCAGAAACGATTAAGTAAATTATTTATAGAGCCGCAAGATCAAGAGCAGCTAGTGGATTTAGTTCGTTCTGCATCTGAACGACATATTATAGATTCTGAAGCCCTTGCTATTGTGGAAGGCGCTTTGAATGTAGCTCAAATGCAAGCCCGGGATATTATGATTCCTCGCTCGCAGGTTGTTATGGTGTCACGCGACGCACCCGCAAAAGATATTTTAAAGTTAATCACCGAAACTGCACATTCCCGCTTTCCTGTTATTGATGATGACCGTGATGATGTTATTGGTATTTTGCTAGCTAAAGACGTCCTCTCCATGGTGGTATCTGCTGGTGAATTTCAGTTTGATATGCGTGAGATATTGAGACCCGCAGTATTTATTCCAGAAAGTAAGCGCTTAAATGTGTTGTTGGGCGAATTCCGTGGCCATCGGAATCATATGGCTATTGTTGTAGATGAATACGGCGGGGTCGCGGGTATGGTGACTATAGAAAACGTGCTTGAACAGATTGTTGGTGAAATCGAAGATGAGCATGACATTGACAATGATGTCCCTATTTTACAACGTAATGAGACGACTTATGCTATCAAGGCGCTTGCAGAGTTAGATGAGTTTAATGAGCATTTTCAAACGAAATGGAGTGATGAAGACTTTGATACCGTTGGTGGTTATGTCGTAAATCAATTTGGTCATTTGCCAGAACGAGATGAAAAAGTAATTATAGGCCAGTTTGAATTTAGAGTCGTTAGGGCAGATAACCGGAGAGTACATTTGCTTGAAATGAAGGTATTAGCTAAATCTGAACAGTTGAGCGATATCAAAGAGTGACAGTGTTAGTTCCAACAGCTTGGTCAAGCCGAGCTGGGAATACTATTGCACTGTTCGCGGGCATGGCAATGCCACTAGCTTTTTCACCTTTCCATTACTACCCAATTGCGCTTTTGAGTGTTTCCCTGCTATTTTTAACTTGGCAGGGTGTTAATGGCAAACAGGCCGCGATACGAGGGTTCTTATTCGGTCTGGGCTTATTTGGTGTGGGTGTTTCATGGGTTTACGTCGCAATTCATGAGTTTGGTCAAGCAAGCACGCTTTTAGCAGGTTTGTTGACGGGTCTTTTTGTCACTTTTTTTGCGCTTTATCTTGCGGTTTTAGGTTGGTGTATAAAGAAAATCACAGGTAAAAGAAATTTCTCTAGGATCGATTACATATTGCTGTTGCCTTTAGCTTGGCTTTTTTTCGAATGGTTTAAAAGTTGGTTTCTAACGGGGTTCCCATGGTTAGAGCTTGGTGTTAGCCAAATTGAGGGACCTTTAAGTGGTTATACTCCAGTGGTGGGTGCGCTAGGGGTATCACTGATTGCTGCGGTATCGGCTGGCTTATTAGCTAGTTTTTGGCAATTCAAAGAGACAAAGCCTTTATTAGCTATAGCTCTTATTTGGTTTGGTGGGAGTGCTTTAAAAACAGTTGAGTGGACTTATGAAAGCGGCCTTCCCATATCTGTTAGTGTGATTCAAGGCAATGTGCCGCAGGATATAAAATGGGATAGTGAGCAGGTATTAAAAACACTCTTACTGTATCAAACAAAAACGGAAGAACAGTGGCAAAGTGACCTTATTGTATGGCCTGAGAATGCTGCAACTGTTTTTTATCATCAAGCTAAAACTTCTTTTTTTGATCCTTTAGAGAAGGCAGCACGTGAACATAACACAGATATTTTATTAGGTTTACCGGTTTATGATGATGATAATATTCGTTATTATAATGGAATGATGTCGCTCGGCATGTCTGAGAATGGTTTTTATCATAAGCGACACTTGGTACCATTTGGCGATTATGTACCTTTCGAATGGCTACGCGGATTGATTACATTTTTTGATTTACCGATGTCATCTTTTTATCCTGGCCAAGATGAGCAGGTGCTGCTAACAGCAGCGGGTCAAAAAGTGGGTATTTCAGTGTGTTATGAAGATGCATTTTCTAGCGAAATATTAGATACATTACCAGAGGCCAGTATACTGGTTAATGCTACAAATAATGCTTGGTACGGCGATTCATTAGCCCCACATCAACATTTACAGATTTCACAAAATAGGGCTTTGGAAACAGGTAGGCCCATAATTAGAGCAACTACGAATGGTATTTCTGCGCTGATTAATCATCGAGGTAAGTTACAGTCAACAACAGCACAATTTGAAATGGCAGTCTTGACGGGTCTAATAGGGCCTAGGCAGGGCATGACTTTTTATGTTCAATGGAATCATTGGCCATTATTTATTTTAGCGCTGTTCATGTTGTTAGTGTGGGCGTATTATCAAAAAAATGATTTAAATAAGCAGGCCGGTTGATGCAGTTTTTAACTATACAACGTATTTTGGGCATTTTATTAGGCCTCTTCAGTTTATCCCTTTTACCTCCGATTGCGGTCTCGTTGTTTTATCAAGACGGTTCTACGGAAGCTTTCGTCTATGCTTTTATTTTATTGCTAGCAACGGGTTTTATTTTTTGGTTTCCTGTAAGGCAACATCGTAAAGAATTGAAGGTTAGAGATGGCTTCTTGGTGGTGGTGATGTTTTGGGTGACTCTAAGTCTATCAGGCGCGGTACCTTTCTTTCTCACTCAAGTACCAGAGATGTCATTCACTGATGCCGTATTTGAGTCGGTCTCAGGTTTAACTACAACTGGGGCGACAGTACTAACAAACCTGGATAACTTGCCGAAAGCAGTTTTGTTTTATCGTCAGTTTTTGCAATGGCTTGGTGGTATGGGAATTGTTGTACTGGCTGTAGCAATTTTACCGTTATTGGGCGTTGGTGGTATGCAGTTATACCGTGCTGAAACGCCGGGCCCAATGAAAGACTCTAAGCTAACCCCTCGAATTACGGAAACCGCAAAAGCATTGTGGTATATATATTTAACGCTTACTGCGTTGTGTGCATTGTCTTATTATTTGGCGGGGATGAGCTGGTTTGATGCAATAAGCCATAGTTTTTCGACAGTAGCAATCGGGGGGTTTTCTACTCACAATGAAAGTATTGGCTATTTTAATAGTGCGACGATTGAGATGGTTGCAGTATTCTTTATGTTACTAGCAGGTATGAACTTTTCGTTACATTTCTTAGCATGGAGGCATCGTTCAATTAGACATTACTGGGGAGACTCAGAGTTACGAACGTACATTCTAGTCTTAGTAGCTATTTCCTTTGTCACCGCGGCTTATTTATTCTTCACTCGAACTTTTGCCGATCCTTGGGCTGCCATCCACCATGGGGTATTTCAAGCGGTATCAATTGGAACTACAGCTGGTTTTACAACAACGGACTATTATTTATGGCCTGGGTTTTTGCCTATTTTACTATTGATGGCTAGCTATATTGGAGGCTGTGCTGGTTCAACAGGCGGTGGTATGAAAGTAATAAGGGTAATGCTTTTGTTCAAACAGGGCTATCGCGAGGTGTTACGTTTGATTCACCCAAATGCGGTTATTGCTATTAAAGTTAATAATAAAGCAATGTCTTCGAAAGTTGTCGGTGCAGTTTGGGGCTTTTTTGCCCTTTATGTCTTTAGCTTTAGCTTCATGCATTTGCTTCTGATGTCGACTGGCCTAGATATTGTGACTTCCTTTTCAGCTGTGACAGCATGCTTGAATAACTTAGGTCCTGGGTTAGGAGAAGTGGGCGAAAATTACAGTAGCATCAACTCAACATCAAAATGGGTGCTTTGTATGGCTATGCTATTGGGTAGGCTTGAAATATTTACGTTATTAGTTGTGTTAACTCCTGCATTTTGGAAGCGATGATTGTTTATTAACATGCAGACAATTCAAAAAAAATGGAACCAAGTGTATAAAAAAGCTGAAGAAAAACCTAAAGTTGCAGAAGTTTTACAGAATAATCATTATCTATTGCCATCACAAGGAGTGGCTTTAGATTTAGCCTGTGGGTTGGGCGCTAATGCTTTATTTCTGGCGGAAAAAGGGTTAACTGTTAAAGCGTGGGATATATCGTCTGTGGCTATTAAGAGGTTGGCGGCAATGGCTACTGCTAATGGATTAGAGCTTGAGGCAACTGAGAGAGATGTGGTTATAGATCCTCCTGAAGTGAATAGTGTCGATGTATTAGTTGTGAGTGGATTTTTAGATCGTGGATTATGCCCAGCACTCATCGCTGCAATCAATCCGGGGGGGTTATTGCTGTACCAGACCTATTGTGTACATAAGGTGGATGAAAGTGGCCCAAGTAATCCGGACTATTTATTAGCTGATAATGAGCTGCTAACTTTGTTTCCTGGGATGATGATGCGCGTTTATCGCGAAGAAGCCCTATTAGGAAATCATGCGTGGGGTATGCGAAATCAGGCATGGTTATTAGCAGAAAAGCCAGCATAGTATTTATTTTTGTTTAAATAAATTTGCTGTTGAAAAGATAGATCAGTAGAATTGTTCGGCCATGGTAGCCCTAAGACTTATTTTTGGGCACATTATTAGTGAAATAAGAAACGAGTGAAGAAATGAAAGCCGATATCCACCCTGAATATAATGAGATTGATGTGAGCTGCAGCTGCGGTAATACCTTCAAAACTCGTTCAACACGTTCAACAGCATTGACTTTAGATGTTTGTGCAGAATGCCACCCGTTTTATACAGGCAAGCAAAAAATGCTTGATACTGCTGGCCGAGTCGATAAATTCCGTCAGAAATATGGGAAATAAATTAACTGGGTTTCATATCTAGGTTCGTTTAAAGATATTAATGATTGAGGGCGTGCCAGTGTGTATATGTCACCGATTACTCAAAAGCCTCTGCAGTTTAGCAGGGGCTTTTTTGCTTTTGAGTGTAGTGGGGTGCGCGCAAAATCCTGTAACAGGTTTAAGTGATTTTGTGATGTTAAGTGAAGAGAATGAGCTTAACATTGGCCGTACCAGCCATCCCAAAATCATCGAAAAATATGGCCGTTACAAAGATGAGGCCTTACAAAACTATGTTCAAGCTATTGGTGAAGGGTTAGTAAGAGTTAGTCATCGTCAAGGTTTGATTTATCGTTTTACGGTTTTAGATTCAGCGGTTATTAACGCATTTGCTTTGCCTGGCGGCTATATTTATATCACGAGAGGCCTAATGGCTTACTTAAACTCAGAGGCCGAGCTTGCTGCGGTATTAGGCCATGAAATTGGTCATGTGACAGCACGTCACGGTATCCGTCAGCAAAGTGCAGCTCAAGCGGTTGATATTGGCTACACCATTGGTTCAATACTACTACCTGAATTGAAAGCTGCGGGCCCCCAAAATTTATTTAATACTTTAAGTGGTGCTTTATTAAGTGGATATGGCCGAGAGCATGAGTTGGAATCCGATGGTTTGGGGGCGGAGTACCTAGCCCGTTCGGGGTATGATCCCGAAGCGATGCTAGATGTCATTGGTATATTAAAAAACCAATCTTCTTTTGCTAAAGCACAAGCGAAACACCAAGGATTAGAGCCTCAAGGCTATCATGGTGTTTTTGCAAGTCACCCAGACAATGACACACGTTTAAAAAATGTAGTTTCTACTGCGAATCAATATATTGTCCAAAATGGAAAAGTTAAACGTGATGATTATTTGGATCGTATTAATGGTATGACCTTTGGTGACAGTGAAAATCAAGGCATTAGGTCTGGTGAATATTTTTATCACATAGAAATGGGTTTCTCAGTTAAATTCCCGAAAGAATGGCAGATTAATAATAAGCAAGAAAGTCTTGAGTCAATGGCTGCCGGTGGAAAAGCGTTTATTCAAATGAGGGTCGAGGATCTAAACCGCCATATACCTCCTCTTCAATTCATTCAAGACCGTCTTGGTATTAATAAAATAAAAGGCAACAAAACATTAAGTTTCAATGGTTTAAAGGGCTATACAGGGGTTACTGAAAAGAAAGGAAAGCGTGCGCGCGTTAGTGTGGTGTATCTAGACGAGAAGGCATTTGTTTTTATAGGTAGAGCTAAGGACAATCAATTATTTAATCAATTTGATGTCTTTTTTTTGGAGATAGCAGGGAGCTTACAGCGACTTAAAGAGAATGAATTCAGGCTGGCTAAGGCAAAAAAAATTGGAATTAAAACGGTGACGAAAATAGATAATTATCAGGTATGGTCTAAGAGCTCACGCATCAGTAACTCTCCACTAATGCAACTTAGGCTCTTGAATGCAGATTACCCTTCTGGTGAACTGCGCATAGGCCAGCGAGCGAAGTTTATACAATAGGAATCTTAGAAGATGTCAATAAAGGGCTCTGATTTTTCACTAGGTTTATTCTTAGTGTTGTACGCTGTACTATATTCTGTGGGTACATATTCACTACGAAAAGTTTCAGATATCACTTCTTGAGTATCTGGTCTTGCAAGCAGCCCAGTTTCACGGTCTATTTTTACTGTTACCATTCCAAGGGGTTGTTTTAGATGCACTTCAGGGATTCCTAACAATGCTTTCTGCATAAAATCTATCCACATGGGTAAAGCAGCTCTACCTCCTGTTTCATAGCGGCCTAAAGAACGTGGAGAGTCAAAGCCTACCCAGCTTATGGCGACGAGTTTTGGTGAAAATCCATTAAACCAAGCATCAACTTGATTGTTGGTTGTGCCTGTTTTACCAGCAAGATCATTACGGCCTATTGCCATTGCTTTTCTTCCAGTTCCATAGCGTATGACATCCCTTAAAAGACTATTCATGATGTAAGAGTTTTGTGGGGTCATAATTCGTTTTGCGGGTATAACGCTAGCTAGTGACTTAGAAGAAGTTGTTATTGAGTCTGTCGAGCAGTTGACACAGACTGTTGCGGGTGCTGCTTCCATAATGATATTGCCATTTATATCCTCAATACGCTCAATGAGAAAAGGATCTATACGATAACCACCATTGGCTAACGATGCATAGGCACGAGCCATATCCCACGGTGCGGCACTCCCACTCCCTAGCGCTAAGGATAAATCTCGTGGCATTTGATTAGCATCAAAGCCAAAGCGCGAAGCATAATTTATAGCATAACTGGGACTAATATCTCTGAGTAGTCGGATGGAGACTAAGTTTCGGGAGTTGGTCAACGCAACACGCAGTCGTGTTGGACCAAAAAACTTCCCACTGTAATTTGAAGGACGCCAGACATTTTCAAGGCCGGGGTCATCAAATACGACGGGCGCATCATTTATTATAGTGGCTGGGGTATAACCTCTTTCAAGAGCTGCGGAATAAATAAAGGGTTTGAAGCCTGAGCCTGGCTGGCGGCGTGACTGTGTGACACGATTGAATTTGCTGTTGTAGTATTCAAACCCTCCGTTTAATGCTGTGATGGCCCCATTGTCAGGGGAAAGAGCAATTAGTGCGCCTTCCACTTCTGGAAGCTGTGTTAATCGCCATTGATCTGATTTATTTTGATACAAGCGTACTATATCCCCAGCGATAAGGACATCATCCACATTGACAGGTTTTCTTCCCATGGCATTAGTATTGAGCTGTTTCCTAGCCCAAGATAAGTCGTTGATGCTAATGCTTGTTATGCCCTTACCTTTTATATAGATATTGGCTATTTTTTCTTGTGTGGTAAGGACGAGGCCGGGGTGAAGTGGACCAATACTGTTAGTTTCAGAGAGCAACATTTCTAGAGTTTTAGTTGTTAATTCATTGGGTAGATCGAGGTGCTCTATTGGTCCTCGGTAACCATGGCGCTTATCATAACTAATTAATGCAGATTGCAATGCACTATTAGCGGCTTGTTGATGGTGTGCTTGAATAGTAGTGTAGACGCTAAGTCCCATACTATATGCCGCATGTCCGTATTTTTCAGTCAATTCGTTACGGATTATCTCTGCAACGTAAGGTGCATAGACTTGAATTTTTCGACTGTGATATCGTGCAGTAATTGGCGTCTGCATAGCATCAATATAAGATTGTGCAGAGATGTAGCCGACATCAGACATGCGCCTTAAGACATAGTTTCTTCGTTGTTGAGCTCGTTCAGGATCAGCAATAGGGTTGAATTTTGAAGGTGCCTTAGGCAAACCCGCAATCATAGCCATTTCGGGTAAAGTTAGTTCTTTTAACGACTTCCCGTAATAGACCTTAGCCGCTGCACCTATGCCGTATGCTCGTTTTCCAAGATAAATTTTATTTAGGTAAAGAGCTAAAATCTCTTTTTTAGTGAGATCACGTTCTATCTGAAGAGCTAGGATTATTTCTTTTAATTTACGAAGATATGTCTTTTCGGAGCTGAGAAAAAAATTTCGGGCTAACTGCATGGTAATAGTGCTTCCACCTTGAGCTTTTTCACCTGTCGCTATAAGACTATATGTGGCTCTTAAGAGCCCTCGATAATCTACACCAGGGTGATCGAAAAATCGGTCATCTTCAGATGCGAGGAATGCATTGATAAGTAGTGGGGGGATATCATCATATTTGACAGGGATACGTCGTTTTTCACCAAACTCAGCCATAAGTAGCCCTTCAGCACTATAAACTCGGAGGGGGACTTGCAACTGTGTTTCTTTGATTGTCTCTCCTGGCGCTAGCTGTGGTGTAAGAGCATAATATAAGCTGGCCGCAGTGAGGATAACCAAGCTGGAAGCAATAAAAAAGAAAGCGGGTATGTGTTTAATGTGGCGTAGCATATGGATTTTTCATTGATCCCTTAGAAACTGTCAGCCTGAATAGTTATTAGTATATCTCACGACACTGATTTAGCGTAAAATAGTAGGTGAGTCGGGTCTTACCCCGGCTCTTTTACTTCTGGCGATAGAAACTAAGAGAACAGTGACGTGAATACGAGTAATATTTTTTTGGTAGGCCCAATGGGGGCAGGTAAGTCGACGGTGGGTAAGCAGTTGGCTAAGTCCCTTGGCCGTGATTTTTACGATAGTGACAAGGAGATCGAGAAAAGAACAGGCGTCTCTATAGCTTGGATCTTTGAAATGGAAGGTGAAGCGGGGTTTCGTTCGCGTGAACGTAAGGTAATTAATGAGTTAACAGAGCTTAAAAATATTATACTTGCAACTGGTGGAGGTGCGGTTCTAGCAGAAGAGAACAGAAGAGCTTTGCGCTCTAGAGGTTATGTTGTTTATTTGTCTGCGTCTGTCGAGCAATTGTTACGTAGAACAAATAAAGACAAAAATAGGCCGCTTTTACAAACGGACCATCCAGAAGACAAAATAACAGGTTTGATGGCTGAACGTACGCCACTTTATAAGGACGTTGCAGATATAGAATTAAGGACAGGCGATCAGTCAATACAATATGTGGTATCAGGATTAATAAAGCAATTAGAAAGTTTGGATCAATAACTAAAATGATGAAAACTTTAACAGTGACTCTTGAAGATCGGTCCTACCCAATTTATATTGGCTCGGGATTGTTATCACGAACGAAATTGCTGGCCCAACACATTCAAAATAAAGAAGTTTGTATTGTCACAAATACTACAGTTTCGCCGCTCTATCTTAAGAAGTTAACAGCAAGTCTAGCAGACAATTTCCATTGTGAAGTGGTTGTTTTACCCGATGGTGAACAATATAAAAGTTTGACAGAGTTAAACCAAATATTTGATCAATTATTACGTTCTCAGTTCTCACGCCAAGTGACACTAATTGCCTTAGGTGGCGGTGTAATAGGTGATATGACTGGCTTTGCTGCTGCGTGTTATCAACGCGGAGTTCCTTTTATCCAAATACCAACCACATTGTTGTCACAAGTAGATTCTTCGGTAGGTGGTAAGACAGCCGTCAATCATGCCTTGGGTAAAAATATGATTGGTGCATTTTATCAGCCAGAATGTGTAATTGCTGATACAAATACATTAAATACTTTAGATGACCGACAATTATCATCGGGCTTAGCGGAAGTCATTAAGTATGGACTAATTAATGACTTTATCTTTTTTGAATGGTTAGAGAAAAATATAGAGAAACTTCGCTCTCGAGATGAGAATTTGTTAGCGGAAGCAATCGAACGGTCATGTAATAATAAAGCTATCATCGTCGCGAAAGATGAACGTGAGCAGGGTGTTCGGGCTTTATTGAATCTTGGCCACACGTTTGGACATGCAATAGAAACTGGAATGGGATATGGCGAAGTTTTGCATGGCGAAGCGATTGCTATCGGCATGATGATGGCAGTTGATCTCTCTCTTCGCCTGAGATGGTTGAGCGCACCCGATGCAGAAAGAATAAAGCAACTTTTTGTTGCCGCGGGCCTTCCCGTGGAAGTACCATCAGAGATGAGTGAAACAGATTTTATGTCGTTGATGGCTGTTGATAAAAAAGTCCAAGATGGAGTAATAAGGTTAGTATTATTGAAAGGGATTGGTCAGGCGGTTCTTAGTGATGACTACGGAGCTTCTCTATTGTCAGAAACATTGACTCATTATACAAATCACTCAAAGTGAGAGAAGTAGCTTGTATGAACTTACTAAAAATAGGGTTCCAAGTGAGAAATCAGTTCTTCAGAACGCACTAGACTGCTGATAAAAATAGCTCGATAGACATCTTTATGGGCTATTTTTGCTTGAGAGAATATGCCAAGTTTAACCAAGTGAGCTAAATCTTTTTGAGTCTCAAAGCAGACAATGCCAGATGGTGATGTATGAACGGGCCAAGTTGTTCTATCTGCAAGTTGTTCAGAAAAACGCTGGGCTTGAACGATTGGTAGACGCGATTGTTCTCTTAAAGCTTTAACACCAAGTGAAGCTATACTAAACCACAAGGGTAAAAAAGCCTCTCCTCCTCTAGAGCCTGTAAGACTTGCAGATGGCGACTGTTGAAGATAATCAGCATCAATTGACATCATTGGCCTCATTGGTTGCTGATATAGTAAAATGCTAGAGGGTTTTGGTTGTGCCCAAACTTTGTGAGGGTCAAAGCAAAGAGAGTCTGCTTTAGCCAAATATTTCCCAAATAATTGGTCACATTCTGGTAATAATCGTAAACTTCCGCCCCAAGCCGCATCAATATGACACCATGCCTGATATTTTTGGGCGAGTAGGATACAGTCATCTAAAGAATCAAAGGCACCTGCTGTAGAGGTGCCTGCGGTGGCAACAATAGCCATGGGAGTGGCAGCTAAACAAGCCGAATGTAAATTTTCAATATTCATTTGGCTTGAGCTATTGAAAGGAATAGTTCTTAAATCCAAATCTAATATTTGGCAAGCTTTTTTAACGGAGTAGTGGGCAGCATTGGAGGCATAGACTATGCGGGTGTGAGGATTAGCTTGTTTTGCTTGCCATAGAGCTTCTAAATTACCGTAGCTGCTGCCAGCTGTAAAATGACCATATTGTTGTTCGAATAATTGGCACAACCAACTAATGACTTGCTGTTCTATTGAAGCTAAAACAGGGTAAAGCTCTGGAGATAGTAAGTTGCCATTGTGTAAGCTGGAAAGGATCTGACCGAAAAGGCTTTGAGGGCTTACATTAGCTGTCATATGGGCAGCCCATGTCGATTGATTATGTAATTGGCCCTCGGCGATAAGTGAATGGACCTTAGCTGCAAGGGTAGCTTGATTTATACCTTGCTCTTTTAATTTTATGAATGATGGAGGTATTTCATCTGACAGTTTAAATTGGTTTAATTGCCCTAGTGTATTAACTATCTGATCTAAATTAATCATCAATGTATTGGTTTTATGGGTAAATCTAATGTGAACTGGTTGTATTGATTAGAGGCAATTATTTCTACTGGGATGAGGCATGACGATGCTATAGCAGAAAAGGCATTGTCAATAATTCCCATTTTATTGAGTTTGTCGACTGATGTTATATTTTCAGGAGGATTACACTTGATAAGAGTGAGCTTTTTAGCATTATATTTTTGAGCTAACCATAGGGCTAGGCTATCAGATGTAATATCCCAATTTTGAATTAAATCAGGTTCCTCTAAGAGTTGTTTATCCGGCAACCAAATAGATAAAGGATTAATTATAGTAGCATCGTCAGTAGGAAAATAAAAAGGGTAGCAGCTTGGTAGTATGCCCGATAGTAGAATGCCAAATTGCGACATAGCGAGAAGAGCCATATGATGGGCGCAAATATCGTTGAAACCATATTTTTTTTGGGCTATCCGGACTTGCTCTGCAAAAGGACCCCCACCGGGAACGATGATAATATCTTGTTGTTGTGATAATACTTTTAATGATGTTAACCAGAGTTTTAACTCCGCTGTTTGGAACAGGCTACCTCCAAGCTTTACAATAACCATGGTATTAGCGAAGTTGTTCAATTAAGGCTAATAAAGCGGCGGCTTTATCATGGATTTCTTGATACTCATCATTGATATCGGAATCGGCGACTATTCCACCGCCAGCCCAAAACCGGAGTTTATTCTCGTTATAAGCTAGCGTACGAATTAGAATATTGCTATCCATATTACCATCAAATCCAATATAGGCGATGCTGCCACAATAAGGCCCTCGACGGTTTGGTTCTAACTCCTCAATAATTTCCATTGCTCTGAGTTTAGGCGCCCCGGTAATGGACCCGCCGGGGAAACAAGCTCGGAGAAGTTCAATGGCATCCTGTTGTTCAGCTAAAGAACCCGTGATAGTACTAACCAAGTGATGAACGGTGGCAAAAGATTCGAGTGCAAAGGGTTTAGGGACTCTGATAGAGCCCGGCTTGCAGACTTTACCTAAATCATTACGTAACAAGTCGACAATCATTAAATTTTCAGCACGATCTTTAACACTTTGCTTGAGTTCATTAGCTAAAGCTTTATCTCGTATAGGATCTTTTAAGTCGCGACGCCTTGTTCCTTTAATCGGTTTGGTTTCAACTCGTCGGTTATGGACCTTTAATAGTCTCTCTGGCGATGAACTTAGTATGGTGAGTTCTGGTGTGTTGAAAAAAGCAGAAAATGGTGCAGAATTTTGTTGGCGTAGTAGTTTGTAGGCATACCAAGGGTCACCCTTAGCATCGATTTCAAATCGTTTTGCTAGGTTAACTTGATAACAGTCACCTTCACGAATGTAGTGTTTAATTTTGTTAAAAGCTGTTTGATACTGCTTTAGATTTAGCTGGCTGCGTATGGAACCCGAGACCGACAGTGGATTATAGGCTACCTTTTCCTGCCGATTGATAAGCGCTACTAAACTTGCCCATTGTTGTTGTGTCTGAGGATGTAACCCATAGCTTGCTATATAGGAACTCTTTTTGTGATGGTCGGTAATAATCGCCCAGTCATAGATACCGACGAGCATATCCGCAGCCTCCTCATTATCAATGGCGATACTGGGCATTTTTTCTATTCTTCTTCCTAAGTCATAACCAAAGTGGCCAATTGCACCGCCACAGAAAGGAAGAGATGTGGTTGTTT
>MDSY01093472.1_pt1 | contig 34720 bp, 32 predicted proteins | sample 811131 | NCBI WGS metagenome assembly MDSY01 (sample SAMN05326643, study PRJNA326480) | marine metagenome | isolation source: seawater | place: Atlantic Ocean: South West | collected 2010 | reverse complement strand
TGATAAAAATTAAGTATCATTACCATTCTACTAAGTCACATAATAATCTTAAATACTTTATTACAAATTTATTGTCTTTATAACTGTTTATAAGTTTTTTATTACTCTAGCTATTCTTATATAATATCTGAATATATACATAGGATAAATAATATAATAATTTTTTAAAGATATTCACATTTTTTATGTTTAAAAGAATTAGTTTTCTTTTATATAAAAAGAAAGATTTTTTTGACATTCGATGAGCATATTTTTTTAAGAAATAAATTTTTCCTTCTAAATCAAATGAAAGCTGCTTTGTATTCAACTGTCTATGATAAACGTATCTTTTTTTCAAAATTTCAAAGCTATATTTTTTGTCTAGAAATCTAATTAAAAAATCTTTATCTTCAGATGATCTTAATTTTGGATCAAATCCTTTTAAATCTAAAAAAATTTTTTTTTTTATGACAATATTAGACCCTATTATACCTGGATTATAATCAAATAAATCTGATGATGTAATATCTTCATTTAAAGATTTAAACTTACTTATTCTTTTATGTTTAATTTTATTTAACCATGTAAAAACTGCATCAGGGTTTTTTTTAATAGTTTTATTAATTTCTTTAAGATAATTGTTGTGCCAAATATCATCATCATCTAAAAAAGCTAGATAATTTCCTTTTGCTTTTTTTGCACCTACATTTCTATTTTGAGAAGCATTTCCTGCTATATTATTATGGAATTTTATATTGCCAAAAATTTCACAAATTTTATTTTTTTCTTTTTTTAAAATTTTTTTTGTTGAAATTATGAGTATTTCATATGGTTTTATTTTTTGTAATTTTATAGATATTAAAGATTCTATTAAGAGATCTTTAAATTTAAATGAGGGTATTATTACTGAAATCTTATTCATAATTAAATGATTAATATTATTTTATTTAATATTTTTTAATTCATTTATTTCAAGATTATAACAATAATCAAAATTTTTTAATAAATTTTTTCTATGAGTTATTGCAATGATTGTGATATCTTGCTTATATTTTCTTAAATTATCAAAAATTTTTTTTTCAGTACTCTCATCTAAGGCATTAGTGGACTCATCTAAAACTAACAGGCTTGAATTTAAATATAAAGCTCTAGCAATACCTATTCTCTGTCTTTGTCCACCAGATAACCTGCCGCCACGCTCTCCAACAATAGTATTAAACCCATCCTTTTTTGAATTTATAAATTCATAAATTTCTGCAACTTTACAACATTCTATTAATCTTTTTTTATCTAAAAGGTTTATATCTTTACCAAAAGCTATGTTTTCTAAAATTGAGAGATCTGCGATATATATAGATTGAGGGACGTGCGAAATATTTTGCTGCCAATTTTTAATATTATTTTTATCTAAATTAATTTTATCTATCTTAACTTTTCCTCTATTTGTCTCTAGTAAGCCCATTATTATATCTACAAGTGTGCTTTTCCCACAACCAGTTTTACCAACAATGCCAATAAATTTACCCTTCTTTATTTCTAGGCAAATATTATTAAATACATATTTACCAGTATTTTCGTATTTAAAACTTATAGATTGAAGAATAATATTTTTCTTAAATTTAAGGGGCTTAAAAGATTTATTTTCTTTTTTTGACAAACTTTTTGTCTTATTAAGTATATCAGTTAATTCTTGAACTAATTTATAATTTCCTTGAGCCTTTGCCCACCCATTGTACATAGTTTGTAATTGTGGGATAATTTTTTGTGCTCCTAAAATTAATCCTGCAAGAATCGGTATTGCGCTAACAAGACCTGCATCACTTGTGCTTCTAATGTATATTAAAACTGTTAATAAAAGCATTGCTAGCATCATAACTAAATGATTAGGAATAACTTGTATTGCATTATTTTTGATTAAGGTTTTGTTCATTAGCCAATCTATATTTTTAAATTTTCTAACAAAAATGGAATATAGATTTCCTAATATGGTCTCTCTTATTCCCCCAAAACTTTCTTGAATATTTTTTATTCTTAATTCTTCATTTTGAGCTACTTTAAAACTGTTCTTATTCAAACTTTTTTTAGAAAAAATAGAAATTAATATGTAAAAAAAGCCTAAGATTGCCCCACCAAATAGTGTTAATTCTATATCTATATATAGCAGCATCATAATAATTGATAAAGATAGTATTAGTGCAACAATTGATTGTGTCACCAAAAGTAATATTCCTATGGCAGCACTAGATCTGGATAAATTTGTGATTGTATTGCTTGTATTATTTTTTAGATGAAAACTGTATGGCTGAAAAATAATACTTTTAAATATTTTTATACTTAATTCATGACTAATTTTATGAACTACAGAAATACTAAAATAAGTAATTAATATTTTAATTACTATTGACGCAATAATTATAATAACAAATAATACTGTCATGAAAAACATTATGTCAGATATCGCTACTACTTCATAAAATTGAAATAAATTTTTTAAGATCTCATATTTCAATATTTTATTGGGGTCGATCATTATATCGATAAAGGGTATAAGTGAACCTATAGTCGCCAATTCAGCAACAGCAGAAAAAAGAGAAAGAATAAAAATAAAAAATATTTGAAATTTTCTTTTTATAGAAAAAAATTTAAAAAGATCAGCTATTAGATAGGCTATAGAATTATTTTTCATTACTTTAATTAAATATCAATTTAAATTATTGTATATCCACCATCAACAACTAGTGTAGTTCCAGTAATATATGAAGATGACTCTGATGCTAAAAATAAAGTTGCCGATGCTACATCCTCAGCTTTACAAAATCTTTTAATTGGATTTTTTTTCATATAATTTTTTTTGAATAAAGAATCTTGTTTTTGCTGTTTACCAGAAATTTTTCCTTCTAATCCTCCGGGAGCTATTGAATTAACTCTAATATTATACTTACCATAATAAGATGCCATTTGTTTTGTGTAATTAATTATTCCACCTTTTATAATTGAATAAGTTAGATTTTCACTTAAGTTTGTATTTTCATAAAGGCTAAGATCTTGGGCTACTAATCCATAAATAGAGCTCATATTAATGATGCTCATATTCTTAAGCTTTTTTTTTTTCATTTGTTCTGCAACAGTTTTTGAAATCCAAGCACATGAAGCTAAATTAATTACTAAGTTTTTTTTTAATGAAGATATCTTGATTTTTGAGAAAGTATTTTTTATCCATCTATTATCCTTAGGATAGGTACAATTAACTAATATATTGGGGCACCCATATTTTTTAAATAAAGAGGTTAATTCACTATCAATTTTATTAATTTTAGAAACGTCAAATTTTTTAAAAAAAACATTATTTTTTTTTTTTTTTAAATATTTCAAAAAAGTAAAATCTTTCTTAATATCTAAAATGATTACTGTTGAATCTTTTTGGCACAAGGCTTTGGTTACTTCTTTACCAATTGTTCCATAACCACCTACTACGTATACAATATCTTTTTTTAGTTTAAATTTTTCTAAATAAAAATTGTTCATTATAATATTTTAAAATAATTTATTTTTTTTCAATTGAAATTAAATCATTTAATACAGACTTAACTATAATATCATTTTTTGCAAATCCTAATGTGTCAAAAACTCTTAAAACATCAGACTTAGATATACCAAAAGGAATTTTTTGATGCTGAGAAACTAATCTTATGTCACTACTAGCATAATGCTTTCCTAAAAATTGTAAAATACATCTTATAATATAAAATTTATAGACATTATAATTGTGGATTAAATTATTAGCCCAACTTTTTAGAATTATATTAAAAGTAGGTTTAAAATTAAATTCTTTTATAGGTTTAAGTTTTTTAATATCATTTACTATTATTTCTGAAGCAGATTTACTTGATAAATGAATTACTTTATTAAACTCTTTTGAAAAATTATTTTTTTTAAATTCATTTTTATTATTAAGACAGTCTAAACTAAATTTTTTTATTTCTTTTATAGAGGATATATGGCGTGAAATTTTGTAAGGGAGCGCATTTCTTATATTTTTTTTATCCAGTGAAAGATATGCTTGTGGTTTGTTAGCGTAATAAGCCTGTACGGCACTTGAGCACCCCTTATGGATAACGCCTCTAGATGCATAAAGCCACGGCTCAAGCTCACCATCAAAAATAATCTTAATGTTAGAAAAACTTTTTTTTAATTTTTCCCACGGTTCATGATCTTCTAATGGGTGAGGTCTCACTATTATTGTAGGTATTGAATTTTCTTTATCTAGATTTTTTAATATCAAAATAAATTTTTCAAATTCTTTTAATGCTCTTTTATTGGAAGAATCTATTTCATATAACTTTTTTTTATTATATCTTTTTGATAAATCTAATTTTTGACTATATTGTAAGTGTGTTAATTTTACCATTCGCATTGATGTCTGACCATAATCGGATATAAATAAAATAAAATTACCATATTTTTTTTTGATGTTTTTTTTAAGTTTACTATCTTTATCTAGTTTTGCTGACGCTAAAAAATAGTCTATTCTTGGCCATCCGGATAGAATTATTCTTGATTTTATTTTATTGAAAATTTTTTTCGCTATTTCAAAAGTTTCTTTTCCTAATACATAGTAACTATCAATTTCATTCTCTATATTTTTCTCTATCCTATACCTCATTGTAAATTGTGGGTTCTCATCCCCAGGACCCACTTCTTCATCAAGTATTACAAAATTAGAGCATTTTTTTTTAATTTTTTTTACTTCATTTATACCTAAGCCTCCCTTAAAGAAATAAACACCACCAGAACTTTTTTTATTATAAATCATTCTATTTATAGATGCTTGACTACCTATAAAAACCCTAATATTTTTTTTTGCCGCTGTAATTGCAAGAAAAACTTTTGGTGCAAACTCTCTAGCTTTTCCCTCTATAGGAAGATACAAATTAATTTTTTTTATATTATTCATTTTTATTGTAATTTGTTAATTTATTTTTTTTATTTGATCAATAAATTTTAAAACTTTTAGTCCATCATTATAGCTACAAAGTTTATTCAAATTTTTATTTTGGATAATTGATTCATGTTGATTTGAATATGTTTCTAAAAAATTTTTGTCTTCTTTCCATTTCATCAATTTTTTTTTTTTCTTATATATAATTTCTAATTTATTAGATATTAGATCTCCATAAATACCAAAATTGTTAGTTTCAATATTGATAGTCCTAATTTTTTTTTTTGAAATATAATTTGTATTAAGTTGAATTAATTTAGAATTTTTTGAATACGCATTTAATGAAAAAAAATCGTCAGTATCAATTTTAAGTTTACTGATTTTTTTATTAACACTGTTTATTATTTTAATTTTACCAAATAGCCATTGCAAGTAATCTATTTCATGGCTTAAATCCATTAATACTCCTCCACCTTCACTTTTTTTGGAACTATATGATTTTGAGTAATGTCTATTTTTTCTCCAATTTGGTAAATAATAACCACAATATGAGTTACAGTAGATTATTTTTTTATTTAGAATTTTAGCTCTTATATAATTTAACATTTTACTAAATCTAAGATTATAACCAACGTATACTTTATTTTTTTTTATATTTAATTTTAAATTTTTATGGAAAAGTGGTTTTTCTACTAATATTTTTTTATTAGAAAAATTATTTTCTATAAACTTTAATTGTGAGTAATGTTCTTTTGTAGCCGACGCTATTACTATGTAAAATGGGTTGATCTTTTTTATTTCATTTATATTTTTAATCTTTTTAAAAGATATATTTTTCTGAGATGTCATTACAACCACCTCACTTATTGATTTGCTTTTTTTTAAAAGCTGAGCATGTTTTTTGCCAATTGATCCATAACCGATTACAAGTGCTTTTTTTTTCATTTTCTTATTATATATATTTAAATATATATGCTGGATCATTCCTTGCGATCTCTAAATTACTTTTATTTATTTTCTTATCTGCAACAAGATTAGATCTAAAACCACATACAATTTTTAATTTTTTTAATATCTTTAAGGTTTCTTTATTGTATGAATTTAATGGATGGGACATAGATATAGGTTTAATTTTTGTTATTTTATAAAGTTCCTCATAATTTAATTTATATTCCCTTATTTGTTTATTTCTTGATAAACCCTTAAAATTCAGATCATGTGAATGAGAGTGCATTCCTACCATATGCCCTAAGTTATTAAGTTTTTTAATATCACTTTTATTCACCCACAATTTTTGTGCTTTTAAATAATCTTTTTTTTTTATCTTCAAGAAACTATTCATCTTTTTAATAAGTTCTTTTCTAGAAAAAAATATATTTCTAATAAACCTATATTTGATGTCATCCAGGGATAAAATTGTATATAATTTTTTTGATTCTCTATAATAATCTTTAAATTTTTTACTTTGAAATAAATTTTTTTTAATTTTACAATATTCAAAAAACTTTTTTTGAAAAATTATTGTACTTTTATAATTTTTATAAATAAGATTATTATATAGTTCGTTTTCATCAATTTTATTATTCAATACAGAGCTAAAAACAAACCAAAAAGCTTTTAATTTATACTTTTCTAATAAAGGCAAAGCATAATTAATTTGTGATTTTAAACCATCATCAAAAGTTAAACATAGATCTGACTTTATAAAGCTATTATTTTTTAATTTTTTGATCCATTCGTTAGGGGTTAATATATTTTTAATTCCTACTAATTTAATTATTTTTACAAATTGAGACTGGCTTACTGATCCTTTTCCATCAGGTTTAGTTCCATCTCTATGGAATCTATGAAACATAATTCCATGATGAAATTTAGAAAAATATTTTTTTTTCATTAACAGTCTTAACTAAAATAATCTTCTAACTTACTTTCTCTAACTGTATCTAGGGTTGCACAATGGATTCCACCACCTTGGGTGTATATGTGTCTCATTCTAATTTTTACTACATTGAATTTATTTTTTTCTAGTAACTTTATCAAATTTGTTTGTCTTTCATCTACAATTACTGTTTCCTGATCATAAGAAAGGAGATTCATTCCTACCCAAGGAGATGACATATCAAATAAATTCGTTTTAAAGCCTAAGTCTTTAATTTTGTGACCTATCGGATCTCTTATTTCTTTCTGTATTCTTAATTCAGATTCAGATGTTGGTGCCACATCTTCAAAATAAAGCTTGTCCCATTTATCAAAAATTTTAGGGCAGTTTTTTTCAGTAACTCTTGCACTATTTAGTAAAACCAATCCTGGTCTAAGACACATAACTGTAGAATCTATATGACTTGATCTGTAGATATCTTCTGTTGTGTGAACTCTATACTCACTTCCTAGAACTGATTGTAACCATTGTGCTCCGAGTTTGTTTCCTGACGAAGATATTAAATACAATAAATCTTTTCCCATTCTAACAGTATTTGCTGCTTCAAACAGAATTTCTTTTTCTGCTAATTTATGGAGCTCTTCCAATCTTCCACCTGTTAATTTTTGATGTTTTATGTCTTCATCTGTTAATTCTCTCTCATTTTCATCTCGAAAATAAGGAAGGCTTGAATTATAATTTATTAAAGGTTTTGGACCCGCTATCCATTTAAAACCTTCTGAAAAATATTTATAAAATAATGGGTACAGTGCAGTTGATTCGTAATATCTGCTAATCTGGTATGATGGACTTTCGATTACATTGTTACCAACTACCAAGTTTAAATCCCTAGTATTATAAATATTATTACTTGTAGAATTCCAATCTGGTGAAGAATAAACCTCTGATAAATCAAAACTTTCAGGTCTATGAACTATTGCACCCAATTTTTTTAAAGTATTAGATAATCCGTCTAAATCTTCTTCAACTTCATCGTATAACCATTTCGGTGTAGCTTCTTCAGCTAGTTTTTGTGCTAATTCAACATTCTTACTACTTATCTTATCTTTTTTATTCCATGTTAGTGTGGCTCTAGTACCTTTTGCGGTTCCTACTATTATCTCCTTTATCTTGTCCCATTCATTATGACTATTTATTTTTTTGAACATATATCTAGTTGTATTTTTTAGTCACGTTTTGGTTTATGGGCGATAAAATCAACATGTCGTACACCACAAGCACCCTTAAACAAATATTTTGTATTTTTAATAAATTTTCTTATAGTGATTAAGTCTGAGGCTTTAACAAGCTTAATAAATTTTACTGATTCGTTTAAAAATATATTTGCTTTATTGTTAAATAAACTAAAATTATTTAATTTATTAATTTCAGACCTTAAGTTTAAAGCTTTATTTTTAAAATTTTTCATTTCAATTTTAGTTCTGGTGTTACAGTTTGCTACATAAGAAGATATTTCATTTAAAGAAGTTGAGAAACTTTTTAAGTTTTTATCAACTTTATTAACAACATTTCTGTCTTCGTCAGTTTGCATCATCCAAATAAGCTCTGATAAAGAAAAAAGATTCTTAAATTCTAAAATATCATTTCTGTTTTTATGATGAATAGAATTACCAAAAAACAAATTTGGTATAGTTGGGTATGATGAGTAAAAGTTTAAATTACATTCTTTCATCCATGAAAAAACTTCTGTTACAGAAGGGTCATCTTGACTTTGAATCACCCATCTATCATAAATTATTTCTTTTCTTGTTCTTGGTATCGCTTTGTAACTTCTATCTATGTCTTCTTTAAATAAATACTCTGAAGCATCAATCATATCCTGTTCTGTTTTAGAAAAAGCATACACTGCATAACGTTGAAGCATATTCTGAAATCCACCTGATTTATTTGGATCACCAAAAATTAAATAACCACCCGGCTTAACAAAGCTAGAAATTTTCTTAAATGCTTTTTTGTTAGCTGCGGTATGAGATAGTACGCCCCTGCAATGGACAATATCATATAGTTTTGAAGATTTGTGATAGTTAAATATTGATGAGTTTATAAATTTATGCTTTTTTGATTTTGCATGTTTTTTAAACACTTTTTTTGAAATATTTTGCGCTAATTTATTCATTTCAACCAAAGTACATTTTGCACCCCAATTAGCTAAGTAGATTGTGTTTTCTCCTGTGCCCGCTCCAAAGTCAATTAAATCAGTATTCAAAAACATTTTAGGAGGAAATTTAAATAAGTCCCTATAAATATATTCTGCATTATCAGTATATGTCTTGTACTGCTTTGCTCCTTTATTTGAAAAATATATAGACGGTATATGAGTTTGAAAAGTTTTTAGTGTTTCACTCTCAGTTTTTTTAATTTTTATATTATTTGGCATGTAATATGTGATTGAGTATAAGAATTTTTTTTTTTGTCAATTAAATATTATGAATATACTTTTTTATCACTGACTTTTTAATAACATTTTGGCGATTTTTAAATCCAGTCTTGAATCAATGTCAACTGATTTTTCCTGTGGCATCTCATAAATAGATAAATTGTCTGATATTATTTTTTGAGATCTTAATAGCTTATTTCTCTTCCAAATATAAATTGCTGCGTTCATATCATAAACCAATGGTGATTTTTGTCTAGAATTGACAATTCTAGTCGTCTTTTTGCTAATTTCAATTTTACCAGATACTTTCTCAAGCATGTTAAAATAGGGATTTTTCTTAGATCTAGAAACAGACACTAACATTTCTGATCTTGTTTGTTTAAATTTAAATAAAGCTTTTTTTATATCATTAGAATCTCTAAGTGGTGCCGTAACATCAAGATCAAAAATTAAATGAAATTTTTTTTGAAAGTGATTTTCAGATTCTATTAAAGCATGTTGTATTGCTTTCAATTTAGGAACATCATTACTACTTAAATTTTTTGGTCTTGTAAAAATAACTTTTGCACCTAATTTTTTTGCCTCACGTTGAATTTTTTTAGAGTCAGAGGATACTATTATTTCATCAAAGATTTTAGATTTAATAGCAGCATTGATTGTATAATACATTAAAGGTTTACCATTAATAATGGTTAAATTTTTATTTTTGATTTCTTGAGAATTAGCCCTCATGCATATTGTGCAAAGTATGTTCATTATAAATTAATATATTAATATTTATTCAGAGTATTTTTATACTCTTTCCATTGACCTACATCATGCCACGAATTTTGGCTTATAAAATAAACTCCTATTTTAAATTTTTTTATTAATGCTTTTGAAATTAGTTCATTCATATCAAGTTGTTTATTGAGGTTTTTTGGAATTAGTTTGAAAATTTTTGGACTCATCAAATACAAACCACAATTTGCTAAATATGATATTTTTGGTTTTTCTTCTATATTTTTTAATAAACCATTTTTTTTTAAGTTACAGACTCCATAGGAAAGGGATTTTTCTTCATGAGATCCAATAATAGTCAAATCAAATTCATTTTTTTTATGGAATTTATAAAAATTGTTAAAATCTATATCAAATATCACATCACAGTTTGTCACAAAAAAATCTTTCTTAATTGATTTTATAAATTTAAGGCATCCAGCAGTTCCTAATGGGATGGTTTCTTCTAAAAATTTTATTTTATATCTTTTTTTAATTTGAGCAAAATATGATTTCATAATTTGATGTGAATTTTTATTTATTGAAATAAAAAAGTTCTTGATTCCAAACTGAAGAAAATTATCAATTATGTGGTTGATAACAGGTTTTTCATTTAAGGGTATTAATGGTTTTGGTAAAATATCTGTAAATGGCTTCAATCTTGTTCCTTTTCCACCAGCCATTATTAATGTGGGAATGTCTAAATTTATATTTTTACTTTTTTTACCAAAAATTTTGCTCCAATAAATTATATCAACTACTTTTTTTGTTTTATTAATAATAGGTATTATATCTAAATTTTGTTTTATTAATATTTTTTCAGCATCTTTTTTATCGAAATTATTTTCTACTAAGTAAACTGGTTTTTTATGATAAACATTCTTGATATTATCATCTAAACCTTTTTTATTTAATAAAGCTTTTCTTAAATCTCCATCACTTAATGTTCCAAGGAGATTGTTTTGTTTATCAACTACAATAAGGCAATTTTGACCAAATTTACCAATTGCTTCTAATGCATCTTTTATTTTTTTATTCGGTGAAATCTTGTATATATTCATTTTGATATTATGAGTTATTAATTACTAAATATCTATAAATTTTTTTTTTACTGCATTTTTAATTTTTATATTTTTTAATACACTAATTATTTTTCGTGATGTATTTTTTTGAAAATATGGATTAATTATTTTATTTTTTTTATTTACTAAGAGTATTTTCTTAATATTTTTTTTAATTAACTTTTTGTTAAACTCAATATTGATAACACTTGATCCACAAATTCTGCCTTTTTGTCGATCTCCAAGATTAATAGATGGCGTATTAACTGACGGAGCCTCAATTATGCCACTTGAGGAATTTCCAATGAGTAAATTTACATGTTTTAATGTGGATAAATAATTTATTCTACCCATCGAATAAAATATTTTTGAGTATTTATTTTTTTTTATAAAACTTTTTATAAGAGAATTTATTTTAGAATTTTCTAGATCAGGATTTGTGCCAGTAAATATTATATTTGTATCTTTTAAGTTTTCAAGTGAAGATAATAAAGTTTTTAAGCCATTAATACCATTATTTTTATCCAAAGTTTCGGGGTGGAATGCTACTAAAATATTTTTTTTATTAAATCTAAAATTTAAATTTTTTTCTAATTCTTTTAGTTTTTTTAAATTATCATTTTTAATATTTTCACACCCTAGACTACCTACAGTATAAATATTTTTTTTGTCTTCTCCTAATTGAATTAATCTTTTTGCATAATCCTTGTGAGCTACAAAATGATATTGTGAAGCTTTGGAAATTGAATGCCTAAAAAAATCATCCATTGCACCTTGGGTAACTTCCCCACCATAAAGATGTGCTATTGGGATTTTATTCAGGTATGCTGACAAAACTATGGAGAACACCTCATATCTATCTCCGAGAACTAATAAAATATCAGGTTTATTTTCTTTGAATACTTTAGAAAATTTTTCTGAATAAACATTCATTGTCTTAATTATTTCTTGTGCATTTCGTGCTTTTAATAAAATTTTTATTTTTACATCTGGTTTTATTTTGTCCTTTACAATCTCATTTATTGTGTAACCATAAATTTTATCTAAATGAGACCCAGTAACTATGAAATTTAATTGTAATTTTTTTTCTTTTTTTATAAGTTTAATTAATCCACTTAATAATCCATAATCAGCTCTATTTGTTGATATAACAGATATTTTTTTCATATTATAGGTAACTATTTAATTTTTAGGTAAAAATATTAATTGATCTTTTTTAAAAGTTTTGTGTGCTTTTTTTTTTTTTAATTTATCCCACATAATTGGCTGCAAACCGATAGCAGGTCTTTTTAAAGTTATATTATTATCAGTAAATATTTCCCCTTTTTTAATTTCTGTTTTTGCAAAAATTGATTTTCTCATAAGTAAGACATTTTTTTTTTCACTATTACTCACTAACTTAACTCCATTGCCCATTGCTTCTTCAATATTTCTAATTTTACTAATCATAATCTTAAAATCTTTAATACCAAGGCTTGCTGCATGATCTGGGCCTTTCATTCTATTATTTAATGTTACATGTTTTTCAATTATTTTTGCACCTAATGCAGCAGCAGCGATAGGAACTTCTATTCCCAAACTATGGTCAGAAATTCCAATATCTGTATCAAAATTTTTTTTCAAGGTTTCCATTACTTTTAAATTTATATCTACAAATGGAGATGGGTATTCAGAGTTACACTGTAAAAGGGTAATTTCTTTTAGTGCAGTTCCTTTTTTAATTAAAAAATTTATACATTTATCAATTTCACTTAATGTTGAGCCTCCTGTTGAAATTATCAAGGGTAATTTATATTTTGAAACTTTATCTAAGTAGATAAAATTATTTATCTCTCCTGATGAGATTTTAATTCTTTTAAAATTAAATTTTTTAATCAAATCAAAGTTTTCAAAATCAAAAATTGAAGCTAAAAATTCTATTTTTTGTTTTTTACAATGATAATATATTTGACTAAAAGTTTTCCTTGAGAGCTCAAGCCCTTTTAACATTTCAAGTTGGTTTTTAGTTTTTTTACTATTTTTTTTCTGATAGTCTGCCTTTAAAGCTTTTGCTGATACAAAATTCTTAGCAGTAAATACTTGATACTTTACGATATCAGCTCCAGCCTCTTTGCTTAATTTAATAAATTTTTTTGCAATATTAATATTTCCATTATGATTAACGCCTACTTCAGCTATAATCTTTATTCTGTGATTTTTATTATTGGTCATTAATTATTCTTGACTGCATTTCAATAAAGCTTTTGGCTGAAATTTTAATATCGTTTTTAATAACAGACCCACTCCCAATAAATGTATTTTTACCTATTTTACAGTTTCCATTTATAATAGTTCCTGTTGATATATGGCAATTTTCTCCAATTGTAACATCATGCTCTATTAAAGATCTGCTGTTAATTATACAATTACGTCCTATTTTTGCACCAGCATTAATAATTGATCCATGAAAAATCATTGAACCTTCATTTATAATCGCTTTCTTGGAAATATATGAGTTTTTGGACACTATAGTCGGAATTTCAAAGCCAATTTTCTTAAGGTTATCAAAATAATTACTTCTTTTTTTATAATCTCTTATTTGCCCCAAACATATAGCCGCATTGTTTGCTGTCTTAAATATTTCTTTTAATTCTTTGTCGGTTCCTATTACTTTATAACCATACTTTATTTTATTTTTTTCATTATTTTTTCCAATAAATCCAATTATTTCAAATTTATTCGAATTTTCAATTAGATCAACACAAGAGCTTGCATGACCTCCAAAGCCAATCAATATTATTTTTTTTTTAGATTCTAATGAGGTCATTTTATTACTCATTGCTAACGTACATACGTATCTTGATTATAATCTAAAAATTTTTTATTTTTTTTAAACCAACTTATTGTTTTTGTTAGACCAGTATTCAGGTTATTTTTGATTTTCCAATTTGTTTTATTTATTAATTTTCTATTATCACAAAATAATCTATCTACTTCGCTATTTTTAGGTCTAACTCTTATTTTTTCGGAAGTTGGTCTTATTTTTTTATTAAATTTCAATAAAATTGCATCCACTAAATTTTTAATGGAAATTTCATGTCCGGTTCCTATATTGACTACTTCGCCATAAAAATCTTTACATTTAAAAATCTCATAAAAGCCTTCACAAGTGTCTTCTACATAGGTTAAATCTCTAGTTGGATATAAATTACCAAGTTTTAATTTTTGTTGATTTAAACATTGGTTTATTATTGTGGGTATAATTGCTCGAGATGACTGTCTAGGTCCATATGTATTAAATGGTCTAGCTATTTTTATTGGCAACTTGAATGATTTGTAAAAACTTATAGCTAGCTGATCTGCGGAAATTTTACTTGCTGAATAAGGTGATTGACCAATACATGGGTGGTTTTCATCCATCGGAACAAACTTTGCTGAACCATATACTTCACTGGTAGATGTTATGATTAATTGTTCTAAATCAAAATTTTTTGATGATTCTAGAACGTTATAAGTTCCTTCGATATTAGTTTTAATATAGGCTAATGGGTTAGTATAAGAATATGGTATACCAACTAAAGCTGCTAAATGAAAAACTTGATTACAATTTTTCATGGCTGATAATACTGATTCGTAGTCTCTAATATCACCTAAAATAAAATCTATATGTTTTTTATATTTAGAATTTTCTAGCCAACCTTTGTGGTTATTTATGTTGTACCTATCATAAGCAATCACATTGAATCCCTTCTTTACCAGCATCTCACAAAGATGAGATCCAATAAATCCACAAGCTCCAGTTACAAGAATTTTTTTCATTTTTTTACAATAAAATATATCATTTTTATTTTATAGCTTTAACAAAATAGCCAGTTGTAATCTTATTTGTTTTAAATATTTTCTGTATAATTTGTATAAACGGATACAATAGGAGGTATATAGTGAGAAATAACAAGCCTAGAATTTTTGTTAAAAAATATTTTTCTTTAATAAATCTTATTAAAATAACAAATATTGTATCCAACCATCCATTTCTCTCTTTAATTTCAGCTGTTTTGAATTCCTTAAATATTAATTTAAGACCAAATTTTGTAAATCTAAAAAAATCATTTGGTTCGTCGTGTATATGAAAAATAAAAGGGACAGAACATAAGCAAGTTTTTTTGTCTTCTAAAATATTATAAATATTTTTTATTGCTTTTTGGGGTTTATTAACATGTTCTAGTACTTCAAAAAGAGTTACTAAGTCCGGCTTAAATTTAATTTTGTCATTAAAATTATCATCTGTTATATCAAGTAATTGATCAGGATTTCTTTTTGCATCAATGTCAATATTGTATAGCTCAATATCATCTTTAAAGTTTTTTAATATTTTCTCTATATCTCCACCAGAACCAATATTTAAAATTTTTAATTTTTTTCCCTCATTGTTTTGAATTGCTAGAAAAACATCCTCAGAAATAAATTTATAAAGATTTTTTCGTGATGCCTTTTTACTTAAAAAGTGAACTAAATTAGATATAAACTTCATTTTCTGTTTTAATTAAAATTTTTATTTAAATAGAATGATAACAAAGAGCCTTTACATGATTTTGTCATTCTTAGCATGTTTAGACATGCATGATAATTAATTAAGCAATTTTTTTCTTTTCTGTCGTAAAATAACTCTTTTAATCTAAATATAACAAGTTCATTAAATAAAATTTGTTTTTTATTTAATTCATTTGTTGTTTTTTTTTCAATAATTTCATTGAACTCATGTATAGCACTATATAACTCTTCTTTTGTGTTTTCTCTAAAATTCAGTTTTTTAATATTCAAGTCTAAATTATGCATAGCAAATGGTAAGTTTATATATTCTCTAAGAGTTAATTCTTCTCCACTTTGTTTGTAAATCTTTTTAAAAAGACCACGGTCAGATTGATTCCTTGGTAGGCCACTAAAAATATTAACCATATTAGTTAATAAAACTGGACGATTAAAAAGCCACGCAACATCGATTAAACCTGAAGATGTTCCTACAAAAAAATTACAATTTTGAATTAGATATAAATCTAAATATTTATGATTAAAATCAGAATAGGGATAATCTATTAAATTTTTATTTTTTAATTTTAGTTTGTGGTTCACTTTTGTCCCCATTCTAATAACTTTATAATTTTTGGATAATAAATAATTAATTAAATCATAATAATTTTCTACATTAGAGTTTCTATAATTTTTTCTATTATCATCATTATAATAAGCGCTATCTCTAACTTGAATACATACGTAGGGTTCTAAAAAATCAAAATTATGAATTTTTTTTATTTTAGATAAATACTGATTATCCAGATTAACCTGAATTTTATTTTTATTTAATATTAATGGAGAAATATCGTCAAAATTTTGATTCATAAAATTACCCTGATTTATGTCATTTTTAGAGTAACTAAAATTAATTCCGATTCTTGGAAATCTAAATTTTTCTATCTTAAAATTCTTAATTAATTTTTCTAAAAATAATATAAAAATTCTTAAAAATAAAAATTCTAACTCAATAAAAAACTTAAAAAAATTTTTAGTTATTTTATTATCATTTTGTAAATAATCGTTAATTTTCAAGTGAGTAAATAAGAAATTATTACAAACATTATATTTTAAAAAATTTTGTGCTGTATCAGGCGTTATGATCAGAATTTTTTTATCTAACTCTTTTGCTTTTTGTATTGCAACTAAAATCTCTTCACTAGCGGTACCAATTGCATAAACTATAGGTGTTAATATATAAAAAGGAAATTTTTTTACTGAGTTCAATTTATTTAATATTATAGAAATCATTTTTGAAATACCCTATTGGCTTCTTTTAGATATTTTGATGTTCCTATATCAAAAAATGGTTTCTTAGTTTGATAAGTATAAATTTTACCTAAAAAATTTGGTAATATATCTTTTGAAAAATCTTTAACTTTTTTTATTTTTTTTAGATCAGTAAAAAATTTATTTGAAACAACATATATGGCGCAATTAGCAATACTGCCTGGTGGATTTTTTACTTTTTCATGCATTTTTTTAACTATACCCACTTTGTCTAACTCTACTATTCCATATAATTTTGGTTCTTTACATTTAAAAATCATCATTGTCATAGAGCATTTTTTTGGTCTTTTATTATGTTTTAAAATTAATTTTTTTAAATCATCTAAACAAAAATTATCTGCATGAATTATTAATGTATCCTCACCATTTAATAAATTTAAATTTTTTAAAACAGTTTTTCCTGTACCTAATAATTTTTTTTCATGTACAGTTTTAATCTTGTTACTATATGTGGAATTTTTGACAAATTTTTCGACTTTCTCAGAAAGATAGTGGGTATTAATTAAAATATTTTTTACTCCTAAAACGTTCAATCTTTCAATCCAAATTCCTAAGAGCGCCTTACCATTAATTTTAATTAAGCATTTGGGTATTTTTTTTGTAATAGATTTTAATCTTTTTCCATATCCGGCAGCCAATAATATAGCGTTCATCAATTTTATTTATTTTTTACTCTTCTAGTTGATTAATTTCTAGTGAAAATTCTTTAAATTGCAATGGTGTATTACCTGTTCTGCTTACCTGAATTGCTGCTGCTAAAGAACCAAATAGCGCTGTTTCCCAAATGTTTGCTCCCAAAACTTTTGCCATCGAACTTGCTATAAAAAGACAGTCCCCTGCACCCGAAATATCTTTTGGGTGTAAATTCATTCTATCTATTCGATCAGTTAACCATTTACTTTTCTTCGGTTTACCAGTGTGTATTAATAATCCTTCTTGACCTAATTTTAATAAAATGTTGTTAGCTAGACTTTTTTTTCTTAATTTTTCAACTAAAACAATCAGTCCATCTTCATTATTGTGCATACTTAATCTTGCCTCTCTCTCTGTAGGTGTAAGTAAATCAACTCCTATAAATCTGCTAATATTACCAATTTGAGAAGATGATTGACTGTCAGCACATATCATTACTTTATTTTTTTTAGATAACTTTATTATTCTGTCTACAAGTTCTTGTGGTAATGCTCCATAATTAAAATCTGAAAAAAGAATTAAATCATATTTACTTATTTTTTTTTTAATTGATTTAAAAATAATATTTTGAAGAGTTTTGTTTATTGGAGTTTGATGTAAATGATTAACTTTAAAAATTGTCCTATCAGAATTTCTAAATTTCTGCTTATATGTAGTTGGTCTACTTTCATCTTTGTAAATATAAGAGTTTATTTTAAATTGTTTTACTTTTTTATCGATGTAATTAGATAATTTGTCATTCCCAATAACTGAATACAAATCAACCTTAGCACCAAGACCAGAGGCATGGGCCGCTACAATTCCTGCTCCACCTAAAAACTTTAATTTATCAATTGGAGTTACAACTATTGTCGGGTCTTCTTGAGACATGCCGAGTGGTTCACAGGTTATATATTCATCTATTATTAAATCACCAATTACGCAGACATTAAGTGTAGAGAAATTTTTTATCACTTCTTTTAAAGCTGATTTTTTTATATTATGTCTTTTAATATATTTTTTTGGGAATTTTATTGTTTTATGATTTGTTTGATAAATTTCTTTTTTTATAATATCCAAGGAAGAAAATAAGTTTTCTCCTGAGCTAAAAAAAAGCTTACCACCATATTTTTCAACAATTTTTTTTTCTATATTAAACTTTTCTTCATGCTCTTTTCCCTTAACTATAATCTGTGGTTTTATTTTTTTGATAGTTTTAGAGAGAGAGTCTTTCATTAATACAACTTCATCTACCCAAATATTACTTTTGAGTCCTTCTAGACGTAAAGATTCCGAAACATAAGCTTCTTCTTTTGCTAATTTATCACTTTCAAGCCCTACAATTAAATGGTCACCCATTTTTTTTGCAAATCTCAACAATCTTAAGTGACCTGGATGAATCACATTAAATCTTCCTGAAATAAAAACAATTTTTTTCATTATTTAAAAATTTTCTTTTATAATTTTATCCACATTTAAATTTAGCTTAATTATTTTTTCAGTAATACTATTATTTATCCTTTTCTTAATTGTGTTCTCTTGAGTTATAATTTTTGATGTTGAATTCATTGCTTTTTTTAATTGTCTTGCAAATTTTATTAACTTAATTCTATTGTTACTTTCTATATTGAGTATTGATAAATTTGTTTTAAATTTTTTTTTAATTGTACTTAAAATTAATTTTGACAAATCTTTAATATCCACAAAATTTAGATAATGATTTGGGGTTTTAATATTAACACTTTTATTTTTTTTGAAATTATTAATAAGAATACCTAAAATTTTATGTTCATCATAATTTTTTAAGCCAAAAATATCTGTAAATCTCATAATGAAAGATTTAATTTTATAATTATTAGAGTAAAAACAAATAATATTTTCACACGTTTCTTTAGAGATGGAGTATGGAGTAAATTGTTTAAAATTTTTATCAAACTTTATTTGATGTGTACTTGCAAACATAAACCATGGTTTTTTTTTGGTTTTTTTTATAGCCTCTAAAATTCTCGTGGTTAATATAATATTCGCATTTAATGTCTTGATCGGCTGATTTATGCTGCTTGATACCCTACTAACACCTGCTAAATGAATCACTCCATCAATATTTTCTAGGTAATTTTTTTTAAAAATTTTTGGATTTTTGAGATTTTTTAAATCATATCCTAATACTTTGATGTTTTTTTTTTCTAAAAAAACAGATAAATTGTGGCCAATGAACCCTCTACTACCTGTAATTATTATTTTCATTTATTTTTTTTTAAAAAACAAATTAATTCTGTCTATAATATAATCTTGATCTTTTTTTTTTAACTCTGGGTAAATTGGGAGTGATATGATTTGTTTTTCTATTTTTTCAGTAATTGGCAAATTCCACTTTCCCACATTTAATAATCTTTCTAAGTGTACTCCTCTTTCCATATGAATAAAGACTTCTATTCCACTTTTTTCTAAAAATTTTTTAAGTGCATCTCTATTTTTTTTAACCCGAATAACATAAGAGTTATATGTATCATAATATATATTCTTATTACTGTCTTTAAATTTTGGTATTATTAAATTTTTCTGTTTACCTAAATGGCTGTGATAGTAATTTGCAATTTCTCTTCTTTTTTTAATCCAAAAATCAATTTTCTTTAATTTTAACAACGCAACACTTGCATGTAAATTATCAAGTCTACTATTAAACCCAAAGCATTTTAAATATGCACTTTTAAGTTTAAAATTTCTTTTAACTCTTGATCTTCCATGATCCCTTAAAAGACAAACGTTCTGAAAAATTCTTTTATTATTAGTGACTAAAAAACCACCATCACCAGGGACGCTTAAATTTTTCATTGGATGTAGACTAAAAGCACCAGATTGTCCAAAAGTCCCAGTATATTTATTATTAATTTTAGATCCAAATGATTGTGCGGCATCTTCAATAACTGGTATTTTATATTTTTTTGATAATTTTGTGATAGCTTTCATATCACACGATCTTCCATTAAGATGAACTGGTAATATAGCTTTTGTTCTTTTACCTATTTTTTTTTCAATTTCATTTACGTCAATATTAAAATCTTCTGCAATATCAATAAAAACAGGTTTTGCCCCAACATGAACAATAGCAGAAACTGTTGCAACATAAGTATGCGATGGTGTTAAAATTTCATCACCTTTTTTAAGATTTAATTGAGCTAACGCCATTAATAAAGCATCTGTTCCACTATTTAAACCAACTACGTATTTTACGTTTAGCTTTTTTGCTATATCTTTTTCAAACTTTGTTACATGCTCTCTGAGAACAAAGCTTGAATTTAAAAAAATTTTATCAAATTCTTTCTTCATTTCTTTTGCAATACTCTGATGCTGTCCTAATAGATTTATAAATTTGATTTCTTTTTTCATTTTATTTTGTTTTTTATATCACTTGATAAAAATTTTTTACAGTTCTAATTATATAATCTATTTTGCTCTTGGATAAATGTTGATCGCATGGGAAGGAAATTATTTTTTTTGTATGCGCATCTGTTATTGGGAAATCTCCTTTTTTATGTTTTAAAAAACTTAAAGCTTCTTGAAGATACATTGGTTTAGGATAGTGTATTTTTACTTCTATTCCTTTTTTTTTACAATATTTATATAATTCATCTCTTTTTTTGGCAAAAACAATATAAAGGTGAAATACAATTTTATTTTCTTTAATTCTTGGAGGTATAGTAATCTCATTTATTAATGACAATCCTTTGTCTAAATATTTTGCATTCTTAATTCGAGTGTTTGCTATATTTTTTGCTTTTGGTATTAGCCAGTTTCCAACTACCGCCTGGAATGTATCAAGTCTGGAATTGTATCCCGAAATTTTCACAGTATCCCTATCTGATAACCCATGATTTCTTAATAATAATAAATACTCATAATATTTTTTATTATTAGTTGTAATTATTCCTCCATCAGACCAAACATTCAGGTTTTTAAGTGGATGCAATGAAAATGCTCCAAAATCTCCCCAATTACCTGCATTTTTACCTTTATAAGATCCTAAAATTGACTGACATGCATCTTCAACAACTGGAATTTTATATTTTTTTGAGAGTTTCATGATTTTTTCCATATTTGTCATGTAGCCTGTAAAATGTACGGGCAAAATAGCTTTAGTTTTTTTGGTAATTTTTTTTTCTACATCGTCAACATTCATGCAAAATGTATCATCACAATCAACAAACACTGGTTTTGCTCCCAATTCCGTTATTGCTCCAATTGTTGCAACAAATGTATTGGCAACAGTAATTACTTCATCTCCATAGCCAACTCCGACTGTTTTTAAAGATAGTTTGATTGCATCAGTTCCTGAATTGACTCCAATAGCATATTTAGTTCCTATTAATTTTGCAAATTTATTTTCAAATTCTTTTAATGGCTTACCCAACGTGAAATCACCTGTGGAAACAAATTTTTTAAGTTTTTTCCAAAGATCGTCACAATTTGAGAATTGTTCTTTTAAATATGAGTATCTAACCTTCATAAATTAGCTAAGTTTAATATTCTGCATTCTTTTAATATTAAAATAAAATTCATTGTTAAGCGTATCTTTGAATTCTTCTTTTTTAAATTTCTCTACTAATTCAATTATAGCATCTTCAATTGTATATTCTGGTTTAAAACCCAACTGATTCATAATTTTTTTTGCAGAAATATGATATGATCGATTATCATTAGAAATTTCTTTTTTCAAAACAACATCTTCGCCAACTATTTTTTTTACTTTTAATGCTATATCTATAACTTTTAGATTTTCAAATCCGACATTAAATACCTCACCACTAACTTTATTAATCGGTGATTTCAATAGTAGTATATAAGAACTCACCATATCTTTTATATGAATATTGGGCCTCAGTTGTTCACCACCAAAAACTTTAATTTTTCTAGTGTGATATGCTAAGTTTGTTAAAATATTTACTACTAGGTCTAATCTTTGTCTTGGGGAATAACCACATACTGTTGCAGGTCTTATTATAGAAGTAGTAAAATTATCTGAATTATAATTAAGTAAAATCTCTTCACATTTTAACTTAAACTTGGAGTAGTCTGTAATTGGTTCACAACTATCTTTTTCATTAACATCTGGTTTATCTTTTATGCCATACACAGATGATGAAGACGCATAAATAAACCTTTTCACATCATTGTTTTTTGAAATCTTAACCAATGGCTCAAAAGAGTCAAAATTAATTGATTTGCCTAATTTAGAATCTAGTTCAAAGCTTGGGTCATTAGAAATGCAAGCCAAGTGTATTACTGCATCATGACCAGGTATACTTTTTTCTAAAAGTTTTGAATCTCTAATATCACCTTTAATTACTTTAAGATTAGGGTGGTTTATTAAAACATTCGTACCATATATAAATAAATCAAAAATGGTGACGTCATAATTTTGATCGAGTAATTCTTTAGTAAGCATAACACCCACATAACCTGCTCCACCTATAATAATAATTTTTTTCATAATTTTTATTTATCTTTTAAGTATTTAAACCAATCCTTAGTGGCTTCTTTTATAGAATTTGGGTTCCAAACAGGTGCATTTTTCCAATAATTAATATTTTTCATAAGTTCCTCAATACCAGTTTCTATAGTAATTTTTGGATTCCACCCTGTGTCATCTTTTATTAATGAAATATCAGCAAATGTACATTCAGGCTCACTTGGTCTTTTTGGAATAAATACTTTTTCACCTTTAAGTTGCTCTATAATTCTATTAATTGATATAGTTTTTCCACTTCCAGCATTGTAAACTTTATTTTTACATTTATTTTTTGCGACAACAACTAGTGCCTGCACTATGTCATCGACGTAAGTAAAATCTCTTGTTTGTTCACCATCACCAACAACTGTAAAGGGTTTGTTTGCTAATTTTTGTGCTAAAAAAACACCGAACATTGCTCCGTATGTCCCTGAAGTTCTAGACCTTGTTCCATAAACATTAAATAATCTAAGTGAAACTACATCTAAATTATATACATAAGAATAATGAAGTATGATTTCTTCTCCTAACCTTTTTGTCAAAGCATAAGGATAAAGTGGGTTTATTTCACTTGTTTCTTTTGTAGGGTATTTCTTGGGAATTCCATAACATGAAGATGAAGCTGTATAAATTAATTTTTTAATATTATTATTTTTACTTTCGTTAACTACATTAAATGTACCCTGAACATTAGAATTATAATAGCTAACTGGATCTTGTATACTTGGAACTATATCAGCCAGTGCAGCTAAATGAAAAACATAGTCTGCATTTTTAAAATATTTTTTCCATTCACCAATTTTTGAAATATCACACTCAATTATTTTCACTTTTTCTTTTATGTGGTCTAAATTTTCTTTTCTACCAGTTGAAAAATTATCTAAAACTATTATGTCGTGATCAAAATTTGAGTAATACTCAGCCAAATGACTTCCTATAAAGCCAGCTCCACCTGTTATAATAATCTTCATGATAGTTTATATATATATTATATAATTAAAATTTGATTTTGACTTTTATAAAAAATTAATATGGGGAGGAACTTCTCCATCTGGCGTTTCAAGGCTAATCTTTCCTTTAACGTACCCATCCAAAGTTTCATTCACTTTGTGCTGTATGCATAAAGATGCACACATTGTTTGTGCATTAAACTTAGGAGAAGCTAAACGATTCATAACTTCCCAATATTTTTCTGACTTCCAAATATCTTTAAATCTTGTTTCACAGATATTTCCGATATGGAATTTTTTGTATTTTTCATTAAATAGTCCGCCACAAGGTGCTACTAGCCCAGATCCAGATAACTGTATCATGAAAGGTGCCCCATAACATCTTTGGTAACTTCTGTTAGCACTGCCTTTATCTTTTATTTTTGACCATTTTATAACTACTTTATATTCATCATCTGAATATTTTTCTGCTTCTTCTAAATCAGGATAGAGTTTTTCGTAAGCGTCGTAATCAACACCGAGTCCACCATCTTCATTATCAGTACAATGTTTTATAATTGCATAATCAGGTCTTAATTCTTTTCCTAGTTTTGCAAAAGGCAAAATTTGATCTCCATCTTGAGGCATCAAGACCATTTGCATTCCCAATGTAACATCTAGATTATTATTTTTTTTGATTTCAACCATGTCACTGATATTTTTTGTAACTCTTTCAAAAGCATTTTCTTTTACACCCATAATCTCTGAATAACGTTTTTTTTCACCCGCTGAAAAATTAATCTTTAACCATGTTAAATATGGCAGTATCTGCTCTGCCCTACTTTTGGTTAAAACAAAGCCATTTGAAGATAGTCCTAAAGACAAACCAAGTTCGTGACCCTTTTTACAAGCATCAATAAATACAGGCGAAATCGGACTTTCTCCATCCGACATAAAGCTAATAGCTTTAACTCCAATCTCAGCACAATCTTCCATAAAATCAAAAATAACCTTTTTATCTATTACTGATCTTCCATTTTCTTGAAACATTGCGTAGCAAAAACCACATGAATAATTACAAGCTCGTGTTAAAGCCATATCAATAGTAACTGGTGCTATTCTCTCACCTTTTTGCCATTGTTCAACTCTTTCTAAATGCCAAGCTAGTTTTGTTCCATCAAGAATTAATTCTTTTTGTGTGCTCATATAATTTTATTTCAATTTTAATTAAATATAAAGGTTAATAATTCATTGTCAAATTTTGATTGTTTAAATTAGCCTACTCTTTGTGCTTATAGTTTAAATCTTCTTTTTTAAAATTGTTAATATTTTTTTTTACCCACTCAATCGTTATGTCAAGTCCTTGGTCTAAATTAATTTCTGGTTTCCACTTTAATTCTTTCTTAATTTTTTTTATATCTAAAATATACTTGCTATCCTGACTAATTCTTTCTGGTCCCACTTCTACCACTTCATTTATATCTACTGACAATTTCTTACAAATTTTTACAATGAGGGATTTAATTGAAACATATTCTTCTGAAGCAACATGATAAACTTCACCAATTTTACCATTTGTCAGGCATTTATAAACAGCACTTGAAAAATCATCAGCATATATAAAAGATCTTACGGCTACTCCACCTCCATCTAGGATTAATTTTTTTTTTTTTATAATCGAATAAATAGTTTTTGGAATTATTCTGTATAATTTTTGACCTGGTCCATAAAAATTAGATGGTCTTAAAAAAATAACTGGGAAATTAAATTTTTCATATAAAATCTTTAAATTCATATCCATAGCCGCGTGTGAAACTGCATATGGTGAACTAGGAATATAATAAAAACTTTCTTTCAAATTCTTACTTTTATTACCATATATTTCTGGAGTAGAAATTCTTAAATATTTTTTTAGAAATTTACAATCTTTTAAAAAATTGTGTATTTTTGCTTTTGCTACAACATTTGTTTCATACCAATGTTCAGGATTCAGCCAACTTTGATTAACCATACCTTGAGAAACAAAATCTATGACATAATCTGGTTTAATTTTTAAAATATAATTCTTTAATTTATTGAAATCTTTATTTATATCAATTTGCTTAAAATTCACTTTTTTATAATTATTTGAGGATTTGTGAGGTAAAAATAATTTATTTTCTTTTGATCTGCTAGCAGAAAAAATTTCGATATTCTTTTTTTTTAACAGAAAATTAATTAATGAAGATCCTGAAAATGAATTACTACCTAAAATTAAAATTTTCTTAACTTTCATTTTTCATAATTTTTTCAACTTCTGCTTTATTTAGTCGTGGGGACATATTGTGAATTGGCTCACCTGAGTCAATTTTAGGTATAACTTTTTGATCAGGGTCTATCTTAACATCACATAAAATGGGTAATTTCGAGTTAATTACATAGGCTAGTTTTTCTTTTAACTCACTATGATTGTTAATTTCACAAGTTTCAATTTCATATGCTTTTGCAATTTTTTGTAGATTTGGCATTCCAAGACCTGAGTCCTCATCTACGCCCACTTTATTTGAATTTAGCCATGTATTTTGAGTTAGTTTAATTAATCCATAACCACCATTGTTTAATACAAATATTTTTACTGGTAACTTATAAAAAGATATTGTTTCTAATTCTTGAATATTCATTTGCATTGAACCATCACCTATGGTGCAAATAATGTTGCTGTTTGGATTTGCATATTGGGCACCTATAGTTGCTGCCATTGCATACCCCATTGGTGAATGGTTAAAAGCAGTAAATACTTTTTGTCCCTTAATGTTAAATGCTTGCATTGCCCAAATTAAATTAGCACTCGCATCTGGTATTAATATATCTTTTTCACCCGTCATTTCAGATAGTTGTCTCATAAATGTATAGGCATTGACTTTTGTCGATTGCTTGGAATATTCAGGCAAACAAACCGGATAATTTTTTTTCCACTCAGTAAATCTATTTATCCATTCTGAATAATCTTTTTTTATATAGTCTAGTTTATTAACTTTATTAAAAAAGTCCTTAAGATTCATGTTGATTTTTAGATCAATCTTAACACCATTATTTTTCGAAAGTTCAGCGTCATCTACATCTACAACTATTTTCTTTGCATTTTCTGCAAAGGTTTCTATTTTTGCTCCTGTAAGCTGAGTATTTAATCTGCAGCCTAGAACTATAATAAGATCGGAGTTTTGGACCGCAAAATTACCATATCTTGTTCCAGCAACACCAAATGTTCCTGCAAAATTTTTATCATCAAAAGAAAATAGATCTAAAGCACCCCAGCTTGGTGCATAAGGAATATTTGTTTTTTTTATAAAGTCATATAAATTTTTTTGAGTGTTTGATAACCTTATACCATATCCTGGAATAATTATTGGTCTTTTAGCGTTGGTAATTAATTTTAAAAAGTTATTTTCAAAATTATTTTTTTTAATATTCAGTGATGGAATTAAAAAAGATCTTAATTCATCTGGGTTTATTTCAGCCCTTTGTAAATCATCTGGTAAATCCATTAAAACTGGTCCAGGCCTACCATCTTTACTAATATAAAGCATTTTTTCTAATTCATATCGTATGTCGTTTTTATCTTTTAAAAGAATTGCATATTTAGTAATTGGTTTTATTAAATCAACAACTTCCATTTCTTGAAAACCTAATTGTCTTAAGTTTTTATCTTTCCTTAAATGTGCTGTTATTACAGCCCCACAAATATGCATAGATGGAACAGAGTCAAAATAAGAACATGCAATTCCTTGTGTTAAATTTAATATTCCCGGACCACTTGTTGCAATAGAAACACCATATTTATTATCTAATCTTGAATAAGCATCTGCTGCAATTGCTGCCCCCTGCTCATTTTGTGAGGGAATAATTTTCATACTATCTAGCTTGCTTATGCTATCTAGTAGATGAACCACACAACTTCCTTGACCAACAAAAACATGGTTAGTAATATTTGATAAAAATTTAGCTATGTAGTCTGATAGTTTCATAAATTTTTTTGAGGCGAGTTTTTAGTTCTCAACTTATTTTGATCTTTGATTTCCATAGTAAATAATTCCAACCTTTCATCTATTTTTTTATGAAATATTTTTTCTACTTTAAGCAATATATTGTCATCTTTTTGTCTATTTCTAAAATTATTACTCAATTCTAAAATAACTCTAAAGTTTATTTCTATTCTACTTAAAACAATATCTTCTTCACCAAGATTTAATTCCTTAAAAACATGATTTTTTAAAACATGATTAATTAAATTTTCTTTTTTTATTGAATCAAGTGCTGACCATTTACTTGATAATTGAGTGAATTCTTTATTTATTTTATCAGAAAAGTTTAAATCTATTTTACACTGCAAATAAATTTGTCTAATAAGATCATTTAAAATCTGGAAAACTTTACCCCCTACATGCGGTAATATTATTCCTTTGATTTTTTCTTCTATTATTTTCGGTCTTAAATAGTGCTCAAGATAAATAACACTATGATCAGCTGACTCTTGTATTGATTTATTAATTATCTGATCTAAAAAAACATCAATAACAATAGCTATGTCAGTAATTTTTTCAAAATCATGAAATGCATGTTTTACTATATGATCTGATTTATCGATAAGAATGTGAATTTTATTATTTAAAATTTCTTGTTCGTAATGATTGCAGTTATCAACAATCTTATTAATATTATTTTTGAATCTTTTAATATCCAGTCTTTGGACTGATTCTTTGAAGTCTTCATTGATCAATTCTTTTTCAATAGGTTTATTAACAATTTTTGTTTTTTTAAAAATTCTTTTAGTATTTAAACTCTTATTAGATAATTTTGTTTTATAAAACTGATCAAAATTATTTTGATCTAAATCAAAATTAATTTTAAAATAATTTTGATTTTCAATCTTTTTTAATTTTCCAATCTTATTATTAAAATTCATAATATATTCAACAACCTCGACATCTTTTAAATTTATTAATATATTAAAACTAAATTCTTTTGACTCAAAAAGTGAATTAACCAAATTGAACAAACTATCAATTTTGGTAGTACCAGGAACCCAGTATTCAATGTATTGATGCTCATTGGCAAACCCTCTAAGTTTAGTTAACAGGCCTTGCTCGTAGTTATTTACTAAATTATCTAAATCAATTTCAATCATTTTAAACTAATTAATGGTAGGTTTATAAATTCTTTTTTTTTGTTTTATTGCATTTTCATTTTTTCTATACATAAATTTTACAGTAAATATTTTAATATAATTACCATTTTATATAAATAATTTATCAAATTTAATCCTGCAAGTTTTAGCCATAGCTCCGCACCAACCAAAATTTAATTTTAGTGTTTTTTTTCATAATATCTATAATTTCGGTTAAGAAATTAATTTTTCAAAAAAGATCAAACAGCTTGATATAAATAACCAGCATTATTATCAATTATTGCTATTTTATTATTTATTGAAATTTTTAAATGTTTTTTTGTTTTAGATAAAATATAAAATAACATATCTGCAAAAGGTCCTGAAATAAATTTAGCTTCTTTTATGTCCAAAAAGTCAAAAAAATTCTGAGTTAGGAAGCCACTTTTATCTTGGCATTTTTTACATGAATCTATGAAGCCTTTTAAATCAATTTGATTTGAATGCCAACCATCTAAAATATTGATTAGACCACGACAATACTTAAATCGGTTGATAGAGATTTTATTTTTAAAGGACTCATGAAAACACAATATATAATTGTCTAGTAGATTAATTTCTACTTCTTTTAACATGTTGTTCAAATTTTTTTGATATTTTATTTTTGGATTAAAAAATTTTATATCTTTACCTATCTTTTTTTTAAGCCCATCCATCAAGAAACACAGTTCTCTTTTTTTATATTTAAGAACAATCCACATTTTATTTTTCCATCTCTTTCTTTAATTCATCATATTCTCTCATTTTTTTTTCCATAAACTTAAGTGTAAGTTTTGTTTTTGCTGATAAACCTTTTGGGGTTAAAACATAAATATAGTTCAGCTTTTTTTTACTTTTCTTAAAATTGTTTATTTTAACTAGCCCCTTATGTTGTAATGCTTTTAAGCAATAATTTAATTTTCCAAGACTAAATCCTAGTTCATTCGCAAGATCTCTTTGCGTTGATTGAGGTTTTTTTTTAATTGTTCTTAATGTATTAAAATGATCATCATCGTTTATCATGACAATAATTATACCTTCAAAATTACTGTAATGTAAAGCCATTTGTTCAATTTATGAACAAAATTGTTCAAACTTTGAACAAACCATCTAATTCATGAGCTTAATGTTGGTTGATTGTAAAAAATCTTAAAAACTTTCTATTTTTCTTAAAATTATTTCAGATATTAATTTATAACCAATTTCATTAAAATGACCGTCTGATCTAAATGGAAATAATGAAAGTGGATCTAAATGATCTGTAAATAAATCTCTATTAATATCTATTATTGGAATTTCTAATTTTTTTATAATATTTTTTACTGAATTATATTCTTTATAATTTAAATCTTTTTGAAGATTATTAGATATTCTTTCATACGCTGGTAGGTATATGAAATATATTTCAATATCTTTATATCTTAAATCTTTTTTTATTAATTTAAAAATTTGCTCTAATTTTATAAGTAACTCTTTTTTAGATTCTATTGTTTCATTATTTTCTTTATTAATATTGAATCTGTTAATTGTGAGTCTTCTAATGTTGTATAGTTTTACAATAGTGCCTATTGATGTCTTATTTAAAAATAAATTCTCTTGTTTTGTTATTAATTTCTTATCTATCAATTTTTGTTTACTATATAATTTTTGTTTAAATTGATTGTCATCAAGATATTTATTAAGAATTTTATTATTCAACTCTTTAGAGAATTTATCTAAATCTTCTCGTTCAGAATAAAACCATAAAATTTTTTTTGGACTTAAATATGGTAGATATTCTCTTAAGGCTGCATACTCAATTAATGGACCGTTACCACCATATGAAATATTTATTACTTTTTTATTCCCATACTTTTTTCTAAGATGACCCGCTATTGTGTCTTCTTCATTTACGCAAGCTCCATGTGCAAAAGATGAACCAACCATAAGTATTTCAAACTCATTAAGCTGCCAAATATCTTTTGGATTTCTGAATCCTTTTTCATCACTGTCGTAAGAAGCAAAATATCCATTTTCATTACACATCAGTGTTTCTGAGTTTGAAATTCCTGAGAATGAAAATAATTGTTGATTAACCTCTTGTATAAATTGTATTGGAACTATTGGAATGGATAAATCTTTATTAGTTTTTTTCACATACTTAAAAGCCACATATTGAGTTCTCATATCAAATTTTACATTTGTTTTTTTTATTTCATCTAATTTGATTTTATCAAATTTATTTCTATCAAGATAATCAGTAAAAAATAATAGGGCTTCTACTATATAAAGAATTAATAAGGTTAAAATAAAAACTAAAAATAAATCAGTTTTAAATTTTGGTGTAAGGAATAAAGTACATAATGATAAAATAAAGATCACAAAACCTGTTATATAATATTTCAAGTAATAACTATTAAGAGTACCATTATTAGAAATTTCCGCTTTATAAAATACAAAGAAAATAATTAAAATAGAAAAAATAATGAAAAATAATGAAATAATAAAGGAGGTCTTATTTTTTTTTAAATCTAATATAATCATTTATATAATATATTATTTTTTAATTTTCAAATAACTATCAAATAATCTATATGAATTTTTAAAACATAAAATTAAAATGAATGAAGTAACAATTAATAAGATAGCCTTTTGAAAATCAGCTAAAATAAAATATTTTAATTTTACTAAATTAAAATTAAACATTGCTTGAATCATGTCAAAGCTTTGCTCTAGATTTTTTGACCTAAAAAAAATAAAAGTAAAATTGACAAAGTTAAACGTTAAAAACCACGAAATAATACCCTTCAGTTTGGTTTTAAAAAACTTATTAAAAGTGTGATTTATTGCCAATCCCAAACCATGCATCAATCCGAAGATACCATACATCCATGATGGTCCATGCCAAAAACCACAAATTATAAAAACCATAATAATTAAAAACATCATTTTAATGAAAGTAATTTCTTTTAACGACCTTACGCATGGATTAAAAATATAGTTTGTTAAAAAACTTGTTAATGTCATGTGCCATCTTTGCCAAAAGTTTATTAGTGAATTTGCTTTAAACGGACTATCGAAGTTTTGTGGTAACTTAATATTAAATAATAGAGCAGATCCAGTCGCCATATCCACATAACCACTAAAATCAAAATAAATTTGAAATGTAAATGCAATTGAGGTCAACCAACTTTGGTAAAAGGATATACCCGTTGTATCAATATAGATAGAATCTACAAATACACCTAAATTATCAGCTAATATCGATTTTTTTAAAAAACCAATAATAATAAGAATTAAGCCAACAAATATATTATTGATATTAATTTTCTTATTTTTAGGATTTTTGTATTGAGCTATCATATCATTGTAACGAACAATTGGTCCTGCGATCAACTGTGGGAAAAAAATAATAAATAAAAAAAAATCTTTGATATTAATTTTTTTCACATATCCATCATAATAATCTACTAAAAAAGCAATCATTTGAAATGTTACAAAACTCAATGCTAGAGGAAAGGGTAAGTTCAATTTAGTAATATTTAGTTGTAGTAGAAAATTTATATTTTCAATTAAAAAATCTGAATATTTAAAAATTATCAATAAAAATAAATTAAAAAATATTATAGATAATAAATAATTCTTTTTTTTTTTAAGCTTTTTACAAAAGTAAAAATTAAAGAATATTATAAAAATAATTAATGGTAAAAAATAAATATTCCATGCTGAATAAAAAATTACTGATGCAATTGAAAGAGTAAGTATTTTAGGAAATTTAAAATTTTTATATTGAAAAAAATATAAAAAAAAAACAATAGGTAAAAAAACTAGAAGATAAGAGTTGCTGTGGAATAACATTTTTAATAATTAATTTGATATTATTATATAAATTATCTAAGATAAGTAATGGGTTTATTTAAAGTTTTTTTAAAAAAAAAAAAAGTTCATTTACATATATTGTATTATATTAATTATTATTTTAGTTTTTATAGTATTTTTTTCCGATAAAAAAAGTCTAAATCCGTTTATATATTTCAATTTTTAATAAATCAATGAATAAAGAATCTGAAAAAAAAATAGTCAAAATTATAAGTGATGCGATTGGTTTAAATTCACAGAACATTAATTCTATTTCAAAATATAGATGGGATAGCCTTCAACATATAAAGGTAATAGTTGCTTTAGAAAAAAAATTAAAAATTAGAGTGCCCACTTCGATTGTACATGAATTGACAGACTTAAAAAAAATTTTATTATTTTTAAAAAAGAAATAAATTATATACTTTTAGTAAATGAATCTTTTTTCAAAATATCAAAATTATTATAAAGAAATCTTAATTAACTTAAATACAAATAAAATTTTTTATAAATATTATACTGAAAAAAAAACTTACCTAGATGCTCATCAATTACTTATTCAAGTTTGTCATTTTATTAAAACAAATTCGAGAAGTGACAAAAGATTAAATATTTACGTATCTTGTGACAAATCTTTTTTTATGTATGTTTCTATTCTAGCCATATTAATTACTAATAATATATGGATACCATTAAGCAAGAGTTTACCAAAAAAAAGAGTGCAAGATATTTTAAGTGGTGTGCGACCTGATATGTTTCTATGTGATAGTTTTGATGATCATTCGGCTTTTAAAAAATATACAAAAAATATTTTCAGTTTTGATAAAATTAAAAAAATGAATTTTTTTTCAAAGAAATTATTTTTAAGTGACTTAATTAAAAAAATTTCACTAAATGAAATTGCTTTTATATACTTCACTTCGGGTTCTACTGGCGAGGCTAAGGGTATTAAGATTTCACATATGAATATTATCAGTGATATTTTTGAACAAAAAAAACATCTGTATAATTTTCGTAATATTAAAAATTCTAAGGATTTAGTTTTTGGGGATTATTATGACACTGCATTTAGTATTTTCTTTGATATTTTTTTTCCTGCTATTTACATGGGTGCTGCTATTTCTCCTGCAAAAACAAAAAGTGAAATAATTCTTCCTATCAGTCACCTCAAAAAAAATAAAATAAGTATTCTTGTGGCTGTACCTTCTACAATGCAAAGAATCAAAACATATTATGGTAATAAAAAAATTAAACATCCCTTAAAAGTTTTAATTATGACTGGAGAACCCTTTTATCTAAATATTTTAGAATATATCTTTAAGACTTTTAATACACAAAAAATATATAATTGTTATGGTGGAACTGAAATGTCTAACTGGGTTTATTTTCATGATTGTAAAAAAACAGATCTTAAAAAATATAAAAATTTTAACCTTGTTCCAATTGGTAAAAAATTTAGTAAGGTAAAATCAACAATTATAAAGAATGAATTAATTGTATCCGGTCCCATGATATCATTAGGTTATGTTAAGAAACGGCTTAATAAAAAAAATTTTATTTTAAGGAAATACTCCTCTACTTTTTTTACAGGAGATTTAGTTGAAAAAAAATATGGAAATATTATTTGCAAAGGAAGAAAGGATGCTCAAATCAAAATAAGAGGATACAGAATAGAGGTTCCTTATGTGGAGGCAAAATT
>MDSY01151392.1_pt1 | contig 34726 bp, 30 predicted proteins | sample 811131 | NCBI WGS metagenome assembly MDSY01 (sample SAMN05326643, study PRJNA326480) | marine metagenome | isolation source: seawater | place: Atlantic Ocean: South West | collected 2010 | reverse complement strand
GTCCAGGACTGTGTGAGGCAGGGAGCCGAACACAAGCCTCCAGGGATGGATTCACGGCGGGTCCTGGACCCCGGGCACCGAGACCGAGCCGGCTACAGGGTCCCACAGCCCACACCGGCACCAGAATGTTATTTCTTGCCGACCTTGGCGGCGAGGATCGCTTTGGCTTCGTCGCCTTGCAGGAGCTCGGCGAACAGCGCCAGGTCGTGGTCGATCAGGTCGTGGAGGTCCATCTGCGCGGCCTGGCGCATCAGGCGCTTGCTTTCGCGCATGGCGCGGGGCGGCTTGGCCGCCAGGGTGCGGGCGTAGGCCGCGGCGGTGTCCGCCAGTTCGGCGGGGCTGACCATTTTGGCGACCAGGCCGGCCTGCAGCGCTTCCGGGGCCAGCAGCGGCTCGCCGACGAGCAGCATGCGCGCGGCGCGCTGGTAGCCCAGCCAGGCCGGCAGCAGCTTGGCGGAGCCCGCTTCCGGCACCGCGCCCAGGTCGACGAACGGGGTCAGGAACTTGGCGTCGTCGGCGGCCACCACCAGGTCGGCGTGCAGCAGCATGGTGGTGCCCACGCCCACGGCGTGGCCCTGGACGCCGATCACCAGCGGCTTTTCGAAGCGGCTCACGGCGCGAATAAAGGGCGCGGCACCGCCTTCGGTGCCCTCCCCGGCGGCCAGGAAGTCGGCCAGGTCGTTGCCGGCGCTGAAGGATTTGCCGGCCCCCAGGATCAGCACCGCGCGCACGTCATCGTTGTCGCCGGCGAAGGCCAGCAGGTCGACCAGGTCGCGGTACATGGCGCCGGTCAGGGCGTTGAGTTTGTCCGGGCGGTTCAGGGTCAGGGTGAGCACCGCACCGTCTTCGGCCGCCAGCACCTCACCGCTTTGCAAAGGGGGTAAATTCACAGCGTTCTCCCGAGTGTCGTTGTGCGCCAAAGCCTAGCCGGTGCGGACCCCGCTGGCCATGACAAATCCGCTTGCCGAGGGGCCCGTTTAGCCCTATAAATTCGCGGTTCGCCCGCGCGACCGTGCGCGGGCTTTTAGCCTGAGGTCCGTCGGCCTTTGAAACTGATCACCTTTGACCCTTTCCGCACCCTGGGCCTGCCGGGCGTGCATTACATCAAACCGGAGCTGATGCACGACCAGCGCGCGCGGTTGCTCGACGCGGACTGGCTGCTGTTCCCGGCTTACTGGCAGTTGCACAGCCTGCACTATGTGCTGGGCCGCCCGATTTTCCCCAGCCTGGCCAGTTACCACCTGGGGCATGACAAGGTGGAAATGACCCGGGCGCTGAAGCTGGCGTGCCCGGAACATCTGCCCGAGACCGACATCCTGCCGGCGGGGCCGCACGGCATCAGCCAGGTGCTGGATACCTGGCGCTTTCCGTTCGTGGCCAAGCAGATCCGCTCCAGCCAGGGCAGCGGCGTGTTTCTGATCGAGAGCCGCCAGCAGTTACTGGACTACGCCGCCCACAGCGAGGTGCTGTATATCCAGAAGCTGCTGCCGATCGTGCGCGATCTGCGCGTGGTGGTGGTGGGCCGTGACGTGATCGCCAGCTACTGGCGCGAGGGCACCAGCTTCCACAACAATCTGGCGCGCGGGGCGCGGGTGCGCACCGACCTGCCGGTGCCGGAGCCGGCCCTGGCGCTGGTCACCCGGCTCGCCCGCGAGCTGGGCATCGACCACGCCGGGTTCGACGTGGCCTGGGTGGAGGGCCGCCCCTACGTGCTGGAATTCAACCGCCTGTTCGGCAACCGGGGCATGCCGGAGCTGCCCCAGTTGATCGGCGCGGCGATGCGCGGTTACTTGCTCGGCGAGGCGTCACCGGACACCCCGGAACCGCCCATGACCTTTTCCGCCTGAGTGCGCAGCAGGGTCTGATAGCGGTGCGCGAGCTGCTCCACCGGCTGCAGGCGAATCTGCCGGTCACCGGCTTGAACCAGCTGTGCCCGCTCGGTCTGGTAGAGGGCTTTGACGTCCAGTTCGGCGCGGGTCAGTTCCGCCTCGGGCACGTTCAGCCGGCCCGGCACCCCGGCCAGGCACAGGGCCCAGCTGTCCGCCTCGTTGAACTGGTTGCTGACCAGGGCCTTGAACTCCAGCGCCGGCGACTGGCCGGCTTTGCGCCGCGGCGCCTGCAGGCGGGCCACGCGCAGGAACAGCAGGCCGGCGCATAGCGCCGAAAAGGCGGTGTGCGACAGCGGCTCGCCGGTGAAGCGGATGCGCGCCCGGTCGCCGATGGCGGTGATCACTTCGCCGCCGTACAGCGCCGCCACTTCGCGCAGCAGGTGGTGGTAATCCGCCAGCAACGCTTCCAGCGCCGAGCGGGTGTAGCGCTGCTGGAAATGATCGAAGTTGACCACGCTCAAACGCAACTCCACGGACACGCCATCCGGCGCCGGCGCATCGCCGTCCACCGGGGCGACCGGCGGCGTTTCGGACGCCGTGTCCTGATCCGTGGCGGGCGCGGCCGTCGCCGGCGGCGCGGCGGGCCGCCACAGCCGGCGGCGGATCACCTCGGCCGCGGCGCGCAGGGCCAGCAGGCCCAGCACCACCAGCACATAGCCGGTTTCCAGGCGCTGACGCGGCGCGGTGTCGTGGGCGGCGGCCAGCACCACCGAGCCGGCCAGCTCGCCGTCCGGCAGGGCCACCGGCACCTCCACTTTCACCGGCAGGCTGTCGTCGCTCTTGCCGGTGACCGGCTCACGGGCCACGTCCAGAAACTGCACGCCGCCGACCGGCTCCAGGGCGCGGGTTTCGCGGGCGATCACGTTCAGCCCGATCAGGTCGTCACCGGCCAGGGACTCGGCGGAGCGCAGCGCGGTCTGTTGCGCCAGGGCCTTCAATTGCACCCGCTGCTCCGCCTGCAGGCGGGCGGAGAAGTGCTCCAGAAAATAGACCCCCACCACCAGCGCCACCAGCAGCATCAGCGCCAGTTCCAGCAGCAGTTGTTTTTCCCGTTGCAGCCAGGGCCGCCATTTTTCCCACACCGACATGCAGTGCCTTCCTTGCCTGTGAACGCGACGGCCGGGAGTATAACCCGTGGCGGCGGCGGTACGCTTGGCTCTGGCGCACGCACGCCAACCCGGCACGGTTTTCTGGTAATCTTAGCGGCTGTTCCGCAACGTACCGACCAGCCCGAGGAATCCCCCAGCGTGCGCGAGATTATTCTCATCCAGGTGTCCGGCAACGACCGGCCCGGCCTCACCGCGGCCTTTACCCGCATTCTGGCCCGCTACCACCTGAATATTCTGGATATCGGCCAGGCGGTGATCCACGACACCCTGTCGTTGGGCATCCTGGTGGAAGTGCCGCCGGCGGCGGAAGCGTCCTCGATGCTCAAGGACCTGCTGTTCGAGGCGCATAAGCGCAATATCTCGGTGCGCTTCCGGCCCATCGACGAGGACCGCTACGAGCAGTGGGTGTCCGGCCAGGGCAAGGACCGCCACATCATTACCCTGCTGGCGCGCAAGATCACCGCCGAGCAGCTCGGCGACGTGACCACCGTGGTGGCGGATAACGACCTCAACATCGACAGCATCGCCCGGCTTTCCGGCCGGGTGCACCTGGAAGGCGAGGACAGCGACCCGGACGGCCGCGCCTGCGTGGAAATCTCGGTACGCGGCGAACCCCGTGATCCTGGCGCCATGCGCGCCGCCTTTCTGGCGATCGCCAACGAACGCAACCTGGACATCGCCTTCCAGCGCGACAGCGCTTTCCGGCGCAACCGCCGCCTGGTGGTATTCGATATGGATTCCACGCTGATCCGCTCGGAGGTGATCGACGAGCTGGCCGCCGAGGCCGGCGTCGGCGAGCAGGTGGCGGCGATCACCGACCGGGCGATGCTCGGCGAGCTGGATTTCAACGAAAGCTTCCGCGCCCGGGTGGCGCTGCTTAAAGGGCTGGACGAAAGCGCCCTGGAACGGGTGCGCGAGCGCATTCAGCTCACCGAAGGCGCCGACCGGCTGATCCCCACCCTGAAAGCGCTGGGCTACCGCACCGCGATTCTGTCCGGCGGCTTCACCTGGTTCGGTGACTGGCTGCAGAAACTGCTGGGCATCGACTACGTCTACGCCAACACCCTGGAGATCGTCGACGGCAAAGTCACCGGCGAGGTGGCGGAGCCGATCGTCAACGGCGAGCGCAAGGCGGAGCTGTTGCGGGAGATCGCCGCCCGAGAAGGCATCAACCTGGAGCAGGTGATCGCCGTGGGCGACGGCGCCAACGACCTGCCCATGCTGGGCGCCGCCGGCCTGGGCATCGCCTTCCGCGCCAAGCCGCTGGTGAAGGAAAACGCCGCCCACTCCATCTCGACATTGGGCCTGGACGGCATTCTTTACCTGATCGGCGTCCGCGACAAAGACCAACAGGAACTACTTAAATAGTTGATAGTTGGCAATTGATAGTTGATAGCTAAAACAAAAAGCGCGGCTCAAGCCGCGCTTCTGGGTTTGCTGTCAACTGTCCACTATCAACTGTCAACTGATTCCGCCGTCTCGAGGCGGTCCATCGGCGCCTGCAGATAATAGCCCTGCAGGTAGTCGACGCCGCCGAGGCTCCACAGGGTTTGCATCTGGGCGGCGGATTCGACGAAGCCGACCAGGGTGCGGCGGCCGCTGTCGCGGGCCTGCTGGATGATTTCCGCGAACCGTTCCCGGCTTTCCGCTTTGCTCAATTCCTGCGTGAAGGAGCCTTCGAACTTCACCATGGTGGCGGGGATGTGCTCGAACAGTTTGAACGGGTCCAGGCCGCCGCCGAAACGGCTGATCGACAGGCCGCAGCCCTGTTTGCGCACCGCGTCGGCGAACGCCGCCGCCTGCTTGAGGTAATTGACCGCGTCGCCTTCGCTGAACTGGAAGATCACCTGCTCGCCGGACAACTTGGCGGCGCGCATCGCCTTGGTGAGCCACTCCGCCAGGCCCGGCTCGCCCAGCGAATAGCCGCTCAGATTCACCAGCAGGGTGATTTTCTGTTCGTGGGCGGCCGCCGCGCGCATGGCGTTGAGCACTACCCAGCGGTCCACCTTGCCGGCCAGGCCCTGCTCGGCGGCGGTGGGCATGAAGTCGGCGGCGGCCAGGTCGTCGCCCTGCTTCTGCGGCATGTGCACGAACACTTCGAAGACATGCTCGTTTTCGTCTTCCAGGCTCATCAGCGGCTGGTATTTGAGGCGGAAGCTGCCTTTCTCCAGCGCCTGGCGGATGCTCAGCGCGATCGCTTCGGAGGAGCCGGCGGCCACATCGTCCATGGGGTCATGGATCTTGATGGCGTTGCCCTGCTCGTTGTTTTCGCGCTGCGCCTGGTTACAGCATTTCAGCGCCTTGGTGAGAATGTCCTGGCTGCTGCGCGCGTCCTCGCGGGCGAACGCCAGCCCCAGGCTGGCGGTAACGTGGGCGGTGCGGCTGGCCACTTCCGGCATCAGCGTCTCGATGCCGGCGCGCAGTTCTTCCGCCAGCTGCCCGGCTTCGTCCAGGTCGTTGACCGGCTTGAGCAGGGCGAAATCCTCGCCGTCCACCCGCGCCAGCTTGCCGCCGGCGCTGTGCTCGCGCAGCCAGTCCGCCACCGCCCGCAGCACATCGTCGGCGCCTTCCATGCCCAGGCTGGACTGGTGCTGTTCGAAGCCGTCCAGGCGCAGATACAGCACCGCCGCCAGCTGCCCCTGGCGGGCCGCTTCGGCCACCGCCTGATCCAGCTGCTCCATGAACCAGGTGCGGCTGTAGAGGCCGGTGACCTGATCGGTCTGGCTGATCTCGTGCAGGCGCTCCTGCAGGGCGTTCTCGTCCAGGCTGGCGGCGCGGATCACGATCTGGGTGCAGGACTCGCCGTCGTAGGTGCTGGGCGAGAACACGAAGGTGGCGTCGAATTCGCTGTCGTCGGTATGCACACCACGGCATTCCAGCTCGTTGGTCTGGCTGGCGTTCTCGGCGCGGCTGCGCAGCAGCTTCTTGAGGCGGTCGTGGTCGCTGGCGGACACCATGTCCATGATCGGCACGCCGGCCAGTTCCTCGGCGCTGTCGTAACCGAACATGCGGGCGTAGTTGTCATTGGCGTGGATGTGCATGCCGTCGAGCACATAGGCGATGGCGTCGCGGCTCTGATCCATCAACTGGCTGAGCCGCTTTTCCGCTTCGTGGCGGGTGATCTCGGAGTGTTGCAGCTCCTTGCGCAGGCGCAGGAATTCCATCAGCCGGTCGACGCATTGCATCAGCATTTCGCGGTCGTCCTTGGGCGCCACCGCGCGGGCGCCGGCCTTGTAGGCGTTACGCACGATCTCGGCGTTGTAGTCGTCGCTGAGCAGAATCACCGGCAGTGCCTTGCCGAGCCGGTTCAGGTGCGCCATGGCGCTTTCGAAGGAGCCGTCACCGAAGGTGGGCCGGCACAGCATCAGTTCCCAGGCGCCGCCCTTCAGTGCCCTCACCAGATCGTCCTCGCCCAGGGCCAGCTGCGCGCGGGTGGCGCGGCCGGCGTTACGGAGGGTGTTCATAAGCTGTTCAGCTTCGTCCTGGGAATCGTGCGCGATCAGCAAGCGGAGGGTATCGAGGGCGTAATTCATCGGCGCCAGTGCTCATCCGTTATTCGTAGAGCATCTATTGTGCCTGACGGGACTGCGTTCGCCAAAGACCTTACCGCCGCGCGGGATTGTCCTTGCGGAGCGCCGGCGCTCAGACCGCCGGGCGCAGAGTGTACTGGGCGATATCCGGGGAGCCGGCCAGGCGCACGCCGAGCCGGGTGTCCCGGGGCGGGCCGTCCCACAGTGTCAGGCGGGTACCGCTGCGGTATCCGGTGGTGGGCACCACCAGGGTCTCCGGATCGTCGCCTTCCGGGGACGGCACCAGCAACGCCGGCGCCGGCCAGGCACTGGGGTCGCCGGCGCTGACACGCACCGGCCGCAGGGTCTCGGGCAACAACGCCACGCCCAGCCGCACCGCGTCGCCGAGCCAGGCCACCCAGCGTATTTCACCGACCCGCCATTGCGGCTGCTCCATCGGCGACAGGGCCAGCAGGCCGCCGGCGCGCAGGGTGTTGGGGGTACCGCCACGCCACTCCAGACAGTAACCGCCGTCGCCGTGATCCACCCGCCGCACCCGGTGCAGGGGCTCATCGCCCTCGCCCTGGTCCAGGCGCCGGTGCACCGCGTCCAGCCCCAGGCAGAGCAGCATTTCACCGTCCACCGGGCGGCGCGGCCCGCGCCGCTCGCGCGGGCCCAGCCAGGCCCAGCGCAAATGGTGGGAGAGGATGTCCGACAACGGCCGGCTGCGGTGGCCGGGGCCGCCTTCGGCCAGCGCGGCGGCCAGCGGCCGGGTGTCGAAGTAACGCAGCGCCTGGCCGTTGTCCGCCCTGGCGGACAGGGCCTGGGGGCCGGCGTCGCTTTGCAGATCCACATGGAAGGGGGCGTCGGCGGCGTCCGCCAGCAACGGCATCCAGCGGGCCCAGTGGGCGGCGGCCCGGTACAGTGCCATCAACGCCGGCTGGCGAAGCTGATTGGGCTGGGCGCTGGCGGTGAGCAGCAAACGGCCGTAAGCGATCAACACCGCGCCTTCCTCGCCGGGCAACTCCGGGTCCGACACGGTGAGCGCCTCCAGGGCGTGGCGCTCGGCTTCGGCATAGAGGTTGTGCAGGACCTGCCAGGTGCCCGCCGGCGGCTCCTTGTAGAGCAGCATGTGCAGAAACAGATCCTGGGCGCGGGCGTCCATGGCGCGCTGCAGGGCGGTGGCGGCGGCTTGACGTTCGGGCCGGTTGAGCTTGCCGCGCAACAGCGGCGCGGCCACGCTCTGGTAGCCGATGGCCAGCCCCTGGAACAAGCGGTGCGATAACGCGGCGGCCTGCAGCGCACGCTCCGGCGGCATCAAGGGCAGATTCAGGTAGCGGCTTTCCAGGGTGTAGGCCAGTTGCCGGAGGCGGGGCCGGATCTCCTCCAGCAGGGCCAGCCGGCGGCGGCCGTCAACGCGCAAACGGGGCAGTTCGTCCAGCAACGTCAGTAACGGCGGCGCTCCGCGGTGCGGGTCGCCGATCGGCAGCGCATCCAGCCAGGCGCGCAGCCGGCGCGGCCGGGCACTGGCCAGCGACAGTTTGTCCAATTCCGGTTCCGGAACCCCCAGACGCACTTCCCACGCCGACTCCGTTTGGCGGGCCTCTTCCATGGCTTGTTCCTCACAGGCTTGGCCTCCGCCGCCCGGCGAAGGCTATATTCAAATTATTGTTGTGATGATCATCACAAATATAACTTGAACACCCGGTAATTGTACATTATCCAGCCAATACCGTTTTTGAACCCGCTCCCGGTTCTTCGCGCGCCAGCCTGGGCACCAGGAACCCCGGCAGCCGGTCCCGCAGGGCGGCGTGCAGGTCGCGGGCGCGCGCGTCCGGCACCGCGAAATGGGCGGCGCCCGCCACCGCGTCCAACTGGTGCAGGTAATAGGGCAGCACGCCGGCCTCGAACAGGGCGTCGGACAGGGACGCCAGGGCCTCGGCGTCGTCGTTGACCCCGGCCAGCAGCACCGACTGATTGAGCAGGGTGACGCCGCCGCGGCCCAGGGCGCGGCAGCGCTCCGCCAGCGCCGGACTGATCTCGCGGGGGTGGTTGGCGTGCAGCACCAGGGTGGCGCGCCAGCGCGGCGACGCCAGCAACGCCGCCAACCCCTCATCCAGGCGCTCGGGAATCACCACCGGGGTGCGGCTGTGGATCCGCAGGCGACGCAGATGCGGCAGCGCCGCCAGGGCCTCCAGCAGCTCGCCCAGGCGCCGGTTGCTCAGCGTCAGCGGATCACCGCCGCTGAGGATCACCTCGTTGATGTCGGTGCGCCGCGCCAGCCAGTCCAGTGCCTGTTGCCAGCGGCCGCCGGACAGATGCTCCTGGTACGGGAAGTGGCGGCGAAAGCAGTAGCGGCAATGCACCGCGCAGGCGCCGGTGACCACCAGCAGCGCGCGGCCATGATATTTGTGCAGCAGGCCGGGCACCGGGGTGTGGCGGGATTCATCCAGCGGGTCGGCGTTATAGCCGGGCACCGCCTCGCGCTCGCGGCCGGTGGCGAGGATCTGCAGCAGCAGCGGGTCGTCGGGGTTGCCCGGTTCGATCAGATCCAGGTAACGGCGCGGCACCCGCAACGGGAAGGCGCTGTCGTCGTCGGCGCCGCCGGGGATCTGGTCGGGGCGCAGCGACAGCCGCTCGCACAGCTCCCCCACCCCGGTGACCAGGTCGGCCTGCAGACGGCGCCAGTCGGGTACCTGCCAACCGTCCGCTTCCTGCGTTATCATGGCCAGCTTCTTAAATGCCATCCGGTAATTCCCCGACACAGTGGATAGATATCTATGGCCAGCTATTCTACCAGTGAATTCAAGTCCGGCTTGAAGGTTATGCTCGACGGCGACCCCTGCGCCATCATCGAGAACGAGTTCGTAAAGCCCGGCAAGGGCCAGGCCTTCAGCCGCGTAAAGCTGCGCAACCTGAAGACCGGCAAGGTGTGGGAACGCACCTTTAAATCCGGCGACAGCCTGGAAGGCGCCGACGTGCTGGATGTGCAGATGCAGTACATCTTCAGCGACGGCGAGTTCTGGCACTTCATGGACACCGAGACCTTCGAGCAGAAGCAGGCGGACGAAGCCGCCGTGGGCGACGCCAAGCAGTGGCTCAAGGAAGAGGACATGTGCGAGGTGACCCTTTACAACGGCGAGCCGCTGAACGTGAACCCGCCCAACTTCGTGGAGCTGGAGATCGTCGAGACCGATCCCGGCCTGAAGGGCGACACCGCCGGCACCGGCGGCAAGCCGGCCACCCTGAGCACCGGCGCGGTGATCCGCGTGCCCCTGTTCGTGCAGGAAGGGGAAATCGCCAAGGTGGACACCCGCACCGGCGAGTACGCGGGCCGTATCAAGAACTAGTGGTGACCGACTGGCGGCCCACCGCCTCCCTGGAGGCCATCAAAGCGCGCGCCGGGCTGCTGAGCACGGTGCGCGCTTTTTTTGCCGCCCGGGGCGTACTGGAAGTGGACACCCCGCAACTGGCGCGCCACGGGGTCAGCGACCCCCATATTCAGTGCATTCCGGTGCCCGGCCACGGCTATCTGCAGAGCTCGCCGGAATATCATATGAAGCGGCTGCTGGCCGCCGGCAGCGGGCCGATCTATCAGATCTGCAAAGCCTACCGGGACGGCGAAGCCGGCGCCCGGCACAACCCCGAGTTCACCATGCTGGAATGGTACCGGCCGGGTTTTGATCTGAGCGCTCTGATCAACGAGTGCCTGACCCTGTTCGGCGAACTGTTCCCCGGCGCGCCGTCGCGGACTTATCGGTTCCGCGACCTGTTCGCCGACGTCACTGGGCTGGACCCGCTGACCACTTCGGACAGCGACCTGATTCAGCGCGCCGAACAACACGGCGCTCCCGAAGACCTGGATAAAGCCGCCGCGGTGGATTACCTGATGGCCACCACGGTGGAAGCCGCCCTGCCCGCCGAACAGCTCTCGGTAGTCACCGACTTCCCAAGCTGGGCCGCCGCCCTGGCCCAAACCCGCACGGACACCGACGGCACCGAAGTGGCCTTACGGTTCGAGATTTATTACCGGGGCCTGGAGCTGGCCAACGGCTACCAGGAACTGACCGACGCCGACGAGCAGCGCCGAAGGTTTGAGCGGGATAGCCGGCTGCGAGGGGAGTACGGCCTGAATGTTATGGACGCCGACCCTTACCTCCTCGACGCCATGCACCATGGTTTGCCCGCCTGCAGCGGCGTGGCCATGGGTGTGGAGCGGCTGTTGATGGCCCAACGAAACAGCAATCGCATCGACGAGGTGCTGACCTTTCCCGGCGACCGGGCCTGAAGGTGGGCACTAACAGCGTCTCTGGGATCCTGCCGGGAGCTTCGCTCCCTTTCGCGGGCTGGGCCCGCTCCTACCAGGGCTAGGCGGCGGCTTTTGCGGTGCGGCCGGCGCGGGCGCAGTTCTCGGCGACCAGCTCGATCAGGCGCGGCTGCACCGACGGCGGGAAGTCGTGGCCCATGCCGTCGATGATGGCGAGCCGGGCGCCGGGCATGGCGCGGGCCGAGGCGCGGCCGCCGGCGGGCCGGATCAGCGGATCGCTGCCGCCGTGAATCACCTGGGCGGGGCAGCGCACTTTTTTCAGGCGCTTACTGAGATTGCCGGTGGCCATGATCGCCATGAACTGGTTGCGGATACCGCGCGGGTTCAGGCCCCGCTCCCAGCTGCGCTGGAACATCTCGGTGAGTTCCTCGCGGCCCTGGTCCAGGGTACCGCCCAGCTTGGCCATCATCCCCAGGCCGAACGCCACATAGTCTTCCACGGTTTCAATCTTCACCCGCGGCGCCACCAGGGTTTTGAGCGCCGCCGGTTTCGGCGGCGGCAGGAAGGGGCTGTTGGTGCTGGACATGATCGAGGTGACGCTGAGCACCCGCTCCGGATGGGTGGCGGCGGCCAGTTGCGCGACCATGCCGCCCATGGAGGCGCCCACCAGATGGGCGCGCTCAATGCCCAGGGCGTCCAGCAGCCCCATGGTGTCGGCGACCAGATCGTCCAGGGTGTAGGGGGCGTGGACCTTGAGGCCGACCATGTAGCGCAGCATCGCCGTCATCGGGCCGTACTTGAACGGCTCGCGGATGGCGGTGGATTTACCGGCGTCACGGTTGTCAAAGGCGATCACCCGGTAACCCCGGTTGGCCATGGCGTCGAGCAGACCTTCCGGCCAGAACACCAGCTGCGCGGAGAGACCCATGATAAAGACCAGCGGTTCGCCGTCCTCGGGCCCACGGGTTTCGTAGAAGAGATCGACGCCGTTGCTGCGCACCGTGCCTGTGGCCATGCCTGTCACCTGTGTCGGGGGATTTTCGGGTTATCCGCTCAACATAGAAAAGCCCGGCGCCAACCACAAGCGCCGGGCTTCTTTTGGCCCGCACGGCCCGGCGAAGGGCCGTTGGAACGGCGTGCTCTAGAGCACTTCGATGATGGTGGCGTTGGCGGTACCCAGGCCTTCGCAGATCGCCAGCAGACCGTAGCGACCACCGCGTCGCTTGAGCTCGTACACCAGCGTGCCCATCAGCTTGGCGCCGGTGGCGCCCAGCGGGTGACCCAGCGCCTGGGCGCCGCCGTTGACGTTCAGCTTGTCGTAGTCGGCGCCGAGAGCATTCATCCACGCCAGCGGCACGGAGCCGAACGCTTCGTTGACCTCATACAGATCGATGTCCGCCAGGGTCATGCCGGCGCGCTTGAGCACCTTCTCCGTGGCCGGGATCGGGCCTTCCAGCACCATGGTGGGGTCGGAGCCGACCACCGCCATCGCATGGATGCGCGCCAGTGGCTTGAGACCGAACTCCTTCACCGCCTGCTCGCTGGCCACCAGCACCGCCGAGGCGCCGTCGGTGATCTGGCTGGCGTTGGCGGCGCTGATGATGCCGTTCTCCGCCAGCGGCTGCAGGCCGCGGATGGAGTCCAGGTCGGCGTCCCAGCGGATGCCTTCGTCCACATCGTGCAGGGTCTCTCCGCCGTCATCCAGGTTCACGTTCACCGGCAGGATTTCCTGCTTGAAACGGCCCGCTTCGGTAGCGGCGGCGGCGCGGCGGTGGGAGTCGTAGGCGAACTGGTCCAGGTCGTCTTTGCTGACGCCGTACTTCTTGGCCATGCGCTCGGCGCCCACGAACTGGCTGAAGTTCTCGCCCGGGTAGCGGCGACTGATCTCGCCGGTGAACGGATTGCCCAGCTCCTTGGCCACGGTGACCGGCGAACCGATCGGCACCTGGCTCATGGATTCCACGCCACCGGCGATCACCAGGTCCTGGGTGCCGCTCATCACCGCCTGGGCGGCGAAATGGATGGCCTGCTGGGAGGAACCGCACTGCCGGTCGATGGACACGCCCGGCACCGACTCCGGCAGCCGTGAGCTGAGCACGGAGGTGCGCGCGATATTGAAGGTCTGCGGCCCGATCTGGCTGACGCAGCCGTAGATCACGTCGTCCACCCGGTCCGGGGCGACGCCGGTGCGCTCCAATACCGCATCAATCACTTTGCCGCCCAGATCCGCCGGATGAACCCGGCTGAGCCGGCCGTTGCGGCGGCCGCCGGCGGGGCGTACCGCTTCTACAATGTATGCCGTGGTCACGATGAGTTCCTCGCCTGAAATCGAAAGAACCCCAAGACTACGCCCGGACGGAGGCGCGGCTCAATGACCGCAAAGAACGTCAGCTTGACCCAAACATACGCGGACCAGACCGGCCGTTAGCCCGAGGCGTTGCCGTGCAGACGTATACCATCGTCGCGGATCTCAATCCGCCCGGCCTTGTAGAGCTTGCCGATGGCCTGCTTGAAGGCGTTCTTGCTGCACCCGAAGGCGGCGCGGATCGCCTCCGGGCTGCTTTTGTCGCCCAGGGCCAGGAAACCGTCCGACGCCTCCAGCCGCGCCAGGATGCGCTCGCCGAGCTGATCGCTCTTGGCGGCGCCGGGCGGGTCCAGCGTCAGGCTGAGACGGCCGTCGGCGCGCAGACGCTGCACATAGCCGGTGAAGCGCTGGCCGGGGCGCGGGGGCGCCACGCCGGGCGGTGCCTGCAGCAGGCCCCAATAGCGGTTGTCCACCGCCACCTTGTAGCCCAGGTCGGTGCTTTGCACCACCATCAGCGGCACCGCGTCGCCCTGGCGGTAGGCGTCGCAGGTGTCTTCCAGATGCCGGTCCAGCAGGGCGCTGGCGAACGGCCGGCCGTCCCGGTCGCGTACCACCTTGACCAGTTGCCAGCGGCCCACCTCCGGGCGGTTGCCCTGCTCGGCGAACGGCAGCAGCAGATCCTTGGGCAGGCCCCAGTCCAGGAATGCGCCCACGCGGCTGGTGTCCACCACGCGCAGGCGCGCCACTTCCCCGGGCATCGCCTTGGGGCGGCCCAGGGTGGCGCGGGGGCGGCCGTCGCCGTCCTCGTAGAGAAACACTTCCAGTGCTTCGACGTCGGCGGCGGCGTCGGCCAGCTCGCGGGCGGGCAGCAGCACTTCGCCGAGGTCTTCGCCGTCCAGCAACAAACCCGCGGGTATGCGTTTAAGCACCGTCAGGGTGCGCAGGGTACCAAGGAGCGTGCCGGGGGCGGTCATCGCGTTACCACATCAGGTCGTCGGGGATCGGATAATCCGCGTAGGGGTCGTCTTCGTCCTGGACGTTGCGGTCGTTGAGCAGGACCACGGCGGCCTCGTCGCGCTGGCGGATCTTCTCCGCCACCGTGGTGGGCACCAGCTCATGGCCTTCGCCCAGGGCGACGATGGCGATCTGGCCGCGCGCCAGCTGGTCGCGCTGCGGCTCGGTGACGTGCAGCTTCTTGATCTTCTTGTCCTGCACGAACTGGTAGGCCACCTCGCCCCGGGTACGATCCAGACGGTGGGTCTCGATCAGCTGGCGAATCTGCGCGACGATTTCCCGCTCGCGCTGCTGCCGGTGGCGCTCCGCTTCCAGCTGGCGGTCTTTTTCCGCCTGCTCGGCGCGCTGGCGGCGGGCCCGCTCGGCCGGGTCCTCCAGCTCGATCTCGCCACGCTTGGCGCGGTTGGCGTCTTCCTTCTTCTGCTGCTTGGCGCGGCGCGCCTTCTTTTTGTCCGCCAGCCCCGATTTAAGGAGCTGATCCTGCAACGAATTAGCCATGGGGGTTCCAATAACGAAAATTCAGGTACGAGGATAACGGAGCCGGGGCCCGCCTGCCTATTCCACGGCGCGCTACTGCAGCGACGGCGCCTCGGGCGCTTCGCCGAGCAGCGGCTGGGCGCGGCGGAAGCGGGCATCATAACCGGGTTGCCAGGGAAACACCCCGTTAGGGTCCGGCCACACCATCTGCAGCGCCGGGTACGGCGCCGGCAGGTCGGCGTAGAACCAGTTGGCGTAGCCCAGGTACTCGTTGTAGGCGGGCAGCGCCACCGGCAGGAACACCACCTCCAGGCCGTCGGCGATGTCGCCATAGACCTGGAACGGCCGCAAACGGCGCCCCAGGCCGGTGATGCCCACGGCGGCGCTGTCCAGCAGGCGGCTGGCCAGGGTGTCCTTGAGGCCCACCACGATCAGTTCCGGGTGGTCCCGCTTGAGGAAGTGCCCCAGCGTGAAGGCATAGCCCGGCTCGCCGGCGGCGCCGTCCACGCTGAGGTGATGCCAGCCCTTGCGTTCGATGCGGGCCAGCAGTTGTTTGTCCTGTTCGTCTTCCGGCTGCGGATAGCGGAAGCCCTCGGGCATTTCATCGAGAAACATGGCTTCACTCTTTCTTGGGGCCGCCGCGCGATACGGAATGCGCGGCGCTCGACGTTGGCAGCGGCGCAGCTTACCAGAATCACTCTACTTGGTATGCGGCGGGGTGGATGCAATACTGAGCCGGTGCGCTTTGATGCTTTCTTATTAGAGACAGAGGACCCTGTATTATGAAAAAAATCACCCTGATGGCCGGCCTGGCCGCGCTCTCCGCCGCGCCCTTTGCACAGGCGGCGCCGCTTGTCGACGTTTACGCCGGCGGCTACGCCTGGAGCCCGGACACCTCCGGCAGCATCGCTTCCGGCAGCAACGACATCGACATGGAGGACGATCTGGGCTTCGACGACTCCGACCAGACCGTGCTCTACGTGGGCCTGGAACACGCCGTTCCGGTGCTGCCCAATGTGCGCCTGCGCTACATGGACCTCTCCGACGACGCCAGCAACACTCTGGTCGATCCGATCACGTTCAACGGGCAGACCTTCGCCGGTAACGTGAATTCCGATTACGACATGGAGATGCTCGACGGCACCTTCTACTGGAGCCCGCTGGACAATGTAGTGAAGCTGGACCTGGGCCTGACCGTGCGGCAGATGGACGCGGATTTCACTATCACCGGTGCCGGCCAACAGGCCACTGAAAGCGCCAGTGAAACCTTCCCGCTGGCCCACGGCGCGGTGCGCGCCAACCTGCCGCTGACCGGCGTGTACGTGGGCGGGGAAATCAATGCGATTGAGTACGACGGCAGCGGCATGCGTGATTTCGACGCGCACATCGGCTGGCAGTCCGACTTCCTGCTGGGCGTGAAAGCGGGCTACTCCCGCCTGGAAGTGGAACTGGACGACGTCAGCGGCCTGGACTCCGACCTGGAAATCGGCGGCCCCTACCTGGCGGCCACCTTCCGCTTCTGAGCCGCACCGCCGGGCGGGCGCCCGGCGGTCACCACTCCTTCTGAAGACGCTCGATACGGGCGTCTTTTTGTTCCCACAGATCGCTCACCCAGCGCTGCACGCCGGCGCGGAACGCCGCGTCCTCCTGGTAATCGCCGGCCCACAGGGCCGGGTCCAGGTTGTGGGTACGCACGTCGATGATCACCCGCTCCAGCTGACCGCTGAGCAGCGCCCAGAAGCCGGGCGGCTTGCCCTCCGGATAGGCAATGGTCACGTCCAGCAGCGCGTCCAGATCGTCGCCCAGCGCCGCCATCACGAACGCCACGCCGCCGGCCTTGGGGCGCAGCAGGTGCTTGTAGGGGGATTGCTGCCGGGCCTGCTTTTCCGGGGTGCAGCGGGTGCCCTCGAGAAAATTAACCACGGTCACCGGCATATCCGCGAATTTCTCGCAGGCCGCCTTGGTGATCTCCAGATCCTTGCCTTTCAGCTCCGGGCGCTTTTCCAGCAGCTCTTTGGAGTAGCGCTTCATGAACGGGTAGTCCAGGGCCCAGAACGCCAGCCCCAGAAACGGCACCCAGATCAGTTCTTTCTTGAGGAAGAATTTGAAGTACGGGGTTTTGCGGTTGAAGGTCTGCACCAGGGCGGCGATGTCCACCCAGGACTGATGGTTACAGACCACCAGGTAGGAGGTGTCGCTGCGCAGGTTCTGGTCACCGCGGATATCCCAACGGGTGGGCGTCATCAGCGCGAAGATCGCCTTGCAGATTTCCGCCCAGGTCTCGGCGATCCACATCACGCCCCGGGAGCAGGCGGCCTTGGCCTGCTTGCCGGGCAGCACCACTTTAAACAGCGCGATCAGCATCATCGGGCCGATCAACGTCAGTGTGTTCAGCAACAACAGCAAGAACGTGGTGGCACCGGTCAGCAAGGCCCGCATCAGGCGAACTCCCTCTCCCCAAGATGAATCTGGATCATAGCCAACCCGATCCACAGGCCCAAGACCGTACTTGTATTGAATTGTTTATAGGCCCCGAGGGGCCCGTCAGCGGGCTTCCACCGTCATCACGTCCACGTTCTGGAAGCCGCGCGGCAGTTTGGCACCGCGCCGGCCGCGCTCGCCGAAGTAGTGCTCCAGGTCGCCGGCCTTGAGGTTGAGATGACGTTTGCCGGCGTAGATCACCAGGGTGTCGTCGGGGCCGAGCACCTGCACGTCCTGCACGAACTCGACGCGTTCGGCGACGCGGCCGCCGGGAATCGCCATCATCTTGTTGCCCTTGCCGCGCGACATTTCCGGCAGGTCGCGCACCGGGAACACCAGCAGGCGGCCTTCATTGGAGACCAGCGCGATCAGGTCGGTCTGCGGGTCCTTGACCGGGCGTGGCGGCTGCACCCTGGCGCCCTTGGGAACGTTCAGGACGCTCTTGCCGGCTTTCTTGTTGGCCAGCAGGTCCGCGTAACGCACCACGAAACCGTAACCCGCGTCCGTGCTCATCAGGTAGGCGTCTTTTTCCTGACCCATGATGGCGGCCACGAAACCGGCGCCGGAGGGCGGGCTGACCCGGCCGGACAGGGGCTCACCCTGGCCGCGCGCGCTGGGCAGGGTGTGCGCCAGCAGCGAGTAGCTGCGCCCGGTGGTGTCCAGGAAGCACACCGGCTGGTTGGATTTGCCGCGCGCGGACGCCAAGTATTTGTCGCCGGCTTTATAGCTCAGGCCCACCACATCCACGTCGTGGCCCTTGGCGGAACGCACCCAGCCTTTTTCCGAAAGCACCACGGTGACCGGGTCGGCGCCCACCAGGTCCGCTTCGTCCAGGGCCTTGGCGTCGTTGCGCTCGACCAGCGGTGAGCGGCGGTCGTCGCCGAAGTTTTCGGCGTCTTCCTTGAGTTCCTTGGCGATCAGTTTCTTCATTTTCGCCGCCGAACCCAGGGTCTCTTCCAGCTTGTCCCGTTCCTCGGCGAGCTCATCCTGCTCGCCCTTGATCTTCATTTCCTCGAGCTTGGCCAGATGGCGCAGCTTCAGTTCCAGGATCGCTTCCGCCTGGCGGTCGCTGAGCCCGAAGCGCTCCATCAGCACCGGCTTGGGCGCGTCTTCGCGGCGGATAATCTCGATCACCTCATCGATGTTCAGATAGGCGATCAACAAACCTTCCAGCAGGTGCAGGCGGTCCAGCACCTTGTCCAGACGGTGCTGCAACCGCCGGCGCACGGTGACCATGCGGAACTGCAGCCACTCGTTGAGAATCATGTCCAGGCTTTTCACCTGGGGGCGCTCATCGATGCCGATCATGTTCAGATTGACCCGGTAATTCTTTTCCAGGTCGGTGGTGGCGAACAGGTGGCCCATCAGTTGCGCGATATCCACCCGGTTGGAGCGCGGCGTGATGATCAGACGGGTGGGGTTTTCGTGGTCGGATTCGTCGCGCAGGTCGCTGACCATGGGCAGCTTTTTCTTCTGCATCTGGTCGGCGATCTGTTCCAGCACCTTGGCGCCGGACACCTGATAGGGCAGCGCGGTGATCACGATGTCGTTTTCCTCGCGCTCGTAGACGGCGCGCTGCTTGAGGCTGCCCTTGCCTTCCGCGTACATGCGGATGATGTCGTTGCGCGGCGTGATGATTTCCGCCTCGGTGGGGAAATCCGGCCCTTTGATGTATTCGAGCAGGTCGTCCAGGGAGGCGCCCGGATCCTTGAGCAGATGGATACAGGCCTGCGCCACCTCGCGCAGGTTGTGCGGCGGAATGTCGGTGCTCATGCCCACGGCGATGCCGGTGGTGCCGTTGAGCAGCACGTTGGGCAGCCGCGCCGGCAGCAGCTTGGGCTCGTCCATGGTGCCGTCGAAGTTGGGCACCCATTCCACCGTGCCCTGGCCCAGTTCGGCGAGCAGCACTTCCGCGTACGGCGCCAGCTTGGATTCCGTGTAACGCATGGCGGCGAAGGATTTCGGGTCATCGGGGCTGCCCCAGTTGCCCTGGCCGTCCACCAGCGGGTAGCGGTAGCTGAACGGCTGCGCCATCAGCACCATGGCCTCGTAACAGGCGGAGTCGCCGTGCGGGTGGAACTTACCCAGCACGTCGCCCACGGTACGGGCGGACTTTTTATACTTGGCGGTGCTCTTCAGGCCCAGCTCGCTCATCGCGTAGACAATGCGCCGCTGCACCGGCTTCAGGCCGTCGCCGATCTTCGGCAACGCCCGGTCCATGATCACGTACATGGAGTAGTCCAGGTACGCTTTTTCGGTGTAGTCCCTGAGGGACAGGTCTTCGAAATCGTCTGCCATCTTTTATACTTCCGCCAGGTTGCCTTTCTCTTCCAGCCAGTTCTTGCGGTCGGAGGCGCGCTTCTTGCTGAGCAGCATGTCCATCAACTGATGGGTGTCGTCGGCGCCGTCCACGCTCAGGCGCACCAGCCGGCGGGTGTCGCGGGCCATGGTGGTTTCACGCAGTTGCATGGGGCTCATCTCGCCCAGGCCCTTGAAGCGGGTGACGCTGACCTTGCCGCGTTTCTTTTCCGCCTTGATGCGGTCCAGCACGCCGGCGCGCTCCTCCTGATCCAGGGCGTAATAGACGTCCTTGCCCACGTCGATGCGGTACAGCGGCGGCATCGCCACGAATACATGGCCGCCGCGCACCAGCGCCGGAAAGTGGCGCAGGAAAAGAGCGCACAGCAGGGTGGCGATGTGCAGGCCGTCGGAGTCCGCGTCGGCGAGGATGCACACCTTGCCGTAGCGCAGCCCGCCCAGATCGTCGCTGCCGGGCTCGATGCCCAGCGCCACGGCGATGTCGTGGATTTCCTGGCTGCCCAGCACCTCCGCCGGGTCCACTTCCCAGGTGTTCATGATCTTGCCGCGCAGCGGCATGATCGCCTGGTAGACCCGGTCGCGGGCCTGCTTGGCGGAGCCGCCGGCGGAGTCCCCTTCCACCAGGAAAATTTCACTCTGTGCCGGGTCGTCACTGGTGCAGTCCGCCAGCTTGCCGGGCAATGCCGGGCCGCTGGTGACTTTCTTGCGGGTCACTTTCTTGGCGGCGCGCAGCCGCTTCTGGGCGTTGTTAATGCACAGGTCGGCGAGCCGTTCGGCTTCGTCGGTGTGCTGGTTGAGCCACAGGGAAAAGGCGTCCTTGACCACACCGGAGACGAACGGCGCGGTCTGCCGGGAGCTGAGCCGCTCCTTGGTCTGGCCGGCGAACATGGGGTCCTGCATTTTCACGCTGAGCACGTAGCAGGCCCGGTCCCAGATGTCCTCGGGAGTGAGCTTGACGCCGCGCGGCAGCAGGTTGCGGAATTCACAGAACTCGCGCATCGCCTCCAGCAGCCCGGACCGCAGACCGTTCACATGGGTGCCGCCCTGGGTGGTGGGAATCAGGTTCACATAGGATTCGGTGACCAGTTCGCCGCCTTCCGGCAGCCACAGCACCGCCCAGTCCACCGCCTCGGTGTCGCCGTTCATGGCGCCCTCGAACGGCTCGGCGGGCACGCGCTCCCAACCCCGGGTGCTGTCGACCAGGTACTCCACCAGGCCGTCGGCGAACTGCCAGGTTTCGGTCTCGTCGGTCTGCTTGTTCTCCAGGGTCACCATCAGCCCGGGGCACAGCACCGCCTTGGCGCGCAGCAGGTGGCGCAGGCGCGGCACCGAAATGTTCGGCGAATCGAAATATTTTTCGTCCGGCCAGAAGCGCATCATGGTGCCGGTGTTGCGCTTGCCCACCGTGTCCACCACTTCCAGGTCGGCGGTCTTTTCGCCGCCGGCGAATTCGATGTGGTGCACCTCACCGTCGCGTTTGACGAACACTTCCAGCTTTTTCGACAGGGCGTTGACCACCGACACACCGACGCCGTGCAGGCCGCCGGAGAACTGGTAGTTCTTGTTCGAGAATTTACCGCCGGCGTGCAGCGTCGCCAGAATCACTTCCACACCGGGCTTCTTCTGCACCGGGTGCGGATCCACCGGCATGCCGCGGCCGTCGTCTTCCACTTCCACGCCACCGTCCTTGAGCAGGGTGACGCGGATGCTTTTGGCGTGCCCGGCCAGGGCCTCGTCCACGGAGTTGTCCACCACTTCCTGGATCAGGTGGTTGGGACGGCTGGTGTCGGTGTACATACCCGGGCGTTTACGCACCGGCTCCAGGCCCGAAAGGACCTCGATATTCTCGGAGGTATAGGTGTTGGCCATAAATCTCTAATCGATATGAATTCAGGTATCCGGCGTCAGGCGAATGCCGCAAAAGCGCAACACTAGCGGAATAAAGGCGTCGAAGTCATCAAAACCGTGGCTGCCGCCCAGGCCCCGGAACAGGTGGCAGTCGGCGTAATATTCCCAGCCCTCGCGCCAGTCCAGGGATTCGTCGCCGGTCTGGGTCAGCAGCAGCATCTGCTCGGGCTTGCTGATCGCCTCGATCTGGTAGTGGCGGAGCTCATCGAGCCAGGCGGGATCGAACTGGTACGCCTCGCCGCTATGGTAGTTATGATTGATACCTGTGTATTTGTCCAGTAGTCGCCAGGGGCGGACCGCCGGATTGACCACCGTGGTGACCAAATCGTGGTGCTCGGCCAGCCAGGTGGCGTAGAAGCCGCCCAGGGACGAACCCAGCAACGCCACCGGGCCGGCCCCGGCGATGGTGGCTTCCAGGGTCGCCATGGCTTTCCTGGGCTGCGGGTCGAGCGCCGGCACGTGCAACCGGTGCCCGGCGCCGTGGCGCTCGAAGTAGTTGCGCAGCACCCCGGCCTTCCAGGATTGCGGCGAACTGTTGAAACCGTGGATATAGATCAGGGATATGTCGGACATGAGGCGCACCCGGTCGCGTAAACGGCCTCACTCTTCACTATCAACTGTCAACTATCAACTGTTAACTGATTCAGTAGCCCTTCACCGACATATCCACTTCGAAGTGGATGCCTTCCACCCGGCTGACGGCGGTATCGATGCCGCCGTCGGCGTGCAGATCCAGCCAGCGATAACCGGGGCTGGCGTCGTCCACGGCGAAATCCACACTGCCGGGCTTGAACTGCACGCAGGTGCTGGGCACCGCCAGCAGCCGCACGCCGTTGCGGGTGTCGTCGTATTCCTGGTGCACGTGCCCCCAGAGGATACCCCGCACCCGGGGATGGGCGTCGATCACCTCAAAGAAGCGTTCCGCGCTGCCCACCAGCTGAGTATCCAGCCATTCGCTGCCCATTGGCACCGGGTGGTGGTGCAGGCACACCAGCAGATGCTCGCCGGCGGCGTCGCGCAGGGCGTCGTCCAGGAACTTGAGGTCCTCGTCGAACAGGTCGCCGGGCACCTCGCCGGGAATGGTGGAATCCAGCAGCACCAGGGTCCAGTTGCCGATGTCCGCCACGCACGGGCTGACCCGGTTATCCTGGCCGCGCAGGGCGCGCAGCATGGGCGCCGGCTTGTCGTGGTTGCCCTCCAGCCAGTAGATCGGCGCGCGGAACCCGGACAGGGTTTTCACCAAGCGCTGGTAGGACTCGTGGGAGCCGTCCTGCGACAGATCGCCGGTGGCGAGTATCAGGTCCATATCAGGCTGTTCGCGGCGTACCCGGTCCAGCACCGCCTCGAGACTGAACTGCGTGTTCAGGCCCAAAAGCTTGCCGTCGGTATCCGCGAAAAGGTGAAAATCGGACAGCTGCACTACCCGCAGCGGCTGAACCGGATGCGTCAAAATCCCCGCTCCCGTTGTAATCGTGATCCCGATACCCGCGCGTCCCAATCGCGCCGGCCCCGCCTCGGCCAAACATCGGCCCGCCCTTTCCCCCCAGGAAAATAAGACGTTAGTCGGTTATATCGAAGATGATGGCAGTTGGCCAGGAAGGCGGTTCCGAATTCGGAACCATTGCTCGTTTTATTCGGTGCCGGAACGCCGCCAGGGCTCACCGGAGGCACGGCCAAAATCATGCACATGGGCCAGCCATTCGCCCAGAAAGCGGTTCCACTGGGCTTTTTCGTCGCGCTGGTGCATGTGGCTGTTGGGGTACGGATAGCGCGCCTGCACCCGCCGGAACGGCGTCGCCTCGGTGACTTCCGCCACCCGGGCATCGTGGTACAAACGTACCGTCAGCCGGGGCGCCGGCATGGCGTCGTGCAGGGCCTGATCCTCGAAACGCAGGGTGGTGGTGTACGGCGCCCGCTCCAGAACCCGGATGCTGACCGTGCGCGGACGCTCCTCGCCAAGCGACACGTCCAGGCTGTCGTCGTCGCCGAGCGCGCGCATCAGCGGCAGCAGGCGGGCGTAGTTCCACTCGCACTGCGCCATCAGGTCGCGGAAGTCGAGGCGGTAGCGGCGCGGGCGGCTCATGACGCGGCGCCCCATTCCCGGTCCAGCGTGTCCCGGTGCAGCAGCAGCCACTGCAGGGTGATCAGCGAGGCGGCGTTGTCCACCCGGCCGCTGCGCAGCAGGGCCTCCACCTCGGATACCGGGCGCACCACCACGCGAATGTCCTCGTTTTCCTCGACCACGCCGTGCACGCCGCCGGCGTTGCTCAGGTCGGCGCGCCCCACGAACACCTGCAGGCGCTCGTTGGAGCCGCCGGGGCTGGGCATGTAGTGGGCCACGCGCTTCATCTCACCGATTTCCACGCCCGCCTCTTCGCGCGCCTCGCGGCGCACCAGGTCCGCCACCGGTTCGCCTTCCTTGTCCGCCAGGCCGGCGATCAGTTCCAGGCACCAGGGCGTGTCGCGCCAGTCCAGGGCGCCGACCCGGAACTGCTCGACCATCAGAATCTCACCCCGTTGCGGGTCGTAGGGCAGCACTGCCGCCGCCGGCGGGCGCACGAACAGCTCGCGCTGCATGGTGCCGCTCCAGCCGCCCTCGAACAGGCGGTGGCGCAGGTGCAGCCGGTCCAGGCGGAAGAAGCCCTGGAACGGGGTTTCCCGTTTCAGGACTTCCACGTCCCCGGCGGTGAATTGCGGCGTGGGGTCATTCATCGGCTTTGTGATAAAGCTCCGCCCCCTTTTCCATGAATTCCCGGGATTTTTCCTGCATGCCCTCCTCGGCCTCCTGGGCCGCGGCGTAGTCGCGCACTTCCTGGCTGATCTTCATGGAGCAGAACTTGGGCCCGCACATGGAACAGAAGTGCGCCACCTTGTGGGCTTCCTTGGGCAGCGTTTCATCGTGGAAGGCGCGCGCCCGGTCCGGGTCCAGCCCCAGGTTGAACTGATCTTCCCAGCGGAATTCGAAGCGCGCCTTGGAAATGGCGTTGTCGCGCAGCTGGGCGCCGGGCACGCCCTTGCCCAGATCCGCGGCGTGGGCGGCGATCTTGTAGGTGATGATGCCTTCCTTCACGTCATCCCGGTTGGGCAGGCCGAGATGCTCCTTGGGCGTCACGTAGCAGAGCATGGCGGTGCCGTACCAACCGATCATGGCGGCGCCGATGGCGCTGCTGATGTGGTCGTAGCCGGGGGAGATATCCAGGGTCAGCGGGCCCAGGGTATAGAACGGCGCCTCGTCGCAATGCTTGATCTGCTCGTCCATGTTCTCCTTGATCATGTGCATGGGCACATGGCCGGGGCCTTCGATCATCACCTGCACATCGTGCTTCCAGGCGATCTTGGTGAGCTCGCCCAGGGTGCGCAGCTCGGAGAACTGGGCCTCGTCGTTGGCGTCGGCCACCGAGCCGGGGCGCAGGCCGTCACCGAGGCTGAAGGTGACGTCGTAGGCCTTCATGATCTCGCAGATTTCCTCGAAATGGGTGTAGAGGAAACTCTCCTTGTGGTGCGCCAGGCACCATTTGGCCATGATCGAACCGCCGCGCGAGACAATGCCGGTGACGCGCTTGGCGGTCATCGGCACATAGCGCAGCAGCACGCCGGCGTGGATGGTGAAGTAGTCCACGCCCTGCTCGGCCTGCTCGATAAGCGTGTCGCGGTAGATCTCCCAGGTCAGGTCCTCGGCGACGCCATTGACCTTTTCCAGCGCCTGGTAGATCGGCACGGTGCCGATCGGCACCGGCGAGTTGCGCAGAATCCACTCGCGGGTCTCGTGGATGTTCTGGCCGGTGGACAGGTCCATCACCGTGTCGCCGCCCCAGCGGGTGGCCCAGGTCATCTTGGACACTTCTTCCTCGATCGAGGAGGTGACCGCCGAGTTGCCGATGTTGGCGTTGATCTTGGTGAGGAAGTTACGGCCGATGATCATCGGCTCGATTTCCGGGTGATTCACGTTGGCGGGAATCACCGCGCGGCCACGGGCCACCTCGTCACGGACGAATTCCGGGGTGATCTCGGCGGGAATCGAGGCGCCGAAACTCTGCCCGGGATGCTGATCGGTGGGCAGGCCCGCGTCGCGGTGCTCACGCAGCTTCTGATTTTCCCGGATGGCGATGTATTCCATCTCCGGGGTGACGATGCCCTGGCGGGCATAGTGCATCTGCGACAGGTTGCGGCCGGCCTTGGCGCGGCGCGGCGCGCGAATATGCGGGAAGCGCAGCCCCTCGGTGGCCAGGTCCCGGGCGCGCCGGCGGCCGTATTCGCTGGTCAGGCCGTCCAGCTGCTCGCTGTCGCCGCGCTCCTCGATCCAGGCGGCGCGCACCGGCTCCAGGCCCTTGCGGATATCAATCTTCGCATCCGGGTCGGTATAGGGACCGGAGGTATCGTAAACCGCCAGGGGCGGGTTATCCTCGAACTTGCCGCCGGCCAGGGGCGTCGGATGTTGACGGATTTCACGCATCGGGACGCGGATGTCCTGCCGGCTGCCGGTCACATAAATTTTTCTTGAACCGGCGATGGGTTGGCAGGCTTCATCAATGGCGTTGGATACGGCGTGACGTTGCTCGTCTGGCACGGTCGGCCTCCAGGCAGTGGTGTAAGTGGGGAGGAAGGCGCCGCCGGTCGCGTCAGGCCAGTGGCACACTGGCCCGGTGCGGGCTGGGCGAACGCCCACACTATACGCCAGCGCCTCAAAGTCGAACAACCGCACCCGTGTGACCGGAACCGGTGGGCAACAGGAGTGTCAATCCCTTTTACTTGCCATTACCATACTGCCCGGTTCACCTTTAAAAAAACCGTTACCAACCATGGACAATGCAATGAAGCGGAGCCCGATAACGCCCCTGAGTCTGCTGCTGGCCACCCTGGCCGCGGGCGGCGCCCAGGCCGCGGACCTTACCAATGTCGCCAACGCCGCCTGGGATTACGACGGCACCTGGCGCGCCGACCGCCAGACCTGGGAAGCGGATCAGGAAACGCTGGTGCAGGGTCGGGCCGCGCTGCTGCCGACCATCGATGCCAGCCACCGCCATTCGGAAATCAACCAAACCTACGAATCGACGGGTGACCTGGAGATAGACGGTAGATCCCGTTCCACCTCGGTGACGCTAACGCAACCGCTGTTCCGCCTGGATGCCTTCTACGGTTACAAGGAGGCCAAATCGCTGACCTCCGTGGCCCAGGCCGAGTTCTACCAGGCCCGTCAGGATTTCGTGCTGCGCGTGGCGCAGGGCTACTTCGGCGTGCTGCGCGCCTGGGACACCCTGGTGTCCGCCCAGGCCGAGGAGAAGGCGATCAGCCGGCAGCTGGAACAATCCCAGGAACGTTTCGACGTGGGCCTGGTGGCCAGCACCGATGTGGAAGAAGCGCGCGCCGCCTACGACCTGGCCCGGGTGAACCTGATCGTCGCCGAGCAGGAATTCGATATCGCCCGCGACCAGTTAGCAACACTCACTGGTCGTAAATGGGAGACGCTGGCGGAGTTGCGCGACGATCTGCCGATGGAGGGGCCGCAACCGTCAAAAATGAATGCCTGGATCGATAAGGCCGCGTACCAGAATCCGCAGATTCTCGCCGCCCGCTACAGCGCCAAAGCAGCGGGTTTTACGGCCGACCGACAACTGGGGGCCATGCTTCCAAAGGTTCAATTGTTCGCTGAGTATCAGCACAACCACAATACCGATCCAAGCGTCTCGGGAGGCGATCCCGGCAATCAACTCACGCAATTCTACTCGACGCAACCGGACACTAATTCAAAGACTATCGGCATTGAAGTAACCGTGCCGCTGTTCCGCGGTGGCGGCCTCAACAGCCAGCGCAAGCAGGCGGCCCTGCTCGCCGACGCCGCCGGCCAGCGGTACCAGCAGACGATTCGCGACATCAGCCAGCAGGCGCGCACCTTCTACCGCACCGTGGAAGCCGACGCCCTGCGCGTGGAAGCCCGCCGCCAGGCGATCCGCTCCACCCGTTCCGCTCTGGAAGCCACCCAGTCCGGCTACGAAGTGGGCACCCGTAACGTGGTCGACGTGCTCAACGCCCAGCAGGCGCTGTACGCCGCCCAGCGGGACTACGCCAACGCCCGCTACGACTACATCCTCGACACCCTGACCCTGAAATCAGCGGCCGGCGAGCTGGATGTGGAAGATCTGGTGGCGGTGAACGAATGGCTGTCCGACCAGGAAACCCTGGATCTCTACAATCCGGACCTGGAAGGCCAGAGCGAAGAGCAGATGGTCACGCCGCGCTGAAGCGCGCCCCGGTTGGCGGCCACCACGGCCGCCGCCGCCTCACCCAGACGCCGGCGCTCGCCGGCGTCGTCCAGCAGGGCGCCGACCCGCGACGCCAGGGCGTCCTCATCGGTCACCCGTGACAAGGCCCCGGCCCGGTCCAGCAGATCCGCGATGGCGGTGAAATTATGCAGCCGTGGTCCGGTCAGCACCGGCACCCCCCAGGCCGCCGGCTCAAGCAGATTGTGGCCGCCCACCGGCACCAGCGAACCGCCCACGAAGGCCACGTCGGCGGCACCGAACAGCATCAGCAACTCGCCCATGGTGTCCGCCAGATAGAGATTCACCGACGCGTCCACTTGGTCGCCCCGGCTGCGCCGGGCCACGGTCATGCCGTGCCGGGCGGCCAGCCCGGCCACCTCGTCGAAACGCTCCGGGTGGCGGGGCACCAGCATCAGCAGCGCGTCGGGATGCCGCTCAAGCAACCGTCGATGGGCCGCCAGCACCGGCTCGTCCTCGCCGGGGTGGGTGCTGGCCGCGATCCACACCGGCCGCGCCGCGAAGCGCTGGCGCAGCGCCGCCGCCTGGTCGCGTAACGACTCGCCGAGGGTGAGATCGAATTTAACGCTGCCGTTAACGCGAATGCGCTCCGGGTCGGCGCCCAGCGCCTGGAAGCGATCCGCCTCAGCGCGGGTCTGCACCGCCAGCAGATCGAAACGCGCCAGCATCGGCCGCACCAGCTTCGGCAGCCGCCGGTAACCGCGGTAGCTGTTCTCGGACAAGCGTCCGTTCATCAGCAACAGCCGCGCGCCGTGGGCCTTGGCGGCGGCGCACAGATTGGGCCACAGCTCGGTTTCCAGAATCACCACCAGGCGCGGATCAAAGGCGCGCCAGAAACGCCGGTAGGCGGCGGGCAGCTCCCAGGGACAATAAACGTGGGTAACCCGGTCGCCGAACAGGGCCCGCACCCGCTCCGAGCCGGTGGGTGTGGTGGTGGTCACCACCAGCGGGGTGTCCGGGTGGCGGGCCAGCAGCGCCTCGATCAGCGGTGCCGCCGCCAGGGTTTCGCCCACGGACACGGCGTGAATCCACACGCTGCCGCGCAGCCGGCCGCGCCCCAGCCCCAGGGCCAGACGCTCCCGCCAGCGGCGCCGGTACGCCGGCGCGCGGCGGCCGCGCCACCAAAGGCGCGCGAACAGGAGCGGCAACAAAGCGTACCAAAGTAACGAATAGAGCAAGCGCATGGGCGATTCCGTCGGACCTCGAAGGCCGGACACCTGACGTCCGACCCGGCCGGCTATGCTAGCATAGCCGCGCATTCCATCGATGGTGATCCATGACCGTGAGCGTGACTTCCCCGGTGTTGAAACCGGACATCCTGATCTTCGGCGGCGGCATCGCCGGCCTGTGGCTGATCAACCACCTGCAGCAGCGCGGCTATCAGTGCCTGCTGCTGGAGACCGGCACCCTGGGCGGCGCCCAGACCCTGGCCAGCCAGGGCATCATCCACGGCGGCCTCAAATACGCGCTAGGCGGCACCCTGTCCAGCGAATCGGAAGCGATCGCCGGCATGCCGGACCGCTGGCGCCAGGCCATCGACGGCCAGGGCGCGGTGGATCTGAGCGGCCTGCGGGTGCTCAGCGAAACCCAGAACCTCTGGTCCGCCGGTTCCGTGGCCAGCCGCATGACCACTTTTTTCGCCAGCCGCATGCTGCGCGGGCGGATCGAGAAACTGAAGCGCCCGGACTTCCCCTCCGCCCTGGCGGACCGGCGCTTCAAGGGCCAGGTGTACCGCCTGGACGATCTGGTGGTGGACACCGAAAGCCTGCTCGACGTGCTCACCGCGCCGGTGCGCGACCGACTTCTGCACTTCGATCCGGCCCGCCACCCGCTGAGCTGGAACGAACGCGGCCTGGAAGCGGTGGCACTGGACGGCGTGCGCATTGAACCGAAGCTGACCGTGCTGGCCGCGGGCGAAGGCAACGCCGGCCTGCTGCAGGACGCACAGAAAGCCGAGCTGTTCCCCAGTGAAGCGGCGCAGAGCCGGCCCCTGAAAATGGTGCTGCTGAAACACCGCCTCGGCCACCGCCTCTACGCCCACTGCGTGGGCACCAGCAACAAGCCCCGGCTCACCGTCACCACCCACGACATGAAGGACGGCAGCCTGGTGTGGTACCTGGGCGGCGACCTGGCGGAAAAAGGCGTGGAGCGCAGCGACGCCCAGCAGCTGGACGCGGCGCGCCGGGAGCTGGACGAACTGTTCCCCTGGCTGGACTTCGCCGACGCCGAGCTGGCGCTGATGGACGTGGCCCGCGCCGAACCGCGCCAGCAGGGTCTGGCCAAGCCGGACAACGCCTACGCCCGGCGCGACCGGGACCTGATCATCACCTGGCCCACCAAACTGACGCTGGCCCCGGACCTGGGCGACCGGGTGGAAGCCCTGATCCAGGAACGGGGCCTGGAAACCGGCGCTCCGCTGCCGCCCATCCCGGGGGAGCTGCGACGGGCCGACATCGGCCGGCCGCAGTGGCATCGCCTGTTCGGGGAGCAAGGCTGATGGCGTTTCTCCGCGAACTGGGCGACACCGGCCTGACGGTCAGCGCGCTGGGCCTGGGCACGGTCAAGATCGGCCGCGATCAGGGGGTGAAATACCCCACGCCGTTTTCGATTCCCGACGACGACGCGGTGCGCGACCTGCTGGCCCGTGCCCGCGAGCTGGGCATCAATCTGATCGACACCGCGCCCGCCTACGGCCGCAGCGAAGAGCGCCTCGGCCAGCTGCTGCGCGACCGCCAGGACTGGGTGATCGTGTCCAAGGTGGGCGAGGAATTCAGCGACGGCGACAGCCACTTTGATTTCTCCCCGGCGCATACCCGCGCCTCGGTGGAACGCAGCCTGCGACGGCTGAATACCGACTACCTGGACTGCGTGCTGATTCACTCCGACGGCAACGACCTGGACGTGCTGCGCAGCGGCGCCCTGGAAGCGCTGGAGGACATGAAACAGGCCGGCCTGATACGCGCCATCGGCATGTCCACCAAAACCGTGGCCGGCGGCCTGGAAACCCTGAAACGCAGCGACGTGGCGATGGTCACCTACAACCTGAAGCAGGACGACGAGCGGCCGGTGATCGAATACGCCGCCGCCCACAATAAAGGCATCCTGATCAAGAAGGCCTTCGCCAGCGGTCACCTGGCCGACGACCTGCCCGACCCGGTGCAGGCCAGCCTCAACAAGGTGCTCGGCACCGCCGGCGTCAGCGCCGTGATCGCCGGCACCGTCAATCCTCACCATCTGGAAGAGAACGTCCGCAAGGCGCGCCTCGCCTGCGGCGACCCGGCTTGTGGGAGCGGGCCCCGCCCGCGAAAGGGTGGCTTATAGCCACCCGGCAGGATTCCAGAGACTTCCTTTGTTCTCCGCTTTCAGACTCTTCTGAAATCCCGCCGGCCGGCTTTGCCGGCCTTTCGCGAGCAGGCTCGCTCCCACAAGGCTTTGTATTTCGGCGCGCGCCCCGATATTGCATACTGTGCGATCGCTGAACAGGGCTGAAACAGGCGGGTAAATGATCGACTGGGACAATATCGACACGGTGCTGCTGGACATGGACGGCACCCTGCTGGATCTGGCCTTCGACAACTGGTTCTGGCAGCGCCACGTGCCCGAGCAGTACGCCCTCAGCCGCGGCCTGGACTACGCCGAGGCGGAGCGGATTCTGCATGACTGGATCGAGAGCCACCTGGGCACCCTGAACTGGTACTGCCTGGATTTCTGGACCCGGGAGCTGGGGCTGAACATCAGCGCGCTGAAACGCGCGGCGGCGGACCGCATCGCCGTGCGCCCGGGCGCCGAGGCGTTCCTGGCCGCTCTGGCGGACGGTCCCAAGCGGGTGATCATGGTGACCAACGCGCACCGCGACGCCCTGGATCTGAAGCTGGAGCGCACCGGCATAGACCGCTATTTCGATGCGTTGGTATCCAGCCACGATTACGGCCACGCCAAGGAGGCCCAGGCGTTCTGGCGGCAGCTGAGCCACAGCCACCCGTTCGACCCGGCCCGGGCCCTGCTGGTGGACGACTCCCTGCCGGTGCTGCATTCCGGCCGCCTGTTCGGCCTCGGCCATCTGGCCAGCATCCGCCAGCCGGATTCCAGCCTGCCGGCCCGGGAACACACCGACCCCTTCCCGGCCATCGACGACTTCCTGCGGGTGCTACCGTGAGCGAGGGGGCGCGCATTGATTCCTGGCTGTGGGCGGCCCGTTTCTTCAAAACCCGCAGCCTGGCCAAACAGGCCATCGAGGGCGGCAAGGTGCAGGTTGACGGTGCCAAGGCCAAGCCCAGCAAGGCGGTGCAGCCCGGCGACGTGCTCGACATCCGCAAGGGCGACCAGCGCTGGACCGTGGTGGTGGAGGCGGTGGCCAGCAAGCGGGGCCCGGCCCGGGTGGCCGAAAGCCTGTACCGGGAAACCGAAGAGAGCGTGGCCGCCCGGCAGCAGTCCGCCGAGCAGAAACGCCTGGCCCGCATGGCGGCGCCGGTGCCCGACCACAAACCCAGTAAAAAGGAACGCCGCGACCTGCAGCGTTTCCGCCGCAACCACGAAGGTGAGCTTTGAACAACGCTGATTTCAAACAACGTTTCCTGTTTCCCGAGACCGATATTCGCGGCGAACTGGTACGCCTGGACGAGAGCCTGGAAGCGATTCTCGGCACCCACGACTACCCGCTGGCGGTGCAGGGCCTCGTCGGCGAAGCGGTGGCCGCGGTGGCGCTGCTCGCCGGTACGCTCAAGTTCAGCGGCCGGCTGAGCCTGCAGGCGCAGGGCCGCGGCCCGGTGTCGCTGCTGCTGGCGGAGTGCACCCACGACGGTCAGCTGCGCGCCCTGGCCCGCCACGACGGCGAGCTGGATACCGCCGCCAATATCGGCGCGCTGATCGGCGACGGCACCATGGTGATCACCATCACCCCGGACCAGGGCCGTCAGTACCAGGGCATCGTGCCCCTGGAAGGCGACACCCTGGCACAGTGCCTGGAGGGCTACTTCCAGCAGTCCGAGCAGCTGCCCACCCGCCTGTGGCTGGCGTCCGGCAACGGCCGCGCCGCCGGCCTGATGCTGCAGCGCCTGCCCGACCAGGTGGCGAGCGGCGACGAAAACCGCAACCAGTGGGAGCACCTGGAGGCCCTGGCCGGCACCCTGAAAATGGAGGAGCTGCTCGACCTGCCGGCGGAAACCGTGCTGCGCCGGCTGTTCCACGAAACCCCGCCGCGCCTGCCGGAAGCGCAGCCGTTGCGCTTCGGCTGCACCTGCTCGCGGGAGCGCACCGAGAACGCCCTGCTGTCGCTCGGCGCCGACGAGCTGAAAACCCTGCTGGATGAAGACGGCGAAGCCACCCTCACCTGCGACTTCTGCCTGTCCCAGCAGCACTTCGACGCGGTGGACCTGGCCGAGCTGATCCGCCGCCTTTAAGACCCGCCCCGGCCCCGCCAACAGGTAACAGAAGATGACCGGCGGGTCGCCCTGGCATCGCCACTGCGCGCCTTTTCTGTCATAATCGCGCGCCTGTCAGGAGCCCGGCCACATAAGCCCAGGAAGAACCGATGAGCAATCCCATGACCTACAACGACCTCAGCCCGGCCCAGCTTGTGGAGCTGGCCGTTCAGCGTAACGAAGGCCACCTCGCCGCCAATGGCGCGCTGGTGGTGGAAACCGGCCACCGTACCGGCCGGTCCCCGATGGACCGCTATGTGGTGGACGAGCCCAGCACCACCGAGCACATTCACTGGGGCGCCATTAACCGTCCCTTCCCGTCGGACAAGTTCGATGCGCTCTGGGATCGCGTGGCCGCGTTCGTGACCGAGGACGACACCTTCGTCTCTCACCTGCATGTGGGCGCCGACACCGACCACTACCTGCCGGTGAAAGTGACCGCGCAGACCGCCTGGCACAATCTGTTCGCCAACACCCTGTTCATCCGCCCGGAGCGCTTCAACCCGCGCGACAAGCAGGAGTGGCAGATCCTTCACGCGGTGAACTTCCAGTGCGACCCGCAGCGCGACGGCACCAACTCCGACGGCTGCGTGATCCTCAACTTCGCCCAGCGCAAGGTGCTGATCGCCGGCATGCGCTACGCCGGTGAAATGAAGAAGGCGATGTTCTCGGTACAGAATTTCCTGCTGCCCGAGAAAGACGTGCTGCCCATGCACTGCTCCGCCAACGTCGGCGAGAACGGCGACGTGGCGCTGTTCTTCGGCCTGTCCGGCACCGGCAAGACCACCCTGTCCGCCGACCCGGACCGTTACCTGATCGGTGACGACGAGCACGGCTGGGGCAAGGACGTGGTGTTCAACATCGAAGGCGGCTGCTACGCCAAGTGCATCGACCTGAGCCAGAAGAACGAGCCGGTGATCTGGGACGCGATCCGCTTCGGCGCGGTGCTGGAAAACGTGATCCTCAACGAGGAAACCCGCGAACCGGATTACACCGACGTGTCGCTGACCCAGAACACCCGCGCCGCCTACCCGCTGGAAAACATCGACAAGCGGGTGCTGGAAAACCGCAGCGGCGAGCCCAAGCACATCATCTTCCTGACCTGCGACCTGACCGGCGTGCTGCCGCCGGTGTCCAAGCTCAGCCGTGAAGCCGCCGCCTACCACTTCCTGAGCGGCTACACCGCGCTGGTCGGCTCCACCGAAATGGGTTCCGGCGACGGCATCAAGAGCACCTTCTCCACCTGCTTCGGCGCGCCCTTCTTCCCGCGCCGCGCCGGCGAATACGCCGAGCTGCTGATGAAGCGCGTGGACGAGTTCGGCTCCAAGGTCTACCTGGTGAACACCGGCTGGACCGGCGGCCCCTACGGCGAAGGCGAGCGTTTCAGCATTCCCACCACCCGGGGCGTGGTCAACGCCATCCTCAGTGGCGCGCTGGACGACGCCGAAACCGAGCACCTGGACATCATCAACCTGGACGTGCCCAAGTCCGTGCCCGGCGTTGACGACAAGCTGCTCAAGCCCAAGAACACCTGGGCCGAGCCGGAGAACTACGAGGCCCGCGCCCGCGACCTGGCCGAGCAGTTCCAGAACAACTTCGCCGACAAGTACGCCGACGTGGCGGAAGAGATCCGCGCCGCCGGCCCGAAGGCCTGAGCGGCGCCTGTGCCGCTAAAAAAAGGTTCATCGCGGATTACCGGGAAAAGCGGCTTTGATCTTCAGGAAGAAGTAGTCGCTGTCCCGGTAGCCAT
>MDSY01117287.1_pt1 | contig 34733 bp, 34 predicted proteins | sample 811131 | NCBI WGS metagenome assembly MDSY01 (sample SAMN05326643, study PRJNA326480) | marine metagenome | isolation source: seawater | place: Atlantic Ocean: South West | collected 2010 | reverse complement strand
TGGCTCGGGCCACGGCCGAAAACGCCACTCGCCTCGATTCGGGGGAGGCTTGGGAGGACTAGGGGGGCTGTATTCTGGAGCATCCAACACAACGTCTTACAACCAACCTTCACAAGCCTTTCAGAGTTCCCTGGAGCAGTGGAACAAAGTCAAGGACAAGGAACGAGCTTTGTTCGACGACCACGGGGTTTGGCTTAGCGAGTTTCGCGCCAACATAGACGCGGCGTCGCGGAAAACGTTCACTAAGGGAAAGTCAGGAACGGCTCCGACTTTGAAGTCGGGCTATTGGTCACAAACCGCTTCAGCCTTTGTGGGGTCAACGTAGTTATAATTCATACGAGTATTAAGTCTTAAACAATACTTCTACCCACTAATACTACTACGTTCCTTTCCGGACGTATTTCGTGGCTTCCACCACCACGTCCGCCAAGGTGAACTCCCCAGCTTCAGATGCCATGGCGACGTGAAGGGAGACTGCGGCGAGAAGAGCCCCAAGAGTTTCCTTTCGTTTTTCCACGTCGTCGTCATTCTCCGCCGCGACCGCCGCATTCGTCCCAGTTTCTCTCAACAAGTCAGCAGCGTCCCCATCGAAATGGTCCAGTGAAGTGTACACACTATCACCGCTCGAAGCGTCTCCGAAATACAAATCATCGAAGGATTCGGATGTTCCTGAGTCAGAGTCGCCGCGCTTGTCGTCTTCGTCTTCATTTTCGTCATCGGCCGCCGGTCCCGCTTCCCCCTCCACGTCCCCCCGCCGCGCCCTGTGGATCTCATCCAAAACGCTCTCAACGCTGCCCCGAGTGACTATTGAATTATTCTCTGAATCGTCATCATTCACACCACTACCCCCCACCGCGGGCACGAAAAGACTCGTCAAAATATCGATGTGTTCGCTTCTGTCAATTGAATGCAGCGGAACCGTTTCTACGATTTCGCGGTCTTTGTTCCCAGCGGCGTGCACCAATTTCACGGAATGGTCCTCCGGGTACTGCTGCATCAGGGTTAGTTTCACGTCTGACGCGACTTGATTGCTGTACACTTGACACAGCAGCGTGGGGGCGTCTACGATCATCCCGACCGCGTGTCCTGCACTGGCAACGTCAATCGCGTCGACCACGCAAAGCGACGGCATCACGTCCACGCCCACCGCCGCTAAAGTGGGTTCTAAAAAACTTAATCCAGGGACAATCGTGACCTTGACGTTCCTCCCCTCCGCTCTTTCTCTTAAAATCCGCACGCTGTTTTCCGCGACACACGGATCGCCAGGCACGGCGTACACGATGTGCCGCTGTCGTTGATCTGTTCTTACACTGACTTCGTCATCATCGTCTTCTAATTGGAAACTCGAAAACACGTCGTCGGTGTTTTGTGACGCGCCTTCAACCGCCGCCACCGCCGTTTTCGCCACCGTCTCCGCAATGTCAAACAGCTCGTCCGCGATCGCGGGGTACACGTCTTGCAATAACTTAGTGCTTTCGTACACGTGGTCAAAGGTGGTGAGGGTGACGTGGGGGGGTAAGCCTTCAAGGGTGGGGTGACGCGCCGTGCGCACGTGTACCCTCGCCCCAGGCTCGGTTAGAATGTTCCACGCCTCCATCGTGACTTGGCCAGGGTCGCCGGGCCCCAAACCAACGACCACGACTTCAGGAGTAAGTGCTTCAGGGTCCTCGGAAGCCTCAGCGGATGCGCGAGCACGCCGAGCACGGCATCGTCGCCGCACACCGCGGAACTCGAGCCGAGGCGAATGCGCGACCCTTGACGCGCACCAAGCCATGAGAAGTGAAGGTTTTACTTTTCGTGATTCGCTTTTTGTAACTTTTTCGCTTTTTACTTTTTGGAACGTCTCAGTTTGCAGATTAGATACCCTACACATTGTCTTTATTCCATTCAAAACCTAGCTATCCACGACAAAAACAGAAACCTAGCTATCTTCTTCTTCCCCCACGAGTGACTCAGGCGTTACATTAGATCCTTCTAAAACAACCTTCCCCTTCGCACCCGCCACGTCTGCGCGCAACTTTTCCAATTCCTCGTCTCGCGTTTGCTCGTCTTCCTTTTTCCGAAGTTTTCTCTTCTCTAAAAGTTCAGGCAAGTACTCATCCATGTACTCCCTTCGGCTTCTCGCTATGACGTCGAAAAGCTCTTCCATACCCTCCCCAGTCATGGCGGAGACACCGGCTACTCGCAAACCTTTGTAAAATGCGTCCAAAACCAGCGAAAGCGACCTCGACAAATCAGACGCGAAGCTCGGATTTTCATCGACAGCCTGGTGAAACTCGTCGAAATCTTCCATCCATCGCAGCATGGTTTCGTGCCGCACGACGTCTATTTTGTTGAACACCACGATCAATGGGAGGCGGGTTTTGTACAAAATGGACACGGCTTGGAGCATGTTAGACATGAAACTTTGGGGGTTCGTCGCTCTTGGTGTATCTACGACGTACAACACGACTGTGGGAAACGCGCTGGCGAAAGATTCCGTCACAATTGCGCCGCTCGCGCTCCACGTGAAAATCTCAATCTGCCCGGGCGTGTCGACGAAGATATTGTCGAGTTCAGACGAGCGTTTTTCGCACAGACTGACTACTTGGTCGAAACGAGTGGCGAACAAGTTACTGGCGGTCAAAATCCCCCCGTTAGGCCCCAAATTATACTCCTTCATTACGTTTTTGTAATCCACCGTGTCCCGGATGTCGACGTTCGCGTCGTACGGGGTTGAGGTTACCGCTGGATCTAAATTGATCATGTAAGGCGGCTTGCCTTGCGCGTGTTTGTACGCGTTGACGCGTTGCATCAACGATGTCTTGCCAGAACCGGCCATGCCGATCACGATCGCCACGGTGGGTTTTGTCTCCATGTCGCTCGCGCTTAGGTCAGCCGCGGCCGCCGCCGAGGATTGTTGCGAAGCACCGCCGAGATTCGTTTCGCCCACCGGGGGGCACACCAACGGGTCGATTGTTTCGGATGACATCGCGAATCCAGTGCTGTCTCGTTCCGTACCCTGTAACCTCGCTCCGTAACTGTGACCGACCAAACGCCTTTGGATTCGACGACCGTGGACAGCGCGCGAGCACACTGCCGCGCTTAGGGGCGTAATTCGGCTGGCAAACGAGTCGGCGTGGAAAATTCCCGTTCCCGAAAAGTCAATATAAATTCGCGTAGGCACCGTGTTGGCACACACTCGTCGATGGCGGCTGAGGAGGCGACCACGTCCGACCCAGGTGCGGGCGTGGACCTGGATGCTTTGGAAGCTGATATAGCCGGCATTTCCTTGGACGCACTGGTCGAGTCCGACTCGGAGGACAGTTCGGACGGGTTGGAAGATGAACCATTGGATTTGGTCTTGGATCTTCCGCTCTTGTGCGCGAAAAATGTGCCTGCAGACTTGCTCAAGGACGATGACGAGTCCCCCGAGACGCTGCTCGCGCACGTCGCGAAGCTTGACACCATACGTCTGGACCGGTGTGGGCTGACGCATCTTGGATTGGTTGGGGAGGTTGACGGGGCAATTAGTCTGGATATACCCCCAACATTCACCACCCCATTGTCATGGACTCAAAACATAACATCGTTGTACTTGCAGCACAACAAGCTGTGTTCGCTGCGCGACACGGTCAACGACACGACCACGCCTCTCCTACGGTTCCTGTGTTTGCAGAATAACCAATTGAACGATGACCACGAAGGTACTACGGGTATCCAGTCAGAAGGTACTACACGTAATCGTAAACAGTTGGGTCAACCCTCCCCTCACCCGTTACGCGGGCTCGAGACGTTGCGCAACTTGAAATTCCTTGACTGCTCGAAAAACGAAAAACTAAAAAACGTCGTGCTGCTTTTACTTTGCTTGCCGGATAGTCTCGTGTTTCTGAATATGCAGGGCACTGCTGTTGCCAGCATACCCGACTACCGAGCCTCACTCATCGCCTCGCTGGATTCCTTGAAACAGCTGGACGAAATTACTGTAACGAAAAAGGAAAGTAAAGAAAGTCTGCGGAGCTTTGGGGAGGACGATTTTTCGGACAGCGAAGACGAAGAATCTTTTGAAGATGACGATGACAATGGTGAAGAGTCTACTCCTGTCCCTACTACTTTTGAAAGTACTTCATCAAACACCAACTCTACTGCTGCTTCCGCAGCTGCCCGTGCGCTCGATGCTGACACCGCTGGCGATTTAGTGGTCAACGAACAGGAGCTTGAACTCGACGTGGCGCGCGTGAAATCCAAGCTCGAAGATGTCAGCAGCGGCGTTGGTATTTCTGACGCAGCCGGAGGGACGAGTGTTTTTCGCTTGGAGAGCGCCGCGAATCGCGCAGCAGAGCGCATGGAATCAACTCGCGATCAATTCGTGGACATGGACGCGCGCGTGCGGCACGAACAGAAAAAACACGAAGAAGCTATGCGGGCGTTAGAAACGGGAACGGAAGGTGTGGATGATTCGTGAATGCAGAATTTATTTTTTTCGTTGTCTACTGTACGTATTCCAACTTCTCATCTCACTCCCATTATTTCCCCCCCAGCATGTACTTCAGCCGTTCAGTCAATTGCCCCGCCTCTGGAAGCCCCTCTATTCTATCCGCAACCTCCCCGTTTTTGAACAGAATAATCGTAGGCAGCGCTTCGACTTTGAACTTTGACGCGATGTTGGGATACTTCTCCGTGTCGATTTTTACAAGAGTCACGTTTTCTTTCCCAACGCTCGCCGCAACCTGGGGAAACACCTGTTTGCTTAACAGTTGACACGGGCCGCACCACGTGGCGTAGAAGTCGACTAGGACTGGTACGGGGGATTGCTTGATCATGTCGTCGAAACTGGCGTAGGACTGCTTCGTCGCGCATGTCGTGGTGGTCGAGATGCGTCGTGACATTGACTTTCGGGAAACGTCGGTTCGGGCAATCGGATGTCTGCTGCCATTTCGGATCGACGATGAGTTGCGTGCTCGCGTCGCGCGCGGCACGACCACGGGTGCGGCGAAACTGGCGGTCGCCATGACCATGTGGACCTCGAGACGTGGACGTGACGTGCGCACGACAATGGCATGCCGCGAACACGGCCGGGGCGTTCTCCGCGAAAAGCGCGTGACACACTCCCGAAATATCCCGAAAAGCGAAAATTGCTGAAGATGCTGATGAAAGTGAAATTACAACGCGTCTGCTTACTCTGCCGTTACGTCTCTCTTCACGCGTAGTCACCACCGCAATTGAGCTTGTTCTCTACGTCCAGCAGAGGGTTGACGAACTCGCACAGCGGGTCGTACGACGCGGAGGCGCCGACTTCAAAGCCGAAGATGTCAAACAGCCCTGAGGTTGCGACTTCGATAAGACTTCTTCGTTCTTTCGGTCGCCTGGTTTCCAGAAGCACCCTGTTACTCGCGGCGTTCGCGGTCAAATCCGTGTCACTCGCGGCGATGGGCCTCGCCTCAGCGTTGGGAATAGCGAACGCCAGGACCATCACCGTTAAGACACCGATGCGAAGCAGTAAGCGGAACATGGGAGGAGCTTGGTGTGGGTGAGGAGCAGTGGCGTCGCGACTTGGAGACTGAAGGCACACAAGTATGGGTTTCGTCTCTTGTTAGTCTCATAGTCGCGTCGCGTCGGAAACCCGTCGCGAGCCTCGACGGCGTTTCTCGCGCACCGTGGAAAGACACGAGAAACCAAGAACGAGGCCCGGGACGAAACTCGCGATGCGTGGATAGTTGTGCCTTATTAGAAGCCGGCAGCCGAGCCTCGGAAAGTGTCCCCAGAAGGCGAAAACGAAATCGCCGGCCCAAAATCATCCGAGACTAATGCAAGTTGTCACCAGTTATTTACTAGAGGCCTCGCACATCCCTCTGAGCAGGGTAGACCTGGCACGCGACACGCACTTCGTCGACGCACGCCATGTCCGCCTTCTCCTCACTTGCGAGCTCGATGCACTCACCGTGTGTGATGCGCTGTGGCAGTGACCAAGCAGTCACCGGTTCGCAATCCCGACTCGGGATGGGCACCTTTCGCGGATCGATTCCCCGATCGAAGCCATCGAGGGCTATGGGCAAACATTCAGAACGTGTAACCTGCAAAGCACGCATATCCATCACTACCTGTGCCACCCCCGCATCCGTCACTCCCGACTTCATATCCGCCGCATCCGGGGAGTGGGAGGGCCACAAGGTGTACTTCGACGCTGATGGCACTGCCGAACCCATCCCCGAAAAATTCATGCCCCCCGCGTTCAAGGAGTGGGGCCAGGTGTTGGTGGACTGGCAAAGCCAGTGCGCCATGAACGTCACTACTGACGGCGGTTTGTACGCCAGGGAACTTCGCTTCATTCCAACCGCGGGCTGCGAAGCGGATTCGTCAACGGTGGAAACGCAGTGGGACAGGAACGTTGATTTGACAAACATAACGCCAGCGGTGGTGCGCGATGGCTGTTCAATCGCGCTCGGGTCGTACAGCACCGGCCCTACCGACTTGAGCGAAGGTTCATCTGCACAAGAGTGTAACACGGTGACCATCGAGCACTGCCTTCACTTCGACGACGCGCCGTCGAAAAAGAACCCGGAGGGGAAAAGGAGCAGAGTAAGAGTGCAACAGAAAATAAAAGTCGAAGAAAATATATTCGCACTCGAAAAAATAACTGTGTGGAAGGAGTTTTACTACGAGCCTTTTAATAACGCGGTTTCGTTATGCTCGTCGTGCGGCGGGCCGAACAAGTGGGGCGAATACCCCGTGTTGCCTGTTGATGTGTTTTTGGAAGGGGTTTGGGGTGGTGACGCTTGGGCTGGGTTCGGTGGCGCTCTTGGTGATGTCGTGTTACTGCCCACCGGTATTTACAGCAAAGTAACGACTTCATCTTCTGGTGAGTTGACCTCCGAAGCGGGGTGGTTCATTCCCGATCGCGATGCTTCGTACTTGCCGCCGAGCCGAGACGTGGAGTCGCACTTGGTGTCGCAAAGGACGTACGGCGAGGATGGGAAACTCGCGGACGCTTCATTCGCAAAGAGGGAACGACAAGCCGCGAAGTAGGGACTGTATCTTTATTTTACGCCTAATTAATTTCTACTCAGTCTTTCTTTCCCCACTCTCTCACATCCGCCGCTTCGTCTCCCCACACCAGTCGATGTCCTCCCGGGTTTAACGCGACTCGCGCATTCACGTCCCATCCTTTACGTTCAAGAAGAGCCATGAACTCCTCTACGCACATATTAGAGGGACTCCACACGTCATTACACGCTCGGTGTCGTTTGATTGCGGCGACGAAAAACGCACGAAGAACGTCGTTGGGTGAACATCCTTTTCGGAGAAACACGTGCCACGCATAGGTTGTGTTTGTTTTCTTGCGGGCGGAAAATTTGCCTTTTAGGTTCCACACACCGCCGTCATGGATGAGGCAATGATACGTTTTATAAGGGGCGTACACGGGTTCGCCCAGCTGGGTCACGACGGCTGCAGCGTTTGAATGGGAGAGGGAACACAGCGAAGCTCCGAGGACGATATCGGGGACCTTTGATCTTTCTTCAAATAACAAAGGTTCCGTCCGTGGCATTTCAGTAGGAGACGGAATGGGCTCGCCGCGTAACCAAACTTGCACGAGTTGTTTGGCTCGCGACCTGTTAATCGCGTCAACGTGAATACTCCGCACGGCTTTCACGTTACAATATACGTGCGCGGCGGTGAGAAGAAGAAACACGAACCACTGCGCCTTGGGCAACGTCGCCGTTACTTTCGTCACCCACATCCCACACCTGCCCCTACCAGACTGGCGAACGTTTCCTGTGAACCTTCCTTCGCTGCGACGTCGGCGGAGTTGTTCTGGGGCGCGAAGTGTCTGGTTAACGCCGTTCGCGTGGCGCCCGCCGCAACGCCACACAGCGCTCGCGCCAAACTGCCAAGACACGCGAGCGTTAGAAACGCGCATTGCCTGTAAACCTGACCAAGAGTCGGCGCAAGCAACTCAAGCGCCATCCCAACGTTGTTCATAACATCCGCGAACAACCGGTATTGTTTTGCGTACGCATCGAAGGAGTTCCCTCTGGATGCTGCGAAAAGAACGGCGCCGAGAGACCCGAAGACGTCTCTTAAAATAAACTGGCTCGTCGCAGACACGGCGGATACACTCATCTCCGAATCACCCCCAACCCCAATACCTTACAACAGCGCCCGGGTGGTCAACGCGCCTCTTACATACGAACACAAACCTTGCGCTGTGTCCCACACTTGGAAGGAAAGGTAATCAGGGGACACGGAGTGCGGGTACCCAGTCGGGAGTAACGCGCATTTCTTGGACGAAAGCATAGGTAACACATTGAACCATCCGAGAAATCCACCGATGCCGGCGAGTCGCGTCGTCCCTAGGTTGGGACGGAGGTCTAAACGGTGTAGGTAGTGTTTGTGTTGCGCGTTCCCCCGTGAGCGTTGTCACCTCGGTGGGGGTACACGTTTTCGTAAACCCACGCGCGTTCCCGAAATCCGTCGAGGGCGAACTCGATGGCCAACAGTTTGTTTTCGGGTTCGTAGTCGGATTGGGAGTCGGCCTCCGGGGCTGTGTCTGGGTTGGCACGTGCGAGGCGACGCGCGGCGGTGGACGCGCGCGATTTGGATGCCGCTGGCATACCATCTCAACAACGCTTAGTCGCCGCGTCCAAGCAGTGCGCACTGCGCGGACGCGTCTGACAATGAGGAATGAGCAGCAGTTCGAAAAATAGATTGCCGGAGTCGGCACCCGGGCTCAAACATTTCAGTCGACGTCACTTCGATGCGCGCGTGCTGCGTGGTAGTCCCCGTTCGCGGTTACTCGCCGCGTCCGGGTTCTCCACCCTGTGTTGGTGCGCGAGTCTCACGACCCCTCTCCCGTCCCAAAGGGCAGGTGCTCACGCACGCCACACCACTCGCCTCCATCGGTGAATCCTCAACCGCCCCCATTTTTTCCCTCGCCTCAGTTGCCATGTCCCAAAGCCAAACCGCGGGCATGCCCACTGAAACCGTCGGCATTCTCGCCGCTGCGGCCACGCCATTGCTCGGCGCCATCGGTCTGTTCATTTGGAACAAAATATGGCGCGCCGATGCGTTCACCCTGAACCTGGTGAAGTGTTTCGTTGGGACGGTTGGGTTTGTGATTGCAGGCGTAGGGAGCACTGGAGCGCAGTGGCTCGTGAACGCAAACGCGAAAGTCACGGGATGGCTCATCCTATCCTCCTTCATAGGCATCGTGGTCGGTGACAATTTGTGGCTTTATTCCTTGCAGCAACTCGGCGCGAGGCGGGTTATTCTGATTGATATTCTGAAACCGTTTATTGCGTTGGGGTTGGCGAGGGCAGCGCTGAACGAAGGCGTCTCAGTTTCCGTCGTCGTCGGGATGATAATAACCCTCGCCGGCGTGCTGGTGGTGAGCTTAGAGGAACGAGAGGAAAGGGAAGATACTGGTGATAGGAAAGGTGGCGAAGACGCTAATATGCAGCCAGAGTACCTTGAGCGGGAATCAGCACTTGAAATTGATATGGACGACCGGGACTGCGCTACTCTCGCTGATGTTGACGTAGCAGAATCGGCTAAAATCGAAGCTGTCGCAAAGAAAGCAACCAGGGCAACGGTAGCCGGGTACGTCGCCGCGTCTTTAAACGTCGCGTTCGACACCTGGGGCACAGTTCTGACAAAACAATACGGCGGGGCATTAAATACGTGGGAAATCAATTTCATTCGCTTTGGGACTGCGGCGGCGGCGTTGTTACTGGGGGCGGTGGTGAGGGATGTGTGGAGACGCGGAAAGAGTGAAAGTTCTGGAGGAAAGGATGACACAGGTGTTACAGGCGTGACGAGACATCAGCATACTAGCAACCCCTACAAGCCACCCAACTCTACCTTACCACTCGGTATCCCACACCTATCACCAAGGGCCTGGGTTCAAATCCTTACCGGCATTATCTTCACCACGTTCCTAGCCCCGGGCCTCGGTAACTTCGCGCTGTTCCGCGTGTCGAGCTTGGCTGTTTTTTCCACGCTCATGTGTATAGGACCGATTTACGCGCTGCCGCTCGGCAGAGTAATTAGTCAGGAGAAAATAACGTGGAGAGCGGTGGTTGGGTCGGTGGTTGCGGTGGGGGGGACATTGCCCATGTTCTTTGGCCAGAAATGGGGGCTTCCGTGAGGGATAATAGCTTACAAAGCGTTATTAGCGACTGCGAGCGAGACGCGCGTAGACATATCTTTTCAAGAGTAGCTTTAAAAATTAATGACTACGCGTCTTCACACGCTAATACAACCCTGCATGCACCACGCGAACGTGCTCACCGCGAGCGCCGATAGCGGGGAATACCTCCGAGCGGAACTTGTATCATCTTCCGTGACTAATAACGTTGGTGGTGCCTCATAAGTCCAGATATTTCCGCCTTAGACAGCCACGGCGAGCTTGGTGCCATCGCTCGAGGTTGCGATGCAATACCGATGTACCGTGCTCTCCACGGAGTTGTCCTCAGTCCAAGTGGCTCCCGAGTCAGTTGAGGTCCATACACTTCCGCCAGTAGCACTGGCGCTCGAGGAGGTGATGCTGAACCAGGGTTCTCCGATGTCTGAGACCTCGGTCCAGGTTGCCCCAGAATCCTTGGAGGTCCAGATGTTTTCACCCATATCGGCACCGGCGGCGAGTTTTGTGCCATCGCTCGAGAAGGTGATGCTAGTCCATGCTTTCGTGCTCCAAAAGGAGGTTACCTTGGTCCATGTGGCTCCAGAGTCGGTGGAGGTCCATATATTCGTGCCACGCAAACCCCACGAGCTCCCCATTCGAGTTTGTGCTCTCTCACGGAGGTCCACTCTCAGTCCAGGTGGCTTGTGCCGGGGCGAGCGCGCACAACGCGAATAGGGCGACGAGCAACGCTCTCAAGTACCCTCGGCGGCACATGGCGTTCTTTGTTCTTCAGTAACATGCGCGACATGGACATTACACGGGTACGTGTGGTTGTGGCGTCTCCGCGATCAGGTGTTCCGAAATGTTCCGGAAGGGGGGCAAGGAAAGGAGTTTTGGCAATATTGTGAATGCGTCATCGCTTGTCTTCACTTGGACAAGTCGCGAGCGTGGTGTATGCGTTCGCTTCGCGGGACACGGGTGGTGTGGATGCTTCGCGCTGCGTGTCGCCTCGTGGGACGCACGGGTTGTGGCCCCACCACGTCCACCAACTCGGCGAAGGCCACGAGGTCCTGGACGTCGACGTCTATATCGACGTCGTTAACTAGGCACCCTGACGTGCTGTTTCGCGATGCGCCACGTTTCGCAGTCGCGCTCATCGGTTTAAGCACCTTCACCGTGACAGATTTCAGCGCATCACGGGCAGATGCGTCGAGTATACACGCGTCGTCACCAAGTAACCAGCCATCGCAACCTTCCTTCGGCAATGGCTCGGTCCCTGATTCGAAATCGATCGCCTCGTTGGCTTGCGATATAAAGAATGGCCCACCCAATAAACGCGAAAGAGCGCTTACGCTGTTGTCACAAGTAACCCTATTCATAGACCACCACGATGCTGTGTTACAGGTGTCGGAGGTGCTTCCAGCGCTGCTCACTGTCCTCGCTGTGTACGGTAAGTCAGGGTTTAGTGACTCAAAGACTCAAGAAGTGACTCAAGAAGTATCACCCGAGGTTTTGTTCCTCGCAATTAGATGCCTCGCTGATTTAGCGAAGGCACCTGACGTGCGAAACGCGCTCGCGAACGACACAACCGCTCTTGCTGGAGTAGCAGCCTTGTTGAGTCCAAACGGGTACATAGCGAGAGGACTTAAACACAATCACACACGTGGCGCGTTGATATCAATCGCGGCGGTATCGGACGCGACTAGGTTATGCGCGGAGTTGGCGTCCGACGGGGTTGCGCATATTCCGCTTTCACAATCGGGCGTCGTTAAAGCGCTCCTCGAGACAGACGAAGCGGAACGTGCTGGTAGTGTATTTAAGGGCTTTGGATCTATGAGTAAGTGGGTGCAATGGAGACGTGTACTTGGCATAGACACAGAAACTAAAGAAACTAAAAATAATAATGAATTCCACGTAGATTTAACCCGAAGCGGCGTGGATACTGAATATATGAACGGCGATGAAGACTTGTTGAAAAAAATAAGAAATGAACGCCAAAGGCACTCCGCTTCCGTTTGGTTCGGACTCGCAGGGAGCGATACGGGACGGGGGGGTATACTTGCAGTTGAAAAAGAATACTCAAGAAGAAGATCAACTGTCACTGACAATCTGTTACGAATAATCCACAACAAAGACGATAAAATTAAGTACCGATATGCGGTTGGAGCGGTCGCTCGGTTGACCGCCGGGGACGTTGGTTTGCACTGTTTGCCACTGAAATCCAATACGAAACTGTTAAAAAAATACACACACGCGTTGGCCTCGGCTCTGTACTCCGGGGATGGCCAAGCCGCGTGTTTTGCGACAGGAGCCGGACGAGCAGTGTTGATGAGTAGTGTGGAAGGTACCAACAATTTACTCACCGATAAATTCATAAATGGCGTTTTGTTTCTTTTGAAGTCGCCCGGCGTTGGCTGGGCGTCGCAAGGGAACCAGTCTGGTTCGAACAACGGCGCGCGTCTATGTGCTTTGCGTTTTCTTGAAACAGTTTGCGAGTGTGACGATAACTCGATTAACTTAACGACTTCTGGGTTAAAAAAGGCAACAGCGGTGAACGGCGCGACGGTGTTGGCGGAACTGGCGAGCGGCGTGCTGAAAAGTAACGAAACCGTGAAAAAGAAAGCGAGCGCGGTGCTGACCAAGTTGGGGCTATAGAAGGAGCGATAGAAGAAGGACATAGAAGGCGCGATAGAAGGATGTGGAAGGATATAAACGAATAGAGCAGTGATACGCATTCGTGCTATAGAGTAGCAGTGTTTTGTATCCATGTATGAATGCTTAAAATAACCACTAACAACACTACCTATCTTGATCCTTATCATCCGCATAAAACTCGTCGTCCCTGGCAATCTGCCGATCCCCCCCGGTGACGCCCCCGTTTCTTTCGTCGCAGTTCAAATCGTCCTCGTCAAATTCCGGTAACATGGAATCAGGCGGAACCTCGTGCATCGCCACCGACGGCGCGTGCTCCAAGTGTCTTAAGTTCTCAAACACTTTCTGCTTAATATCCTGAAGGTAGGTTTTCGTGTTGAGATTTTCGATGTAGTTCGTCGGCACGACTTTCATTTTGTAATCCACATCGGCGTAGTACTCGTAGTAGAAATCGTGTTCGGGGATATCTTCCGCGATTTCTTTGTCCAACAATGCGGCGGTTTCGTAGGTCCAGCAACGAGCTACGTTTGATTTCGTGTACCCTCCTCCGCCCGTGACGAGCAAAGGGACCTTAAATGTCTTCATGAATTTCACGCAATCGGCGTGGCCGTCCAAACTGAGATTGAAGCACCCTAATCGATCAGCGGCTAAACTATCCGCCCCACACTGTAACACCACCGCCCCTGGCTGGTACGTGTCCATCACCTTCTGCATCACTGACTTGAACATGGCTTTGAACGACTCGTCGTCCATGCCGTCGTGTAACGGGACGTTGACTGAATAATACTTACCAGCCGCTCCGCCGACTTGGTCTAACCCTCCCGTTCCCGGGAAGAACATGTCGCCATACTTGTGAAAACTCACTGTCATCACTCTATCAGTCAAGTAAAAAGCCTCCTCCACGCCGTCGCCGTGGTGGATGTCGATGTCGATGTAGACAACTCTTGCGTGGTGCTTTAACAGTTCCAGGATCGCTAGCACTAGGTCGTTGATGTAACAAAAACCGGATGCCTCTGCCTTTTTTGCGTGATGCAATCCGCCTGACCAATTCACAGCTATGTCGCTCAGCCCGTGGTTCAACCGCACCGCGCCATCGATTGACCCTCCAGTGTACACCTTGCAAAAGTCAAACAGCCCGTCGAAAATAGGACAGTCCTCCCCAAGATTAAACCGCTGCATCTGAGTCAAGTGTTCCTGTTGCGTGTCGGGCGTGATTTTTGACAGAAAATCTACGTAATCCTCCGCGTGGAACGTAGCCATCTCCACGGCGTAGGAACGTCTTGGGCGCTGTAGGGTGGGGAGGGTGGGTGAGGTTGATAGGGGATAGTGGGTCAGTGATACGTGGATGACGTTTAACCCCTCGATCAGGGTCTATTACGACTAGATACATGTCTCGGGAGCTGTCTCAATCTCTGTTACTCACGTAAACCTCCAGGTGCTTGTGTAGGTCGTACGATAACACGAGGTGGTGGGTCATGGCCAGCCGGTGGGGTTTCATCGGGTGATTATTCCCGTAGTACGACGTGCCGACATCCGCGTCGTAGAAGTAGCTTATCCGGTCCTTGGAAGGGGCCATCGTGGGGGTTGACGGCCAGCTGCCCGTCCTCGCCCTCACGATCGCGCGCCTCACAATGCGAGTCTTAGGTTTCGCGCCCAACTTGAAGAAGCTCGTCCAAAATCACTCCGTCTTTTCGTCTTCCAAGAAAAAAAGGTATCGGGGCTTCCGGCACGCCACAACGTGAGCGCCCCGTTGTGTTACACACGTCGCTGACACTTGTGATGTTCAACCCACACCAAACCGACATGTCCGACCTTGGTTTCGTGGATTACGACCAAGCCGCGTCGATGATCGAAACGATGACGACGATATTGGTGATGAAACACGCTTCATCTGGTGATGTTGACGGGAAGCCTTTCGTATCGTTGGTCGTGAACCTCACCTCCGAGTTCGGCAACACCTTGAACGGAAGGGCCGCGAAGATCGTGGATAAGTGAACGCGGGCGGAGATCGTCGAGGCGCTGCGAGACGACAATTCAGTACGCGTGTTGGTCAAGGTGGATGGCGTCGATGAGGTGGTGCGGATGAGATCCAGGAACTTGCTTTCCACGAAGCAATGACTCGCCAAAGTTACGCTATCAAGAGCCAGGGCCCGGGAACTCGCAACCGCGGCGCTTGGAAAGTTTAGGGTTTCAAGATGGAAACGACGTCAGGGCCCGGCCACTCCACCGTGCGCATCGAAGCCGTGGAACGGTGGCTCGAGGCGACCAAGGACGAAGGCGATGACACCGTAATTCCCGTCAGTTCTTTCGGCCCGTTTGGTATGCAAAATTCGGGCGGCTCGTCGGTTGAGATGACGTCCAGCGCGTTCTCCCCCGCGTGCTGCGGCAACGATACGGTAGTTTTCGAAACGTTCTAAGACGCCGATTTATGGAAAGTCGACCGAAAAGTCGACGTGGGTTGCGACACGGAAGTGCAGCGGCGGTGTGATAAATACTTCCGCCTCCGGGTTTTGCGTTTCGTGCCAAGCCCTGATGTACGAGACCGATAACAGCCGTCGCTGGGGATTCAAAGTACCCGGAATGAAAAGGGACATAGGACGGATCACATTCAAAAGAGACACAAGAACAGTGAGCTGTGTTACAGCTACATGACTATATACCCATACAACTTATCAATCTACGTTCGCCTCCGTCCCGTCGCTCGCGTTTTCGTTTTCGTCCTTTTCGTTTTCTTCTTCGTCTCGATCAGCCGCGTACTGATCCGCGTCCGCCCACACGGGGTGGTTCGCGAACCCTTGTTCCCCCCCCTTGATTTTAGGCGGTTGTGCGTAGTTACACCGAACGACTCTGCCGAACAGCTCGGCGTTGTGCATGTTGTTCAGAGCTTCAGAGGCGTCATTGCTGTTGAAAGGAATTAGGATTGGGAAGGAAAATGAAGATGTCAGGACCATGAGATGAGTGAACGATGACGACCTGTGTGTTCTCTCCCTGAACCCCGGGATCTGCTCCATCGCAACTGCACATACCTCTCCACGAACGTGACGAACCCGAAGCCTTTGTTTTTCTGCGTCGTCTGGTCCAGCGGGATGTTCACATCCTTCAAGTCGCCGAACGGGATGAACGCGGCGGTCAGGATTTGGTCCGTGACTTGCTCGTCAAGACCGCCTGAGATTGGGGGAGAGGTATGGAGGGTTAGTGATGAGATTATGGGGACAAAGAAACTACTAGTAGTATCATCCAGCTGTTCGACGTACCGACATACAGCGTCGTCCGCGTGTTCGCCATGACGCCGGGTAGGTGTGATGACCGAGCGAGTCGGTCGCCCGTTCACGAAGCACAAAAAGACCTCGACTTTGCTACACGCGCCAATTTATCCCAAAAGCACGAAAAGGCGACACGTCGATTTCACACTCCACTCGCGCGCACGCACGCACGCACACCTCAGCTAACATGGCTATGTCTGCTTTAAGGTACGTACAAATACGACGTATGATGCGCATCAAGTGCAGTTCTCCACACACGCGCGCACTCGTCCAGTCGGGCTTACACTACCTCACGCCGCGCTTCATCTTTTTTCGTGTCCACTTGATCGATTTCTGACCAACGCCGCCTACCACCCTTTCGTCCCACCAACAGGATGGCCAGCGGCTTCGGGCTTCGCCAGGTTGGCTCCGCCGCGCGCGCCCGGACTACTTCCCAGGCGCGCACCGTGATCACCAGGGCCACCATCGCCGAACCCGTCGTCGTGAAGCGCGAAGGTACGGACTGGTGCACTGGCTTATCCACTACAATGAGTTATTGAGAGCAGTTCAGGAGACTGTGCTCGTGTTGCTTTTTTCCATTGACTCAACGCCGACGCACTCACTGTAGCATTACTAACCCTACACCCCTATCCCCCCACCCACGACAGACGTCATCACCAGCGACGCCTCCAACAACGTGACTGATCACATTTTCGAAAAGATCGGGTACAACCTTCACAAGCGCGCAGACCACCCGCTTGGGATTATCAAAAGCGTCATCGAAGACTACTTCGACGAGACGTTCGGCAAAGACATGTTCACGTCCTTCGACGACATGTACCCTGTAGTGAGCACGTACGCGAACTTCGACAGCGTGCTGGTGCCACACGATCACGTCTCCCGAAGCTCAAACGACACGTATTATGTCGACAGTGAAAACGTCCTCCGGTGCCACACGAGCGCGCATCAGTTGGAAATGCTGAAAGACGGCGCGCAAAAGTTTTTGGTCACGGGCGACGTGTACCGCCGCGATTCTATTGATGCCACGCACTTCCCGGTGTTCCACCAGATGGAGGGCGTCCGGGTGTTCGAGAAGGAGGAGTGGGAGAGCAAAGGGGTGGAAGCCGTGGACTTAGCGCAAGAGGAATTGAAGAACACGCTGGAGGGTCTCGCCAAACACCTGTTCGGCGACGTCGAGATGCGGTGGGTAGACGCGTACTTCCCGTTCACCGAACCGTCAATGGAACTGGAGATTTTCTTCAAGGGCGAGTGGTTGGAGGTTTTAGGGTGCGGGGTGATGGAGATGCAGATTCTTGAGGAGGCGGGCCTTGGGGACAAGAGAGCCTGGGCGTTCGGTCTCGGACTCGAACGATTAGCCATGGTTCTCTTCGACGTTCCCGACATCCGCCTCTTCTGGAGCGACGACAAGCGATTCACGAAGCAGTTCAAAGCCGGGATGTTCAAAGCGGGGGGGTTGGACATGGCAAAGTTCAAGCCTTATTCGAAATACCCTCCTTGTTTGAAGGATGTGTCGTTTTGGCTTCCCAAGGATTCAGATGACGGTTCAAATACGTTCACAGAGAACAACCTGTGCGAAGTCGTGAGAGATGCCGCGGGTTCTTTGGTCGAATCCGTCTCTTTGATTGATGAATTTGAGAACCCAAAAAAGGGCCTCACTTCGAACTGCTTCAGGATTGTGTACAGGAGCATGGAACGCTCACTCACGGATGAAGAGATCAACGCGATCCAAGAGAAGGTTCGGAGCGAGATGGTGGAGAAACTGGGGGTGGAGCTGAGGTAGTTGAGAGGTGTATTGTGAATATTTGTTGATCACTGACTAAAAATTTGGCAAGAGCTTATTTTCCCGCGGCCACCTCATCCATCACCTCACGTTCGTCTCGCCAGTATCTCGCACGCGGCGGCTGTGTCGTCGTGTGGCGTTGGGTTACTACTCACCACCTCTGCACGATGGTGCTCGTGCTGTGCATCGGCGACATGCACGTCCCGCACCGTTCCGTGGACCTCCCCCCCAAGTTCCGCAAGCTGCTGGTGCCCGGAAAGATTCAGCACGTGGTGTGCACCGGCGATTTGTGCACCAAGGAGAGTTATGACTACCTAAGAGGACTTTGCCCGAACCCAGGGAACGTACACGTAGTGCACGGGGTGTACGATGCGCTTACTGGAGTGGGCGGTGGAGTTTCAAGTAACGATACGTTTCCTGAGTCGCGAACCCTGCAAGTTGGCGACTTTGCAATCGGCGTCACTCATGGACATCAGATCGTGCCGTGGGGGGATGTGGATTCGTTAAGCGCTCACGCCCGAAAATTAAACGTCGACGTGTTGGTCACCGGCCACACGCATTGCTTCGCATCGCACAAAGTCGACGGGAAGCTGCTTTTAAACCCGGGTTCCGCGACTGGGTCCAGCTCGTTTGAAAACGAGCAGCCGAACCCGTCATTCGTGCTGATGGACGTTAATGGATCGTCGTTAGTCGCTTACGTGTACGAGCTAGTTGGCGACGAGGTGAAGGTCGATAAAATCGAGTGGTCGAAGTGACGGCGAGTAGATTCCGTAGATGCGCACGCGTTTTAATACACACATGTACAATGTTTTCACGAGAGGATGCTTGAGACGCACGCGTAAACGCGACTAAAATCAACTGTGATCTCAAAGATTTTCCCGTTAACGAACAACGTGTGGTCATCACATCTTGACGCGCATGGCGTGCGTAGGCGCGGTTCGCGCGGCGCCTGGTACGCGCACGCGATGCATTGACACGCACGCCACGCGATGTCGCTCGAGATGTCGTAGAACTGGTTCACCGAATGTGACCTCAAACTCCAGACGATGGCGTGGTTCTCGAAAGAACATATCCACGATGGCAGCGGCATCCGATACCGGTTCAATCGATTCTTTAACAATATCAACCTGTGACGTCGCCATCGTCGGCGCAGGCCCCGGCGGCTTGGCCACAGCTTTAGCACTCCAGAAGCAAGGCTTACACGTCCAGGTGTTCGAACAGAGAACTGAATTCAGACCAACAGGGGTGGCGGTGTTTATTTGGCCACATGGGTTGCAGCATTTAAAGACAATCGATGCAGCGACGTGCGACAGGGTTATTAACGCCGGCGCGCCTATCAACCAAATCGCGATTGACCGGTTGGATCCGGGGTCAACAGACCCAGAAGAGCTGTTGACGATCAATGTAGCTGGCTGGTCAACACGCATGGACCTTCCGCCGCAAATCGGAATCACGTGGGCGCGGCTGACGAACGCGCTACGAGAAGGGCTTGATGAAAATACGATTCAACTGGGACACACTTTGAAAGACGTGACTGAGTACCAGGGTAATTACTCATACGATGCTCAAAACGAATCCTCAGGTGTTCTCCTGACGTTCGCTCCTACGCGGGACGGTAAGCCCGCGCCGCCGTCTGTGCGCGCCAGGCTGTGCGTCGTCGGGGCGGACGGGCGGAACAGTAAGGTTAGAGAAGCGGTGTTCGATGACGTCGATTCGAGTAACGCGAAAATAAATGTTATTCCTGAAGCATCATCTTCAGCACCTCAAGCAAACGTGTATTACGCGTTATCGCCGAACCCCCCGCCCGGTGGCAATGGCGCGGCGTGTCGAAACGAGCTCCGGTTTTCACTCTGCGACGGAAGCGGGATATCGCTGTTAGACGTGGGACGGGGGAATTTGGATTTGAACGAGAGTGGAAAAGAAATTAGACTAAGTGCCGATGCAGAAAACAAATCGCGCGACGGCCAGGTCATGTTCGGCACGACGCGTTTTTCGGAACCGTCAAAGACCTTCGAAACTCCTGTCGACCGCTTGAACCATTTAAAAGGTTTGTTCACTAAAACCACGCCTCTTTTGCGCGCGGCGATCGACAGTACAGACGCGAACGAAGTCGTGCAAACGCAGCTGTTCGAACGAGATGGCGCGAAGGAGTGGAGCAAGGGCCGGGTTGTTTTGCTAGGTGACGCCGCGCACTGCATGTACCCGAGTCTGGGTCTGGGAATATCCACCGCGTTTGCGGATGCCGTTGAGCTGAGCAAAAATATTGAATTGGGAAGAAACTCTGAGACTAAATCCACTATCGAAACCTCGTTAGCGATGTATTCGAGGATTCGAGCGCCGAATGCGTGGCTTTTGCAAATGCTGTCGCGAATAATGCACTCGGTGTTAGCCTCGACATCCGAGAAGCCAAAGAGCGATAACACGAGTAACAAGTTTGACCCAAGTAGAGCGTTTTTTAAACTTTGGCAGGGGGCGCTGTGGGTGTTTGGAGACCGATAGCAGGTTATTTATTTTGTGGAAAATATTCTTCTCAAATACACAAGGCTTTCGATACAACCACACTCAACACCAACACTTTACCTATCAAAACCACCCCCCCTTACCTATCAAACACCAGCGCGCCTATGCGCTGCACGCTCTCCCCTAAAACGACGCTCCCAGCGAACGCGAAGAGAAGCACCAACACTGGTTTACCGCCGGGGACGATGCTTCCGTGTTCGGCGTCTTGCGATTTTTCATCGTCGACCTGAGTACTCTTCACACCCTCCGTGACTGTCCCAACGCCGCCGTACCCCCGATTCACCCACGCCATCGCGGGGGGCATGCACCCAAATAGCGTGAACACTCCGAACGTCCCCGCGCTGTCAAGGGCGTCAAGGAATATGTCAGGGTACGAAAGTGCAAAAAGCCACGGGGGGACCAACGCCAGGGTGAAGGAGCGCGGATCGTTGCTGTTTTGGGTTCTTTTACTTTTTTGACGTGAGGAGTTATTACCCGTGTCACCAGTAGCCTTACTCTGTTCTGTAGCACTTTTCCGCGCCTCGTTGAACCCCAGCCCATCCGACAAAAAGTCAACTAGCCCAAGCACAAACCCTAAAAAGCTGGTGGTTATGGCGAAGAACGAAAATAACGAAACCAACGCAGCGGCGGTTGGCGAGGTGGCTTGCAGCGCGGTGAGAGGGTCCGCGATGGCAGGAATGGCGCCTCCGGAGCGGGCAACCGCATCCAGTGCTTCTTCCGCATCCTTTTGCGACACCGAACCAAGCAGCGCCGCGTCCCACAACACGAACATCACGAAAGGAATACTCGTACCTACACCTATGGCGAGTTTTGATTTACGGACGTCGCCTTCCAGTTGCGTCGCAACCACTGGTACGACGTTGTGAAACACGAACGCGAGCGCGATGACTGGTATCGTGCTCGGCACCGCGGTCCAGTCCCCTGTTGTGAAATTGTCAAAGTTAGCCGTCGAGCCCGCTAGCAGTAGCAGCGGGGCGAATAGCCCAATAACCGCCAGTACCAACGCTGAGTTGAATTTATCAAGCTTCTGCGGTGAGGCGGTGTATACTACAGTACCTAGAATGCCGGCATAGAGAGTGCCGTATACTCCGTTGGGAACGTCTTCAAGATTCACCGCCGCGCCGATCAGCTCGCCGACTCGGGATATGTACGCCACCAGCAGCGCGTAGTGAATAAACACGTACGCGCACCACGCGAACCGCACGCCGTTCTTTCCCAACGTCTTATCCGCCATAGTTACGATGCTAGCTCCCTTGGCCCCAGTGCGCTGCATGACATCTAGATTGACTTCCAAGATGAGCAAGCCTGTGGCTAACATGTACCCCCAGCACCCAACTAGCGCCACTGTGCTCGGCACGAACCCTGAGCTCTGGCACACCGCGGGGAGGGCGAGCATACCCGCGCCTACGGTGGTGCCCGCGACAAGCGCGATCGCGCCTGGAAACGAACCGGGTTCAGCGACCATTTCACTCCCATCATCAGAAGGTGCGATGTTACTCCACAAACGGGATGTTTCCCCATCTGTCGTTTTGGTGTCCTTGCTGTATGTACTGCTCGTACTCCCTTCACTCGTCTCGGTGACCCGTTCGCTTTTCGTCGCAGTATCCTCTTGTGTCGCGCGAAGTCCTCGTGCTGAACGCTTTCGTGCAAAGCGAACGCGAGACGTGACCTTGCGATGATGCGAGGGACGTTTCTCATCAAGGTGTCTTCCTGAAGTCGAAGGCACCGACACGGACGCGCGTCTTCGCGCTGACGCGACGACGCTGGACGCGGGTATTAGAGTCCCGCGACTTAACACGTTGTGCATCTCCTTGTCCCCGCGCCCGCGTCACGAGGGGCCGGCGCGCTGAGAGATGAAGCCCCGAACGAGCCGGGCCCAAAGGTCACGCCAGTTGTCCACTTCGTGGCGTTTCAAGATTTTTCTGCCCGAGGATTTCGTTTTCGTTTCTCGCCTCCTCTCCGCCGACCGCCGACACATTTCCCCGTGCGCCACTCGCCATGTCCGCCACACACGCTCCCGCCGTCTCGGCTCGTCCAATACCAGGCCGAGGCATTGGTCTCATCGCAACCAGGGACATCGCGGCTGGGGAGTGCGTGCTTCGCGAGCGCGCAACAGTGTGCGGGACCTCCGCAGGTTTTCGAGATTCCGCGTGCGCGCGATGCCTCGCCTTCACTTCTCCTATCGGCGGCGCGTTGTTCACGTGCGCTATCTGCGGCCTTGCTAAGCTGTGCGGGGGCGACACGTGCTCCTGGAGCGGAAAGCAACACGGAAAGGTGGCGTGTTTCGCGGAGGGTCTCTCAAAAGGGTTACAGGCGGTGGATGTGGAGCGACTACGGTTCCTCGCGGCTTGCGCGGATTTGCGAGCAGCGAACGACGCTGAGAGTTTTGCGCGGTTGAGTTCGATTAATGATTTGTGTCCATCGATAACCCCTCACGGCGATGGAATCGAGGAACGCGAACGCAACGCAGCGGATCGTTTGCACCCTGTTCTAGAACAAGCCGTGGCACTTGCATTAGCGGGACAACAAGTTGGACCCAATGATGCACTCGATACCGCGCGACGCACGATAACGGGCACCGTGTTCACCACCGCGTTTTTGTTATCCCGGGAAACCAAAAACACCTTCGGCGCAATGGCGCCGCGGGATGAATCGGGGGAAAGAAGAGTTCGTGGTGGCGCTTTATACCACCTAGCAAGTAGAGTCAACCACAGCTGCTTCCCGAACACGGCTCGGTTCGATAATTTCGACGGGACGTTGAACGACGGGAGTCAGTTTTTAAACGTCGAAACGATGACTCTGGCGAACGAAAAATACGCCCCCGACGAGCTGCGTCTGTACGCTCTGGACATCATCCCGCAAGGCACTGAGGTCACCATGAGTTATTTACCCGTCACCGATTCTTTAGCCCGTCGACGTCGTCGTCTTCGGAACACATTCGGGTTCGACTGTGCGTGTGAGCGGTGCGTTTTGGAATGTGGGTGGGCGCGCGAGGACGGCGATCGAGTTGGAGACGTATCAGAGGAGAGTAGTAGTTCCGGAAACGTCGACGGCATTCAAAACCAGCTGGACGACGAGGACGATGCGAGAATCGCGGGTCTGAGTGATAATGAGCTCATGAGAAGATCCAACCGCATTCCTGGGGAGTACGCGATTTGGCTACTTCGAAACGTGTGCCCCAAAGACGAGTGTGGCGGAACTTTAGCGCCGCCGAATACGAAAGCGGAGCACATGACGTGCAACGCGTGCGGGTATAAAAGGTCGGATGCGGAATTCTTCAAACAGTTGGAAGGGTAGGTGGTGGGTAGTTAGTCAGGGATTTTGAATAGTTGCCGTGCACAGCTGTGCACAGCTGTATCTTCTAATAGCATACGTATTGTTACACTAGTAATAGCTATGGTCAGCGCTCATTTCTTTTCATTTTTTCGATCCACCACGTCCTGGTCCCATTCCTCCAACTCTTGTTTCGTCCCCGAGGATGGCATGTCCAACCCCACGTAACGAGCCGTCGATGCTGCTTTCTTCAACTGCTCGCGTTCCTTTTCAAGAGAGTGCCCGTAGTCGAACAACATCTCTTTGTGGTGGTGCACCGCGTTGACCAACAGCGCGTACTCCTCCGCGGCTTTCAGTTTGGCATCAACATCGGTCGATCGTTTGAGGGATGTTCCATCGCCCCGAAACACCTCTCTCACGTGATCCCTCCACAGCGGCGAATTCCCTTCGGTTCGCGGGTCGCTTATGTGTGTAGTCACCGCTCTCAACACCCGGCGAAACGCCCGGCGCGTGGGGCACCCACCCGCGCGTAACATGACACCGGTGCGTGTGCGAGTGATGCCGTGAGCATTTCGTTGATTCGTTCGAGCGCTGTTTTCGTGAGTTGACTGTCACAGACACAAAATTTTGAACGTTCCCACTGCGTGGCGCGCACCTGCATTACGTTCGGGCGTAATACGACCTATTGCGCACACGAGTCTCGAGAAAAACACGTCTCCCTACACCATGGACACCACCCCTTCCAACGACAAAGAGCAGCTGTCGCTTCAGGATGGGATCAATGCCAAATTAGTGCAAAGCGGGGAACGGGAAAGGCTGAAGCAATTGTTAAGAGAAAGGTTAGTTGAGTGCGGTTGGCGGGATGAGTTAAAAGAACAGTGTAAACGGATTGTCAAGGAACGCGGGTTCGAGAATATCACCACGGATGAGCTAGCGGATGAAATCACGCCGGTTGGAAGAGCCACGGTTCCAGACGCTGTCAAAGCGGAAATCATGCACTCGATTCGAAAGTTTTTAGATGCGTGATGAATTATTAGGGCAAATGGAAGCGAAAGAGCTGATAGCCTTCTACAAGTAATCATAATTATAATGTATAATTAGTCAAATACACTGCACAACGCTACATACCCGTCTTATTAACCCATCCTCGGTCCGTACAAAAAAATCTTTGCCTGCGTTTCTTGTTTCACGGAAGCATACCCCAACGCGGGAGGCTTTCGTTCTAAATTATATTCAGCGAAAACTTTAAGAATATCCTCTTCCCTGTCAGAAATAAACGCCAACCACAGCGGGGCTTTTTTGTGCGTCTCAGTGAATGCTAGTAGTTGAATAGTAGTCTTCAATGCTTCCAAGTCCACGTTCGAGAAAGGTGGGTCACAGAACACGACGTCGTAATCAAAGGAATTGCCCACCATGCGCGGCTTCCCGAGCTCGAAGCGTTTGTATTTATTTTTCGGTAATTTACCTTTCCACCGGTCGTCGCGGTCAAGGAGCAAATAGTCAGAGATGGTATTGGATGACTTGTTTTCGGACGCTTTATATGTAGTGCCCGTCGTACTACTGTCATCGTTTTGTTTGTTTAGTTGTGTTTCCGCCGCAACGGCTAAGCTGGGGTTACACAGGAACACCGGCTTGTTGTACATGGTCACAAACCCCATAATCCTTTTCGTGGTTTCCGCATTGTAGTAAAACTGCTCGAACCTGTGGTCTTCCGTAATGCCCGCGACGGAGGCGGGTTTCAATTCAGTCGCTGAACCTATGGAATCGCCCCTCTTTGAAGAAAGGTCGTCCTTTGGGCTCGTGCGTTTCTTTGACCCAGTGGAAGAACCTCGTCGCTTTGATGATGCCATGCAGAAGGAATCGTTTGATTTTGGTTTCTGCCATCGGACGTGCCCGGTGCCTATACCTTTCACGCCGACGTCCCTTGCACCAACGCGAAACGTGGACCTCGGAGCTGCAACTTTCATCAATACGTCTCCCGCCATTCCAAACCGACACGCCTCGACCGGCACCACCAACGTGCAACCCAAGGTGAGATGAACTAACGAAAAGCACGAAACGAAAACACGACTTTCGGGAAATTATTATATTCACATGATCACGCACTCAGGAGGAGGCCCTCCTTGTTGTGCTCCTCCTTTTTTGCCCTTCCAAAGACCCAAGCCCCCCATGCCTTTCGGCCCGTCACTCGTTTCGCCGCCTCCTATCCCCCCCCACCCCAAGGGCATCCCGTTCGGCCCAAGTTTCATACCTTTCGCATTCGCCATTTCTTTCATGATTTCCTGCGGCGGGTTCCCGAAGGCCTGCATTTCTTGCAAAAGTTGAACGATAACGCTGTGCTCCACAGTCTCATCTTCGAATGCCGCAATAATGGATTTAGTCTTCGCCAGCTGCGACTCGTATCGCACCAGCTCATCATCCGGAATCTTCTTAGCGTTCTTTTTCAGCCACGGGGGGTACTTCTCCGCGATGTCCTTCATAGGTTCGTACAGGACGTCTTTGCTTAACAGGTGTTGCAACATCGTGTCCATCACACCTTGCATGTCCTGACCACCACTCATGGTTTCAATCATGGCTTTCATCGACGCCTCTTCTGTGGTCAGCGACTTGGTTGACCCGTCAGGGTTCACGGTCGATCCATCACCGGATTGACCACTCAACGCTTTAATAGTCTCCGCCATTGACGCCTGCATCTTCGCTTGGCTTTCAGGATCGGGCGGCGGAATGTCTTTAAACATCTGCGTCATCTGTTCGTTGAACACCTTCATTTGCTTTTCGAGCTCACGTTGCTGCTGCTGCTGTTGTTCGGAGGTAGGTTGAGGGTAATTACCCATAGGATTTATACCGCCTCCCATCAAATCCGCGAATGGATCTGCTTGGCCGCCCGGCAAGCCTCCGCCGAATCCATACGGGTTCATACCTCCCATTCCACCACCCATACCGAAAGGGTCCATCATGTTAGGAGCCCCTCCTCCAGCAGCTTTCGTTTTCTTCTTCTTCCCCTTTGACGGGGCTAAGTCCATCCCCGCGAGACCGGCGGGGGGTTTCTTTTCTTGCATCGGTAACGCCTTGTCGCCGAGACCTGCGACGGCTTTTTTGGTGGACTTTGGCTTGGATCTGGTTGGGAGATTGGGGTAGGGAAGGAAGGTGTAGGTGTGATGCGGATCAAGGCACAACGATGAAGTGGACATGCAACGTCAGTTATGAGGAACGTCAGAGGAAGAACGTGGGTAAATACCAATAAGTAGCACACGCGTCAACGCAATTCGTGGATGATCCCGGACGATGACAAAAAGTGCACGAGCGGGCAATTTGTAACATCGGGTCTCCCAATGATCGAACACGCGTGACCTCAGGTTCGTCATCACGTAAGAAAACCCACGCACCCGCTGGTTTCTGCGAAGTCGCCCACGGAGGCGTCGAGAAGCGCTTCGGTCGTTTTGTCCATTTCGTCTTCAAGAGGCGGCGAGCGCGTGAAGAGACTGAAGAGGGTTCGAAGGCACCCGGCTTGAAGTTTTGATCTCGTCGTCGTCATCATTTTTTTTATCAGTGCCAGCTTGGCGACGCGATCGCTTCGCAATAACAGCGCGCGGCGGCACACTTCCCCGTGTTACGCCTCGGCACGACCGTTGATCGACGAGGGTGACGGCGTGCATGTTATCAAGTTCCGTGAGCGTGCAGTGCGGCGCGCCTCGATGTCCTCGTACATCGAGTTCGACCACGTCGCGGATGAGAAGAATGTCAGCAACCAACTTGCGATCGAAGCCCATCGCGAAAGCGAGCAATGGTGATTCGAAACCCGTGGTTCCGTTGAGTACTGATTTAACGAAAGCAGCGAAATCCACACGACGTGACACGCTTATCGGGTTCGCCGGAGTGGCTCTCGCCACAGTACAAACGAACAAAGCGTTCGCGGAAGATAGCATGGCAGATGGATCACCATCTTCTGCAACCTCTGAATCGATCGCCGCTGAAACCTTCACCTTCACGCCCCCAGAACCCGTTCCACAAAAACCCGTCCCCCCCGTGCGCTACAAAGGCACGAACTGGAGTGTTATCTGCCCCGGCGATTATGAGCGAAAGGCAACGGAAAAACCGCGACGCATATACGAACAAAGAACCGATAACTGCGAACCCAACTGCCGGGATTTACAAGCCAAGCGAACGGAAGAAACGCCGCTCGTGGCGCGGTTCGGATCGGTGGACGACCAACAGGATATTGCGGTAAGCATCCGAGGCGCGAACACGTTAAAGCTTACGTTTCTTCAAATAAAAGACGTCACTGAGTTTGGCGAGGTCACGGAAGCCGCGCCGCTGTTTATTCCTCCTGAAGCGAAGTTGATTTCTGTGTCAGCGAGGACATCTTTAGTTGGCACCCCATCGGGCGATAACATAAACAAGGGGTACTACACGTACGACTTTGAGTTTGGCAACGCAAGGGTACTATTGACCGCATCCGTCGAGTCTGGGAACGTGTATTTGTTAGGGTGCACGTCGAGTTCTGATAAGTGGAATGATAGTTCCGCTGGGTTCAAGCGAGCGGCGGCGAGTTTTCGCGTGGGGAGCGAGCCGAAAGTCGTCGAGGTTCCGTCGGCAATCACATCTGATAGTTCTGACGCGAAAGACGTCAACTTATCCAACAAAAACAACAAACCCGCGGAGACGATGAACTGCAAGGGGCCGTTGCCTATTTTCTGTAGCGTAGAGGCGGATTAGTGGGTACTTATAGTGGTTGGAACGTCCAGATGTGAGAAGGCATAGTTATGATTAATGATAGTAACACTCAAAAGTACAAAAACTCCCTACAACTATCGCCACCCCCCCCCGTTCCGAAACCCGTTCTGTCGGTAGTCGAACATGGCGGCGGCGTGCGTGAACGAGTCCGTGGCAGACACTCCCGCGCCCTCCACAGGGAGTAACCCAGGTCCCAACCCGCTTTCGCTATCCTTACCACTGAACTCGTTAGTCCGCCCTTCTGAGAAAATACCGTCAGAAGCGGCTTCCCTTGTCGGAACGTACCCGGGACCAATGCCAGTGTGCGAGGTTTTTCCAGCATGCCCGTCATCCACCTTCCTCGTGTCGAACATCCCTTCACCAACCGGTACTAGATTCTTATAAATTTCTGGGGGAAAGAACGCGTCGCTCGCCGTAGCGCGTTCAGGCGCGTCTTCGAGTGCGCCTTGTCTCTGCAAAAAAGCTTCCCTGATTGGCCGGCGCGTTTCTAAACGTCTGTGTTTCATTTCATCGAAGTTCGTAGATTCCACCGGTCTCATTGGGAGGGATTTCGGGCCGTGCACCAACGCTTTAGCTGTTTGCCGCGCCAAGTGATCGTCGTACACCTCCCCCGTAATCGGATTTATGCCTATCCTGTCCCTGTTCTTCGAAATGAATTCGAAACGCTGCTCCTGGTTTGTTTTTAAGCACACCGAGTGCAATCTCTTCTCCAACTCTAAACTCTCCTCGTACTCCCTCTGTTCGCGGTGCATCGCGGACTCGGGGGCGCCGTGCTGTTTCCCGCGTCTGATCCACCCGATTCTGATTGGGCGGTCAGAAGGATCAAGGGGCATGGCCATGTTCCGGGACCCATCAGGCGCGCTCGGGCCTTCGCCTTTCTGCCAATCGTACTCGGAGAATTGCGCGGCTTGTCGAGGATTTGGGACTTCGCGTCTCCTGGCGAACGGCTTGGTGTCCTCTTCGTACACCGCCTGCGGGCCGTCGTTGGGGGCCCAGAGGACCATTTTGTGAGTGGGAGGCGGATCTCACCGCGGCGCGACACCAGCGCGCGGGAGTATGACGAGGCCATTGATAGTCAACGAACGAATTGAATTGTTGTTGATGGTTTGACAAAACATTGACTCGAAAATATAATTAATCGTGAAAATATTCAACCTATGTCGTCTACCCCTCCCACCCTCTACCCCCAGTCCATGTCATCAAACGCGTCGTACTCGCTGTTCTCGATGACACTCTTCTCAGATGTAATACCCCCGTCCAAAATCGTCCACCCACCAGAGTTGCTATTGCCGGCGTAACCGCTGTTCTCCGCAACCGTCACTTCTCGCAAACGTTTGTTCGCCCGCTCCGCGCGCTCCGCGGGGCTCAACATTTGAATGTACTCCCGGGGGTTTTCGTTTGAGGCATTCTTCAGGGCTTCCCGTGCTTCCTCCGCTGCTTTCTTCGACGCTCCGGATGCAGAATGCGTAGCCTTCGCTAGCGCTATTTCTCTTTGTTGTAAAAACACTGCTTGTTTCTTTGACGCAATTGACACTTGCCTTTCCGCCGCACCCGCCGCACTCCCAAACTCCTTCACACCGGGCATGTACTCCTCCACCAGCTTCGTGTCAATGACGTGCTGCTGTTCCGTCGCGATGGATCTGCCTATTGCTATCAAGTGGTCAAGAGACAGAGCTTTGTCAAGCATCTGCAGCCGTTGTCGTCGTCGCGGGTCAGCAAACAGCGCAGAGTTCAATGACCTTCCAGCGTTACTAGTGTTGCTATCGCTGGAGTCATAGCTCATCGTTTCCCGTACCCAACTCAACACGGCGTCATCCACCGTTCTAGCGTGAATCGCACCAAAAAAGTCAAGCGACGTCTGTTCTGGAAAGTGGTGGACTAACTTTTCCGCTTCATGTTTCGAAATCCCGAGTTCCGCAAAAGTCGCATGAACAATGTCAACCAACTCGCCAACCTCGGGCGCCCAGAGGAACTTATCCATCCGACCGTCTCTTAGTAGCGGGGCGTACAGGGTATTTAAGTCATTTCCAGTCACAATAATGGGCACCCTTTTTAGGGGCTTGTCGTCGGTTCGATACGCTTCGGTTCCGACTGAAACCCGATCCGGGTGATCACAGATATTCATAAGCGTGCCTATAACCATTTGGCTGTTCACCGTGTTTTGCGTGTTTCTGAAAACGCCCGCGCCGGCGTCGACGTCGTTGATCACGAGACAACTCAGAGATCCTGAGTTAGTGCTTGCTCGACTGGCCGTTCTGTATCGCTCTCGGATCGTCCGTCCAGGCACCCCAGCGAGTTCATCCTCCAACTCACCCGCGCTCATAATCACACTGTTAGCATTCAACGCTCTCAAACAAAGTTCGACGTTGAAGCTCTTGCCGCACCCTTTCGGGCCCCAAATGCCTAACAGTAACGGCACTTCACACTTAAGAGGAGGATACGTATTATTAGTAGTAGTACCCAACGTACTCCATGGTCCGTTTTTATCCACCAGCGCGTTCTTGGCGATGTGTAACGCGACTCGGTCAAGGAACCGCGGCGGGACGTGTGAGCCGTCAATTTTAATGTTTTGGAGAGAACGAATGTCGGGGCGGTACCTCAGCTCTCCCGTTGCCAGTTGGCTGTCAGCGCCTAGGTTGAACTTTGCGTGTGCGGTACCGGCGAACACGTCGTCCACCATGCCTTTGCGCGCACCCACTTCAGTTGAAACTGAAGCTGAGCGCTTACCGAGCTCGTACAGGTAGTCCTCACCGGACTTTGCGTTGCGCTCGGTGGATCGCCACGAAGATGATGACGAGGATGTCGATGCTTCGTCGTTGTGGCTCGTGGCGCAGGATAGTGGTCGCGTTCGTGTTCGTCCCAAGCGTCGTTCTATCAACGGCACCACAACAGACACGCACACCGCCGGCGACGCCATACCGACCATTGACCCGACACGCCTCTCACCCGCGCGACTCGACGTGATTCGTTATCCGAGGTGCCGAAATATATTTGTCGACGGAAAAAATTGTGGAACTCGCACGTCACCTCATCGGACACACGGTCGAGCGCGTCGACGCGTCTCCGAGGTGTGGGAGGTGCGTATGCGGGGGCGGGACGCGCATGGCAACATTCACATCACTCGTGCGGTGTTACTCACCGCCGTTCTCACACGTTTCGTGCAGTCCGCAGGCGGCTCGACATCCTCGGATTTGACAATAGAAACAGCGCCAACTTTACTGATTTCCTTCGACGGGTTCCGAGCCTCGTACCTCGATGCGCAGCATGCGTCGCGAATTCCACACCTCACCTCGTTATGGCGAGCTGGCGTACGCGCGTCGCTTCGCCCCCGGTTCATCTCAAAGACGTTTCCGAACCACTACACGCTGGTCACGGGTCTCAATGAGAATAATCATGGAATCGTGGCGAACAGATTTTTTGACGCAGCGTTGAATGAGAGTTTCACGACGGCGTCTACGGAATCCTACTGGTGGAACGGCGGTGAGCCGATGTGGGTCACCGCGAGGAGGGATGGCAGGGACGCCAAGGTGTCTTACTGGCCAGGCAGCGCCTCCGAAATCAAAGGCTTTCGACCGACCGAGTGGTTCCCGTACCAAGACGATACGCAAAATAATTTGTTCACGAAAAGAGTCGATAAAGTTTCAGAGTGGTTGATCGATGGGCACGATACTTATAAAAGCAGGAGTATGAGTAATAACTCAACGAACAACAGGTACAAACCCCCTTTTTTCGCGATGTACTTCGAGGAACCCGACGCGAGCGGGCACGGACACGGGCCATTCGGGGAGGTGACTAAAAAGGCTATACGGGACGTGGACACGGCGCTCGGCGAGTTGCGAAGAAAAGTTGGTGATCACGTTTGGCGTTCGACGAACATAGTAATCGTCTCCGACCACGGCATGGCTGAGCTATCACCAGACCGGGTTATTTTCCTAGCCGACACTCCTTGTGACTTGGACTTTGCAAATGTACACGTTGAAGGTTCAGATGTGGTGATGCACGTGTGGCCCCTGTCTGAGTTGGTAGGGAGTGATGATTCATCCTCGAGCAGGTACCCCGTATCGGTTGACCAAGCGCCTTCATTCGACGCGGAGTTACTCGCGCATCGAATCAACACATGTCATCCGAACGTAAGCGCATGGACGCGAGCAAGTGTGCCAATTAGATACGCATACGGGGGTAATCCTCGAGTCGGACCGGTCGTGGTCGCGGCGGACGTTGGTTGGACGCTGTGCGGGGTAAACGCAAGTCAAAATACCTCGTCGCAAAGTGGTGGTTCACAAAATAGCCAGACTAACGAGACAAACCACTCACGCGATTGGTCAACTGAACACACACACTGCGTAGCCTCGCTTGCCGCGCCACACGGCCACAGGGGCGCGCACGGTTTCGACAACGATGCGATTGAAATGCGAGCCGTTTTTATCGCAAGCGGTCCTTCGTTTCGCGGCGATGGCGCGCGACTGATTGGGGATTTTTCGAAAGACAACGTCGTTGGTTTGACCGGACCCGATGCGGATGCGGATCGGTTTAAAGGCGGTGGAAAAAGTTACGATTTAGCTGCGTCTTTCTGGGAGCCAAAAACGCTCGTGTTGAACAACACCGCAGTGTTTCCCATGCTAGCAGCGGCGCTTGGAATTTCGCTCAACAGAAATTTAAAGCTTGCGGATGGACGTCCTCCGCCTGCGATAGATGGAGTCTTGAGTGTTGATTTGCGATCAGTGTTGTTCAACCAACGAGCTGGAAGAGAAGGTGACGGTGAAGATGACAATCAAGGCTCAAAGAAATCTGCAGCATTGCCGTTCCTTCAATTTGTAATCGCCGCGACCTTTTCTTTTCTCGCGGTGCACGTTTACGACCGCCGCACCACGAAGCGGTGGCCGTTCGAAAAGGGAATACCTCTGGTGTTGGATGAGACTGATGATTGCCCATACGACGAACAACAGTTGTCGGAAGAGTTGGGTGGTAGCAATTAGAGTAAGCAGAGTAGTGTTGTGGGTTTTTTCTTGAGTTAACTTCTATTATAGTCACCTTCAATTTTTCCAATCTCTCTAACTATCCGTCCAAGTTATCGGTCCGTTGTCTTTCCACACCCCTGGTTTCGCCCTAGGCTTGCCATCGGGGGTGTACTCCTGGTTATACTTCCGAAAGCCTCCAATTAAATCCAGTAAGTTTTCTTTCGGCCATCCATCTGCGACTAAAAGCTCTATTGCTTTCTCGGACCTAGCGCCGGAGAGACACCCGACGACGAACTTTTGTGAGTTTTTATCAAATTTGGCACTGACATCTTTCACGAATCCGGCAATCGGTTGCGGGCCGTTCGGGGTCATGTCCGCGACTGGGATGTTTACAGCGTTGACCGCGTGCTGCTCTTTGAATTCCTTCGGAGTGCGCACGTCTAAATAAACGAAACCGCCGTCACTGCTGTCCCCGAAAAGAAGCTCGCGCGCATCTTGCACCGAAACTGACTTGGCGTTTGTCACGACGGATGTGCGGTTGCGGTGTGTTGGGATGGCGTTTCTTCGCGTATGCGCGGTGCGGCACAAGCGCGATACCGCACCATAGCGCGCGCTGTCCGAAGCGGAGAGGCACGCGAGGGAGGGCATCGCGGACGTGTACCGAAAAGTGGATGCATTCAGATAACTTTCGAGTATTTCGGCTGACGTGATTTTTTCGTCGATGCATCGAATGGTGATCCGCTCCAACCGTCGTCACCACGCGCAGAACCCCCCGCACATCAAACACGATGTCGCTTCGCAGGGTCTCGAGGCTGGCGACGGAGCTTACGCAATTTTCTGGCACGTGTAAAATTACACGCGTGTCACTCAAAACCCCGACAACGACACTCCCGAAGAACCTAGAACCATGGGCACGACGAAGATCGCTCCACCACTTCACTGGAGTTGCCCATATAAATGTAATCACAGCAACGCGCACGTACAGCGCATCACAACCCCCCACCGCCGCTTCCCCAGTCTGTTCCTTCTCCACGGCTCCTTCTGAAGTGGTATTTCACCGGGCCGCGGACGAGATGCTGGGCAACCTTCAGGATCGAGTAGAGCAATGGGGCGAGGAAGCATCCGGCCTGGATGATTTCGACTTTTCCGCCGAAGCGGGCGTGGTGACGATATCATTAGGAGAACAAGGAACGTACGTCATCAACAAGCAAGGCCCAAACAAACAAATTTGGATGAGCAGTCCGTTTTCTGGACCTTTAAGATATGATTTTGATATCGATAAAAAACAATGGGTGTATCAAAGGGACGGACACAGGTTGCATGAACGACTCGTCGAGGAACTAACGCGAGCGGGCGGTGGAGTGTTGGATCTCCACGGACTGAACGAGTAAGTTTTTTTTATTTGGTTGAGTTCTAATTCTAATCAGTGCACCCCCTCTTCCTCCTCAAGATCC
>MDSY01080718.1_pt1 | contig 34733 bp, 25 predicted proteins | sample 811131 | NCBI WGS metagenome assembly MDSY01 (sample SAMN05326643, study PRJNA326480) | marine metagenome | isolation source: seawater | place: Atlantic Ocean: South West | collected 2010 | reverse complement strand
TTTCTTCCCCCGATTGACCAACCCTTCCCCCGAAACCGATGCGCTTCCCGTCGCCTCCCCCGCACCTACCTCCGCTCGCAACTCAGTCGTTTCCAGCTCCACCAGCCTCGGCATTTGCGTCTGAGGCGTGGCGATGCGCCGCCCGCCGACCGTCATGGCTTCTCTTCTCGGCCCGGCGTCTCCGTAATTTCTTTGGCAACCGTCGTTCCGCGACACGTACCCTAACATGTTCCCCCCCAAAAACGACGGCCCGATGTCGTACTCCCGCGGGATCTCTGTGATCACCATTCCCTGTTGACTCAATTGTTGTTTTCTCAACTCGTACACTTCCTTTTCCAATTGTTCCTTCCGTCGGTCTCTGAATATCCATTGCAGAAAAGAAAAAATCGCCAGCACGACCCAAATCCCGATTATCGGTGTCAGCTCTGAACACCGCGTTATCGTCCCTCTCAACCGCTCCCGCAACGCATTTTCATTAACCGCCCCGTCAAACGTGCCCTTCGTAATCACTTCCATGGCTCCCTGAAGTCTAACAAAGTGTTCCTTCTTTTTTAAATTGTTACCAGTTTTGTCGGGGTGGTACTGGATTGACAATTTGCGAAATTTCTTTTTAATCTGATCGAGGCTCGCGGTTTGCAGGACGCCCAGGATCTGGTACGGGTTGTCCCCGTCTTGAGTCGCGAACCCTAAAAACGAGTAGTACCACTCTAACAGGGACCAGTACGTACTAATTGACGGGTGCGTTCGGTTGCTGACCAAAGTGTCGAACAGCTCGGGGGCGAAGTACGCGGCTAAAAAGGTTGCCACGATTGGGAGCACCATGATCAACACCGAACACCACAACAGAAAGCCGAACAGATTTCCCGTGCTCCGCCCGAAGAAGTGCCTTGAAACTTCGTGCGCGGTTGGCAGGGCTTGGAACAGCACTAGCCCTAAAAAAAGCTCCTGCACGCCTTCCCAGCGCCACACTACGTAGCACACTCCTGCGAGGAACGGCAACACCGGGGCGACGCGCGGGAAGCATACGGTTTTGAAAAGCGGCAGCACCAGCGACGTGAAGACGAGGAAAAATGTCATGCGCACCACGTTGTGGTACGCCAGGAACGCAGCCGTGACCGCGGTCAGGGAGAACCAGTACATTATTGTTTTTGCGCTGGACTTCGTGTGCCGCGCCACCTCTGGGTGCATCTTGCCCATCCGCACCAGCTTGGGGATCATAATCGGCCGCTGCAGCGCCGTGAAACATCCCCGAAGACACCACGACAACGCCATGTACCCGATCTGCGTCAACGTGCTTTCCATGTTGTCACTGCGCACCGCAAGCAACATGAACGCGATGCGGAGCCATGTTGGCATCGTGCTTAGGGTTTAGAGACCCTGAACCCTAAACCCCTCACACCACCACGTGACGTCTCCCCCGCGCGTATCGTTGTGGACTTGCATAATTAAAGCCGCCAAGAAAAAGGAGTTGAAAACGAAAACCAATGCGTGACATTGTCAATTGTGCCTCGGGGCGTCTGCGTCACCCCGGGAGCAGCTATCGCAAGAGGCGTGCGTGAGGCGTCACCGCGTGTCTCGTGTGAGTCGCGAACGTGCGGTGTTAGGGTTTAGGGTTTAGGGTTTAGGTTTAGGGTTCGTACGGCCACTCGCGCGTTTGCATTCCGTTTCGGGAACTCGGGGCGATGCAATTGCGGAGCACGCCCGCGTCTGCGGTCCGGCACTCTCTGTTCAGTCCTTCTCCCTGGATGGAGCGCCCAGGTGCGAACACGGCGGCGACCCCCGCTGAACGGCGTTTATCAGCACAAGTACAACGCACGGAAAGTAGTCTTCGTGACGTGCACGATGAGCTTGATGAGCGGACGGCGTTGTTGCAACGCACGAAAAAGTCGGTGCAATCGTTGCAGAACGATTTGCAGCGAGCGCGGGAAAGCGAAGCGAAGCACAGGGAAGTGTCAAGGGAACGATTTGATGCAGATGCGCGGCGTATCGCTGAGCTGGAGCGACAACTTGCTTCTCAAAAAGAACAAGGTGACGACAAATCCACCGACGTCAACCGCAGGGTGCTTGTCGACAAAGTAACGTCGCTAGAGGAACAAGTAGAACATTACCAAATGGCCGTGGTGCGGTTAGAGAGCGAACTCGCGTTAAGAGCCTCAACCGCGGAACAACACCGAGCAGATTCCTTGGCTAATGCTAAAACAATAGAGCAACAACGAATCGCGATTGAAGAGGCGAGAACCACCATCGAGTTGAAAGAAAAAACGCTTAACCAGATGGAGATTGAGAAAGAGCAACGCGCGGCGACGATTCGACAACTCGTCGCGTCCGCGTCGGAGTTGCGGGATAACGAAAAAAAACTGACCCTGGAGAACGGCGTTTTGAAAAACGCGCTTCGCGAAGCCGCGACGAAACACGAAGTCGCCATGGCGCAGGCGGAACTTGCGTTGCGACGGAGAAACGGCGGGGGTATTGATGAAGGTGGACCCGGAGTAAGTGGCAATGGCAACAATTCGTTGGCGATTCGCTTGGAAAAGTTGCAGTTGAAAGTGAGTGAGTTAGCGCAGCGCGAAGTGAAAGTGCTGCACAATCAAACCGTGATGCGCGAGGAGATGGACTCACTGCGCGTTGCGGGTGAGGCTGAAAGGGTTAAGCGGGTGGAAGCGGAGGCGAAGGGCCGTTTAATGGAGGAAGAGTTTCGCCGGAAAATTAGGGAGAAGGATGACGACATTGGGAAATTGAGAGCCGAGCTTTCGGTAGCGTCGAAAGGAAGTAATCAGTGACGTTGACGGCTTTCATTGTAATATAGTTTATACCGTAGCCTATCAAACTACAGGTCCGGCGCATCCACCATCGCTTCTGCGTTGATGGCTCCGTCCTTGACCGCCATCGCTGCTACCACAGCGGCGTCTGGGCTTTCGTACGCCTGGAAATCAACCCCCACCGCGCCATCGTTGTACGTGTTCGCGGCTACTACACCTGCCCCGCATGCCATGAACACGACGAGAAACAAACCCCAGTTCTTAACGTTCTCGCCCAACTGATCAAACCCCTCCGCGTCCCAAATATCACGCTGCATCATCTCAGGAGGCACTGAGTTGAGCTGCTCGTCCGTTAACGGCGTCGGGGCTTCGGGTTCCGGCTCAGCGGGAGTCACAACCTTGATGGCGGACTTACTCTTCTTCGCATGCGTCACTACACCGGCGCCGCGCTGGTCAGGGGCGGTGCGCCCGCGCGATCGAAGGGTCGCCGCATGGGGGTGGAAAACACGAGGCGCGGTCGTGGCGAGGACGGCCATCGCAGGACCTGCGCGTCGACGTCTGCCAGTGAGCCTTGTAGCGATTGCGTTAATTTCAGATTCTTCGCGATGACGTGATTGTGGGCCCGCGATTTCAGGAGTTTGCAGTGGCGTAAAGATAGCCTGAACGCACTTGAGACGGAGACACCTATATCGTGTGTCCAGCTGGCACGTTCATGGCGCTTCGATGGTGTCTCACATCCAAAATCCGCCGGTTCGACGCTTTATGGTTGGATGCCTCGAGTACCCCGCCAGAACGTGTTGAGCAGCACGCGTCCCGACCCGCAATTTCTCGCGGCACACACGCACGCACTCGCGTGTATACCGACGTCGGTGAAATTCAATCCACGTATCCGCGGATTGGAACGCGTGTGACGCGCGCAGCGGCGGTACGTCTCCCGCGCAAATTTGAAGAATTCGACCTCGCGTCGTTGCGTTGAACTGTGAAGGACCAGATGTCGTCCAAGGCTACCAGTGAGGTTGCGCAGGTGTCTTTGTCCTCGACGAAGGCCTCATCTCTAGGTGTGGACACAAGACTCAGCCTGAAATCAAGCAGCGGGCTGGTCACACTGCGCGCCATCCTTTCCGATGCGCTGCCCAAGAAACCAGAAACGAAACGCGCGTCAAAGTTTGAGGAACCCGGCGCCGCAGGCACCGCGCTCGTCGCCGCGCTCGTCGTGTACTCCGGGGTAGCCTGGCTTTGAGGAGACGTACTTGTTGCCGTGAACGTGTTGAACTTTGTCAACCAATAGCACAAATGCAACCTATAGCACTAGCAAACAGAGACCTGTTGTAAGAATAGAAGACTTGATCTCATGGTTTGTTTTCAAATCCTAAAGCTATCCGTCTCAAATCAATCAATCATCACGTTCTCATTTGAAACGAGCCGAATATGCTCGCCACGTTGTTGGTCCTCGCTGGTGCGCGTGCGGCGGGTGCGCGCGCGCGTGCTGTTGCGGCTCCAGTCGCTCGTGCTGTTCCTCCAGCTGCTTTCTTCGGCGCCTTTTTCGGTTTGGCTTTGGGTTTGCGTTTCGATTTTCGCTTCTTCCCTCGAGTCGCTCCTTCCCCATGTTTCTTGCGAACAGCCTTGTCCGTCGCGACGTCCTCGGTCCACGTGTCTGGTTCCCCTAGCGGCAGCCCCCCGCGTTTCAAAATACACGCATCGCACGTCCCTTTGCAATTCCTGGAGTCGAATCCAGGTTCGCCGAGGTAATCGAGCAAGTGCACGCGTCTGCACTTGGTTCGGTTCACTAGGTATTCCTCTACGGCTTTCAACAGGGGTTGTGATTTTTTCAAGCGATCTGCGCGGCGCACGCCCGGCGTGGGCATCGCGAGTATACGCCGAATACGCGTGATGTCGCTTTTCGCATACAGTGTCACCGCTTCTGAAGGCAGGCCATCTCGTCCTGCTCTGCCCACTTCCTGGTACAAGCCCTCCAACGATTTCGGAGCTGAGTAGTGAATCACGTAACGCACGTTTGGTTTGTCGATGCCCATGCCGAAAGCGATTGTTGCGCAAGTTATGTGGACAGAACCGTCCATCCACTTGTTTTGCGCGTCCACTCGGAGTTTTGTGGAGAGGCCGGCGTTGTACGCCACGGCGGATGGGCCGGGTGAGAGGCGCTGTTGTACTCGTCGTTTGCGTTCCTCGTTGATCGCGGCTGCAACTGACGTGGTGTCGTCCCGTGACAGGCAATAGATTATACCAGTGTCCCTCCCCCCGTACCGCTCCGCGACCCACTTAGCGAACTCACCCAAGTCCCTTAAACTCTTCTTGCTCTTGACGTGCAGCGCGATGTTCGGGCGGTTGAACGTGACGACGAAACTTCTTGCTTTTTTAATCCCTAAAGTCTTCACCACGTCTTGTCGCACCGCGGGGGTCGCCGTGGCGGTCAACGCCGTAACAGGCACGTCGGGGAAGTGCTTTTTCAAATCCCCAAGCTTTTTGTAATCGGGGCGGAAGTCGTGTCCCCAGGACGAAACGCAATGCGCTTCATCGATGACGAACCTCGTGAGCAATCCTTTGCTGTGCAAGTTCTCAAGACAGCTCCAAAGCGCATCTGAACCCGCTAACTTCTCAGGCGTCACATATACCAGCCGGATAGTGGGGTTGTTCTTGTGCAGCTCTGCGTACACTGCTTTCGCCTCCATACCGGTTTGCGCAGAACTCAGGTAACTCGCCGGGATGTCGAAGTCGTTCACTAAGTGGTTGACTTGGTCTTGAATCAGGGATAGCAACGGTGAACACACCACTGTGACTCCACCAACCACCACCGCGGGTAGCTGGTAGCACAGCGATTTGCCCCCGCCGGTGGGCATCAGCACGAACGCGTCCTTGCCGGGTTTTCGGTTTCCTTTGCAGCCTGACACGGAGTGCTCGACGATCAAACGCTGCTGGTGTCTGAAATTTTTGTTCCCGAAGACCAACCGGTTGCACAAATCCAGATCGTCGCAGTTCGTGGTGTCGTCGGAGTTAGAAGTGCCGGAGGGTCGATTCCTCTCAGTAGTCGGAACTTCCGTGTTACCGGTACTTCCTCTTCCACCATCCATCCCGTTCCCTCCGCGAGCACCTGCACCTACACCACCTCCCCCTCCAACTACTCTGCCGCCCGCCATTTCCACCAGCCGCTCGCCCCGGACAAACTCCAGGGCTCCGTTTCGCGAGCGCCCCGAAAACCCAGGCGCCGCGAATGCGTTGTTTCTCATAGCCGTCGATTGCCCCAGCACGTTCCCCCCCGCGCTTAAATTCAAAGGTTGTTTGCTTGATGCCGCCACTTGCCCTCGCCGGGAACCTCCCCGAACGTCGCCGCTTAAATCAATCACGTTCGTGGTGTTTTTGTTGGAAATTCCAGTGCTTGCGGGCGGCTTTGGCTTCTCTTTTGGCTTCCCTTTTGTTTTCGTCGCGGCGCTCGCGACGATCTCGTCGTCGTCATCGTCGTCCGTCGAAAGGTCCAGCTCGATGACGTCCCCGTACGCGTCGTCCAGGTCCGCTTGAGAGATGACGTACTCATCTTCAAACGAGTCATCGATCTCGTCATTGTTTTGCGGGTCGCCTTGCTCGTCGTCTTGCTCGTCATCGTTCCCGTCGTCCTCGTCTGAATCCTCGACGAATGAATCCGAAACCGCGTCAGAGTTCTCTTCCGCTTCGGAAATGTCCTCTGCGTCTTCCGAGTTCTCAGAGGCGGGGACCTTTGGGGGTGATAGGGGGGGCTGGAATCGCTTCGAGACGCGGCGACGCGTGATGAGCGCGTCCTCGGAGTCGGAATCAGACTCGGGAGGGGGGGGCGGAGGGTCCGGTACGCGAGATCCAACCGCCCCCAATCGACTACGTCGTCGCTGGGCACCCCCAATTTCTGGACTGGGAGCGGCGGTGTCGTGTCCCTCCCCACTAGGCTGTTCGTCGTCCCCAATCGCACCAACTCCGTCCCCGTCCTGGCTCCGCTGGCTTTGACTCACGTGATACTCACGCAGCGAGACGTTGGCGACGCAGTGCTCGACGTACTCGCGGCCCAGGCCATCGGCGTTGATCTTCGTCAATGCCGTCCTCGGCGTGACATCTAAATAACCCGCCCATATCTCGGCGAAAGCGTTGAGAGAAGCCTTGGCGTGCTCCAGCGTTACCCCGTTCGCCACCGCGTACGTTACCAAGGAGTGCAGCTGGGCCGCCTTCGCCTTGGGCCAACCCGGGCGTCGCTTCGGCGCCATCTCGCCTGCGCCGCCGCGCCAAGGTTTGAATGCGGATAGGGGTGCCAACTTCTTCAGAGTATGCTTGAAAAAATTCTTGAGCTCCTCTCGTGCCCTTTCGCTTTTCGAGTCGGTCATCACAAAAAGCGTCTCATCCGACTCCCACGCTTCAGACCCGAGCACCAAGACACAACCTGTTTCGACACTTTGCGTGTGAATCCGTGGTGTGTGAGTCTACGTCTTCCTCATTCGCGATTGTAGGTCCTACGTCTCCACCCCAACCCCGGGAACTCAACCTCGAACGTGCTCGTGTGGTCCGAATCCAAAAGACAGGTGCCGGATTTACTGACGCCTCCGAGAAGTCTGTCAACGGGCGATAACGGACGGCGTGTTGTCGGAACCGCACCCTGCTTCGTGTCTCCGACGTGCGATTACGATCGCGGGAACATGCGTTGCACTGTTAGGTCCAAATGGCGAGCGGTATGGCGCACAGTGGCGCTCGCCATGAAACTCGCGTGTGTCTCCGCGACCGACGCGAAAACAGCCGAGGCACCTGCCGAGAAGACTCGAGCCGTATCTTCGAGTGAAAAAGAAAACGAAACGCTTCTTCGCGAAACCACTTCGCCTCGCTCCGTGCGACGCGCCGATTTCGACCGTTACCCCGCACACCTGGGATTAACCATCCACGTCTTCGGCGTGGACCTTGACCTGGAGCTTGAGCGCGACGACAAACTTTTCGGGGATGAGTATCTCGTTTTAAGTTGGCACCCTGCGTCGAGCGCGCATCGCGTGGTTCGCCAGCACCCCGACGGCGATCACTGCCACTACGTCGGCCGCGTCGCCAACACTGAGGCAAACACACGCTCTTCAGTTGTCCTCTCCACGTGTCGCGGTTTGGAGGGACACCTACAGGTTGGCAATACCACCGTACGGCTGGAGCCGGTGGGAGTTACCAATAGGAAAGACGGACGCGATGTTTTTGACGCGAGCGCCGACCGCGTGGGAGGGGAGACTGTGGCGTCGCACGAACCAGGACCCGGAGGAAAGCTTGATCCTATACCCGTCACGAACAGCCAATCCGCTTGGTTCGACCCTACCCAAACACGAACACGTTTAAGACCCACAGACACCACTGGAGCTCACGAGCACTTTCATTACACAGCCGGGCCCCAGACGGTTGTCGTGCGGTTGCTCCTTGTCAACGACAAGTCGCGAATATTTCACGACTGGCGTGTCCATGAGCTCCGCCGACGTCATCGCGATGGAGGTGCATACCGCGCACTTGATGCACATGATTGCGTGGGTGTATCGCTCCATCTCGGACGAAGTGGTGTTTTGCGTGGTGCTCGTGGGTTAGGTGCATTTTTGCGACGGCGATCCTTACACGTTGAGCGACGTCCAGGTCTACGAGTTTGACGGCGCGCTGGATTGGAAAATGAACGAGCTCTCGGATACGAACTTGAGATTGATACAAACCTATGAGCTCGATTCGAATTTCAATGCGTGGAGAGAGGACAACAGGGTAACCCTACCTCCGCACGAAATCTTACACCTGTTGTTTCACAATAACGCCGTGGGCGCTGAAGGTGACATGCCGGATGGTTGGGCGGGATACCCAGGCCAGTGCAACGGAATCGGCTTCGACATCATGGGACGCGGCGACGTGCGCGCCGAAAGTGGCGGGTGCTACATGTCGTGCGGCTGTGGACGACACGTGCGACATCGCGGAGGTATGCAACGGTGTCAGCACGACTTGTCCTGCGGACGCAGGAGCCGCGCTCGGGCTGCCGTGCGCGGATTCAAACGGCGACCGCTGTGCGTGCTGGGGTCTGCCGTTCGCGTGTTCCAACCGCAACTTCTCTTGTGCCAGGTATGGCACTTGGAAGGGCTGGTAATCACGCGGCGGCGCCGTCCGCGCAGTGGACGGGTGCCCAGATTGGACGTGGAATCTGGAAAACTTTCCGTGCAACCCGATAGCGTCGTCGTTTACCGCGGCGCACTGCGACGGATCCGGTGAAGAAAAGTTGGTATGCGCCACGAGCACGAACTGCAGTGGGTGGATGTTACATCACGAAAACGCAGGCGTGCAGAGAGGTTTCCCGTGCGGCGAAATCGGTGACGATGGAATCTACGAACATGTGTGCGGAACTGGAAGGTATACATACTTAGCGGAAGGGTACCGGGATGGATACAATTGCGACGACTCGCTGGCAAACGGATACGGTTCGAAATGCGTGCCGACGTCGTAGTTGATTGAATTAGTGACGCCGTCACCGTTGCCGCCGCCGTTGCCTCCTCCGGCGCCGCAATCGACGACAACCCTTTTCCTTGATGTGACAGGCCTCGCAGCTACATATTTAGAAGAGATACGAGAGTACTTGCATAGGTACAGCGGCTCCGTGGCGCACACGCTTCCAGCTCCGTACGGAGATCGCTTCAATACTCATGGAAGCGAGGGATACAAAGCCTTTCAGTTGACGCGCGTGACGTTCTCGTTGAACGCGCGTATGACGATTCCGGGCTTTGGTGACGTCAATGATGTCGACGACGACGTTTTCGCACAAGCTGTCGCCGCCGACCTCGGCGTCGGTGTCGACACCGTCGCCGTGGTGAGCAAAGCCGTCTCATCTCGGCGTCAGTTTCGTTCGTCTCTCTGACGAAGCCTGTTGAAGGTGGGGGGCGTTACCGTCGACTACCGTTTGTCAAACTACGCGGGATACAACCCAAACGACGTCGATTGGTACTTTATCTGGGAAAATCGCCGGATTTTATCCGCACAGAATCGAAGCGTAACCACAGCCACGTTAGCGACGATGTCCGCTGTTTTCAGCTTCACCCCCGACGTATCCAACCCTCCCGCGTTTCCCTTGTCCGCGACGCTCGAGATGTTCATCATCGCCGGCGATCCAGCAGCCGCCGATGCGATCAACGCCACGGCGTCTGACACGACCTACGTCGCGACGGTCAACGCGAAACTCATGGAATGGTGGCCTGACACGAACGGAACGGTGACGTACATACGCATGACGAGGGAGGTGTATCACCCGCCAGGGGAGGATAATGTTTTTCCCACGGCGATCGTCGTGGGCGTCGTCGGCGTCGGGCTGGTGTTTGTTGCAGTCGCGGTTTTCATGGCAGTCGCACGTCGCCAATCGAAAACGAAAGTCTCGCCGTCCACGGCATCGAAACTGACGGGGAAGAAATTAACCACAGTGACGGCGGAGACGGGAGAGGTGCGGAGAAGATCAGTGTGAAGAAATCGCAGGTCGCGCCGGTGAAGGGATAGTTTGTATTTATTACCATCGTCACCTCGTCACCGCCGCGCTTTCACTTCAAATATTTTCTTTCCTTGTTTTCTTCGGGCAGGGATTTCCCAGAAAAGTCATGGAATCGGTCAATGTGTGGCGCGCGCGGCGGGGATGGCGTCGGAGGTGGAGATCCCCGACGCCACGGCGATCACACCGTGGCTGTATGTCGGTGCACAGGAGTCCGTCGCGCTGGAGCGCCGTGATCTTCTCGTGGAGAAAGGCGTGACGCACGTGGTTTCCGTGCAAAAAGTGGTTGGCGCACCGTGGCTTGTCGGGAAAGCCGGCAATCACCCCCCGCCGTTCCAGCACCTGCATGTCAAGATAGAGGACACGCTTACTGCGAACATCTCTTCTCACTTCTCTGAGATCGATGCATTCTTGACAAACGCGAAAACCACAAACGGAAAAACCATCGTACACTGCGCGTTCGGTGTCTCACGAAGCGTGACCGTGGCGTGCGCCCATCTGATGCTTTCGTGTGAGAAAAGTTTAGGGGAAGCGTTGGAAGTAATCGTATCTAAACGCCCACACGCGAACCCGAACAAATCGTTCCTCACCGCGCTGGTGCAGCTGGAGATTGAGCTACTGAGCAAAAGTAGCAATACGGACAAAGCTCCCAGTGATTTGCGTAACTTCCCTTCGTTACCCAAACACTGGGCGTTCATCGAGTGGCCGTGCCCGCTGCGGCCGCAAACCACTAAATTTATAAGTTGCCACGGCCGATTGATGAAAGTAAAACGCGTTTCCGAACGCCCAAAGCTGTTCGTCGTGAGTAACTTCTTGACGGCGGTGGAAACAGAGGCGATTGTTGAAACCGCGGCACCTGAGTTGCACCCGTCATTAGTGGTGAAGCACGACGTTGTGGGAAAACTGGCGGGGATTTTCGTGGCGAAGTCCGATAGGAATAAGGACGATGGAGCCGAAGATGATGACAACACGAATAGTAAAACAAAATCCACAGGAGAAGTTTCTTCGGGAAGAACGTCTTGGAACTGCCGCGTTTCCGCGACGCACCCAGTCGTTCGAGGTGCGATTCGACGCGCATCGTTTCTATCTAAAGTCGCCCCTTCGCATGCGGAACCAGCGCAAGTAGTGCGGTATCTCCCGGGCCAGCGGTACAACAAGCACCACGATTACTTCGACCCCTCCGCGGACAGTTTTCTTGAAAAGACGAAAATCGGAGGCCAGCGGTTGACCACGACTTTGGTTTATTTGAAGGAACCCGAGACCGGCGGCCGGACGTACTTTCCGAAAATACCCAAAGGGTTCGACCCCAAAGTAGGCGACGCGCTTTTGTGGTGGAACGTAACGGACTCGGGGAAGGAAGACCCGATGACGTTGCACGCGGGGGAGCCGGTCGTTGTGGGCGAGAAGTGGGCGCTCAACCTGTGGCTGCGCGAAAAGCCGAACCGAAAAAGTGAAACCGAAACCGAAAACGAAAGTTCATCAGTTGAAAAGAAATAAAACGACTTCCCGAAACTCGTGCCTCGCCACGTCTTCACACGTCTTCACACCGCGGCGATGTCCTACATCTGGGAGAAGAGTTCCACGTGGCGCTCTATCGTGCGCGGCACTCGGGGAAACCCTTTAGCGATGTCCCTGTTCACCGCAGTCACGATGTTCGCCGTGCCAATCGGGTTAGGGACGTTAGTGATGAACAGAACGAACCCGGGGATGGACGATGCGAAGGTCGCAAAGCTGCGAGCGGAGGCAGGGCTGGATACGAAGATCATGGTACGTTGAATGAACATACTGGCTGTGGATGATGCTCATGTACCCTGAAAAGTGATGACAAAACCTGCACCCTCGAGCACCCTATATCGAGCACTTCACAGAAACCCTCGACCCTTGCTGACGTCACTCATCCATTGACATCTTGTGTGTTTTTTTCTTTTTCTCAAATTGCAGCAAGACGTGAACAAACGGCGCCTGGGGATTTTGCTTGATGAGGTGCAGAGGGGGGATAAGAAGGATGACCAAACGCGATGGAAAGCCGCGCTTGACGGTCGGACCTCAGGAACCACCTCGGGGTCCTCGAAAGGGGTACGGATGTAGTGTAGAATTTGTTGTAATGATTAGCGCGCGGAGTAAAATAAACTAATAAACTGAATTGAAAGAGTTCTTCACCCTTCTCTTCCTAGATCTAGAACGAGGTTTTGGCCCCCCTACCGCCCAGCAACTGCGCTTTGGCTTCGTTGATTTTGGTGGCGATGTAGTCGCTTCCCCCCGCATCTGGATGATTGGCGATCATCACCTTCCTGTGCGCCGCCATCACCTTGTCCTTCGCCGCGCTTTCTCGGACACCCAAAATCAGCGCAGCCTCTCGTCTCGTCATCTCGGGCTCGAAGCCCCCTTCGTAAAACCGACGCATGCGCGGCGGCGCCGTTTTCCACGCCTCGAACGCGACGATGGCCATGCGACCGGTCATGGCGACCGCCGCGACGCCCAAGCCGGCGACGATAGGGGTCGTCATGGTGTGCTCGCACCGACCCTAATGGCGAATTGCATAAACAATTTTGCCAAAAATTGCAGTGCCGCGAAACAAGTCGGCGGTTCGTTTAGGGCAAGGCAAGCAAGTGGGCAACGGCACGCACACCTCCACGCGCCGCTCGCGTGCGCCTGCAATTCGAGACCGCGCGAGACGTGAGGATTTGCACGAAGCGTCGGAGGCAAGTCTCGGCAGATCAGCATTGAGAGGAGGGAACGATCGGCGATTGGATCGAGCCGTGTTCCTTCGATCCGGGATGCCGCCCAAAAAGAAGCCCGCCGCTTCCAAGGCGGTGGACCCTGAAAAGCTCACGGTTCCGAAACTCAAAGCAGAGCTCAAGAAACTGGGCCTCGAGCAAGATGGTTTAAAAGCCGTGCTGGTGGCTCGGCTGAAGGAAGCGCTTGGTGGGGGCGGTGAAGCCCCAGGTGATGAACCAGAACCCGAGGCTCCCGCCGAACCCGCGACAAAATCCAAGTTCCCAGCGAAGACCGCGAAGTCCCCTCCCGCGAAGCCTGTCGCGAGGGGCAAGAGAGGCGCCGCGGCGATCGAGCCCGAACCAGCGCCAACGCCCATGGAGACGGACGAACCGCCGGTGGAAAGCCCGAAGGCCAAATCAGCAAAGGGCAAAGCGGCGAAGGAAACCAAAGCAGACGAGAAAAAGCCGGATCCGCCGTCCCCCACAAAAGCCCCCCCCACCAAAAAAGCCAGAAAAGCAGAGGTAGCGGCTTTAGAGCCGAAGAAGGCGGCTGCTACTATTGCACCTGTCCCCACACCTATGGACAAAACTAAACCCAAAACCTCTGGGTTAACGTTAGCGACGATTGAGTCTGATTCCATTACGAAAATCGCGGCGAAGCACTGGAGCGGCAAAATGAACTCTAAATTTGACGAATCCGTTGTTCAAAAGATTTACACAGACGAACTGGGCGGCGGCACCCAAACCCAGAACTTACAGCGAACGCAAATTCTAGAGATTAGCCAGTACCTGGAGAAATATCTGTGGGTGCACTTCGAAGTGGAGACGAGTTCGAAAACGCACGTCATGTCGATTGTCGCGATGGTGAACGAAAAGTTTCGGCAATCAGTCGACGCGTGGGTTGGGTTCTTTTGCGAGGAGGGTGAGGGTCAAACAGAGAAGTTCAAAGGGTTCTTTACACGGGTGATGACACTTTACAGCGATGAAACCTCCCTATTAACTGTGGAAAAAACTTCGCGCGTTCTTTTCCTGACGAACGCGTTCGCGAGTCTTGAAAACGAAAATGTTCGCGGCTGTGTTTTGCCATTAGTTTCGCTTCCCCTGTGGTGCGGGTTGTCCGCCGGACGGTTACAAATGGAGCTGTCCAGGAACAGTAACCTGGAAAAGCACTGGCGCCACTTACAGAAGAAACAAGGCAAGGCGGCTAAGAAGGCGTTGGAGGCTGGGAAGCCGGCTCCTATTGCTTTGGCCGAAACTGTGGAAGCCACTTGGTTGACTGACCTGGTGCGTGACTTTTTGCAAACTTGTGAGAACGCGGTCGATTCAAACGGGAAAGTCGATTCAAACGCCGTTCGTAACTGTGAGCGGTTTTTAGAGCTGCTAATCGACGTCTTGAGCCAATTACCCACCAGGCGGTTCGTTAAAACGGTGCTGGATGAAACCCAAGTCCTGGTAAAGGCGAAGATGATGCCGCTGTTCACGCATTCTAGCGGAAAATTATTCTCCCAATTGACTGATTTATTTTCCTTTTACCTTTCGTTCGAGATCGACGACCACACCGGCGTGGCTTTAAGTGATGAGGAGTTTGAAAGCAAACACTACGACCGGTTGTTGGTGTTACAGCGGCTTTGTTTCAAGCACATCGCGAAGTTGAAACAACTTGCCTTGCTACACTGTGGGGCGATTGAGAAAAGAGACGTGCTCGAAACGCATTTACAGAAATTGAACGAACTGGAGCTGAAAAAGTTAGCCGTCGAGCAGCTGAGGTTGGTGAACGAGAAGGACCCGTGGCTGGATAACTCGGAAAAGTCCCAAAGGTTCCTCACCGAGGTGATGGTGAGGCACTTCGAAAAGCGGATTTCGCAAAAGAAACAAGTAAACGCTATGCCTCTTTACCCGAACGAAGACGTGTTGTGGGACGAAAACGTCGTGCCGAGCGTGCGGTACAAAGGAGACAAGTGCTTAGCCCTTCCAAAACTTAACCTGCAGTTCCTAACCTTGCACGATTACTTGTTGCGAAACTTCAATCTTTTTCGGTTAGAAGCGACGTATGAGATTCGTGAGGATATTGCGGATGTGCTGAAGCGGATGCAGCCGAGAAGAAATGCGAATATCAACACCACGTCCTTCTCCGGTTGGTCTCGCATGGCCATCCCTATCGCTCAAAACACCCTGCAAATCACGCAGGTCAAGCAACCGCGCGTCGGGGAAACCAAGCCGAGTTCGGTGAGGTGCGAAGTCCGCGTGAACCTTTCAACGCTGAAAGGCACCGCGCGCACCGAGTGGGATGAGGTGAAGCAGCACGACGTGGTGTTCATGTTGCGCTGTGAAGGCGGGGAAGGGTCGAGTGATTCCAACAGTATCAACGTCGCGGAACGGTTCGGGTTGCGCAGAGTCCGAGGCGCCGAGGTCGTGGAGGTGCGGGACAGCGAGGGCAACAGGTACAACGACTTTTCAGGAGGCAACTTTGGAGGTAACAACGCTCCTACCGATGGGCCTGCTGGGTACGAGCGCACGTTCGTGTTGCAGTTAGATGCGGCGCAGTACCAGCTGGATGTTGACAGAGGCAATGACGCGCTGTACCCAAATCTGAACGTCCTAATGCGCCGCAGACCGAAGGAGAACAACTTCAAGTCGATTTTAGAATGTATCAGAGATTTGATGAACGCGGACAACGTCATACCAGAGTGGCTGCACGATGTGTTTCTTGGGTATGGCGACCCCGCCGCGGCACAAGGAGTGAACCTGCCCCGGGAGGAACAAACCATGCCCACCTCCATTGACTTCAAGGACACTTTCCTCGACTCCGAACACTTGGTGGAGGCGTTTCCTTGCTGCGACGTGAAGTGGACGTCAGTGAAATCCTCGGGCGAGAAACCCGTGCCCCCGTTCAGGGTGACGTTCCCTGATACAAACGATGAGACAAACGACGGTTCCAACAATAAGTCCCTACTCGTTGAGTCGTACGTCCCGCCTGACCCTGGGCCGTACCCTGAGGACCAGCCCCGGCTCAATCACGTGAGGTTCACCCCGACGCAAGTCGCGGCGGTTCGATCCGGGGTGCAGCCCGGTTTGACGATGGTCGTGGGCCCCCCGGGTACCGGAAAGACAGACGTTGCCACGCAAATCATGCACTGCTTGTACCACAACGAACCCGGGCAGCGCACGTTGTTGATCACGCACTCCAACGCGGCGCTAAATGACCTGTTCCAGAAACTTATGGAGAGGGACGTGCCTGCTCGGTATTTACTGCGGCTGGGGCAAGGTGAGCGCGACCTCAACACTGATTTGGACTTTTCAAGGCAAGGCCGCGTCAACGCGATGTTGTCCCGACGTCTTGAGCTGTTAGCCGTGGTGGAGCGGCTCGCGGTTTCGCTGAACGTCCCCGAAGACGTCGCGTACACGTGCGAAACCGCGGGGTACTTCTGGCTGCTGCACGTCCTGGCGAGGTGGGAAAAGTTTGAACTCGGGGTTTCTCAGAAAAGAAGGGAAGGAGAGTTGGACAAGCACGCGACCTTCATATCCGATAGGTTTCCGTTCACGAAATTCTTCGCCGACGTCCCAAACTTGTTCACGTCCACTAACTTCGAAGTTGATTCCAAAAAAGCCAACGGGTGCATGCGGCACATCAAAGGCATATTCACGGAACTGGAGGAGTGTCGCGCGTTCGAGCTGTTAAAATCCCCAGGCGACCGGTCTAATTACCTACTCACGAAACAAGCAAAAGTAATCGCGATGACGTGCACGCACGCTGCGTTGAAGCGAAAGGATTTTTTGCGTTTGGGTTTGAAGTACGACAACCTTGTGATGGAGGAGTCCGCACAGGTTCTGGAAATCGAAACGTTCATCCCAATGATGTTACAACAGCCGGTGGATGGTTTGTCTCGACTGAAGCGGATCGTGCTGATCGGAGACCACCACCAGCTACCCCCCGTGGTGAAAAATGCGGCGTTTCAGAAATACTGTAACCTGGATCAGAGTCTTTTCACACGGTTCGTGCGATTGGGCAACCCTGTTATCGAGTTGAACGCGCAAGGCAGAGCCCGGCCTGAGCTCGCCAAACTATACAGCTGGAGGTACAAGGAGCTCGGGGATCTGCCCAATACATATCAGAAAGGCACCAAATACGCATACGCCAATCCTGGGTTTTCCCACGCGGCGCAATTCGTGGACGTTCAGGAGTACCAAGGTGTCGGCGAATCCTCGCCATCCGCGCACTTTTACCAAAACCTGGGCGAAGCTGAGTACGTCGTGTCCGTGTTTCAGTACATGCGTCTACTGGGGTACCCTGCGGATAATATTTCTATTTTAACGACCTATAGAGGCCAGAAACACTTGATCCGAGACGTGATAAACAGAAGGTGTAGCAACCACCCTTTGTTTGGCGATCCCAAAAACATTTCGACGGTTGACAAGTTCCAGGGGCAGCAAAACGACTACGTTCTACTGTCGCTCGTGAAGACGAAGAACGTTGGACACGTAAGAGATGTTAGACGGTTAGTGGTGGCCATGTCTCGTGCCCGGTTAGGCCTATATGTGTTTGGCAGGAATGAGCTGTTCCAGCAGTGCTACGAGCTTCAGCCGTCGTTGAAGCACTTGTTTGATTTGCCGGAACGGTTGTCGTTGGTGCCGAGTGAAACCTTTTCTGAAACGAAGCGAAAAAATAACGAAACTGTACAGACGCCGTACAACGTTCCGGACCCGCTCGCCATGGGGACGGTAGTGAACCAGCTGTTCATGAAGTGGCAGCAGACGCAGGGGCATGGGCAGGCGCAGGTAGTCACAGCTTCAGGGCTGAACCCAACGCAAGCGAGTACTGGAGGAGACCAGAAGCGAGACGAAGACGAAGGCGCGCCTGAGTATTAGAAGAGACTTTGTGAAAATTAAAATAGTCATCAGAGTATTTCCGAAGCTGCTTCTTTGCCCCTATTCTACTTCCGTGAACTCCCCATCTCTCAGAAGCTCGTTGAGAACGCGAGGCACTGCGTGAGGTACAGGGGGTTCGTGGTGCCGATTGAGAAGCAGCTCGTGGGGAACAGGGGAAGCCACCAGTTTCGGAACAACGCAGGGACGCCCCCTACGCCGAAACTCGACAGATTACCAACATCGTTGAACTGCGCCAGGCTCCTCCTCGAGTGTTGTTTCGAGTGCCCGTCCAATGTTGACGCCACGAGCGCGACGATAAAGAGCACAACCAAGCAAGCCGACATACGCACGGCGCGCGTGTGGCGCCAACGTAGCATCGCGGAGTGGCAACGTCTGCCGATGAAAGCGTTTCTTTGTCCACGCGTCTCTCGGTGTCTCGGACGACCGAAATCGTACCTCCAGTCCTCGGCTTTTCGACAATAAATTCGCAGCGTACTGGGGAACGCGCCAGATTTCCCCCGCGCAAGGGGCGCGATCTCGAGGGGTCACGATGGACGACTTAGAGTTCGACTTCGAGGATGACATCAAGGCCACTGATGTTGGACAGCCCGAGGAGGCGCCGGAGGATTTGCCCGACCGCGCGCGGAAGAATTACAGACAGGTAAGGCCCCACCCCGTTCTTGATCCCGTTCCAGTCGTCTTCGATCGGCACCGACGTACCCTAGATCGGATCCGACACGGACGTTGTGAAACGAGCACCAAGTGCACCGCAGTTTATTTCTTTCCGTGTTTCAAACGCACTTTGAACCCTCCACTGACAAAGTCCATCAAACTCTATCTCAATTCCATCTCAACCAGACCGTGTGCCGCCATTGGCTGCGAGGCCTATGCATGAAAGGAAACCAGTGCGGTTTCCTGCACCAGTTCAACAAAGAAAAGATGCCGACGTGTCGTTTCTACGCCAAGTACAACGAGTGCAAAGAACCGGATTGCCCGTTCAAGCACTCGTTGGAGGATGTGAAGGACTGCAACATGTTCAAGTTAGGGTTTTGTATTCACGGGCCTAACTGCAGGTACAGACACGCGCGAAGCGATGGCGAGCCGCCGGAAGTTGGGGAAGCCGCACTGTTCGGCCGCCCCGGGCATCTGCATGGCGCCGCCCCGAGGCACGTCAGGCAACAGCAAACAGCAGCAATAGCGATGCGACAAGCTCAGCAACTAGGCAATGGATTCGAGGGACCTGGAGGTGCTCCACAAGGAGGGTTCGTGCCGCCTCCGCTTCCGCCAGGGCCGCCGCCGTCGAGCGTGCGGAGAATGGACACAGCGCAGGCGCTGCCGGCGGCGGTGGATGACGGCAACCCGTTCGCGGCGCCGCCCCTGGCGGGCGGGGGCCTTCCGGGCATGCCGGGCGCATAGGGATGAGAAATGTAAAACATAGTCAGACTCTTAAGTTCACACAACAAACATCTCTACTTTCCCCAATCGTCGTCGTCGCCCCAGTCGTCGTCTTTCGCGTCCCAATTTTTCTCAGGTTTCACGGGTGGTTTCTTTTCGAAACCACCTCCTGACGGGCTGTCATACCCGCTCTGGGATCCGCCCTGTTCGCTGGGCGCGGCTGATGAGTTTGCGGATTGAAACAAGCTTCCCGCAGTGGAGGTTACCCCCGACATCGCGGGCGGTTCGTCATCCTCCGCATCCCACCCACCGAACCCTCCGTCGCTGCCAGTCCGCGCCTGCGCGCGTAGCCATTCCACCGGGCGAGCCGCAGGAGGCGGCGCCATTGATCCACTCCCGAACCCGGCGTACTTACCCCCTTTACTCGGCGGAATCTCGTCTCTCCTCTGTGCGTTTTCCGCGCCTTTCCGCGCAAAGAAGTCATCCTTTCCAGCGGAGGACCGCTCGTAGTCCTCACGTGACGGCTCGCCGCTTACTCGGTTCCCAGAACCTCTAGCGCCCCACCCATCGTCTTTCTCATCCCCCCCGCCCCACCCGTCGCCGCCCCCGCCGCGTCCCCCACTCCCAAAGCTCCCTTCCTCCCCCGCGAACGACTCAATCTGGTTCACCCCCGCGCGCAGCATTGATTTCAGCCCCGTCCAGGTCTGTTTGCCAATCTCGACGCCTTTTTGCGCGACATGCGCTGCGCGTTGCTGCACCTGGTCCATGTCTCCCGCTTGCACGTCATTAAACGTCGACTGCGCCGCGCGACCAGCGTGCCCCAAGGTTTCACCTGCCGCGCGGCCAGTCTGCACCGCGACTCTGGAGAGTTGCTGAGTGATGCTCGACAGCCCTGTACCTAACGTACCAAACAGATCCTCCAGCCCGTCGTCCTTCTTCGGCGCAGGCCCGGCTCCACTCCCGAACCCGACGTACTTGCCGCCTTCGCTCGGACGCACGCCCTCCGGCTTTGACGCATTTAATTGTCTTTGGCGGTTGAAGAAATCCTCCTTCCCCGCGGCGGAGCGGTTGTAATCATCCACAGTGTACTCGCCATATCGAGAACCTCCTCCACCTCGAGACCCCCCTCCACCTCCAACCCCCCCTCCACCTCCTTCATCCCAGCCCCAGTCGTCCCCGCCGCTGCCTGACCCGCCGAACCCACCCGCGCCGCCTCCTCGATTGCTATTTCGATTATCATTTTGCGGTTGTGAAACCACGGAGCCCATCGGTATGTCCGTGGGACACGTCCACGGCCTTCCCTCCGCGTTTGCGGTGACTTTCTCCTTGAACGCCTCCGCGGGTCGTGTGTTGTACTTCACGTTCGGATCCGTGTGCTTGTCGATGCCGTACTTCTTTAGGAAGGCGTTTAAATCCGCGTTGCCGCCGGCTTGCATTTTCTTTAGCTGAATCGCGCTCCACGAATCCATCCCCACGGAGCGCACGAAGGAAATGTGCACGCCCAACCCGCGGTGCACCCCCGAGCACTCAAGACACATGAAGATCCCGTAGGAGACCGAAGCCCACTGGGGGTTCTTCGTGTTGCAATCCGCGCATATCCCGTTGTCCCTCTGCTGCTGCAGCTCGCGCAGAATGGCCGCAGCCTCGGGAGAAGCCATGGCCTAGGTGCCACGAGAGGAGACGTCCCCGGGACGATCGATCAAGTGTACCGGCGTGGGCAGCTACGCGCTGGAGCGAGGGCGCTGGATCGCTCTCGATTACGGTGACGTCACACGCTTCGACGCGAGTAACCGAAGAGTCCTGTACTGCTACAGGGGACCCGCGACGCGTGCGCCGCTCGATCGGTCGCGGTAACGCGCCCCGTGGTCTGTCCCGCGGCCCGAAAGGTTTTCGTGTCTTTTCAACTTTGCCAAGTGGAGATTCTGACAACCTCTCTTTTCGGGGATACGAGGAGATGAGTGGCCCTGTGGCGCCACACCTGCTGCGCCGTATCCGACCGCACACTGTCCGCGACGCGAGCGGCGACGGAGACAGCGTGTCCAGGCGTCGCATCGTCGTCGTGTCCGCGCACGAGAGTAGCCCCAGGGGGGGGGTCGAACGCGACTTGATCGGAGAGAAAAACACGCTCGTGTTTCTCGGCGTGTGTTCGACAAAGTCGTGGATTTGGTGTGGCACAGAGGGTGGGGACCGACGCGACGGTGTGTGAACCCTTCTCAGCTTTGACGGATACGTAATTCGCGGCTTGCTGAATCGAGTTTGAGACGCGGGTCACCGTTGGGGTTCGCAATGGGCAAAGCCGAGCACGTGGGCGATTACTCCCCTCCAACTTCCGTGGAACATGAGCGGATGCAGGGCCTGCGCGCCATGCTCCGAAACGCGGGTACCGCTACCCTCCCGCGAACCATGGCCACACGGTCGAACGGAGGCGAGAACCGAACCTTGTTACGGTTCATACGTGCGCGAAAAGGTGATACGGAAAAGTCGTTCCAGATGCTTCACAAGAGCCTTCAGTGGCGGAAAGACGCGGGGGCGGATGATTGTTTGGCGAAACCGCTCGCGCCGGAACACGCCAAGACGCTCGCCGCGATTCCCGGCTTCTACGTGGGCCACGGCAAAAAAGGACACCCCGTGTTTCTTGACCACACTGCGGTTGTCCCGTGGGACTTGATTTTAGATAAAATGGGCATGAAGCTGTTTCTGTACGCGCAAGTGCAATTGTTGGAGTGGACTAATTTCGTGGTCTACAAAGACGCGAGCACAAAATACGGCCGACCGATAACGCAAGGTATCAATATATGGGACGTCAAAGGACTGACTCTTTCGAAATTCACTGCAAAAGTAAGGGAGATTAGCAGTGCAACTTCCAAGATAGCCCAAGACAACTACCCTGAGAGTTTAGCAGCGGCTTATGTCATCAACGCGCCGGCTATTTTCAAAGTCATCTGGGCGGTGATTTCCAGTTTCCTCGATCCGCGGACGGTGGCCAAGGTGCACATCTATGGAAGCGGCCCTAAGGCGTTTGCGAAACTAAAGAACGCGCTAGGCGAGGACTGTTTTCTCACGGAAGAGATGGTGTGCTGTCCGTTGAAGCAGGTGGGGGAGGCGGAAAAACGAATGGGGCTGCAGAGTGGGATGGCGGCGAGCCAGTCGTGGATCCGGGACAGATATGAGAGAAACGTGAAGTGGTGGGCGGAGGTTGGGGATGACGAAGACGGTACAGAAGGGAGTCAGGAAAGGAGTAGTGAAGGACTGGCGGGTGCGCAACCTGAAGCGCCTAGTACTTCTCGTGCCTCAGGAGGTCTGGGTCGCGTAATTTTCTCATCAACGACTGATTCAGTTGATGGGGATGAGTTCTTTGATGCTGAAGCGGATGCGTTTGGGTATGATTCAGACGGGTTAGATTTCGACGACCCGGGAGAAATGGACGGCGACAGATCAACTAATCAGTACCTCGCAATGCCTACCCCACTCAACTCAACCGCGGAGTCAACCCCGGACTCAACCGTGAAGCTCATCGACCCACAAGCGCTGTCCAGTGAGCTTTTACAAGCCAGAGAGCAGGCGAAGGACGACTTGGCGCGAGGGAAGAAGAAATGCTGCGGATGCTGCTGACATAAGAATGATTTTGGCATCGGCGGGAGATGAAACGAGAGCGCAATTAGTGTTGTGATAGACCCTCGTGATGGACTCTGTGAGAATCGAACGATTTGATACTCATAGCTTGGACTCACACGTAATGGCTAGAGGGGTAATGTACACTGTATCACGTTGTGCTCCTCTCGTATGCGGATCGCACGTAAATTTATTCTCACCTCATTTACTCCAGACTGTTCAACCAGCGCCCTCCTACAGCTCGGGAATGGGTTTCTGCGTGGGCAACAGCCCGAACCTCTTCTTGCACGCCACGCGTTGCTTGGAGAACTTGTCGTCGGGGGAGAAGCGCGCGGGGTGCGCGGACTGCGTGGGGCTGCCGTCGGGCGCGGATTTCTGCGATCAGGGAGAGGACAGGGAACGAGGTTAGCGAGGGGCGGGGCATGACGTGAGAGGGTTTCTGTTCATCTTTCGCCAATTGGGCGAACACTTTGCTCGCCATCGATGTGCGCCGGGTCCAAGCTCTACGCACCTTCAGGGTGTACACCCGGATGCCCTTCTCGTCGAGATAATACATGAGATACCTGTGGGTTGGGGCGGGCGGGGTCAGAATTAGGAGGTGGGGACGGTGGGTGGGAGCGAAAGATGCACAATTCCAATGGCGGTGTGTTTGTTGGATTTCTCGCGCGGGGCGGCGGTGTCGCGGCCGCGATTCGAGCAAAAGGGAGAGACGCACATTGTTCGCGTCCTATACAAACTGCGATACGAGAGCCGGAGTGTTCGGTGGACGGTCTGGGAACAGACTGTCGACGACTCGGCGCACGGCGAAGTGATGGGCCCTTCGCCGCCGCCGACTCAATTGCAATCGGAGTGGGCGATTTTCGCTTTGCTTTTCTCACGCCAAAATCAGTTGTCAGTCGAACGCGCTCGCCACATCTCTCCGCACCGAGAGGATGTCCGTGAGCCACCCCGCGGCTTTCCTGCTGGAGAATCCTACCAAGCTGTACCGTGACTGCCTTCGGTTGGCTGATTTCCTGGCGCGGAAACAGGGGTTCCCTCGTGAAGCGTTGAGAGTGCAAGTCACCGCGCCTTGGCGACGAAACCAATTCGAGAAGGATCCAGAGACGATCATGCGACAGCGCGAAGCAGCGGTGCGGGGTTTGTCGAATTACATGATGTACGAAGCCTCGAAAGGTACGCTAGACGGGGCGCCCACGTTTGTTGCTGTGGATGACGAGGGAGTGGGCGGGGGATCAGACGGGGGGAGTAGCAAGTGAGACGCATAGCAGATGTACGCGTGCAGATTTATTCATACACTGTAGGAAACATTATTTCAGACCTTGTCGACGACAACGCCGCGTCACTCAGTACCGCCTGTGGCTCTCGTACGACCGCAAACACACCAAGCACCAAAACACGAACGTCGGTGACACCGCGGCTGCGACGCATATTATGACGCACGCCACGAGCGCGCCTTCGCCCGTGCCGGATGAGCCGGCGTGCACGCGCGTTTCGTCTCCGCCGCGAATGAACCTCCGGAACAACGCCCAGCTCGCCACCCCCAGCCCTAAGGCCCACACCCAAAGCACTAGGACTTGTCGCCACCTCCCGAGCCGCACCACACTCAACCCAACCAGGAGCTGCACCAAACCCAGCAAGTGCGCCCCCGTGTTCATGTACGCAAGCGCGAAGGCCAGGCCGGGAGGAATGCGGTCGCCGTTGGAAAGCGACGTGTCCGCCGGCTGCGACATCAGTAACAGGGTTTGCGAGGTGATTATCGCCCCTATCAGGGGTAAAATGTCGCACACCGACGCACCTCCTCTGTCCACGTCGGGGAGCCGCTCGCCAGTTTCCATGTCGTACGTGGGCTCGGGGGCGATGCCGGGCATGATCGGGCCGCAGAACATTCGAAACCAACGTCTGCGCGTCGCGCCCGCCCGTCGTGCTGCCCGTCGCGCCGCTCGTCGCGCTCGAGCGCTTTCGCGTTGGCGGCGGCGCGTAGCACTGTCGGTGCTTTCGTTATTGTGGTTGTCACTACTTAAGTCTTCAGACCCGTCAGATGATTCGCTTTCGAAGTCGCTCCCGTCCGCCTCGTCCTGCGCCGTCTCGTCGTCGAGGGTGACGTCGACCTGCGACAACTCCCGTCCGTCGTCGTCGTCTCCAGAAGACACGCGATTTCGCCGCCTCCTGCCCCGATATACCCAGCCCGCCCCCTCGGCTTCCACATCCAAAGTCAAACCTGTGTCCTCGTTGCACACTTCGCACGTTGCGTCGCCACGTGAACGGAACCACCGCAGTGCGCACCGTTTGTGCGCTTTGCTGAGACCACCTTTGCACTTGCACTCAAGGACCACGGCTTGGCCCCGGGACGAGTCGGAAAGATCGTCGTGGCATATCCTGCACACCTCTGGGTCTTCGGAAGTCACGCTGTTGTGGCGCGCCACGTTGACGGGCCATCCGGCGAGCTCTATGTCTATCTCTGTCATCGCGTGTGCGCCTCGGCCCGCCTCGCCGTCGCTTTCAAAAGCCCCTTGTTCCAACGAAGAACTTTGAAGTGACGGTGAGCTCGACGTTGAGCCGTATCCCCCGCTGTCAACCCCCATGCGGTGTCACGCACACGTCGCCCGCTCGTCGGGGCACTCAGAAAGTGCCGCGCCACGGTCTCGGCTCGACAAAAGACTGTCTGCGCTGTCTGTGCGACGAACGTCTTGGCCGGCCCCTCGACTTCCAACTTCGTCTAGGCATTGTATATTTTTTCGAGTTATTAACCCGTCATTTGGATCCGAAATTCCAGGCCGCGCAAGCCGCGGGATATCAGATGTCTCGGACCGTGCCCAATTCTGCCCGCAACCATCACACGCAAGCGCACGTCTTCCGGGACCGAACTTGTGTTGTTCGTGGCTCTCGCGCTTCTTCTGATTTGCAGGAGCGCTGATCATGGCGTCCCTCTTCGGCATGGCGAACGGGTACGAGCAGGTTGGCGAGACCCCCGCGGCGTTCCAGCCTCCCGGAGCGCGTAAGAAATCCAACGCACTTGATTTGAAGGAGCTCCAGGCTGGCATCGCGAGCGCGGCGCAGGGCATCGCCGCGCAGGTGGGCGCGGCGAGCGCGGGCGGACAGAAGAAGCTCCCCGACCACCATCGCCCGCCTGACACGAACTGGGACCAGAAGCCTGGTAAAGCATCGCCGGGTGCATCTTCTTTCGAGAGCAGTTTTCAGAGCGGCACTTCCAATGGTTTTGGGCCCGGCGGCGGCGTCGGCCCACGGCACGCGAACCCGTACGACGACCCCGCGAACGCCCCCAGCTCAAAGGAGCAAATGAACCTGGGGAACAAGTACGCGAAGAGTTACTCGTCTTCAAATCCCCCGCCCAGACCCGGGGACAAAGACGACGATAAAGATCCGAAATCGAAAACTCCGTCGTTCATGGACGAGCTCGGGTTGGACAAAGAACTGACGCGCAAGGAGCGGAAGAAGAAGATGGCCAAGATTCAAGAGGACCCGGGGATTCTGGTGGATGCGGCGGCGCACGGGGACGTGAGCGAAATCCGGACTTTAATAGTGGAGTACGAAGTGCCGGTGGATCAGCCGCGAGTGGGCGGGGACGTTACGCCGTTGCAACAAGCGACGAACAAAAACCAGCCGGAAGCGGTCAAGGCGCTGCTGAAGTTAGGGGCGGATTGCGAGGTGGGGGATGCGGATGGCAATAGACCTTTGCATGTCGCGAGCTCAAAAGGATATGTCGAGCTAGTCCGGAAGCTGTGCAAGGGCAAGGCTGATTTATCATCAGCTGGACATGCTGGGGCGACTGCATTACATTTAGCATGCCGCAAGGGCAGAGAAGAGGTGGTCGGCGTGTTGGTCGAGGCGGGCGCGTCGCTGCACGCCGTGGATCTGAAAGGGTCGTTTCCCCTGCACGCCGCCGCAGCGGGGGGGCACGAAGACATCATTACGTTCCTGCTTGAAAACGGCGCGGACCCTGCTGCGAAGGACGCGAAGGGGAAGACCGCGAAAAGCGTCGCCGCGAAGAAAGGGTACGACGACGCCGCGAAGATTATTAAAAAGGCCATCCAGAGAAAACAGGAGGAAGAGGAATCATCGTCAGACAGCGACTGAGACTTTGTAAATTTATACAAGACACCCTATTATAAGTACTAGTTATACTACTACCCTACTATTACTGCTACATCCTCGGGTCCTTAACTACGATCGTGGTGCACTTCGATGTCCGTGCGCACTTCAGGGAAACGCTTCCTATTATTTCTGTCCCCACGTGGCCGTTCGTGCCGAGCATTAAAACATCAGCCTCCGCGTCTCGCGCGAGTTTCAGAATGTCATCCGCGACGCTCGTCGTGTGGTCCCGTCCTAAGTGCGTTACACAACTCAAGCCTTTGGCTTCGCACACCTGTTTGTACTCCTTCAGCACTTCATCCGGAGCTGAGTTAGGTGACCCGTCGTTCTCGCGGTTGACGTATATGTGCACCGTGTCTTTTGACGTCGCGAGCTTGGATACACAGAGCGCGAAGGCGAGCCTCGCGGCAGGTGAATGATCCGTCGCAACCAGAAATGTCATGGCTCCGAGTTCGCCGTCCATCTCGTACGACGTTGCTTTGACGATGGCTACTGATACATCAGACCGGTGTAAACTGCCGTCCGCGGTCTGTCCCATCACCGCGAACGAATCAGCGTGGACCTCTCCTTGTTCCAACTTCAAACCAGTCGCGCCTACCACGAGGAGATCCACTTTCTGACTTTCTGACTCAGCAGCCAAAACTTGTGTCACGCTTTGCCCCTCCGGTTTCGCGAGGACGTGGAACTTTGATGTGACGTTGACGTTCAGCTTTGTCATCCTCAATTCGCACTCCTTCTCGATGTGTTCGGGGCTTAGAAAAATGGGCGCATTTTGGTCCATCGTGACGTGCAGCAAGTCCAAGGTTGCTTCATCCGGATGGCGCTCCTTGTTAGCCAGCGCAATTCCCAAATCCAAAGCCTTCTTGCTCACCTTCGAGCCGTCCACTGCGACTGCTACTTTCAGCGTATCACCGACGCGCGCGTGGCAGTACGCGAGAGAGTCCTCGATCGCCTCCATCGTGGGGTGCGACGGGGTGTGCTCAGCGGAGGGGAGTGATCGAATGTCGGAATTTACAATCCGTCACCAGAAAAAAGTGACGCGTCGATTTTAACGCGCGAAACGAAACGCACAAAAATCACAACGGGACTCTCCGCTGGACGCACAGAACACGTTATTCTCGACTCTTTCGACGAAATAACATACACCTACTGCTCGTTATAAACTCCCTGTACCCTATATTACCGACTTGTCGGTATCGCCCCCGCCCCTGCCCCCGCCCTTGTCCTCGTCGTCCGCCGTTGGAACGCTGGCGGGGGCACTGTTTTTATCAGACGCGATTGGAGAATCGCTCACTCGAAGCGGTGGCGCCATCCCGACCTCATCCTTGTCCAACTCTCCATCACCATGGTCATACGCTTCACCATCATCCCCATCTTCACCATCCTCACTCGTTTTCCTCACCAACAACGGCGTCACTGGCGCTGGCGCTCCCCCAGTCGCGATGACGCACGCCTCGTGTTGCCCCCGCAGAATCGTCAACGCCCGGCCTTTTGATTCCGCTTCAAATCTGTACTTGTCGCTCACACTCTTGACGTTCGCCATTTCGTGTATCAAGTCATCCATCGCTGTTTCCGCGGTTTCAAGAGAAGTTTTCATCGCGGATGTCTCTTCACGGGATGCTTCCAAATCAGTCAACACCTTCTCGATCTCGGACCTCGACACATCCAGCGCCGCCGCCGCTTTGCGCTGTTCAGTAACACCAACGTTGCGCGCGTACTGAAGTTCCTGAGTTACCTCCGCAGTCTTCGCCTCCGCCAGCACGAGTCGTCCCTTCGCGGTGTCCCGTTCTGCTCGAAGCAAGTTCAGGGCACGCGCGTGTTTTGTGCGATCATCTGCCATGTCCGTCAGTTGTTGCCGAGCGAAATCAACTTCACGTCGGTTGTCAGCGATGATTTTTTGTGACGCTGACAACGCGTCCTGCGTGCGCTTCGCCCCCAAACGCTCTGCTTCGACGTCGCCGCGGTCGCGCGCCGCGGTCGCGGCCGCCGAAGTCGCCGCCGCGTGCGCATCTCGAACTTTAGTTTCAGCATCGATAAGGGTCTGTTTTGCTTGTTCTTTTCCAGCCATAGTCGCTTCCAACGCAGCTTCCAGCTCAGCAGTGCGCGCTTTGTGCATCGCTGTTTCAGCCTCAGCCTGTAACGCTTTGGCCTCCGCTGTTGCCACCGCCGCAATCGCCGCCTGCGCGTCCTCAATTTCCTGTCTCCGCATGGCGAGCTCATGTTTCATGTCATCAATCACACTTTCAGCTGCGCTCGCTCGTTCGCGTTCTTTTTCCGTCAAACAGCGTGCGGCTTCCAGGTCGCGCTGCCACTCCGCACGCAAAACAGTGTGGTCCTTCAGCGCGTCGAAAAGCGTGGCGTGCGGGTGAATTGGATTTGCCCCCGCCGTTGACGCCGACGTGGAGCACGTCCTGGTCACCGCCAGCCTGCGCCTGGATTGTTCCGCGGGTTTGCCTGATACCGTGTGGCGAGCTGAGCCTGATTTTAGTTTTGAGTTGCTCACGCTGGTGATCAGGAGTTGGGGACCGTCGGACGGTGAATTTACGCCGCCTGCCTTCTTGGGTATCGCCAAAGACACTCGACGAGGTTTCGTCTTGTCCACGGTGCTGGTGCGAGACCCAGGGTTGGCCCCCGCTTTGAACCCCGCGGCGACCGGCGCGGCGACCCTCGCTGACCGTGCGCGCGTAGGGGGGTCCAGGGGCTCCACCTCCCCGAACGCCCGGGGGGGGCGCGAAGCTCTCGGATGGTACGTCGCGGCCGGCTTCGTGTTGACCACGGGATGGGGATTTACATTTTCTCTGGAGCCACGACACCACGAGGGAAGGGTGACATCCGGGGGAAGGGGCGCGCCGATGCGGGAGTCGCTCTGCGCAATCCGAGCGCTGTGTGTCGCGCGCGCACCTCGCGTCGAGGTCAACGAAGTGGACCCGGACATCGTGCGCGTCGATTGATTGAGGCGGATTGATGAGTCGCGAAAAGGTTCCCCCGTCAGAAACGCCTTTTTCTTGGACGACGAAAATGAAACCCAACCGGACCCATCCGTGAAAGTGCCGACGTCACTCCGAAGAGTCGGTGCTCACTTCGCACCGCGCCCGCTATGCACGCTGTGCGCCTCGGGTTGTCCTCTCGAACGTCGACGTTTCGCTTGGCCGCGAGGGTTTCACGCGCGGGTCGTGCATTCCCGAAGGTCGGTGTCACTCAACCCGCGGTCAACTCCTTTCGGGAAATACGCCACGTCTCGATGATGGCCGCTTCTCGGGACGCCGACTCCGCCCCTAGGGTCGCCGTGGTGGGCGGTGGCATCGCTGGTTTGACCGCGGCGTCGAGGCTGGCGCGCCAGGGCTGCGCCGTGACCGTGTACGAAACCGGCAGGGGCCCTGGCGGGCGCACGTCCACGCGAAGAGCCGGCCCGGATGGCCAAGGGTGGCAGTTTGACCACGGCGCACAATTTTTCTCCGCGAAGGACCCTCACTTCAAAACAATCGTCGACGAGTGGGTCGCCGAAGGCATCGTCGGCGAGTGGCAAGGGACGTTCGGAGTTTTAGATGGTAACTCAAAAACATTCACTGAGGATACCGAAACGAAAACACGATATGTAGGCACCCCATCAATGAACTCCGTGGCGAAGAGCTTGGCGAAGCGAACGGGCGTCGAGCTGGTCACGTCGCGGCGAGTGGTGAGGTTTGAGAAAGGAGCTGATGAAAGCGATAGCTGGAGTGTCGTGCACCGAAGCTCTGCCCCACCCCCTGTAGACGCAGACGGCAATTTAACCCCTGAGCCTCCAAAAGCCGATCCACACTTCACCGCGATCGTGGTGGCGGATAAACAGACGGCGAGCGACCGTTCCATTCGCGTGTACAACGAAGACCCGCCGATAAAGTCAGCGGAAGCTCCTGTGATATGGAACGGCATGCGCGCGGCTTCGCAAACCCCGAGCTTCGCGCTGATGTTTGCGGTCAAAAGGATGAATGATAAAGTATCGTTGTTTCCGTTCCACGGCGCGACTGTGACAAACGACAAGACATTGAGCTGGATCGCCGAGGACTCGAGCAAGCCGGGGAGGCCATTGAATGAAAATAAATCATCCGGGACGGTGCAGTGCTTCGTAGCGCAATCGACTGCCGATTTTGCCAAAGCGAGAGTCAAAGCCATGTCCACCATTCCAGGAACGTCGCCGCACCAGACTTTGCTGGACGAAGTAGCGCGGGAGATGCTGGAAGCGGTTCTTAGGTTAGCAGGTATGGACAAAAAGTCCGTGGAAGTGGTACACGTCGCGGCGCACCGGTGGGGCGCGGCGTTTCCGGGCGACGAGGCGTTTGCGTCGGCGAGAGAGTCAGGTGGAGGGTGTTTGTCTGATTTCGAGAAAAGAATCGTCGGGTGCGGTGACTTCTGCGTGTCTCCAAAAATAGAAGGCGCCGCGCTGAGTGGAGCCGCAGCTGCGGCGCGAGTTACGGAGATGATAAAAGGGACTCCGTCCGCGTCGCTGTGAGAAGGTACTTGTTTGTTTGGTAGTCTAGAGGTCTACTCACATTACTAACTTACTGCTATATTACTTCACACGCACTACTCGTGCTGCTTGCGAGCTTCGCGTGTGCGCTTTGGACAGGCGCTGCCACGCGGGTTCCCATGTGGGTGCGCGTGGAAGGCCGCCTGTTTCCCCTGCCAATTGAGGACCTGGCGAGTCCACACTGTTCCTCGACTGCAGCTTCCGTCGCCGCTCCCTCGCCTCTGTGTACAAAGAGCCGTCCCCCCGGACCGTAAGATCCACTTGTAGCCCTTTGCCCATGTTCGCGGATGCGTGAACTCGACTTTGCGTATAATCCTCAGCGTGTATTAGCTCCCAGTCGTTCCTTTTCGTGCCCACTAAATCGTTCATTTCCGAGTCATCATCAAGCACCTCGAACACGCCTTCGAACGCGTTTGGACACAACTCGGACGTCACGTTCGTCGAGTGTTCCATGCACGGTGACGAGTTCACTTCGAGCAGCCACACTTTTAAACCATCGTCAACCACGAAGTCGTACCCGTAAAGCGCACACGCGTTTGAGGAATCACATACAGAATTACACGAATCAACCAAACCCTCCTCCGCGCACAGCAACGTACACACTACGGCGGCGTCGATTTGAGGCTGGATCGTGCGTGCCCACTCGCAGATTTCATTGCTTTTTCCAGCACCTCGCGTTTCTCGCAGCCACGTTTTGAACGTATCAACCCGCCACGTGTTCCCCTCGCCAAGCGCGTTCGTGACGTGGTGCTTCGATTGCGCGGAAACCGCGTTGTTACTGAGGTGCTTGAATACATTATCGACGTCGTTCAATTCAAACTTCTCGGCGCAGAACCGCAGGTACGGCGCGCGCCACGCCCAGACCCGCAACGGCTGCGTTTGGGTTACCAGCACCCAGACTCGAATGTCGAATTTACGGCCGTGAATCACCAGCGGGTTTTCGATGTACTTCTGCACCACCCACGGGTTTCGCTTTTGCTCAATCACGCCGTCGGAACCTTGTCGGACGTGTTTCCATGCGTCAGCTAAACTCGTAACGCAACCTATCCCACGCCCTCTGCTCTTCCCCGCTGGTTTCAAGATCCAAACAGAATTTGAGCCTTCCATTTTTTGTTGCGCGTTTGTTTTGTCCAGAGTTTGCAAAACCGAAACGCACGCCTGACGCAGCTCGGGGGACAGAGGAACGAACACAGGGGATGCATCGTTTTGCTTACTTTTCGATGCCATGTTATGCAACGTCTTCCGTTCCGTGTCCTGCAGTTGGGTTTTCAAGGGAACGTCGTCACTGGAACCGAGGTGTTCGAAACGCAAACTCGCTTCGTACGCGATTTGGTGCTTGCAAACTCTCAGCGCGACGCGCAACTTAGATTCGGCATCGACACCGCCAGGACGCAACCCGCCGTCGCTTAAAACGCTGCGCAACACACCTCGCGCCATCGTCCACTCGAAGTCGTTATCGAACGCGGAGGTCTCGTCACACTCTTGGCTTAAATCGTAACACCTCGGGAAGAAGTCATCTTGACAAAAGCCAAACCACCGCGCGTTTCTTCGCAGCGATCGCAACAACCCGACTTTCGTGGTGAGCGAATCTGCCGCGCCCGGGAAGTGGTTGACTACCTGACCGGGAAACAACTCAAGTTTTCCTTTTTTTTCTTGTTCTCGGTATTTTTGATCGTTGATATCGTCGTTACATTCCACACCACCTCCGACCTTCTTCCCCGCGTTCTTGCGATGACTCGCCGAGCGCCACACACCAAGATCAGTCTTGTCGTTCGGCAACGACACGCTTTGTGCGTCTTTGGCTCGCGTGCACCACTTCAGGTTGAAGTACGGGCTGTTCATGTCCGTGTTCTCGACCAAGCCCCTGTTCAAGAGAGAGGTTCGCGCATCAACATAACTCCCGACGACGATGAAAACCTGTGCGCTCGCGCCGACGCTGTTTTTATTTTTCCACAATTTAAAACCAAACTCCCACTCCGCTAATCGCGTTTCATACGAACGGAAGCCGACTTGGTTTTTGAGGTTCTTCTTCGACTGAGATCTTGGCGTTGACAACAGCAACAGGGCTTTGCTCACGGTACGTAGCGACGGTTCTTTTGGACATGACTCAGGGTTGTTGGATGGTTTCGTTGAGAGCAACCTGGATGCGCGTGCCTTTTTTGGCTTTTCTTTACTGGGTTTGGCAAAAGAGTCGAGTTTCGGGGATTCCAATGATGACTCGGACTCCGGTACATCGCCGCTGCCCACGCTCGTGGCGTCATCCTCAGAGCTGCACTCCTTCGCGGTGTCGATATCTCTTGCAAGGATCGCTGAGGCGACCGTGCGTGTAGAATTGCCGGTAAAAAAGCTCATCGACGTCAACTACGCTCGCGCACTCAATTCAATATCGTAACTGTCCGCAACTCGGGGTCGGATTGCGCGATCCCCGAAACGAATCGTTCAACGCGGTCCACGGAGGTGTCGCTGGATTAAAACCACGCCGCGTTCCGGGTCGGACGTTGTACACGAGCACGCCGTAGATGCAGTAACTATGTCAGGCACCCCGTGCGTTGCTGGACGCTCGCCCCGTGTAACGCGGTGTGAAATGTCTCGGAAGTTACAACCGAAGAAAAAGTGCGGAAGCCGGTCGACGAGATTCTTCGTCTCTTCTGCCGAGAAGTCGCGCCAAGACTGACTTCCCGCTCAATTCAGTACATCGTGCGCACGACACACGCGAAGGCCTTCAAACAGGTTCGCGTCGCATTGTCATGCGCCGCAGTGCCAGACAGCCCCGAGGGGGCCAGGCGACGACCGCGGAGTCCCTTCCGCCGCATGGTACGCCCCGCACCTCGCGAATCGCCCTTCCCCTTTTTGAACTCCAATTGCACAATCACACGCTAACAATCGTGTTTCCTCACTTCGTGGCACTCCCCCTCGCATCGCCCCGTAGTCGCCGCCGGTCTTCGCGCGCTCGTGGATACGCACCCACAACACGTGGGAAAGATGCTCAGCGCGCCCGCGGAAGAAACCTGCAGCGCTTTGGTGGACCGCATCGCGGGTGTGATGGCTGTGAACACTTTGTCCGCAGAGGCGGTGCTTGCGCGGTTCTTTTCGCAAGGCTTTCTGTCCGACCACCTGAACGGTCTCGGTAAGAGCGGCAAGGGCAACCCCGCTATTCTGGCGGCGCGCATCGTGTCTACGTGGAAACCAAAAAACACGAAGAAGCGAAAATCAAGAGGAGAGCTTGCATCGGAAGCGGTGGGTGCGGTGACTGCCGCCGCTGACGCCGCCGC